>SXGS01630498.1_pt1 | contig 15832 bp, 15 predicted proteins | sample 3174681 | NCBI WGS metagenome assembly SXGS01 (sample SAMN11356861, study PRJNA531348) | freshwater metagenome | isolation source: freshwater sample F1-80 | place: China: Fuxian Lake, Yuxi | collected 2017-12-25 | reverse complement strand
CTGCACACGCCGACGCCGGATTGCTTCCTCAATGGCCTCACGCGCCAGACGACGATTGCACTGGCCAAGGCGCGCCAGATCGAAGTGGTCGAGCGCGCGATCTTCCCCGATGAGCTCTCCACCTTCAGCGAATGCTTCATCACCGGATCAGCCGCCGAGCTGACCCCGGTGGCCGAGATCGGCGAGCACCGGTACAAGCCCGGCCAGATTTCCGAAGCGCTGGTGAACGACTATTCCAACCTGTGCAACGGGAAGCTGGAACTGGCGCTCTAGGAAATTATGGCCTGCGACGGTCTTCAGTCACGGTTCGCGCGAAGCAATTTCACTTCGCGTTTTTCCGGAAAGAAAACGGCCATGCTGTCTGAATCGAATATATTATCTGCTGAAGCTATCGCCGACGTCGCGCCAAGTCCTATTTCCAGATAGGCGGGACCAACGAGTGACAACAGTGTTGGGTACGACACTGCAGAGTCGATCTCGAAAACAATAGCTTGTGGCGAGTCTTTGGAGATAATGACAACTTCCGAGAGCTGATCACCATCAAGATCGTCCACCACCATATCGGTCGGGATGCCTGTGGTCCACTGATAGGAAGACTGGATAATATTCCGGTTGGCATCAAGGCCAACGACGACTAGTCGGTGCGTGCCTATATGCTGGTCGTCAGTGTACAGTAAGCCTAGCGCTTCACTTCCGACAGAGGACAGCAATCGCTTGACCTCTACGAGCCTGAGGGGCTGCGAAGCATTCAATGCCACAGGCGCACTCGCTGTGAGTGCATACTGGACCGTATCAATGTTATTCGTATCTGTTTGTTGATAGCGCTCCAGCGTATTGGTGTCGGTGTTCAAGGCGAGAATATCAGGCAAGTGCCTGAAACTGTTATCGGCATATATGCTCGCGTTGACCGGCCGGCCGGGCACATAAAGGCCGCATACGGATTGTGTGCTTTGCACCCGTTTCAGGACCCGTGTCGACGACGTGGGGCCGGATTGGGGAATTTCCAGCCCGATCAGCGAGAATCCGCCCTGCCGATGACCCGTAAACATGACAAGATTGTTTGATGGAATGGATCCGAAATGCGTCGCGCACGGACGATCAACCGTAACCGTCTGGAATTCGGCAAGAGAACCATCTGACGGTGCCGGCCGGTAGAATCGAATTCTGTCTTGTTCCTCCTGCGTGATTACAAGTTCACCAAACGGTGCGCGGTAGGATCCTGTAATTTCGAAGTGTGCCGGCTGGGCAACCCCGGAGAGGATTTCCGTGGCGACGGCTTGGGAAGACCCTGCCGCTGGAGCGCCCACGCCGAGCGCCGTCAGAGGGCTTCCAGGAGTTTCTTCAGTGAAGACGATAGGGGGATCATCCAGAAACCTGACCAATCCACCAATCGGGCGGTCCTGGAATATGGCGGTCGCCAGCACTTGCCGTAAACCGTCGAATGCCGGCGTCTGGGCAATGTTGGCAAACGTAACGGGGACATCAGTGGTACTCGTATTGGTTCCATCTGACACCGACACGCGGAAGACAGCGCCAGTGTCTTCAGTCACTTCAGCGGCCCTTAGCTCGATCCTTGCTTGCCCCGAGGTTGGGATTTCCACTTCGGGTCCGGAAACCTGGCTCCAGGAATAGGTGAGCGTGGCGCCTTCCGGGTCTGTCGAGGCGGACGCGTCCAGGCTGAAGGGTTGGCCTTCCTGCGGCGAAGTGGGCGTGGCAGCAGCCCGAGCGGTAGGTGCCGCGTTTGCGGGAGGCGGGGGAGGCGGGGGCGGTGGAGGCGGAGATGAAACCGGCGGACTACCCCCATTGCTGCTCCCGCCACCGCCACCACAGGCGGCGAGCGCAAGACCAGCTAAAAGGGCGGCGGTGGCGCCTATCAGGCGCTTGGTGGATCGAACTTTCATGAGTCCCCTGGGTAATCTGAAGTTACCCAAAGACTACCGTCAGATTGAGGTGCGGCAAGTGTAAAAAAGATGAAACTTTAAGGCATAAGGTTAACTGATAACCCACTCGCCCTGCAGGCTACAGGCGTTAAGCAAGTGGCTGCTTCCGCTCAGGTCAGGATGTCGCTTGCCGGAAGCTTGGCTTCACGGCGGGCGATGAAGTGGGTTTCGAAAGCCACGACAAGGCAGGCGGCGATGATGATGCCCGCGCCCGCCCAGACCCGCCAGCCGGGGATTTCCTGAAAGAAGAAGTAACCCAAAAGCGCCGACCAGATGAGGCCGGTATACTCAAACGGGGCAAGCGTCTGCGCCTTGGCGCGGGCATAGGCCATGGTCATCAGCCACCAGATGCCGATGCCGAAAACCGCCGCGCCCGTCAGCATCATCCACGACCCTTCGGCGGGCAGCGGATCAGAGAAGATGAACATGAATGGCAGAAGGAAAAGAGCCGGGAAGATGTTCATGAAGGTGACGAGCGTGAGGCTGTCTTCCTCTCTCGTCCGCAGACGGAGGAGCACGATATTCAAGGCATAAAGCACAGCCGAGGCGAGCACCGCGATGGTTCCATAGAGCCTGTTGCCGTCGGCTGGCGCGCCGGCTGTTTCAGCAGTGGCGGCGAGGGCGGCGCCGCAGAAGCCCACGAGGGAGGCGCCTATGGTCACCGGGCTCATCTTCTCGCCGAGGATCACGCGCGCGATCGGCGCGATCATGAGCGCGGCTGTGAACCCCATCACGACCGCCTCTGCCAGCGCAATCTGGGTAAGGGAGTAGAAGAAACAGAAGGCGGAGATCACCTGAGCCAGCGACCTCAAGGCATGAAACCGGATCGCGGGCAGGGTGGGGAACGGGCGCCGCGCCTGCATAAACAGGGCGAGCATGATGACGGACCCGAGCGCGTAGCGCCATGTCGTCGCGGTGATGACGCTGGTTGCGCCCTGCATCACCGACTTCATGAGCGCGTCTATCCCGCAGCCGAATATGACGCCGAAACAGACGAGCAGGATGGGATGGGGCGCACGCATGTCAGGCGCCAGCGTTTAGCCCAAGCCAGATGACATAGGCCGCATAGCCAAGCAGCATGATGCCGCCTTCGACGCGTCCTATCCGCCAGCGGGAGATGGCCGCCAGGAACAGCAGCGCCGTGGCCGCCAGCATGACCCAGATGTCGAGCTGCATGATCTCTGCCGGAACGGCGATTGGTTTGACGAGAGCTGTTACGCCAAGGATGCCGAACATGTTGTAGATATTGGAGCCGACAATGTTGCCAAAGGCGATGTCGCCCTGCTTGCGGAGCGACGCCATCACCGACGTGATGAGCTCTGGCAGCGACGTGCCGACGGCCACGATGGTCAGTCCAATGATCGTCTCGGAGATGGAGAAGATCCGGGCAAGGTCGATCGCGCCGTTGACGAGGAAGCGAGCGCCCAGCATCGTCATGCCAAGACCGGCCGCAACGATAAGCAGGTCAATGGTGATTGCGCCAGCTGTAGGACGGGGCGGGGCGACCGTGTCATTGGCAGCTGCCACAGCATTGGTCGCCTTCCGGTCCTGCTGGAAGGCAAACCAGATATAGGCCGCGAGGCTGATCAGGAAGATGGCGCCCATCCAGCGTGTCAGCTGGCCCATCAGCACTGCGCCGAGGCAGAAGAGGGTTGCCACGGCCAAGACGAACCCGTCCCGCTTGAAGCTGTCTTTTGCGACGGCAATGGGAAAAATCAGTGCGGCCGCCCCGAGAATGAACAGGATATTGGCGATGTTGGAGCCGACGACATTTCCGATCGCGATGCCTGGTGATCCTGCAAACGCAGCCTGCAGGCTGGTGACAAGTTCGGGCGTTGATGTGCCAAAACCAACAAGGGTCAGGCCGATCAACAAGGGGGAGATGCTGAACTTTTCCGCAAGTTTGACCGCGCCTTTTACGAGCAGCTCGCCGCCGGCAACAAGAAGGACCAGGCCGATAAGGATGAACAGAAGCAGCATCGAGGGGTTCCCTTTGGATCACTGGCGAATCCTCTGGCCTATCGCGAAGGCGCAGGGAAGGAGGGGCCAGAAATAATCTGCGGCGCCGCGTTCAAGATTTGCTCTGGCTGTGGCAAGAGAAGGAATGGCTGTGGCCGTATCCGTTTCAAGGGATTGGCCGGGAGGCCGAGCAATGCCGCTGAATGCCCTGGAAGTCCTCAACAACATAACGGTTCCGGTCCAGGTGATCGACCGGGAATTCCGCTTTGTATTTGCAAACCCCTCATTTCTCGAGGTTTTTGGCAAGTCCTGGGAAGACCTGGCCGGGAAGTATGTCTTTGACGTTTTTCCAGAAAGTCCTCAGCGCATCGCTGAGGTTACCGCCACATTTGAGCGCGTTCTTGACGGCGAGCTTACAAGTACCAAAGAGCAATCCTTCAGCGTTCCCTTGCCGAACGGGAGGCTGGTGGAAAAGATATGGAGCGTGGACGGCGCGCCGCTGTTTGATGCCCGCGGTGAAGTGCAGTTCATCGTCTCGACAATTCATGATGTAACCCCGGAGGTAATGGCGCGCAGGCAGAAGGACGTGATCAGTCTTGAGCTTGAGCATCGTCTCCGCAACACGCTGACAATGGTGGGCGCCCTGGCGATCCTGACCAGCGAGAATGCGGAGAGCACGCAGGGCTTCGTGGAGACATTCACAGACCGGCTGGAGGCCATGAGCCGGAGCCTGCTGATGATATCCGACAATCAGTGGCAGGGACTGTCTTACCGGCAGATCGTTGAAGCGGAACTGTCTCAGGTGTTGCCAGTGGATAGCCCACGCCTGGTGATGCGAGGGCCAGACGTGTTGTTCTCCGTGCGATCAACCAAATGGACTGCCTTGCTGGCGCATGAGATGGTCAAGAACGCCGTTCGTTATGGCTGTTTCTCGGTGCCCGATGGCAAGCTGACGCTCTACTGGGCCCTTGAGGATGGCATGTTCATCACCGAGTGGATCGAGGAGGGCTGCCAGCCCGGCGCGCGGCTGTCCAATAGCGGCTTTGGCTCGAAGATGCTGGACTTGATGCCGAATACGAAAATGTATCGGGAGATGCGGCCGGAAGGGCTCTATCTGCGCACGGTTTCTCCGGCCACCTTCCTGCAGGAGGGCCCTGAAATATCCAACAGTGAACTTGTCGATGGTTCAGGTCCGCCGCAGCGACTGGACGAATAGGGCCTGAGTTACAATGGCTTTTACCTGGGCGGGTCTGAAGGGTTTCGGGATAAGGAATGCCGGTTCTCCAGGAGAGCCAGTCAGCATCCGCTCCGGGAACGCTGTTATGAATATGACGGGCACTGAAAGTGACTGCCATATGTCTTTCATGGCATCAGTCCCCTGGGATCCGTCCGCAAGCTGAATATCGGCGAGGATGAGATCAGGTTTTGCTTCCAGAACAGATGCAACCGCCTGTTCCCGGGTTACCGCGATCCCAGCGATCGAATGTCCCATGGATGTCACGAGTTGGGATAGGCTCGCCGCGATAAGGGGCTCATCTTCGATTATGAATATGCGCCCTTTCAGCATTTCCGACAGTTCACGTTCGGCCGCGTCGAGCAATTCCTCGACTTTGGACTCACCCACGCCCAGAATTGTGGCCGCGTCAGCCTTGCTGAAATCCTCCATGGCCGTCAGCAGCAGTGCGCGGCGAGGCAGGGGAGAGACAGCCTGAATACTCTTGTTCCGGGACTGCGCGCCGTTGGCGGAGCGAGCTAGTTTTTCGTCGAGCAATTTGAACAGTTCTGTCTTGCTTAACGTCCCGGGCAAGTTTGCCAGAAGATCTTCCAGCATTGATTCCACCGCGCGGTCGCCAGGAGCGGCGCTTCCCAACACGGCGCGACTATATCGCCGCAGATATGGCAATTGCTGCTCGATCGCCTCAGACAACATCATATGGCGCTTCCCCCTAACCGCCGATTTTTCTTTTATTGTTGATTTGTAGATCAACGCAAAAAATAGGGAAGGGCAAGGAAATGGCACTGTTCGCGTCAATTCTATTGCCTGAGCATGCAAAGCGGCTAGTATTGAAGTAACAGCCGCAACGATGCGGTGGCCTCGCTCGTTTGGCGAAGGGCGCAAGACCAGGTACTCTGAAGGCACAGAATGTTGGACAGGCTAAACAGCGACGTAACCCAGAGGGAATTTCGCGGTTGGAGCCGGCATGCCGTGATCTCGGCTGCCTTGCGCCGGGTCTACACGATCCTTCCCGAGGAGCGAGCTTCAGATTTGATGGAGCGTCTGATGCAGGACTTCCGGCGCGTCGAGGATTGAGGCGAAGATACAGCCGGGTGATCCCGGTGCTTGGTGAAGTTTTGCCTGACGGCTATTGATTTCCGCAGCATTAGTAGTGCCTAAGGCTTGGCCTTACCAATTGCGCGTGCTTGATTCCGTCCATGAAAAATCTTCCAGAATTCAGGGAATGGCCCCCGGCATGAAACGCCTGATCCTGATGCGCCATGCCAAGACAGAGCCCTGGAATGAGGGGATTGACGATTTCAGCCGGGCGCTGACAGCCCAAGGGCATGATGATGCGACGCGGATCGCGCAGGAAATCGTCACCATGGGCTGGAGCCCCGAGCGCATCCTGGTTTCGAGCGCCCGGCGGGCGCGTGAGACCTGCTCTGAAGTCGCCAGGGTGTTTACCGGCGAAAAGGTGCGTCCCATGGAGTCGCTCTATCTGACCGGCGTTCGCGGCCTGACCGAAGCTGTAACCCAGAATGACGGGGCGAATGTGCTGATGCTCATCGGGCACAATCCCGGCTTGCATGACTTCGCGCTCAGCATTCTTCGGGAGGGAGGATCACTCGATCACGCCGCAGCGCTGCGCCTGCATGAGAAGTTTCCGACCAGCTGCGCGGCCCTCTTCGAGACAGAGGAAGAGGGCAGTTTTGTGCCGGCCCGTTTCCGGCTAGCGTATGTCCTTCGCGCCAAGGATTTCCGGCCGCACGGCGCGGAGTGAGACGAAGCCAAAAAAAACCCGCCTCTGCCCTTATGCGGGCGGGAGGCGGGAGGAGCCACGGTTCCGTGGAGGGTCAGGGATGAGAGGCTTGAGGTCTGGAACCGTGAACTGATTACCGGATCAGCGGCGTTCTGCGTGCACTTCGGTCAGCATCGGGTTGCCGATGGATTTGACTGCGCGGCTCATCGTCTTGCGGACGCAATAGTTCTGAGCGTAGACGCGGGCAATTGCGAGGTCTGCCTGTTCCGCTTCGCAGCGCGCTGCGACCTGCTTGCGAATGTATTCGTACTCGGCTTCTGCGCCCGTACGGGTCGCGAGGTTCTTGCCGGAATATGACAGTTCCATCTTGAAGTCGTCGCTGGCGGCGTAAGCGGGTGCAGACAGCGTTGCGGCGGCGAGAGCGGCGGCGAGGATGAGGCGTTTCATGGGCGTTTCCTGAGATGTGAAGTTTCTGGGAGGGTCCGGGAGAGGGTGCGCAGCCGGACCAGGGGGGTGTCCGGCTGCGCGGGCGCCGCTTAGTTGCGGGCTTCGCGGCGATTGTGACGGCGGCGGCGAGCGACCAGGAGGTTCAGGCGACCCTCCGAGCCTTCGTCATTTGCCGGCAGGGAGCGGATGGTGGCATCGCCGGAGACGAGGCCGTAGGCCAGGACACCTTCGAACACCATGGGTCCGTTGTCGCTGAGACGGGCGCGGGGGGACATGACTTGATACTCCTTCTTGTTGGTTAGCTTGTCCGTTTGTCTTGGCGGGCTCTTCCCGCTGCCGACACCAACTAGATAGAGCAGAAATTATTGTTTTTCAATATGTAATTATCGAAAAAAAATAAGATCAAATAAAATCAAGGACATAATATCATCGAATAACGATAATTTCGCTGATCGAGGTCCATTTTCCAGAATTATTGTATATCGATAATGCCTGCGAAATCCGCTCAACGCTTCCGGCGGCAACGATCAGAGCAGTATTTTACCTCGTCCCAGACCCGTTCCCATTTCTTGCGCCACGAGAAAGGCCGCCCGCAGGCAGCGCAGGTTTTTGAGGGCAGATCAGACTTCCGGACTGTTTTGCCCGGTGGGCCTTTAGGAGGCATGGGCGTGAGTTCCCGAGTGCATGCCGAGATCAAAACTGAGCTGGGCGGATTCGGAAACGCCGCGAGCCTTGGTCTTGCCCACTGCACGCTGGCCACGAAAGGGGATCCCGGCGCGGCGGCTTCCATGGCGGGCCTGGATCTGATCGGCATGTTTGTGGTGATCGGCTTGCTTGCGCAGTGCGAAAATGCGGCTGCGCGCCTCTTCGGCCGCTGCCATGTGATCAACAATTCGCATTGGATAGGTCTGGCCAAGCACAATGCCGGCCCGCGCGCGGACTGCCGAAGGCGCCTCCCAGGGGGCATGCAACCATTCGTCTGGAAGGCCGGCAAGTTCCGGCACCCAGCGCCGGATGAAGGCCCCGGCAGGATCCTGATCCCGTGACTGTTTCACCGGATTGTATATGCGCGGCGTGTTGATGCCGGTGGTGGCCGACTGCATCTGGGCCTGGGGATAGTGGATGCCGGGCTCAAAGTCGGTGAACAGCGCTGCCAGATGCTGGGCCGGCCGCTTCCAGTCCAGCCAGAGATGATGGGATGCGAACGCCATGGTCATGGCGCGCATGCGGAAGTTGAGCCAGCCGGTCGCCCTGAGCGAGCGCATGCAGGCGTCGAGAAAGGGGAAACCCGTGCGGCCTTCGATCCAGGCGGCCAGACGCGGGTCTCCTGCCTCGGGTTCCGGACGAAGCCCGTCATAGGCCGGGTGCAGGTTGCGCGATTCAATCGAGGTCTGGTCTTCGAGTTTCTGCATGAAATGACAATGCCAATGCAGACGGGAGATAAAGCTTCCGACTGAAGCGGCAAATTCCGTATCCCCGGCTTGGGAATGGGCGATCTGGGCACGCGAAGCGGCTTGCCAGGCTTCCCGCATCGACACCGTACCAAAGGCAAGGTGAGGAGACAGGCGAGAGCAGGCGTCTGCCCCGGTCAGCGGGCTGGACATGCTGCGCTGATAGGACTGGCCGCGGTGGTCGAGGAAGCTCCGCAGGTTCTCTACGCCTGCAGCGCGGCCACCTTTCTGCCGATCCGGACAATCATCCGGGCCAAGCTGGAAGTCTTCAGGCAGCGGAAAGGGCTCACTTTCTGCGCCCGCAGAGCGCAAGCTATCGGGTGCGATCGCCCTCGGGCGGCGCATGAAAGCTTCCCAACGAGCAGCCCAACCGTCGCGCGTCGGCGCAGCACGCTGGACACCGTTCTGGGGCTGCTCGCGCAAGGAGATGCCAGCATTCCTGGCCCAGCGGCGAACCGCGCGGTCCCGGTCGAAGGTCCATTGCAGTCCTGTCTCTTCGTGGGCGTGGATCGCCTCGATCCCGTATTTCCGATGGATCGCAGACAATACGTCGATCGCGTCTCCGCACCGGACAGCAAGGGGAACTCCGCGAGTTTCGAGCGCCGCTTTCAATTCTTCCAGAGACTCGCGGACAAAGTCGAACTGTCTCCGCGAGTGTTCCGGGAGCGCCCAGTAGCCAGGCTCGAAAATGTACAAGGGAATGATGGGCGCGCCGCTGGCTGCGGCCGCCATGAGGGCTGCGTTATCGTGAACACGCAGATCCCGCTTGAACCAGATTACATGAACACCGGACATGGAACAAATATAGAACAAAAGACAGCAGCCAGCAAGAGGCGTCCTGCCCAATGGGGGCGCGGCCAGATCGTTGCGCTGGTGAAACGATTGTGATTTAAGGTTTACAAGTGTTGCCTGAATTCCTGGGGGAGAGGCATGGGGGCGGACGGCGAGTCAGCCAAGCAGTTGTTTCTGCCATTGCTGGGCGGCGGTATTCGCGAGCGGCCGCCGAGCAAGGCGAACGCGCACATGGCCGCGCATGGATTGGCGCTGCGCCAGCCTGATGAGTCAGCCATCCGGACACTGACGAAACCGCAGGCGCAGGCGTTCCTGGTGATCGCCCTTTTCCTGACAATCGGGTTCTTGCTCGCGCCCGCAGGGTTTCTGGCAGCGGCGGGTATCGCATTTTTCCTCACTTTTGTTGCGGCTTTCGTATTCCGCTGTTGCATATACCTCACTGGCACCGCAGCTGTTCACGCGCTTCACCGCCAGAACGATGCGGTAAAAGATGCTCAGGAAATCATCTGGCCCATCTACACGGTTCTGATTGCCTTGAAGGATGAAGCTGCCAGTGCGGGCCAGCTGTCTTCTGCCATTTGCGGGCTGGATTATCCAAGGGACAAGCTGGACGTGAAGCTGCTCATTGAGGAGGGCGATGAGGCCACCCGGCTCGCCTTGATGGCGCAGGACTGGCCGCAGGGAACTGGATTGCTCGTCGTACCACCCGGCGAACCTCGAACGAAACCTCGGGCCCTCAACTATGGATTATTGAGCGCAAAGGGCGAATTCGTGGTTGTCTATGACGCCGAAGATCGTCCGGACAAGGATCAACTCAAAGCGGCCGTGCGCGCCTTCCGGGCCGGCAGCAGGGATCTCGCCTGTGTTCAGGCGCCGCTGGTCGGCGACCGGGATAAAGGCTGGATCGCTGGCCAATGGGCACTGGAATATGCTGTCCAGTTCGGCCGGCTTCTGCCCGGGCTTGCTGCGCTCGGGTTTCCCATACCCCTGGGTGGAACCAGCAACCATTTCCGGCGCGCCCATCTTGAAGCAGCAGATGGATGGGATGCGTGGAATGTTACCGAGGATGCTGATCTGGGGCTGCGTCTGGCGCGCCGGGGCAAGCAGGTGAACGTGATCACTCCGCCGACACTGGAAGCGCCGCCGGAGAGGCTTGGTGTATGGCTGGCCCAGCGCTCGCGCTGGCTGAAGGGTTTCCTGCAGACATGGCTTGTTGTGATGCGCAAACCCGGCAAGGCGATCCGGGATATGGGCGTCCTGAACTTCATGGCGCTTCAGTTGACACTGGGCGCAGCCATTCTGTCGGGCATTGCACATGGCCCCTGGGTCATCTGGCTCGCCGTCTCGATGATATGGCCCGGTGCTGCCATTGGCCCGGTGTTCATGGGGTTTATTGTCGTGTCCTATGTTGCAGGAATTCTCATGGCGTTCGCTGCGCCTGGTGAAAAGTCTGTCAGGCGTATCCTGCTGGCGCTGACCCTGCCGCTTTACTGGCCCCTCCAGTCCATCGCCATGGCCCGCGCCATCTACAGCCTTCTGCGGCGGCCCCATTACTGGGCGAAGACACCTCACGAAGATTTGGGTCAGGAAATCGGATCTGGCGCATAGCTCCTGTCAGGCGAGTATTGTCGCGCATGGCCCGAGTTGTTTCGGGGCCGAAACGTTCAGGCTGCGTTCCGGTGCGCAGCCGGGTGCGAGCCGGGCGCTGATGCTCTGACGCCGCGTGAACGCTTGGCGAGTCCAAAGGTCAGGAATAGGGTGACGCAGAGACACATGTTTGCCCAAGGGAGCACCGCCATGGCTTATGACAATATCGAGCAACTCGAAGAGTTCCGCCTGGAAGCGCGCAAATGGCTTGAAGCCAACTGCCCGCCCTCCATGCGCACGCCCATGGCCGATGACGAGGTCGTCTGGGGCGGCCGCCATGCAACGTTCAAGAACCCTGACTCCAAAGTCTGGCTCGACCGTATGGGCGAGAAAGGCTGGACGGCGCCGGAGTGGCCTAAGGAGTATGGCGGCGGTGGCCTCTCACGCTCAGAAGCGCGCGTGCTCGAGCAGGAGATGCGGCGCATCAAGGCCCGTCCGCCGCTCTTCTCCTTCGGCCTCTGGATGTTTGGCCCGGCCTTGCTTGAGTTTGGCAATCATGAGCAGAAGCTGCGTTTCATTCCGGATATCGTGAAAGGCAAGACCCGTTGGTGCCAAGGCTATTCAGAGCCGGGCGCAGGATCTGACCTCGCCGGCCTTCAGACGCGCTGCGAGGACAAAGGCGACCACTATCTGATCAATGGCCAGAAGGTGTGGACCTCCTACGCTGACAAGGCCGACTGGATCTTTTGCCTTGTGCGCACCGATACGAGCACAAAGCATGAGGGTATCAGCTTCATCCTGTTTGACATGAAGAGCCCCGGCGTCGAAGCGCGTCCGATCCAGCTGATCTCTGGCGAAAGCCCGTTTTGCGAGACCTTCTTCACGGACGTGAAAGTGCCGAAAGACCAGCTGGTTGGCCGGCTGAATGGTGGCTGGGATATTGCCAAACGCCTGTTGCAGTTCGAACGCTCCTCCATTTCGGCGGGCGGGTTTGGTGGCACGGGTGGCTCCGGCATCCTTGGGCCAGATGATTACGCGAAACATCATGTCGGCACCGACGAGACGGGGCGCGTTGCCGATGGTGACCTTCGCGGCCGGATTGCCGACCACAAGATGTACGTCAAAGCCTTCTCCCTGACGGTTCAGCGCCAGACCGAACAGGCCAAGGCAGGGCAGGCAGTTGGGCACACGGCGTCTATCCTGAAATATGCCGCAGCCAAGATGAACCAGGACCGTCATGAGCTCCTGATCGAGGCGCTGGGCACCGAGGGACTCGGCTGGTCTGGCGAGGGCTTCGACAAGGGCGCCCTCAAGGCAACGCGCCAATGGCTGCGGTCCAAAGGCAACTCGATCGAGGGCGGAACCTCTGAGATCAACCTCAATGTCATCGCCAAGCGCGTGCTCGGCCTGAAAGAACATCAATAGGCGTCTTTACTACCGCCAGCCATATCTAACATACGACCAGGAATTGAAGGTGTCAGAGTAATGAGCTTTGTACTGACTGAAGATCAGGAAATGCTGCGGGAAACCGCGACCGCGTTCGCGCGCGATGAGTTATCCGTCAACCACTTGCGCGCCCTTCGTGATTCAGGCGCTAATGGCAAGGATCCCAAGACACGCCAGAAGCTGGCCGAGCTTGGCTTTTTCGGCGTCATCATTCCGGATGAACCAGGCGCCGAGACATTCGGCCTGACCGGGCTTGGACAAATCCTTGAGGCGCAGGGGCGCACGCTCGCGGCAACGCCGCTGCTGCAGACGGCGCTTATCGCAGCCTCTGCGCTGCAACTTGGTGGCAGTCCCGCGCAGCAGGCAGAGTGGCTTCCGAAGATCGCGGGCGGCGAGACAACATTCGCGCTGGCGCTCGACGAGTCCGCGCACTTCTCGCCCTATAGCGTCGCGACAGAGGCGGAACGCAACGGGCAGGGCTATACGCTCAACGGTCTCAAGAAATATGTGCCCGATGCCCATCACGCAGACATGCTGATCGTCGTTGCGCGCACATTTGGCGAGAGCGGCGACCGGCACGGGCTCAGCCTGTTTCTGGTTCCTCGCGATGCCAAGGGTGTTTCCATTGCCGAGCTGAAGACCGTGGACAGTCACGGCGCGGCGCATGTGACGCTGGAGAATGTGATGGTGCCGGAAGCGGCCCTCATCGGGCCGGCCGACCAGGGCGCAGATATTCTCGATCCGGTTCTGGACCGGGCCGCGATTGGCCTGGCTGCCGAGATGCTCGGCTCTGCCCAGGCAGCGTTCGACATGACGCTGGAATATCTCAACAACCGGAAACAGTTCGGACAGTTGATCGGTTCTTTCCAGGCCATGCAGCACCGCGCGGCAAAGATGTTCATCGATCTGGAAATGACCCGCTCCTGCGTCGGGGCGGCGCTTGCGGCCGCAGATGCTGGCAAATCCGATGTCGCAGAACTCGCGAGCCTCGCAAAAGCCAAGGCGGGCGAACTCGTCCACCTAGTCTCTAACGAGTGCGTGCAGATGCATGGCGGGATCGGCATGACTGACGCAGCAGAACCTGGCTTCTACATGAAGCGGGCGCGTGTTCAGGAAGCGCTTTACGGGTCTGCCAGCTGGCACCGTGACCGGTATGCGCGCCTGAACGGGTTCTGATTGTAAAACGCACAAAAAAGCCGCCGCTCTGGAAACCGGAGCGGCGGCTTTGTTTTCATGGAAAGCCGTATCAGGCTTTCTTGAGTGCTGCGGCTTTTTTCAGTTCCTTGGCGATGAGGTAGTACAGCACCGGGCGGTGCTTGGTGCGCACGCTGCGGCCGTACTTCTCGATGGCGGCCTTGATGGCTGCGTCCGCTTTAGCCTCATCGGTGACGCCAAGTCGCTTGGCGATGAAATTCATCTTTACACGTGCAAGTTCGTCCTTGTCCGAGGCGGCAACGGTTGCTGAGTCAGCCTTGTAGATTGCCGGGCCGCATGCCTTCACGACGGCATCGAGCAACGCGAGGTCCGGCCGGGCTTCGCCGACTTTTTCCTTCAGGTCTGCAACGTACTTTTCAACAAGCATTTCTTTGGCGCTAGGCGCCTTGGTGGTGGCTTTAGCCATTTTGATTTCCTTCCTTGGTCCACTCCGGCACAAAAAGGCGAAGCGGAAAATGCCACAGGGATAGCGAAGGAGGCCTGATGCCTCGGGGGCATGTAGACCTCGCTTTGCCGGAAGGATCAAGCAGAAATGCACAGGATGTGCATTTCTGCAGATAGATCAGTATAAGGATTTTATTTGTTCAACGCGTAGATCATGCACACGCTGGAGGAGATTTGCTGCTTCTTGTCATCTGACGGCAGATTGAGGGAGTCGATCTCTGCCTGCGTGATCGTGACCTGTCTGCCATCAATCATTCCGGAGGCAACCGGCGCGGGCGGGGGAGGTGGTGGGGGCGGCGCCATCGCGGCGGGCGCCGAACGATAATAGTCATAGTCGCTGCCAGCCATCGACGACCACTGGCCAAGGCATGGCCCGCCGCCTTCCTGAACAACCATCAGCTTGCCAAGCGTTGCGCCGCTGGCCGCTGCCGTCGCCTTGGCGCGCGCAGCGCCGTCTTTGACCGCGGCTTCATAGGAGGCGAGGTTCATTTCAGTGGTGCGCTCAAGATAGGTCGAGAGGCCTGAGGAGTTTTCAGGGCCGAGTGCCAACGCGCCTGCGCGTGCAGCGCCCGCCTTGGCAACCTGATCCACAACGACACTCAGCGTGACGCGCGCTTCATAGGCGCGGATCTTGTCGGACCGCTGATTGTCGATGCGGTTGCCATCCTTGTCCTTGTACTGCTCATAGAGCGCCGTCACGTTGACAGAAGACTGGATGACGGCTGTGTCGCCGGCCGTTTTCTTGATTGTCTCATAAGCAAGGCGCCCGCGCTCCACAGCCAGCTGCATCGCCTTTTTCGATTCCTTGTCGGTCTCCAGATACGTCACCGAGAAGGAGGCGCGGTTGGGCGCGACTTCCATATTCGCGCGTCCGAGAACCTCGACGACCGGATTGCGGGTCCAGTAAGGCGTCGTGAAAGCTTCGTTCTGGAAATCTGGCGCGCTCTGGGCGCTTGCAAGTGTGGCCGTGCCGGCGGCCGCAATCGCGAAGAAGGAACAAGCCAAGGCTCGTATAGCGGAAAGGCGTGTCATGAACGTCCCCATTAAGTTCTGATGTCGAAACGGCCCGCAGATACACTGCGGGCCGTCTAAACTATCCAACTCTTAATGTGGCCGCACAATGACCAGATCAGCTCTCTTTTTCGTTCGCCTCTGACTGGAGCAGGGTATAGCGCTCGATGCCGATCCGCTCGATCAGGGAAAACTGGGTCTCCAGATAGTCGACATGCTCTTCCTCATTGTGGAGGATCTTGAAGAACAGGTCGCGGCTACCGTAGTCGCGCACCTGCTCGCAATATTCGATGGCATCACGGAGGAGGGGAATGGCGATATTCTCGAGCTTGAGATCGCATTCCAGGATTTCCTGGACGTTCTCGCCAATGTGCAGTTTTCCTAGGTCCTGCAGGTTGGGCAGGCCGCCGAGGAAGAGGACGCGTTCAATCAGCCAGTCGGCGTGATGCATTTCTTCAATCGACTCGTCATGTTCTTTCTTGGCGAGCTTGGAGACGCCCCAGTCGCGCAGCATGCGCGAAGGCAGGAAAGACTGGTTGATGGCGGTCAGCTCGTTCTTCAG
>SXGS01528809.1_pt1 | contig 15835 bp, 14 predicted proteins | sample 3174681 | NCBI WGS metagenome assembly SXGS01 (sample SAMN11356861, study PRJNA531348) | freshwater metagenome | isolation source: freshwater sample F1-80 | place: China: Fuxian Lake, Yuxi | collected 2017-12-25 | reverse complement strand
GCTGGAAGGCACCAACAACAAGATCGGCCTCCTCCAACGCCGAGCCTACGGCTACCGCCGCTACGACCACTTCAAACTCCGACTCCTCACGCTCCACCACGCCAAGTTCACACTCGCTGGATGAGCCGCTATATCACCAGTCCCCAAGAGTCCCGTTGAACCACAAAATACGGCTTCTTACCGAATCGCTTCTCAATCGCCTCTGCCACGTGCTGAGCCAGCTCTTCAGTGCCCGTGTCGCGATCGACAACGAATCCACTCCCGCCGGCCGGAAAACCCTCGCCTTTGCGGACCGCCACGTCGGGCACCTCCAATGTCCCGCCATGCGGAGCCGACAGGATGATCGGTAACTCTCCCGCCTGAGTCCGCACGAACCGGGACGGCTCGTCGCCGAACGCGAACTGGGTGAATTGCCCCAGCAGCAACAGCCACAGCCAGCGATGCAAGAGATTCTTAGACATGACAACCTCGGTCGGCCTGAAGCCGGGCATTGGCGTGAGACAAAGGAGTTATGGGCTTCGACTATCTAAGCGGTGCCATTTCAGAAAGAAGAAGCCGGATGAAATCTCCTTCAAAACGTGCGTGGCCGGCATTCGTCCGGACGAACGTCGTTTGACTACGAGCGGCCGCAGAAAACGGAATATTGCCGAGCCGTGCGAAATCTCTGTAGACGAAACAAAGCTAATCGTTCACATTTCCTTCATCCGATCTTCATCAATGGCACACTTCCCTTCTTGCCTGCGGAGGCCCCGATCATGGGGGATCTCTACTTCGGACTGCTGGTTTTGGCGGCTTTGTCGGCCGCGTTGTTCGGCGTCGGCCGGACGATCGGTCGTCGTGTCTCGACTCGTGCCGTCAATCGGCTGAGCGTGCTGACGGTCGTCTTGTTGATTGCTTACATCGGGTGTGTGTGGGATCAAACCGCCCTTGTGCGGTGGTTGCCGTTTTCCAACCTGATCGTGCTCGGCAATTGGTTTCCATTCGAGGCGGCACTTCTGGGAGGCCTGGCCTCGGCACAGTCTTCGATGCCGGCTTGGCGACGCGGCTTGACGGTGACTGCGCTGCAACTCGCGGGAATCTTCGTCGTCCTCTCACCGCTGATGGGAACTGCCCCAAGATGCGGACACTCTTGGAGCGAAGGGGTCTGCCTACAAACGACCAAACAAACATGCTCCGCCGCGTCGGCCGCGACGTTGCTGCAAATGCACGGCATTCCAGCCACCGAGCAGGAAATGGCCGATCTCTGTTTGACTCGCCAGGGGACCAACTGGATGGGGCTGTATCGCGGACTGAAAAAGAAGACGGCTGGAACCGAGTGGGACGTCGAAGTCTTCACTGGTTCGGCGGACAACCTGCGATCGCTTAGCCCCGCCATCTTGAGCGTTGGGTTGTCGCGTCCCGCCCAAGCCGATCCGCTATACCAAACCGAACTCGGTTGGACTCCCGGCGTACGCCATTCGGTCGTGTTGTTGGGCTTCGTCACCGACTTGGTCGAGATCGGCGAACCGACTCCCGACGCCGGCCACGAACGCTGGACCAACAGCGATCTGCAAGAACTCTATCTTGGCCAAGGCATGAGACTCGTCCGCCGAGCGGATTGAACCGGCCGTCAACGCCAGTCATACCCGCGTTTCGATGTTCGACATCGCCTGCGCCGTAGCCACCAAGCCATCGACGTCGAGCCCGATGTCGGCCAGCAATTCGGCGCGTTCTCCGTGTTCGATGAATCGATCGGGGATGCCCAGCCTTTTGATGTGATTGGTGTGGAGTCCGGCGTCGTTGACGGCTTCGAGAACAGCGCTGCCGAAGCCACCGCAGAGCGTCCCTTCTTCAACGGTGATGACAAAGCCGCATTCTTCGACCGCTTTGAGAATCGTTTCGGTGTCGAGCGGCTTCGCAAAGCGGGCATTAATGACGCCGACGTCGAGACCATCCGCTCGCAGTTTCTCCGCAGCGAGCACGCAGTCGCCGAACAGCGTGCCGAAGGCGATGAACATGCCGTCGGTGCCCCACTCGTAAATCTCGGCTTTGCCAAGTTCCACCGACGCTGCGGGACGTTCGATGCGCACGACGTTCGTCTTGGGATAACGAATTGAGGTCGGGCCGTCGTGATTCACCGAGAAGTCCAACATCGGCGCGACGTCGGTTTCGTCGCCGGGAGCCATCTGCACGATGTTCGGGAAACAGCGGAGATAGGTGTTGTCGAATGCCCCATGATGAGTCGGACCATCAGGGCCGACCAATCCGGCGCGATCCAAGCACATCACCACGGGCAGGTTTTGCAGTGCGACCTCTTGGAAGATCTGATCGAAGCCCCGTTGCAGAAACGTGCTGTAGATATCGACGACTGGTCTCATTCCGCTCTTCGCCATGCCGGCTGCGAACGCGACGGCGTGGCCTTCGCAGATGCCGGTGTCGAAGAAGCGATCGGGGATTTCAGTGCGAATCTTGTTGAGCGCATTGCCAGCACACATCGCGGCGGTCAACACGCAGACACGCGTGTCCCGTTTCATCGCCGAATAAATCGCGTCGCTCATCGCGTTCGTGTACGCGCGGCTGGAAGACACTTTCACCGGAACGATCTCGTTGTCTTCAGTGCGAGTGAACGGTGAGGGGGAATGAAACTTGACCGGGTCGAGGCAAGCCGGCTCGAAGCCGTGCCCCTTCTCCGTGAAGACATGCAACAGCACCGGGCCGCGCACGTCCTTGACCATTTCGAGATAACGCCGCAATGCGGAAATGTCGTGACCATCCACCGGGCCGATGTACCGGAAGCCCATTTCCTCGAACAGCATTCCGCCGTGAAGAAAACCTTTGACCGCGTCTTTGAATTGAGCGAGCGCGTGCTCCACGGTTTCGCCGACCACCGGCAGTTTGTTGAGCAGCCACGCCACGTCGCGTTTCAAACCATTGTAGAACGGCGCAACACGAGCTTTATCAAGCGTCTCGGCCAAGCCGCCGACGCGCGGGCAGATGCCCATCTTGTTGTCGTTGAGAATGACCAGCAGGTCTTTCTTCAGTCCAGCCGCGTTGTTGAATGCTTCAAAGACGATGCCAGACGGCAACGCTCCGTCACCGACCACTGCGACGGATCGACGACCGTCGGCATGCAACAGATCGTCGGCCACCTTCAGGCCCAGCACGGTCGAGACACTCGATCCAGCATGTCCCGTCATGAACAGGTCGTAGTCAGATTCCTCCGGGTTGGGGTATCCCATCAAGCCGCCTTTGCGACGGATCGACGCGAACTCAGCCAACCGCCCGGTGATCAGCTTATGCGGATAGATTTGATGCCCGGTGTCCCAGATCAGCCGGTCCTTCGAGAAGTCGAAGACCTGATGCAGCGTCAGGCACAACTCCACCACACCAAGATTGCTGGCGAAGTGAGCGGTGCGGTCAGCGCAGACCGAGCAAAGCGCCTCGCGGATTTCCGCGGCCAATTGGCGAAGCTGCTCGTCCGAGAGTCCCCGCAAATCCCGCGGAGACTCGATACGCGAAAGCAGATCGAACGTCATCTAATGATCTCTTTCTAGAACAAAGTGAGCCAACGCCTCCAAGCGTCGGCCGCGTTCGCCCCAAGGGGCGATCGCGAGGCACGCTTCGTCGATCAGATCACGAGCCATCTGCCGGCTGCGGTCCAAGCCGATGAGGCCGGGATACGTCAGCTTGCCGAGTCCCGCGTCCTTGCCAACCCCTTTGCCCAACTTATCCTTCGACCCAGTCACGTCGAGCACGTCGTCAGCAATCTGAAACGCCAAACCAATGCAGGAACCATAATGGTCGAGCGTCCCCAGAACTGCAACATTGGCTTGAGCAATTCGCCCACCCAGCGTCAGTGCCGAGCGGATTAAACGGCCAGTCTTACGCCGATGAATCGACTGAAGATGTGTGAGAGATTCCGTACCGCGACCGTCAGTGAGCGGAACGGATTGATTCTCGGCCTCGAGATCCGCCACCTGGCCGCCTACCATGCCACACGCTCCGGCGGCGAAGGCGAGGTCCGCGCAACACGCCGCTGCGACCGCCGCCGGTCGCACGTCGCGAGCGACCACCTCAAACGCCATCGTCAGCAGAGCATCGCCCGCCAGGATCGCCATTGCTTCACCGAAAACTTTGTGATTGGTCAGGCGTCCGCGCCGGTAGTCGTCGTCATCCATCGCCGGCAGGTCGTCGTGAATCAACGAGTACGTGTGAATCATCTCCAACGCACACGCCGCCGGCAGAGCGGCCTCTGAGTCCTCACCGCAAGCTTCGCAGGCCATTAACACCAGCACCGGCCGCAGACGCTTGCCACCGGCGAGCAGGCTGTACGAAATCGCCTCGCGCAGACGTTGGGGACACTCGCCGCCGAGCCCACTTTCCTCTGAGAGACACCTCGCCAACGCGGCTTCGACCTGCGTCTTCCAGACGGACCATGATGCTTGCAGCGATTCTGCGGAGTCGGACATGAACCAATCTTTCGTAGCCGCGTTTCACCAGAACGCGCGATTAAAGCCAAGCCCGCGTTCTGGCGAAACGCGGCGACAGGACAAGACGTGTTAATCGTCCGTCTTCAATTTGAATTTCAGATTGACCTTCCCCTTGTTATCCGCCAGCCGGTTCCAAGCATCTTCGCAGCGCAGGAAAAGTTGCCCCTCACCGGGAGCGACGAGCGATCCGTCGGCGGGGATCACGAACGGTTTACTCAGCTCGTAGTCGTTGAAGAGCACTCCGACCAACTGCCCCGGCTTGAAGGGAGACTCGTCGGGGATGACGCTCGGCAATTCTTCGAGCGTTTCCGTTTTGGAATTTCGCTTTGTGGTCGAGGTCTTCTTTGCCGGCGCTGGCTTTTCGGTCGCGAGTTTTTGATTCGGCTGCTCGACTCCGTACGGCGACAACTCCGAACCATTGGCGGACAAAGCCCAACTCCCTTCGGCGGTGACTTCAAACCCTTCCCCCTTTCGGACGATCACTCGCGAGGCTTGCCAGCCTCGATTCGCATCGACGGTGCAGACGACGGGAGCCTTGGGCATCGCGTGTCGGAATTTCGTTTTCCAATCCCAGGCGGTCAGCGTGACTTCGTAGCCCAGATCGAAGTGCTCGAGGAAAAAGAGATATTCAAAGGCGATCTCCTTCGACATCGAGCCATAGACTTTTTCAAACGTCGCATCGGGTTGATCGGTCAAGATGCCCAGCCCCAACGGTCGGAAGCGGTCGTAGTAATTCGGGTTGTTCGCCAGCAGATGACAGAGTGCCCAACGCCACGTGTAATTCTGCCACGAGTCCCCCGTCTGGTCTCGATTGTTGACGATGGCGCTGAGCGGCTTCGGCTCGGAGCCGCGCAGGTATTTCACGACGTTGGGCAAACAATGCACGCGTGATTCACCGTCGCGCCAGCAATGCCCCATCTCGGCCATGCCCTCCGCGTACCATGTTGGCCCGGCATGACCAAATGTTTGATGGCAGTAGGCATGTACGGCTTCGTGTTGCGGAACGCCTCGATCGGCAATGGCGTAGACTCGCGACTTCGCGGCCAGCAGTTTTCCCGTCTGGCGATTGACTGTGCCGCTGGTGATGGTCAGTCCCCCGCGCTGCGCGATCGACTCGCGTCCGGCAGGCTCCAACGCATTCACGGGCCAGACTTCCAGATCGCGGACCACGAACATCTCGATGGTCTGTTTGTTCGGCCGGCCCCAATACTTCGAGATCAGCGCCAGCATCGTCTCCAATCGCTTGAGCAAGTCGTTGGCTTCGGCCTCGGGTAGATCGGTATGTACAAGAAAATTCGCCGAGCTGTAATCGCGCGGCCCCGCCGGCTGAGGGGCATCGGACTTCTTGCTTTTAGACTTGGACGTCGTTTGAGCCGACACAAACTCCGGGGACGCGAGCAAACTCGCTCCTGCCAAGAGCAGAGCCAGGACTTGCAAAGAGCTCCATGCGATCGACGCTTGAGCTGCGCGGAATGTCATGCGGCGGAACTCCCTAATGTTTTGCCTAGTCACCTTTGGGCGAGCCGGGCGGCGTCAGCCCCCGGACTCATACGTACGCATTTTCGTCCGGGGGCTGACGCCACCCGGCTCGCCTGTTTCGTTTTGGACGTCAACGCCCTGCTTTCCGATATCAGAGTCGCGGGGCTTTCGGCGATTTGCAACGTCAATAGAATCCTCGAAGTCACTGGTGTTTCCAACTTGGGGAGTTCCTCTGCGTGTCTGCCAATTCTTCGCCGCGTTCGATGTTAATCACTGCCGATTTTGCCGAGCTTCGCCGCAGCGTTGCGACCGCCAGACTTGCTGGCCAACGGATCGGCTGCGTGCCGACGATGGGCGCGTTGCACGCCGGGCACACCAGTTTGATGGACCAGGCTCGCCAAGAATGTGATTTCGTCATCGCCACGCTATTCGTGAACCCGACGCAATTCGGGCCGAAAGAAGATCTCCAAAAGTATCCTCGGCCGTTCGAGGCGGATCGCGAGAAGTGCCGCGCGGCGGGAGTCGATCTGCTATTTCGGCCCGAGGCCGACGCGATGTACCCGCCGGGATTCGCGACCTTCGTCGAGGTCGAAGGTCTGACGGCCAACTTCGAGGGAGCCGTGCGGCCGTGGCACTTCCGCGGCGTGACGACCATTGTAACCAAGCTGTTGAACCTCACTCAGCCGGACAAGGCGTACTTCGGCCAGAAGGATTTCCAGCAGCAGGCGGTCATCCGCCGGATGTGTCGCGACCTCGATCTCCCCGCCGAGATCGTCACCTGCCCAACAGTGCGCGATCCCGATGGATTGGCTTTGAGCAGCCGCAACATTTACCTCAGCCCGACCGAGCGAGCCTCCGGTTTGTCGTTGTATCAAGCGTTGTCTTTGGCTCGCGACCGCGTGAAATCGGGCGAGCAAAGCCTCGATGCAATTCGTCTGGCCATGCGAGCGAAAATGGAACAGACTCCGGGCGTCGCCGTCGATTACGCGACGATCGCCGATCCCGATTCGTTGGCCGAGTTGACTGCACCGCAACCGCGCATGGTCGCGCTGGTGGCGGCTCGCGTCGGGCCAACACGTCTGATCGACAACCTGTTGATCCCCTGATGCGACGTTCGGGTGCCCCTCAAAAATGATCCAGGCGAGCGGGGCGGCGTCAGCCCCCCGGTTTATGTCGAATCCACCGGGGGGGCTGACGCCACCCCGCTCGCCAACGAATTGATAACGGAGTTCACAATGCGGCCGATATTGTTCCGCATCCGGCTAGATGGATCGCTCGCCCTGGGACCGCTCGGTCAGGTGCCGGTGTTTGGTTTCGGCCTGCTCTTGGGCGTGTGGCTGGCTGTCGGCTTGTTCTTCTGGTTTCGGACACGACGCAGCGACAGTGGATTTCCAGCAACTGGCGACTTGGTGACTTACGGCGCGATCGGTCTGGCGATCGTGTTGGCTCCGAGAGTGACGAGTTCGATTCCCGTGTTCGGCTACGGAATGATGATGTGTCTGGGCTTCGTGTTTGCCACGATGCTGGCCAGCCACCGAGCGACTCGTGCGGGGTTTCCACAGGAGACGATCTGGGATTTGACGTTCCTGTTCCTGGTCGGCGGAGTCGGCGGGGCACGGCTGTATTACTTGATTCAGCACGGCCGGGATCGAGTGTTCGTCGACTGCGACACCGCGCGGGAGTATCTGGTCGCCGCCATCTGGTTACCCGACGGTGGCTTGGTCTTTTTCGGAGGACTGATCGCGAACGCCATCGTGTTCTGGTGGTTCTGCCGCACTCGAAAACTCGATGCGTGGAAGCTGGGTGATCTGATCGTTCCCTCGGTCTTTCTGGGGATGGCGTTTGGCCGATTCGGCTGCTTCTTATACGGCTGTTGTTTCGGCGACCGGTGCGATCTCCCGTGGGCGGTCGAGTTCCCCGAAGTCAGCATGGTGTTCAAGTCCCAGATGGACCGCGGCTTCTTGCCTGCCGACGCGAATGTCAGCCTGCCAATTCATCCGACTCAGCTTTACAGCGTCATTGACGGCGTGCTGCTGTGTTTGCTGACGCTGGCGTACTACCCGATCCGAGCACGCGACGGCTCGGTCATCACTTTGGCTCTGCTGACGTACCCGATCACTCGGTTCTTCATCGAGCGACTTCGCGGCGACGAAATGGGAATGTTCGGATCGGCTCTGACAAGCGCGCAATGGATCAGCCTGACAATGTTGGCGGGCGGAATCGCGCTGGCAACACTGCGAGCACCGTTGCTGAATCGCTCGGCCAGTGTCGCGTGAATAGGTCGCGCCGGGTTGAACCGCGGACGCCGAGACGACATCCTGCTGGCGCCGAAATCTCAATTCTCTAATTCGCCAGCAGGACGCAGCGCTCATCTTGGACGAACCTCCGGCCGAACGCAGTGACCAGGATTTGATCGCCGCCGCGCTGGCGCGCGACACCGCCGCGTTTGGTGAGTTGGTGTCCAAGTATCAGAACCGATTGTTCGGCGCGCTGACTCACATGCTCGGATCGGCGGAAGATGCGAAGGATGTCGCTCAGGATGCGTTCGTGTTGGCGTTTCAAAAGCTGGCGACGTTTCGCGGCGACGCGCAGTTCTATTCGTGGCTATTTCGCATCGCGATGAATGCGGCGGTCAACTTTCGCTGCAAGAACCGCTCGATGGGAGCATCGATCGAAGCGGCGAAAGAACGGATCGGTGTCGAACCGACCGACCAGCGCGGCAACACGAGTCCCGAACAGCCGCTCGAACAAGCGGAGCGGCAGCGTCTCGTCCGCGAAGCACTCTCGCAAATGACCGAAGAGTTCCGCATCCCGCTCGTCATGGCCGAGATGGAAGAGATGAAATACGAAGAAATCGCCGAGTTGCTGAAGTGTCCAATTGGCACAGTTCGTAGCCGCATCCATCGTGGCCGGGCGGAACTGCGTGAGAAGCTGCGGCGACTGATGAAGAACGAAGAAGATTTGTAGCGCGGAACCGCAGCTAAGTAGCTGAGCCACGGAGAGGCTTCGAGTGAATTGGCGAGCGGGGTGGCATCAGCGTCCCGGTGGTCACGACGGTCGCCAAATACCGGGGGCTGACGCCGCCCCGCTCGCCTGCGTGTCAAATGTTTCAAAGTCACGGAATGTCTCAACTACGTTGACCGCGTCGCATCCGCGTATGACGCTTGCAGCAGCAAGTGCATCTCGACGAATTGAATGCGGCGAACCAACTTGGTCTGCGACGCATCTGTGTCTCGAGCGGCGGCTTCGCACCAATCGACGAACGCCAACGAATCCCACCGACCGGGCAGGCCGAGTTTCGTTCGCCAACGCCCCGCCGCGTCCGAGCCATCGGCTGCGATCAACTCGTCGGCTTGCCGAGCCAACTCCGCAAGGAATTCAGGCTGTCCGACGCGGCGGAACCAATACTTCGAGTTGCCGTAATCCGGCTCTTGCCGGTGCATGATTGCGTGCCAGAAGTTTCCGCAGCGATGCCGTCCCTCGTCCTCAATCGTTTGCGAATGCCGGTGACTGGCATCGCCGTCGCCATGCAACAGCCACAGGGCCGCGAGCACCGCCGTCGCGTCTGCCGAGGAAATCGCGTGACCGCACAAATCGCTCAGCCGAGCTAACCGCAGTTCGGCAAACAACCAGTCCAATTCGTGACGCGGTGGCGACGACAGCAACTCTGGCAACCATCGGTCATCGTTCGTCACGGCCTGCGATCCGTTCAACGCCACCAACGTCCGTTCGCTTGAGCCGGTTTGAAGCTCGATGCGCGAGACCCCCTTGGCGAGTTCCACCAAGCAATGCCAAAGGGCGGAGTGATTCGCGTCGCCGGCAGCATGCACCGCGCGACGCAGCGAGTCGGACGGTCGAGCAACCAGACAGCACGCGTGCGGCGGGCGGATTGCCAAGGACGCCAATCGCGGTGGCAAGCATTGCCACGTTTCCGCAAAGGCATTCGCTTGCAAGTCGCCACATTGCACCACCAACACCGCTGCCGAATCCTCATGCCGTTGCAGTGCTGCTAGAGCTGTCGCTCGACCTGAATCACTCAGGCTCGCGGTGGTTTCGGAAATGATCCAAGCCTCTTCGAATTCAACGCACAACAACTCGCCAGATCGTTGAACGGAGCCCTGTTGCAACGGCATTTTTTGCCTCTCGATTGAGCTTCTAAAAACGATTGCTGGAAACTGTCAAATTCGTGTTGACCCACTTTTTGAGAACTCATATTGTCCGCCCGCCTTCAACGCACTGAATGAAATTCAGCACGTCGAAGACAAACGAAAAGACAATTCGCAATCGCCTCCCGGAAGTAGCCAGAGTCCTTCGCCCCCCTGGGACCAGCTGCTTCCGGGATTTTTCTTTTCGTAGCCGACGCGTCTCGCGTCGATGGGATGCGAGACGCATCCACTACGCAGCTCAATCCAAGTCGCGCGGCACGTTGGACGAATCCTGCTTGGCGATGACGACTAGCCCCGAATCCGTCACCGTGTATCCGCGCCGACGGTCAGCTTCCAAATCGAACCCGACTTCCGTCCCTTCGGGGATTTGCACACCTTTGTCGATGATCGCTCGACGGATGCGCGCATGGCGGCCGATGGTGACGTTGCTCAGCAGGATCGACTCACGCACCTCGGCCCAACTGTTGACCCGCACGTTGGGCGACAGGATCGAACGCTCGACCCGCCCGCCGGAGATGATCCCCCCCTGTCCGATCAGGCTGTCGAGCGCGAAGCCGGCACGCGAGTGACCTTCACGCAGGTCCGCAAACACAAATTTCGGTGGCGGCAGCGGAGGGTGATACGTCCGGATCGGCCACGACAGGTCGTAAAGATTGAACGGAGGCTGAACCGCCACTAGATCCATGTTGGCTTCAAACAGCGCGTCGAGCGTGCCGACGTCTCGCCAGTATTGGGCCTGATTCGTATCTCGATCGCGGAACGGAAACGCTCGGACGTTGTGAGTCTGCACGACCTGCGGAATGATGTTTTTGCCAAAGTCGTGAGCACTGTTGGCATTCGTCGCGTCGTTGCAGAGTTGCTCGAACAGGAACTTCGTGTTGAAAACGTAAATGCCCATTGAAGCCAGACAACGTCCTGGATCGCCGGGGATCGGGTCGGGATCGGCGGGCTTCTCGCGAAAGTTGATGATGCGGCGCGTGCCGTCGATCTGCATGACGCCGAATTGATTCCCATCCTTCAAGTCGACCGGCAGACTGCCGATGGTCAGGTCCGCCCCCGATTCAATGTGGTCGCGGAGCATCTCCGAGTAATCCATCTTATAGATGTGATCGCCGGAGAGAATCAGCACGTACTTCGACCGGGCTTTTTCAATCGAGTAGATGTTTTGATAGACGGCGTTCGCGGTGCCGGTGTACCACTCCTCGCCGATACGTTGCTGCGGCGGCAGGATGTCGATGAACTCGTCGAGTTCTCGGCAAAGGAATCGCCAGGCGAGATTGATGTGCCGATCGAGGCTGGCGGCCTTGTACTGCGTCAGCACCAGAATCCTCCGCAGCCCGCTGTTGACACAGTTCGAGAGCGTAAAATCCACGATGCGATAACAACCGCCGAACGGCACAGCCGGCTTTGCGCGATCGCGAGTCAGCGGCTGCAACCGCTCTCCCTTACCACCCGCGAGCAACAGTGTCACAACGTCTCGCATCCGAAGCCTCTTTCCGTGGAGGTGTCTGAGTCAGCGGGACGGATTATCAAGACTTCTTTCGCGGGAGCAATTCACTCGCCGGTGATTTGCCGACCGCCGCGTCATTCGCCTATTGTTCGCCTCGTCGTGGGGCACGTTTTCAACGTGCCCGTCTTTCATTTTCCGATGCCTCTTACGAGCACGATGAAATCGTGCTCCACGAAACCAACTGGAGTCCTCCGTGTCTGATCAACTCGAACATGTCGTCATCATCGGCTCCGGCCCGGCCGGCTGGGCCGCCGCGATTTATTGTGCTCGTGCCAGTCTCAAACCGCTCTGCATCGAAGGGGCGATGACCGAAGAAAACCGTATCAAAGGGACATTGCCTAAGGGCCAACTCGCGCTGACCAGCGAGATCGAAAACTATCCTGGCTTCCCCGCTGGCAATCTCAACGAGTACCTCAAGACCGCGATCAGCGATAACCGTAAGATGATGCTCAACCCGGACGCCTCGCACGGCATCGACGGCCCTGACCTCGTCGAACTGATGCGACAGCAAGCCACCAACTTCGGCACGCGAGTCATCACCGACGATGTCGTTGACGTCGATCTCTCGCAGCATCCCTTCGTGTTGAAGACTCTTGAAGGGCAAACAATCCGTGCGTTGTCCGTCATCATCGCGACCGGCGCGCGAGCCAATTATCTCGGACTGGACAGTGAAGAGCGGTACAAGAACCGAGGCGTCTCGGCCTGTGCCGTCTGCGACGGAGCTTTGCCACGTTTCCGCAACAAGCCGCTGGTAGTCGTCGGAGGAGGCGACAGCGCGATGGAAGAGGCCAGTTACCTCTCGAAGTTCGCGTCCAAGGTTTTCATCACCCACCGCCGTGACACGTTCCGCGCCAGCAAGATCATGGCCGAACGAGTCCTCAAGAATCCGAAGATCGAAGTGAAATGGAACACGGTCGTCGAAGAAGTCCTGGGCGACGAAAAGGCCGGAGTGACCGGAGTCCGCCTGCAAAGCACGCTCGATAAGTCGAAGACCGAACAAATCGACTGCTCCGGCTACTTCTGTGCGATCGGCCACACGCCGAACACCGACTTCCTCAAAGGCCAACTGAAACTGACCGAGAAGAAGTATATCGTTTGGACAACGGCGCAACGGACCTACACGACCGTTGACGGAGTCTTCGCAGCCGGCGACGTCGCCGACGACTACTACCGCCAAGCCATCACTGCCGCCGGCAGCGGCTGCCAAGCCGCCCTCGACGCCGAACGATGGTTGGCCTCCAAGGGATTCGAATGATGCCCGGCCGAATGCCGTGAGCCGAATGCCGATCGCCGTTATCTCACCTTTTAAGGACACGTCACCATGCTCACCAAAGAAGGCTGTCTCTCTCGCCGTGCCCGTCTCTGGAGCGTCGTCCCGAACGACGTCGAATGGTTGCTGATCGCCGATCCTCGGCACGTCAAATACCTCGCGAACTTCTGGATTCCAGCGTTCAGCTTTTCCGGTGGCGAGCGGGGGTTGCTGCTGCTCGAACGGGATGGCAAAGCCTCGTTGCTGGGAGACAACTTCGCGTTGAAGTCCGGTATCGGTGATCCGCTCGAGGTCGAGAAGATCTCCGAGACTTGGTACGACCACCAGCACTCGGTCGAGAACCGTGATCACGTCTTGTTCAAAGCCGTGCAGCAAGTCGCCGGCAAGCTGAAGGGCCGTAAAGGGGCCATCGAAGCGGAATGGCTACCGGTCGGGGCGTTCAATGCCATCGGGGCTGGCAACGTGGAACTCGCCCCGATTGACCTCGGCACGTTGCTGCGAACTCTGCGACGCCGCAAAGACCCGGACGAGATCGCGCTGCTGGAACAGTGCATGAGAGCCACCGATGCCGGGCAAGCATGGGCCCGCGAGAACATCAAGGCGGGCATGACCGAACTCGACGTCTATCGCGGCGTCCAATCAGCAACGCTCCAAGCCGCCGGACGAGTCGGTGTTGTCTACGGTGACTTCCGAGTCTCCAGCGCGACCGCTCCCAAAGCGGGCGGCTTGCCAACTCAGCACGTTCTCGAAAACGGCGAGATGTTCGTTCTCGATTACTCGCTGAGCCTGGAGGGCTATCGCAGCGACTTCACAAACGTCGTCGCGATCGGCACACCGTCAGCACAACAGCGTGAAGTCTTTGCCGTCTGCCAAGCCGCGATGGCAGCCGGCGAAAAAGTCTTCAAGGCCGGCGCACGAGCCGCTGATGTCTATCACGCCGCGAGTGCTCAATACGTCAATTCGTCCTTCGCTCCTCAGGGCTACAACAAGCTTACTCACCACGCCGGCCACGGCATCGGCCTCGCACACCCGGAAGCCCCGATCCTCGTTCCGCAATCCGAAGACATCCTGGAAGCCGGCGACGTCGTGACGCTCGAACCTGGCTTGTACGTCGCGGGAGTCGGCGGTGTTCGCATTGAGCACAATTACCTCATCACGGAAACCGGCTATCGCCGGCTCAGCAACCACACAATCGCTCAGGACTAACGTAGGGTGGGTCGAGGCACGAGACCCACCAGCAATCGCCACTCACCCCAATGGTGGGTCTCGTGCCTCGACCCACCCTACTTCGGAAGCGAAGAATGCTCGATCTGCAATTCGTCTGCGAGAACCGCGAAGCCGTCGAACAAAACTGCCGCGATCGTGGCGTGGCCGTGGATCTCAGCCAACTTCTCTCTCTCCGCGATCAGCGCAGCAAGTTGATCGTCGAGGGAGACAATCTGCGGCGCGACCAAAAAGAAATCTCGGCACAGATCCCGAAGACAAAAGACGCCGACGAGAAGCAAAAGCTGATCGCGCGCGGCAAGGAACTGCGAGAAGCGATCGCCGCGAACGAGAAGCAAGTCGCCGACGTCGAACCGCAACTGCGCGAAGTGCTGGTCGGCATTCCGAACATGACACACCCCGATGCTCCAATCGGACAGGAAGCAGACAGCAAGGTTTTGCGAGTCGTCGGCGAGATCAAGAAGTTCGACTTCAAGGCTCTCGATCACGTCGCACTCGCCGAGAAGCATGATCTCATCGACCTCGAAGCGGGAGCACGAGTCACCGGGCATGGCTTCTACTTCTTGAAGAACGAAGCGGTGCTGCTCGAATTGGCGTTGATCCAGTACGCCGTCGACAAACTGCGGAAGGCCGGGTTCACGTTGCACACAACGCCGGACCTGGCTCGCATGGAAGTGCTCGAAGGGACCGGCTACATGCCGCGCGGACCGGAGACGCAGATTTATTCGGTCAGCGGAACCGACCTCAGCCTCGTCGCGACGGCCGAGATCACGCTCGGCGGCATGTTGAAGGACCACATCCTCGACATCGAAAAACTGCCGCTCAAAGTCGCAGGAATCTCGCACTGCTTCCGCACCGAGGCGGGTGCTCACGGCAAGGCGACGAAGGGGATCTACCGCGTGCATCAATTCACGAAGGTCGAGATGTTCGGCTTCACCGCGCCGGACCTCGTCGAGTCCAACAAGTTCCACGAACTGATCCTGAGCATCGAGGAAGAGATCTTCCAAGGCTTGGGGATTCCGTACCGAGTGCTCGACATCGCCAGCGGCGACCTAGGCGGGCCGGCCTACCGCAAGTTCGACCTCGAAGCCTGGATGCCCGGCCGCGGCGAAGCAGGCGAGTGGGGCGAGATCACCTCCGCCTCGAACTGCACCGACTTTCAATCGCGCCGCCTCGGCATCCGCTGCAAGCAACCGGACAAGAAGGGAACGCAGTTCATCCACACGCTCAACGGCACCGCCGTCGCGATCACGCGAGCCATGATCGCCCTCCTCGAAAACCACCAACAACCCGACGGCAGCATCGTCATCCCGGAAGTGCTGAGGAAATGGATGGGGATTGAGCGAATCGGTTGAGCGCAAAAGAAAGGAGGGGTTGGTACTTCAACACATGACAGAGTTCTTCAAAAACCACTGGTTTGAAATCGTCGCAGCAGTACTCGCGATTGCGATAATTCATGCGTTCCTTTTCGCTGAAACATTCAAAGGTGATCGCCTAGATGCCAGCCGCGCCGGACTGTTCGGCGATTTTATCGGTGGCTATCTCGGAACCATCTTCTTGGTTTTCAGCGTAGTGATTTTGGTGATTGTTTACCGCGTCAGAGCGAACAAAGGAATTGGATGAGCGGCTCGTCGTGTTTGCGAGAGGAATTCGAGGGGATCGTGGAGGAGTTGCTTGCAGGTAAGGAGGACTGACGTGAGGATCGACTGGTGCTGAG
>SXGS01461791.1_pt1 | contig 15836 bp, 8 predicted proteins | sample 3174681 | NCBI WGS metagenome assembly SXGS01 (sample SAMN11356861, study PRJNA531348) | freshwater metagenome | isolation source: freshwater sample F1-80 | place: China: Fuxian Lake, Yuxi | collected 2017-12-25 | reverse complement strand
TCGGGGAGTAAAGGCCGCTTGATCGCTTGGGACTGGGGCTGGAGTCCTGCTTGGGCTGGTGACGTCATTCGTCAACTGCCCAAGGAAGCCACTCTCATGAGTGTGAGCGAATGGGGAATTCCCATCAACCGAGGCGGAGTGAAAACCGAAATCGGGGAGTATTCCATTTCGACAGTCGGTCCCGGCCCACGGGCAACTAGCCATTGGCAAATCGCACGCGAGATTGGCCTCACCATATTCGCGAAAATACAAGCAGGTAACACATGGGAACTCTCCGCAGTGCCCTACATTCCCGCTCTCGACAATGTAGCCCGCCACGCGACCAATCTTCGAGGAGCTGGAGTCAATGGCCTGATGTTGGGCTGGACGTTGGGAGGATATCCATCACCCAACCTCGAGGTCGTGGCGGAGGTCGCTGGTTCTCCGACGATCACCTCCGATGAAGCACTGGAACGGGTTGCCACTCGGCGGTTTGGAAAAGCATCGGCAACAAGTGTCGTCACTGCATGGAAGAGCTATAGCACAGCCTTTAGTGAATTCCCTTTTCACGGAGGTTTGGTCTATTCAGCCCCATTACAGGCTGGCCCGTCCAACCCCCTTTGGGAAAAACCGACCCACTATCAGGCGTCGATGGTTGGCTTGCCCTACGACCACCTCGATGCTTGGCGAGCGGTCTATCCACCCGAGGTTTTCATCGGCCAGTTGGAGAAGGTCTCCTCCGGTTTCGAGACCGCCTTGTCAGTTTTGAAGGCTTCCGTTTCCAAATTGACATTAGATCCTGTTTTTCAAAAACCTCTGGCAAAGGAAATGGATGTCGCCGAGGCTGCGGCCATTCATTTTCAAAGTGTTGCCAATCAAGCACGCTTCGTTCGAGCCAGAAACCAAGTGATTGGGACGAAGGATCAGGCAGCCACCCACAATCTAGTGACTGAACTCGAACAAATCCTGCGAAGCGAAATAACTCTGGCGAAAAGGTTGCTCGCCATCCAATCACGGGATTCGAGGATCGGGTTCGAAGCCACCAATCACTATTACTACGTCCCTTTGGATCTCGTAGAAAAAGTGGTGGTCTGTCGAGACCTCCTTGATCGTTGGCTGCCGAGTTTAAAGTAACTCAGCGATTGTTCTCACAGTTCGATCAGTGACCCTTTTGGTTGAGGAGCTCTTGATAAACTTCTAAATGACGCTGAGCGACCGATCGAGGTGCGAATCGTTGCTCGGCATCGCAACGAGCGCGAAGAGCCAATTGCGCTGCCTGCTGAGGGTTGCTAAGAAGGCGTGCGACTGAGTCGCGCATGGATTCTGCAGACTCAGGATCGCAAAGCAGGCCGTTGATGTTGTCTTGTATTAAGTCCGGGATGCCACCGATTTTAGATGCAACGACGGGTAATCGAGCGGCCATCGCTTCGAGAACAACCATGGGACAATTATCCTCCAACGTTGGAAGGATCAAAATATGAGCCGTGGCAAGTGCGGCCTCGACCTCGGCTTTGCTGGCATTTCCCGCGTAGAAACACCAAGGCTTGGTTTTGACTAATTCCTCGAATTCACGCCCATAAGGATCCCCTACTGTCGTTCTACCAAGGAATCGGAGTTGGAACGAAAAAGTTTGGGTGAGCGGCTCCAGTGCACGCAAGAGGGCAATCTGATTCTTGTAGGAGGTGATGTTTGCAAGGCAAAGAATTTCGGCTTGTTCACTGGGACGACGGACAACGGCGAAACTCCCCGAATCCACAGCGTTGGGAACCACCCAAGTCCTTCGTGCGAGAGCTTCGACAGACTTTTGAGTGTACGAGGTAATACACAAAACCCCATCGGTGCGTGGGATAACAAATCGTTCGAGACGAGCTGTGAGCCATGCAAAACTTAGCGGCGAAGCACCTTGTATTTTTGCGATTCGCCGCATATTGCCATGGATCGTAATCAGATTAGGGAATCCGGATCGTAGAGCGGAAATAGCGCAGTAACGCTCGGTGCCTTGGCCGTGAACAACGTCGGGTTGCAAGGTTCTGAGCTTACTTCGAATCGCACGTGAGCAACCATCGTAAAGCGAGCGCATCCACCCCATTTTAGGAACGACCAATTGGTGATAGAAGATGTTGGGTGCGAGTTGTGAAGGAGCTGTCATCGCCCGTTTGCAACACACAACGATGTGGAGTTCACATCCCGGGAGGTTGACGAATCCTTCAAGCAACGCGGAAGGTGCGGGACCGAAGAAGGGTTCCGGAATGTCATATTGTCCAAACTCGTCGCGGTTGTCAGGAACGAGGAAGGCAATTTTCATGCGACTCTATCTTGAGCCAAGACTCGCCGATAAACTTGAACATATTGCTCAGCCACATCGCGCCACGATTGGACTGGGAAAATATGATGCGGCAATCTCCTCGATTGATTGTAGAAATTGGTCAGTTGATCGGCGACCACCTCAGGTTGTGTGGGTGTGACAAATGTGATGCCAGTTTTCGCAGCGGTGTAACCGTGACGTGCCCATGCGAGGTCGGATAAAAACAGAGGGAGGCCTGCCGCGGACGCTTCATGGATCGCGATACATCCCGTTTCGCCAAAGCTGAGAAGACAAAACCCTTTTGCGGCTCTTAGGAGTCGGTATTTCTCCTCGCGTGAGACGAACCCCGGATAGCGGACATAGTTGCCGTCCACGAGTTTTTTAAACTCCGCGAAATACGAGTCATCCTCGCTGAAAGGTTTGCCTAGGAAAACAATCGGCACTTTCGCGAGGTGTGCGGCACGAGCAAGGACCAGCGTATTTTTTCGAGGCGCGATTGTGGCGACTGAGATTAGGTGGTCGCCCTGAGGTTCAGGCAGTGCCAGTTGTTCGAGTGCCTCGGGTTCCACCGCATGGTTGATCACAGAGCATCGTGAAGGAGTAGCATCAAAAAGGTATTGAGCCACTTGCTGTTCCCTTGGCAGAACGAAAACAATCTCATCCACTTCTTGATACACTTCCCAATTTAATTTTGCCGTCAACCCTCCGGCCAACCGTTTCGCCAACCGGATGGTAGTTTTTTGTAACAACAATCGGAAATTCGAACGAGAGGCGGTGGCGTCTAGAATGTCGCTCATGACGACTTTCATGCCTTTTTCATGTGCCAATCGAACCACCGCCGTTTCTGGCCGCGTGATCGTATGGAGAATGTCCCCCGTCTGTGTTTGATCCCACCATCGCAACGGCTCGGTCTCGACGCCGAAGGATGGAAGGTGCTTGAAGAGGTTGTCCATATGGGTTTGAACACCCCCATGCGCAAGAGAGAATGGAATATTGGTCCAGAGCAGAACCTTCATGGTGTAAATGAGCTTCGCTGAATCTGAGAAAATGTGTCAACTCGCTGGTGTGACATGAGATCAAGGAGTGAAACGTGCCCCAATGAGAGCGAGTTCCGTGAGCCGGTTCACGTCCTTCTCATGGGCTGCCCAAGCGATCCCGCGCAGCACAATGATTCGGTAAAGCGGATCGTCAAATGTCCAAGTGTAATGACCCGGAATGGAACCAAATACCCGGCTTTTTTTCAGCTCAAATGTCCAGAGTTGGATGCGGGCTGAACCTTCTTCTGGGGCGGTTGCCAATGGTGAAATAAGCTTAGGGTCTCCATGAAGGGCCCAGTAAGTTTCATCCGTCATTAACAAACGGGTGAAGCCCTGCGTTATCGGGTGAGAGGGTTGCGTGAAGTTGAGTTCAATCTCTCCGTGCCGGTATTTGGAGCCTCCAGTAGAGAGACCTATTCTCGTCGCGAATCCTTCGGCATCCTTTCCACCTTCCATTGCCCAGTGGAGATAAACTAGTCCACATCCTCTTTTTTGATACTCATCCAGCAGGGACGCCGACTGGGGATTCCAGCCTGAATTCCGCGAATAAAACACGGTTACATCCGCACGAGCGAGCTGTTCGCGCGAAGGAAACCCTTGAGCCGTGGACACGGTCACCTTATCAGCCAAAGAAAGCAGCGTGGACCACCGCTTCTGCCAAACGGGATAATCATGCTCATCGACACCGTGATCTTGGTTGTCGATACAGAGCAGGACATGGAGGGGTTTGAGGCTGCTTCGAGGTATGACCTCTGGGCGAATAAAACTCGCCACTTCCTCGCGATTCCGGGCAGGTGGAAGACCGGGGTCGAGTCGAGTGATCACGGCGGGTTCCAAAGGATTTATCAGGAGGAATGTGAGTAAGTCTTCTAACTGATTCGCGTTGAGAACGTCACCCAGGCCCTCGGGCATCAACGAGCCTTGCAAAGGCTCGATGCCAGCTACTTCTCGGCGTTCACGACGGTTTTCCACACCCGCAGGAAGCTGGAGGGTGATGTGGTCGGGAGTCAAACTCGTGATCAACCCGTTAAGCTCGGTTCCATCCTTGAACCGAACACGGCTGCCGCTCTGGTCTGGATTGATCGTGGCGGAGGGTTTAACGATGTCTTGCAGGACGGATTCGCGGTCCCGATGTATTAGGTTGGATAAATCCGGACCAAAAGCCGTGCCCTCCCCTCGGAGCGTGTGACAAGTAGCGCATCCTGCTTCTCCGAAAAACACCCGACGTCCATTCAGCCAGTTACCTTTGACGTCGCTCCGGGCCACCATCGAATTGGTCTTTTGATGCTCGAAGGCTTCGGAAGCCCATGGCACGAAAAATCGTGTCAATCCAACAGGACGAATTTGAGAATCAAGGGAGAATATCAACCCGCTATTCTCGAGTGAAAGTTGACCTGTCAACGAAAGGTTCAAGGGTGCGATGGACTGCTTGGAATCGAATATGACTTCTTGGGGAATGCTTTTTGAATAAGACTGCCGAAGGAGCATTGTTCTTTGAGCAAATGGATCAGAGCCTATATCCCAATCCAATGTGGCATTCGGTTGAATTGCAGGCACGAAAATGTTAGCGCGATTGATCTGACCTCCCAACGTTAATCTGTCCGACGGGTTGGATTTCTCACATTGGAGAAAAAAATTCTCGTGATCCGCGGATCCAGTCGTTAACGCCTTCGAGACAATAAATGAGGCATGAGGTAAGACCACTTTCGTGGGACGACCGTTACGTTCAAAGCCTGCTTGGATCCCGTGCAGCGTCAGGGCCATATCGATTTCAGAGTGTTGAGGAATTCCTTGGTGCGTTTGCCATGATGCTGGCAACGGAAGGGTCACCGCATACGTCGCCGACTCAGTTTGGCGTGGAATCCTGATGACGATGGTTCGGCGGTCGCCACTCAACGAAACCCCTTGAACCTCTACCCACCGCCGTGGACTTCCCATCTGCTCCCGAACCACTTGATAGCCCGGTCGAATGACCTCGAACCGATCCCCTGCACTGACGTATCGACCAGTTTCGATGCGAGTCCTCGCACGAGCACCAACCCAGTCGGCATCTTGGAGTGGTCGATCAAAAGCGATTCGAAACTCATCCTGGGCAGAAGCCCAAGCATGCACCGGTTGAGGGATGGTTTTCCCGGTGTAGCGTAAACGGAAGATCCTACCATCTCCTGCCGGACCCGTTCCCCAATCGGGCGGCCCGCTATGACAGGCGATTAGCAAATCTCCCCTCGGACTCACACAGGAGTCCACGGCAAGTAACCCCAAGCCAGCGATGATTTGATTCTGCGCGACATAACCCTCGGCTGTCTTCACCAGTTTCGTTCGGTAAAGCTTTCCGCGTGACTCTCCGCAGACAAGTGCATCACCGTGCCAGAAGGCGGGACCGAAGGATTGTCCTCCATTCACTCCTTCATTAAAAATCATTCCGACGGTGCTTTGATGTTGTGGACCATATTCGAACACAGCGGGTTCATCGATGACTTGGGGTAAATGTTTCGGATGACGTGGCGGAAAACCATAGTGAAGCCCCGGAACGATGTGCAGCAACTCGTCCAACGGATTGCCATTGGGTAACCATGTGGCCCCTTCTTGCTCGGAGGCAAACAGGTCACCATAGTGATTGAACGCAAGCGCACAGGTAAAGCGCACACCAGTGCAGACCACCTCACGTTTTTTGAAGTCCGCCGAGACTTTTTGAATTGTTCCTCGATCGGAGGTTAGATCGAACTTTGATACACCCGTCGAAGCATCGATCAGGTAACCATTCGCGTAATTGGCCGTACCAAGCCCGAAGTAAACAGAACCATCCTTTGGATCGACCGCAATACCGACCGCATCGACTCCTTGAGGGATCTCCTGCCAACCGGTTGCCACGATGATTTCTTCGTCGCCGATCCCATCCCGATCCTTGTCAACAACCAGAGACACCTTTCCTTTGCTTGCCACGAACACACCTTCACCGCGAGGGTCACCTTTCCCCAACAGTGCCATCCCCAACGGACCTCGAAATGAAGATTTATCCCAAAACATGGTGGCCTTGTCCTCGCTTCCATCTCCATCGCTGTCGGTCAACAGTTGAATGCGACCGTCGTATCCCAGAACCACAAGTTTCCCATCATGCCGATATCGCAGATTGTTTTGATTACGCAACGAAATGGGAAGTTCTTCCACTGTAAACCCTGGCACAAACATTTGAACCGCTGGGGCATTGGTGACGGTTTCCAGTGCGTGGCCACTCAGTCCTGAAGCGAGGGCATTCAGGGCTGGAGTTCTTCCGAATAGAGATTGCTCAACCTTGGTGCGTTCCTCATCACTCAGAGCACGCTCATAGAGCATCACGGCCGCGATATCTCCATGAAAAGAACCTTGGGCTTTGGTTGGAACCCCATCGTCATTCGAGTAAATCCGACCACCAACAATCATCTCATCAAGCCCAATCGAAGACTCGGTACGTGGACGTTCTCCCATCAGGATCCCGTCGATAAACACTCTATTTCCTTTGGGATCCACCGTGGATCGAACGGTGAAAACATGAAATCCTTCGAACGGATATTTGACGGGCACTTTTTTGTCACCTTGAAGATAATTATGAGACCCTGCACTCCCCGCCGACTCCACATTCATCATTCGCAAATCTGTCGTGGGCTCGGGACCTTGATCGATATTAAGGCCGCTGGTGTAATCGTTTTTTCCCGCTGCTGCCGTTGCAAAGATTCCTGAAAAACCACCCACATTCCCACGGGGTGCCGCCAAAATGAACAGCGTTGCTTCGCGCGTTTTTTTGCGATTACCCGAGATGGCGAGAAAATCATCCTTCCCATCAAACCGCGCAAACGCCTCGGAATCATCGACCCTAAAAACCGGTCTTCCCGGCCCCCATGGTTGAGTGGCTTGGAGCGAATCGTGTTCAGAATCCAACCAGCGATCGAGAGGACTGCCGTTCGCAATCGGTGGGAGTTCAGCGGTCTTGCGCTGCCTCACCTGATCCAACGAATTCAAATGCACGATCAGGCCTGCCTTAACAGGAGGCTCGATCGCAAACGTCACCTGCAACCCCAAACAGAGCGCGAGGAGGATTGTTTTCATCATCTAAGGATGAACGTTTCCCCGGGAACCATCAAGCACGCTCAAAGGTTTAGACGGGAGAATTCGGCAGAGCCGCCGATCATTCTGTTTTACGGAGCCGTTGGCTTTAGTTAAAACAAACGTCATGCGAGCCCTTGTTGAACTGTTGTTTTTTGGCTGTTGCTTGCTTGTTTCGACCGGCGTGGCTTGGGCTGCGGATCCGGCCAAATCAAGGCCCAACATCGTGTTCCTCATGGCCGACGATCACGCGGCGCACGCGATCAGTGCCTACGGCAGCGTCGTTAACAAAACCCCGAACCTCGATCGATTGGCTCGGGAAGGAATGCGGTTTGATCGTTGCTTCGCTGTCAACTCAATCTGCACTCCCAGTCGTGCCACAATTCTGACAGGCAAATACTCTCATATTAACGGTGTCCCCGCGTTCAATCGTTTCGACGGATCCCAACCCACCGTTGCAAAACACCTTCAGGCCTCCGGTTACTACACCGGCATGATCGGCAAGTGGCATCTGGGCAGCGATCCCACTGGATTCAACCAATGGCAAGTTCTGCCGGGACAGGGTGCTTATTTCAATCCAGATTTTCTCGTGCCAGCTGGCCGTAAGCGGATCGAAGGTTATACCACCGATGTGATTACGGATTTAGCCATCGATTTCTTGAAGAATCGGCCGACGAACCAACCATTCTTTTTGATGTGCCACCACAAGGCACCGCATCGGGGTTGGGAGCCTGATCCTAAACATAAGGCCCAGTTTGCTGGTAAGATTATTCCAGAACCTGCAACGCTAAGGGACGACTACTCCACACGGACTTATTCGCTAAACGAAAACCGTCAGCGCGTATTTGATGATCTCACGCGAGGAGATTTGAAGCTCGTGCCGCCAACCAATCTCACTGGCTCCGCTGCTAGCCAATGGTTGAACGTGAAACCGACTGAGGTCTCTATTGTAGAGAAAGGCCAACCCAAAATGTTGCGTGGAGAAGAATTAAACCGGTGGAAATACCAGCGGTATATGCAGGACTATCTCGCATGCGTTCAATCCGTGGATGACAACGTCGGTCGGTTGTTGGATTGGTTGGATGCCAATGGTTTGAGTGAAAACACAATCGTCATTTACACCAGTGATCAGGGATTTTTCCTTGGAGATCACGGCTTGTACGACAAACGTTTCATGTATGAGCCTTCAATCCGAATGCCATTTCTGGTCCGTTGGCCTGCAGTAATCAAGCCGGGTTCCGTGCAAAAATCGCTCGCGATTAACCCTGATTTTGCGCCGACGTTTATGGATGTCTCTGGCTTGGCAGTGCCTCAGGATATGCAAGGTCGCAGCCTATTACCGCTTTTCAAAGGTCAAACCCCGCCCGCGTGGAGAACCAGCTTCTATTATCGCTACTACCATGATCCCGGGCATCATAACACCCCCGCTCATTACGGCGTTCGCACCGAAACCCACAAATTGATCTACTATTGGAAAAAGAATCAGTGGGAGCTTTTCGACCTCCAAGCCGATCCTAACGAACTTAAAAACATCTACAGCCACCCTCAGCACCAGCCCGTGGTGGAAAAACTTAAAACCGAGTTAGCTCGTTTGAGAAAGGAATTAAATGACGAGGACAAATTCGCCGATCAACTACCCTCCGACGGTGTCGATGGCCCATTCCCAGACAAAAAACGTATTGGCCCCACAACGCTCTAGCATCACTGGTTTGCGATGGATTGTAGTTCTGGTTAGTGCGTTTTGTATTCTTGCATCGCGCCAAACCTCCGCTGCGAGACCTCCCAACGTGGTTGTGATTCTAGCGGATGATCTGGGGTATGGGGATTTGAGTTGTTATGGACACCCCACGATTCGGACTCCAAATCTTGATCGTATGGCACGCGAGGGCATGCGCTTCACAGATTTTTATTCCGCAGGCGAAGTATGTACTCCCAGCCGCGCTGCGTTGTTGACGGGGCGTTATGCCGTCCGCAGCGGCATGGCACACGATCAATTCAGAGTCTTGAGAAACCGATCTACTGGTCACCTTCCTGAAAATGAAATCACAATCGCCGAGAGACTCAAGGAACATGGTTATGCCACTGGCATGGTTGGAAAATGGCACCTCGGGGTCTGGTCCATTAATCCGATTGGACACCCACGACGTCACGGTTTTGATTTTTTCTTAGGCTTGCCCCATTCCAACGATATGGATCCGACAGCACTCGCACCTCGCGGTGCGACGCGTCTTCCTGACCAAGATCCTTCGTGGTGGAACGCTCCCCTGTATCGAAATGAAGAAGTCATCGCGCATCCAGCTGATCAAACCTCTTTAACCCGCCTTTATACCGAACAGGCCCAGCAATTCATCAAATCCCAAAAACGAAATCCATTCTTCCTCTACATCGCTCATACCTTCCCCCACGTTCCATTATTTGCTTCCAAGCAATTCAAAGGAAAAAGTCGGCGAGGCGTTTATGGAGACGTTGTCGAAGAACTCGATTGGAGCGTTGGCCAGATCCTAGAGACCTTGAAGCGTGAAGGATTAGCGGAGAACACTCTGGTCATTTTTACCAGCGATAACGGCCCATGGCTCATCATGAATCAGCAGGGTGGCTCCGCAGGTCTCTTAAGGGACGGCAAAGGAAGCACGTGGGAAGGGGGAATGCGCGAACCAGCGATCGCTTGGTGGCCCGGAACTATTAAGGGCAACGTCATCAACACCAACGCGGCGTGCATGGTGGATATCGTCCCCACGGTCCTACGCCTTGCTAAAGCAGACCTCCCACCGAATGTTCAGATCGACGGACGAGATATTAGTTCTACGTTGATTTCTGGAAAACCCATTCCCTCAAGGCCAATTTTCTTCTACCGAGGCACGCAGATTTTCGCCATCCGTAAGGACCAATGGAAAATGCACGTTGTCACTCAAGGGAGTTACAACCAAGCAAAACCAGAAGCACACGACCCGCCACTGCTCTTCAACCTGAATAATGATCCGGGGGAATCATTCAACGTTTCAACGAACCATCCTAAAATTGTAGCGGACCTGTCGAAAGAAATCGAAAACCAACAAGCAACGCTAACCCCTACGAAGCTCCAACTAGAGCACATCAGCGTTGTGGCGACCCCAATGACTCAATAAACCCGCAATGAAACAAGTCTCCGAATCCTTACATCTCCACCTTTCGTCTGAACCATCAGGCAATGATCACAAAAAAGGCAAATAAGTACCGTGGACGACCCAACCCGTTGGGCCATGGCTGCAACGAGTTGCCGAGATAGCTACCATGCTCTACAACCCAACACGTGCTCTAGAACTACTACGCCTCGGAACACAGAACCCCGAGGCCACATTTCGCGAAGGTCAGGAGGAAGCCATCCGCCATGTCGTAGATGGTGTGGGGCGCTTGTTGGTGGTGCAGAGAACTGGCTGGGGTAAAAGTTTCATCTATTTCATAACAGCTAAGTTGCTTCGGGAAATTGGCCGAGGTCCAGCCATTCTCATTTCACCGTTGTTATCGCTTATGCGAAACCAAATCGAAGCAGCCAAACGCATGGGAGTGAGAGCATTAACAATCCACTCAGGCAATAAAGAGGAATGGTATTCAGTGGAGGCATCCATAAAACAAGATAAGGTGGATATTCTGTTGATTTCCCCGGAGCGCTTAGGCAATGAGAGTTTCCGAACTATAGTCCTAACACCTATGGCGGATAAGATTTCGTTGGTAGTTGTAGATGAGGCCCACTGCATTTCGGATTGGGGCCATGATTTCCGTCCGCACTATAGTTTGATAACCAACATCGTGCGGATCCTGCCGAAAAATATCCGCCTTCTCGCGACAACTGCCACCGCAAACAATCGGGTTCTTGAAGACCTCAGAAGAATCCTTGGGCCGAATCTCGAAGTTTCCTGCGGTGATCTGTGCCGCCACTCACTGCTACTGCAGACCATAAGGATGCCGAGTCAGGCGGAGAGGCTAGCTTGGCTGGCACAGCACATTCCGACTGTTTCTGGAAGTGGGATCGTATACACCCTCACGGTTCGCGATTCGGAACTCGTAGCCAACTGGCTCCGATCGCAAGAGGTGGATGCAGAAGCTTACAGCGGACAATCGGATCCAAATGATCGAGTTAATCTTGAAAATGCCCTACTCAAAAATGAGGTAAAGGTGCTCGTCGCAACAACAGCGTTGGGGATGGGGTTCGACAAACCTGACCTCGCCTTTGTAATCCATTTTCAGATGCCGGGATCAGTCGTGCATTACTATCAGCAGGTAGGCAGGGCCGGTCGCAATCTAATGGCCGCCTACGGAATCCTACTGAATGGCGAGGAGGACAGTGATATTTGCGATTTTTTCATTGAGAGTGCCTTTCCAACTCCCAAATCTGTGAGAGAGATCTTGATTGCATTGGAGGAGGAAGCAGACGGTTTAACCACTAACAAACTCATGGATCGAGTGAACGAACGTCGGGGAAGAATCGAAAAGGCTCTACTGCTCATGTCACTCGAATCACCTGCGCCGATTGCAAAGGATGGTGCCACTTGGAAGCTCACGCGGACCGAGCTTTCCAATTCGTTCTGGGAACGAGCCAATCGTCTCACTGACCTGCGACGGGCCGAGCAGAAACAGATGCAGGAATATGTTCAATTGAAACAGGGACACATGGAGTTTCTGATCAAAGCTCTGGATGGCGGCCCAACTACCTACTCTCCACCTAATCTCAAACCTCTTCCAGAGACAGTAGACGAGAAATTGGTAAGGGAGGCCGTTGCATACCTTCGGAGAAGCAGCTTCTCACTGGATCCTCGAAAAAAGTGGCCATCAGGAGGGCTTCCAAGGATGCAGGTTGAAGGGAAAATCATGCCCGAGCATCGGGCTCAGCAAGGCAAGGTGCTTTGCGTTTGGGGCGATTCCGGATGGGGAACACTCGTGCGAGAGGGGAAACATTTCAGACAGTTCTCCGATAAACTTGTCATGGCATCTGTAGACCTAATCCAGAAATGGGGTCCGAAACCAACGCCAGAATGGGTAACTTGTGTCCCATCTCTCAGGAATCCACTTCTCGTCCAATCCTTCGCCAAACATTTGGCTAACGCCCTCGGATTACCGTTTTATTTGGTTCTTGAAAAGACTGACTCCCGACCGGCTCAAAAAACGATGGCTAACAGCTCCAAGCAAGCAGCGAACTTGGACGGCTCCCTCGCGGTTAAGGCCGAGTGGATGCCCAGTGGTCCTGTGCTGCTGATAGATGACCTAGTAGACTCGCGATGGACGCTGACGGTTGCAGCATACCTATTAACATCCAATGGCAGCGGTCCGGTGTATCCACTGGCACTTGCATCAGCCGCAAATTCTGACGAATGATGGAACCTTTGACACCAAATACGCAGGCGATCCTGCTGCTAACCGCTCCACTGATCATCGGACGCGGAGAGTCCGATTGCGATCTACTCAGCTTGGGTGAATACAACCGCCTCGCCCTAATCCTTCGCCAAAAACAAAAACAACCTGCGGATTTGCTAGCACCAGATTCAAAAGAGTTGATCGAAGTTTGTGCCCAAACCTTAGGCCAAGCACGACTGAATGCACTCCTTGGTCGTGGATTCCTTCTCAGCCAAGCGGTTGAGCGTTGGAGTGCTCGGGCAATCTGGGTTATCAGCAGGGCAGATTCACGGTACCCACAACGATTGAAATCACGGCTTAAGGAAGCTGCGCCGCCCCTGCTTTACGGATGCGGCAATATCGCTCTGCTCGAAAATGGGGGACTTGCCGTCATTGGCTCTCGCGAAGTGAATGATGAACTCATCGACTTTACTGAAAACGTCGGGCGGTTGAGTGCCGAGGCGCATCACAGTATCGTGTCAGGCGGAGCGAAGGGGATCGACAGGGCGGCGATGCAAGGTGCACTAAAGGCAGGAGGCAATGTGGCAGGAGTGATGGCGGACAGCTTAGAGCAGGCCGCACTAGCCCGCGGTAATCGAGAAGCTTTGATGAATGGTCGACTCATACTCATCTCGCCTTATGATCCGGCCGTGGGCTTCAACGTGGGACATGCCATGCAACGAAATAAAGTCATCTACGCCCTCTCGGACGCGGCTTTGGTGGTAACCTCCGAATTCGAAAAAGGCGGGACATGGGCTGGAGCTATCGAACAGCTGGATCGCCTGCATCTTGTGCCGGTTTTTGTGCACAACATTGCCAACGCGGGCAAAGGTAACTCAGCCCTCTTACAACGGGGTGGCAAACCTTGGCCGAACCCACAAAGCGGCAAGGCCCTTGGATTGACACTAGTCGCCGCAGCTGAATCCATCGCTAGCGAACTGAAGCAAGTCTCATTGCCTCTAACTTTGCGTGAGACGCCTCCCGCTTATGATGTTGTATCTCCTGCAAAACCAATCGAATCCGAGGAAAAGAATCCTGATAAACCAATGGTTGAAACCAAGCCATCCGCAGAGGTTGAGTTGTTAAGTATGGTTCGAGAAATTTTACGTCGCGAACTAGTAGAGGCACGAACTGAGGATGAGGTGACCTCGTTGCTGGCCGTCACGAAACAGCAAACGAAGGTTTGGCTTGTGCGCTTGGTTGAAGAGGACGTTCTGGAGAAAATTGTGAAATCAAAACCGGTGCGGTACAGAACATCTACCAGAGATGAAAGGCTGCTTTAAATCCAGCTTTTCACGTGTGGATCCGAATCTGCCGACAAGCAGAAAGTCCTGCATCTCCTCCTCCAAACCATATTGCCTTCCTTGCGATCGCAGAACCACGTAATCCAAAAACAACGATGAAACAATTCTTACGATGCATTCAGCTTCTCACGGTTCTTTTATTACTGATCCTAGGCACTGTAAACCCCACTGCGGCTACTAATCCATTCGCGGCTTCAGGTAAAAACCGTCCCAATTTTCTTCTCCTGCTTTCCGATGATCAGACCTTCCGAACGCTCGGCAGATTGGGTGGATTAGAAGTCAAAACCCCCAACCTTGATCGACTTGCCAAGCGTGGGATGTTGTTCACCCAGTGCTTTAACCAAGGAGGTTGGAGCGGTGCTGTCTGTATTCCCAGCCGGACGATGTTAAACACCGGTCGCACGGTCTGGAATTCTCGCGGCACCAATGCCGGCAGCATTCCCCAGCACACTGCTCTCTGGGGCGAAACCCTCGGGCAAGCAGGTTACGACACGTTCATGACAGGTAAGTGGCATCTTCCCGATTCCGCCCTCGCTCGTAGTTTTAAAAAGATCGGAGTGTTGACCGGCGGTTTTCTGGCATCCACTCCAACAGGTGGTGAAGCCTACGATCGTCCAAATCCCACGAACTCTTGGCAACCGAATGACCCGAAATGGCAAGGTCATTGGCTTAAGAACGATGGAAAGGTGGTACATAGCAGCGAACACATCGCGGACTCTGCGGTGAGTTTTCTAAAATCTAGAGACTCGGTGCGTTCATCTCCGTTTTTCATGTATGTCGCTTTCAACGCTCCACACGACCCAAGACAAGCCCCCCAAAAGTTCCTTGATCTCTACCCGCCTGCTCAACTGAAATTGCCCCCGAACTATTCGCCCCAACATCCGTTCCTCATTGAGGCAAATTTCAAAGGCCGCGATGAAATCCTAGCTCCTTATCCACGCACCGAATCCGTCGTTCGAGTTCACCTTCAAGAATACTACGCAATCATCTCGCACCTAGACGAACAGATAGGGCGCGTCCTTGATGCACTCGACATCAGTGGAGAGGCTGCCAATACGATTGTCGTGTTCACTTCTGATCAAGGACTTGCAGTCGGACAGCACGGGCTCATGGGTAAACAAAACCTCTACGATCATTCCCTCCGGATGCCCTTGATCATCGCTGGCCCCGGTGTTCCTAAAGGCAAAACCAACCCCGCACTCGTCAACATGCAGAGCCTCTTTGCCACCACCTGCGAGATGGCGATGGTCACCCGTCCCACCTCGGTTCAATTTCCGAGCCTAGTCCCGTTGATCAACGGAAAAACCCCACAAATGAACGATGCGTTGTATGCGGCGTTTCTGGATCGTCAACGCGCTGTGAGAACTACTGAATGGAAATTGATCCGCACTCCGCACGCCGGTGTCATTCAACTCTTTGATGTGAAACGTGATCCTTGGGAACAACACAATCTCGCGACCAATCCGAAGTTCACCCAAATATTGACCACTCTGGACAACAGATTACGCGAACTCATGGTCGAAATGAACGATCCACTCCCCCAAGAAAAACTTTTCGCTGAAAAGCCCAAGGCTCCCCTCCAATGAGCCACCGCTCCGCTCCAAATCCCCAAAACCCTTCCAGCAGGCGATTGCTTTTCATTGGATCCATCACGCTTGCAGCCATTGGTGCCGCGCTGCTGTTACGACCAGTGACCCCAAAACCCGTCGTCGCTGAACAAACAAAAGCACAAGCAACAACGATCAACACAACCCCTCCTCCGAG
>SXGS01010299.1_pt1 | contig 15841 bp, 12 predicted proteins | sample 3174681 | NCBI WGS metagenome assembly SXGS01 (sample SAMN11356861, study PRJNA531348) | freshwater metagenome | isolation source: freshwater sample F1-80 | place: China: Fuxian Lake, Yuxi | collected 2017-12-25 | reverse complement strand
TTCGACGCCGTTGACGCGCTGCTCGATCGGCACGGCGATGCTCTGCGTCACGACTTCGGCGCTGGCGCCGGGGAAGTTGCAATCGACTTGCACGGTGGGCGGCGTGATCGGCGGATACATCGCGATCGGCAACCCGCCGACCGCCGACAGGCCCGCCAGCACGATGACGATCGAAAGCGTCGAGGCGAAGATCGGCCGATCGATGAAGAAGCGAGAAATCAAGGGACTATCCTAATCTCGTTGTAACGCTCTTGGCCAAGCCTGGTCCCAGGTGGAAAAAATAGGAACCATGACCCTACGGCTACCCTTTGCGCAAACGCTCCACTTCCTGCTCCAGCGCGATGATCCGGTCACGCAGGTGCTGCAAATCGTACCGCAGTTTCAAGAGCATCTCGGCGTTCTCGATGAGGCGGTCATACTCGGCGGCGGCCTCGTGCACGGCCTGCTCGAGATCCTCCGGCTGCCAGGGTTTCTTCAGGAACTTGAAAATGTGCCCCTGGTTGATGGCGGCAATGACGGCATCCAGGTCCGCGCAGCCCGTGAACAGCATGCGGATCGCCTGCGGATGCCCGGCGCGGATCGACTTGAGGAATTCGACTCCCGTCACTTTCGGCATGCGCTGATCTGTCATGATGATGTGCACCTCATTGGCGCACATTAGCTTCAGCCCTTCGTCCGCGCTTCTGGCCTTGAGAACCGTGAATTCACGGCGCAAGAGGTCATGCACCGAATCGCAAACGTCGGCTTCATCATCGACAACCAGAAGCGTGTGTTTTCTTGTGGTCATGGCTGACTCCCGAGCGGCTCAGCGCTCGCGCGGCGCCAGAACGCTAAGCCGCAAGCCGTTTAGCCTGGCCCCTTCAAGGGTAGATATACGCGAAAACAGGTCCCTTCGCCCGGTTTGCTATCCACTTCGATTCGGCCGCCGTGCGCCGCAATAATGTGGTGCGAAATTGTCAGACCAAGACCCGTGCCTTCGCCGACATCCTTGGTGGTGAAGAACGGGTCGAATACGCGCGGCAAATTCACGGCTTCGATGCCGACGCCATTGTCGCGAATCTCCAGCAACATCTCGGCTGCCTGCCGTTGGGTGCGGATCGCCAGGCGCCCATTGGTGCGCTGTGCGGCTTCAATCGCCTGAAACGCATTGACGAGCACATTCAGGACGACCTGGCTGATCTGCGTCGGCACGCACGGGGCCACGGGATGCGGGTCGTGATTCTGTTCAATGACGACGCCCAGACGCTTGTACTTGCCGTGCAGAATCTCCAGGCTGCTGTTTATCATATCCGGGAGCCGGGCGTCCTGCCGGCGCGGCGCCTCCGTGCGGGCCATGCCGCGCAGGCTGTGTACGATGCGCGTGACACGCTCGATGCCGTCGCGCGTGCGGCTCAGGATGCGCATCATGTTGTTTTTTACGTAAGGGAGGTCCATCTCTTCGGCCGCGGTCTGGATGCGCCTGGCCAACTCGCCATTTGGCGGCGGGCCGAGCGTTCCGTAGAGATCCGTCAGATTCAGCATGGCCTGGCAATCGCGCTCCAGGACGACAAGGTTGTTGGCGACGAAAGCGAGCGGATTGTTGATCTCGTGCGCCACCCCCGCGGACAAAAGACCGATCGATGCGAGTTTTTCGTTCTGCACGAGCACGCTGCGCATCTTGTTGCGCTCGGTGAGGTCGCGAATCGCTGCCAAGACCTGGGCCGAGCGCTGGCCATTGCTTTGAGAATCGTCCGGTTCGATGAGAACGCTGAGGGCGATCTCGACGGGGAATTCTTCGCCGTCCTTACGCCGCGCCTTGAATTCCTGCGGTCGGCCCAAAAGGTTGTGCAGGCGTGAGGTGACTGAATCGTGACGGTCGCGTTCACCAAGCACCTTGAAGGCGTCGGGGACCAGCACACTTGCACGGGCATCGCGGATCTCCTCGGCGCGCCAGCCGAACATGCGCTCGGCCGCCGGCTTGACGAGGACGAGGTTCCCCTGCGCGTCGATCAAGACGATGCCGTCCATGGTCGCTTCGGTGAGCTGGCGATAGCGTTTCTCGGAATGCGCCACCGCCTGATGCGCGAGCACCTCTTGCGTCACGTCCCAGAAGATGCCTTGCACGCCGATGGTTTCGTTCTCGGCATTCAGGACCGGCGTTTTGACAACGTGAACGTAGAGTTTCCTACCGTCGGGCAGAAAGTGCTCCTCGATCGTGTCGAGCGGCTGGCCGGTTTGCATAATGCGCTGATCGTCACGCACATACTTGAGGGCCGTCTCCGCGGGGAACAGGTCGAAGTCGGTCTTGCCCAATAGTTCCACGAGGGGCAGTTTGAGACTGGCGCAATAGCGCTCGTTGCCGAACGTGACCCGGCTCTCGCGATCCTTGCGGAAGATGTTCTGCGGCAACGACTGCACGAGCGATTCGTAGAGGGCCTGGGAATCGCGCAGCTCCTTCTCGACGCGCTGGCGGTCGAGTAATTGGCCGATCTGATTGGCGATGCTCCGCAGGGTGGCAACGAGCGACGGCTCATCATCAAGGACGCCCAGGCTCCAGAATTCGAGGATGCCCAGCGTCTCCTGGCCGCTGCAAATGGGCAAGGCGAGTGCGCTCAACAGACTGGCTGACTTGGCAGCGAGCCAGCGTGCCGTTGAGATCCAAGGCGCGTCGGGTCCTTGCGCGCGGCGGCCGTGACTGTCCGGCCACAACGTACGTAGGAGATCATCGGACGCATCAATCAGGCACGTTTGCGAGAACGCCAGCAGTGTTTCGACATCGAGGTACGGCTGGTGCCACTCGGCCAACCAGGAAAAAGCGTGCCGCGCGGGCTGGGCCTGCCAGACGCCGCCGACATCGAACTCGAGCGTCTCGCACAAGACGTGCAATACCTCGCGCATGGAGACGGCAAAGTCGCTGTTGCCGGCGATGATGCGGGCGACTTCGTACTGCGCCTGGGCGTGTCGTTCATGTCGTTTGCGCTCGGTAATGTCGCGGCAGACGACCAGCACCGCCGGTTTGCCGTCAATCTGGGTCGCCGAGGAGTTGATATCGACGATGATCCTTTTACCGTCCTTTGTGCAATGCACCCCTTCACAGCGCATGCCGCCGAATTGTTTCTGTGCTGCCAGGCGATCGTCAAGCCCGATGGCAAATTCTGGAGCGTCGATGTCACGTGTCTTGAGCTTCAGCAACTCCTCGCGCGAATAGCCCAGACGGCGCGAAGCGGCCGGATTCGCGTCCAGGATGTTGCCCTCTTCATCATGAACGAAAACGCAATCGTCGATGCCCTCGAAAAGGACACGAGTCCAATTGTTTGACGGCATGGGTCAACACAACCTTCCAGGACTGGCCGGGAGCGTTAGCCTGCTCCGGTCCCTTTCCTGATTGTACCGCCCTCGACGAATCCTGCACTACTGAAATCAAGCGGCGCGAGAACGCCCGTCCGACGCTATGAGCGATTGGTTACGAGTCTGACGGTTACACTGCAAATCCGGTACTTGCTTTTTCGCGTGAATCGCCGCACAATTCTTTGAGACTCCAAACCAAGGTTGGCATCGCGCTGATCGCCCAGGTGTCGGTGTCGAACGAACACACGATCTCCTTCGCTCCGACGGCGGCGGGGGAGCTATTGTAGGTTTGCTGCCAAGTCAATCGCTGCGGCTGCATCAAGGAAGGCTTTTACGACATCGGCGCCGCGTTCATGCGGCTCGAAGCGAAAACGTGATTGCCGGGTTCTGGGCGATCGACAGAGGGCCTTGCGATGTGGATCTTTTGGGGAACCCAGACTCAGCGTGAAGTTCTTGGGATTGCCGCGGACCTTTGCGCTAATTGCAATGCGCTGCAAACGTTCATGATTACGGACCACTACAAATCAGACCACATTCAGTTCATTCGTACGTCGGCCTGGGGTTACGTTGCCACGACCAAAAAATGTGCTTCCTGCGGCACCGAAAGAGTGTGCAATAAGCGGTCCTACGGAGCTCTCATTTCACTCGCGGAGCAAAGCCTGCCCATCGAAGAAATCTTGAAACGGACCAATCCTCGTATCGCAGCGAAGCTCAACGACGAGGCCCGCAAAGAGTTACTTGGTAACTCATCAGCGCCCGCAAAACCAGAGTCGCCCGCGGAGCGAGCAAAATCAAAGGAGGAGTTAAAGGACCTTCGCAAAGTGTTCGAAGGTGTGGAGGACAACGACGCCGAGACCTACAAGCTCAAGGAAAAGCTGAATCTATGGGACAAGTTGAACGCGGGCCAGCGTCGTGAACTTGCCGAACTCGTCCAGGCATACCAGAGCAAGCGCGTCCGCCTCGCCGACACGAAGGATTTTCTGATCTCGATGTCCTTGCAATTTCCGGGCGGAATGGGCAAGGCTGGCTTGGTGGCCGCCCTGGTTCTGTTCGCGGCCTGGGTCGGTTGCATCTATTTCGTTCCAGAAGAATTGCGGTGGTACTTTGCGATTGGCGGCTTGCCCATCATGCTGTGTATTCTTCTCTCGATGGCGCTGCTGCTGGACTATTGCGTCGCCGAAGCCTGGTATCGAACGACGCTGATCCCGCGCGCATTCGCTGAACATATCTCCGCGGACCTACTCATCGCCGTCGCCAAGGATCCGAGTCTTTGGAACATTGAGGAATGGAACGCGGCCGGTAGAATACTGGACCACAGGGAAACGTTGGCTACGCTACTGGAAATGGAGATTGAAAAAAATGCAGGTACCTCCTGACGACACGCCGTTGGACGTGGATCGCCTGCGCCGGCAACTCCTCGTCCATGCGCGACACCTCCGCTCCGCCGGCATCGACTGGCTGCCCGTGGCCACATCCCCATTTGCTGTGGCGCCAATGCAACCCGTCACGTTCCCTGTCGCTGCATCCGAGTCCGACGATGGACGTGAAATCGCGAGTGCCGACTCCAACGGTGACGAACTGTCGATTGAACAACGCCGACTGGCCCTGGCGACGCTCGCCGCCGAAGTCGCGGCATGCACGCGCTGTGCGGAGCTTTGCTCGACGCGCACGCAGACGGTTTTCGCCGACGGTCCGGTCGGCGCCGAACTCTGCTTCCTCGGCGAAGCGCCGGGCGCAGACGAGGACGCTCAAGGGCTGCCGTTCGTCGGCGCGGCCGGGCAACTGCTCAACAAGATCATCGCGGCGTCGGGGTTTCGCCGCGAGGACGTGTACATCTGCAACATCCTCAAGTGCCGGCCGCCGGGCAATCGCACGCCGCTCGCCAACGAGGCCGCCAATTGCCGCGCGTTTCTCGAACGCCAGCTCGAGCTCGCCGCACCAAAGTACATTGTCGCCATGGGAAGCTGCGCGGCCGGCAACCTGCTGCAATCGACGCTGTCGGTCGGCAAGCTGCGCGGGCGTTTTCACGACTATAAGGGAATACCCGTAATGGTGACGTATCACCCCGCCTACCTGTTGCCGCACCGCAGTCCAGAGAAAAAAAGGGAGGTCTGGGACGATATGAAGATGCTTCTGACGAAGATGGGGCGGCCGATACCGCAGAAAGCGTAGTCCGGTGCGCTGGCCGTTGCGCGCTCGCGTCGCAGAGCCAAGAGAATCGGCGCTTCGACGCGAACGCTATACGGCCCGCAGCGTGTCACGTGGCCGCCGCCGCGTCGAGCTGCGTCTGGATCGCCTGCAATAGTTGCTTGTACTTGATCGGTTGAATCAAAGTGACGGCATTCGGATACTCCTCGACGCGTTCCTTCCACACCGTCTGATCCGTGCTCAACATCAAGATGCCGCGGCAGGCGACGTTCTGGCGATTCGCGTCTTCGAGTATCTGCTGGAACACGTAATAGCCGATCTCGCCCACGGTCGAGGCGTCAACGACGAGCAGCTCGAACGGCTGCTGGCGAAACCGTTCCAGAGCGCGGATCGGATCGGCGGCGATCAGGATGCGAAAGCCGATGGCCTTTAGCTTCGTGCGCAACAAGTCTTGCAGTTTCTCGTCGCGCTCGACGAGGAATATCGTCGCCGCCGCCTTCGTCTTCGCGGCGGGCGCCTTTTGCGTCCGCTTCAAAGACTCGCCGACCTCTGGCCAAACTTCGTTAATCCGTTCCATCAGTTGTGAAGGCGTCTGGATGCGTCGATCCGGGTCGAGCACCATCAGGTTCTCAATCAGCCGCAGCATCGACGCCGGCGCCTGCACTTCACTGGCCTTGAGCGGCACGATCTTCTCGAAACGCTGGGCGGAAATGCGCGTCATCTGGCTCCGGCACTTCTCCAACGGCGATCGGCCGGAAAGCAATTCGTAGCCGACGCAGCCCAGGAAGAACAAGTCGCTGCGCGGATCGCCGGCAGGAGCTCCGGTCGCTTTTTCCAGCCCCGCATAATCGACGGTGCGATCAACGGCCACTTCCTCTTTGTCTTCCCCCGCGTGCGCGCCGACTGCTTCTCCCGCCAGGCCGAAGTCCACGAGTTTCGCGGGCCCCGCGCTGGAGAGGAGGATGTTCGTCAGCTTTATATCACGATGGGTGATGCCATGCGTGGATGCGTGTGTCAAGGCGCTCGCAGTTTCCTCCATGAGGCGCAGCACGTCGGCGACTTGCAGCTTCTTGCGGATCGTCATGAGATCACGCAGATTGCCCCCCTCGACGAATTCCATCACGATGAAGTGTTGATTCGTCCGCGCCTCGTGATCGACGGCGAGAATCTCGACGATGTTCGGGTGCCTTAGCGTCATGCCCAGCTTGGCCTCGCGCATGAACAGCTCGATCTTGCGTTTGTCCTCGGACCATTTCTTGCGCAGGATTTTGATCGCGACGATGCGGCCGGTACTGGCGTCTACGGCACGATAGACTCGGCCAAAGCTGCCCGAGGCGATTTTGTAAAGGATGCGATAACCGCCGAGGAAGAAGCCATCGGTTTCGCCTTTGAGGAGTTTGGTGGTTTGATAGGGGGTGAGGAAACCTTTGCGTTCCAGGCAGCGCAGGAACTCTTGCGGCGCAACCTTGCGCGAATTCAGATCCGCGAAGGCTTGGTTGACCTGTAATTGCGTCAGCAACCCCATGCGAATGGTATTGTTCGCCAGGGTGATGGAGTCCAAAGTGGACATTTCGCTTTGAATCCTCGGAGCTCGGCAACCGTGCGGAGTGTCTGCCTCACCTCTCCATTTTACCCTAGTAGAAACGCTTGCCAAGCGACAGTCGTTCCACGCATTCGTATTATTCCGCTTGGTTTCTCGGCACAACCTGCACGTTTAGGACCGCTACGACGCAATCTCGCCTTGCAAGCATCGCCAACCTCGGCTATACGCCGACGCCCTGACTGTATGGGGAAAATCCGTCCGCAATGGAACCGAAGCCATGATAACAGATGCGCTGCGCAGGATCGGGATCGGCCTCACGCTCCTTGGAGTCGTGGGCTGTGCTGCAACTTGGGATGAGATTACGAGTCGCGAGCGCGATTTCCGTTACATCACAGGAATGAGCAAACCGAACCCGCTCGCCGTCATCCGTGATAGCACCGACGGCGCACGTCGCGCCGAGGCGCTGGGGGCCCTGAAGGAACCGCTGCGCCACGGCGGCAACGCCGAGGACCAGCAGGCTTACCTCGACATCCTGGCCACCGCCGCCAGGTCCGACCACGAGCCGCTGTGCCGACTGACAGCGATTCGCACGCTCGGCAAGTTCCGCGACCCGCGCGCAGCTCGCGTTCTCGAAGAGGTCCACAAACAGCAAACCGCAGCCGCGACGCACGACAACAAGCGCGCCCTGCGTTTCAACGCCGACATCAATGCCTTTATCCGCAAGGAAGCGTTGGTCGCGCTGGCCAACACGCGCGATCCACTCGCGGTGCATTTGCTCGTTGAAGTCGCACGCCAGCCGGGTCCGCCTCTCAACGCTGATCTAACCGACCGTCAGCAAACGCAAGACGAAAAGGCCGTCGCCATCCGCGCGTTGCGACATTTCCCCGAGGACAAGTCGAAGGACGCGCTCGTCTACATCATGAGAAATGAAAAAGATGTGGCGCTGCGGCACACGGCCCTGGAGTCGCTCGAAAAAATCACCGGCACGCGCTGGCCCGCCGATTTCGCCTCCTGGCAAATCGAGGACGTTCGCCCCGTACCCGGCCTCACCGCCGACGCCAACGTGATCCAGCGTATTGGCGCGTTGTTGCCCCAAGTCGAGCCGCGCACGAAGTAAGGCGAGCGGCAGAACTAAACGTACCCGTTCACGACGCGGAGCGTCGTGCCACAATGTGGTGCGACGCTCCGCGTCGCATCGACTACGGGTATCTTTTCAACTGCCCATCGCCTAAGCGCATTTTCTGGACAAGTTCCAATCGTTTACGTCGCGCGCGGTTCTTCGCACTCACTTGCCTTTGACCGCCCGCACAAACGCCTCGAAGTTCGCCACGGGAGTCGCTCGATCGCAACCGTGGCTCAAGTTGACGATGTGCCTCTGGCCGCCGCCCGCTTGCACGCACGTCTTCGTTGCCGCGATTACTTGTTCCGGCGTGCCTGATTTCAACAACTCTTCATCGACGTTGCCTTGAAAGACGAGGTTCGGATAATCACGCCGCGCCGCTGCCAGATCGTGGCTCACGCCCAGGCTGATGACGTCGGCGCCGCTCGTCGTCAGCAGATCGAGGTACGGGCACTCCTTCACGAACAACACTCGCGGCGTTCCCGTCGAACTTTTCAAGATGCCTTGATGATACGGTTGCGCCCAGCGCAGATACTCATCGCGCGTCAGCTCACCGGCCCACGAATCAAAGAGTTGATAGAGGGCCGCGCCGTGCTCGATCAACGTATTGAGGAAATGAATCGTCGCCGTCTGAATGCGTTCGAGCAGCGCTTGCCACACGGCCGGCTTCTCCGCGATAAACGAGCGCGTAGCCGGGAGGTCTTTGCCGGTGCCGATGCAATACGTCGCGACCGTGAACGGCGCCCCCGCGAAGACGATGGCCGGCAGTTCGCCGCGCAGCATATGCTGGACGCGCAGCAAAAGCCCGAGGATATGCCCGAATCGCTCCGGCGCCGGCTGCGGATCGAGCCGTTCGACATCTTCCATCGTCCGCACGACGCGATCTGGCACCGGCCCGCGATTCGTTTGCAACGTGAACGGCAAGCCCATCGACACCGTCAGCGTGGTGATATCGTAAAAGAGGATGATCGCATCGACGCCGAAACGCTTGGGCAGTAGCGACGCCTTGGCTGCGAGTTCGATGTTCTCGGAAAATTCAAAGAACGGCATGCCCGCGCGCAGCTTGTTGAACTCCGGGTCCCAGCGGCCAGCCTGACGCATCGCCCAGACGGGCGGTCGTTCGATGGATTCGCCGCGCGCGGCACGGATCAGGAGGTGGTCTTTTTTTTGGGTCATGATTATTGTCGAATGTTTAGCCCCGCCTCGACGAGGCGGGCGGGCGGCCCACTTCCGCCCGCCTCTTCGAGGCGGGGCTAAACGGAAGACGCCCGTTTCGTTCCTACGTACAACGTCGCAATTCCAAACGTCATCGGATGCCACGTCACATCCATCAGCCCGTGGCCGCGCATGCGTTCCGCCAACGCTTCGCCGTCCGGGAACTGCATCACGCTCTCCGGCAAATAGCGATACGCGTTGTCCTTCGAGCGCGAAATCATCTGCCCCACGCGCGGCAATACGTGCCGGAAATAGAAGCGATACATTGGCCCCATCAACCAGCCGCGCGGCTGTGAAAATTCGAGAATCGCGATCCGGCCCCCCGGCTGCGTGACGCGCACCATCTCGGCGATGCCCTTGTCGGTGTCGGTCACGTTGCGCAGGCCAAAGGCGACGGTCGTAATCTGAAACATATCGCTGGCAAACGGCAAATGCTGCGCATCCGCTTCGAGAAAGCGAATTCGCTCGACTTTTCGGCGTCGAACTTTTGCCTCGGCACGAACGAGCATCTCATGGCAAAAATCCGCGCCGACGATCGGCACGAGTCCCTTGGCGGCGCGGTGGTACGCCAACGCCAGATCGCCGGTCCCGGTGCACAGATCGAGAATCGGCGCGATTTGGCGAGCCGAGTCGCGTGAGCGACCAGGTTGCGTTGCTGCAACGACTGGCGGCACCATCCGCGTCGTCTGCCAACGCCAATAGTGATCGACATTGCAGCTCAGCAAATGATTGAGCAAATCGTAGCTCGGCGCGATGTTGTTGAACATGCTCCGAATCTGCGTTTCGCGTTTGTCGAGTACCACGGTGGACACGGACACACCGATCATGAAGGCTCCTCGTCACGGCGGGTCGATTCACCGAGGAACCGCAGTAAGTTTCACGGGGCAACGAGCTATGGAATTGTTTTATTCGAGGCGGCCGAACTTGACAGGCGGCCCAGGTCGCGACATTGCTTCACGCTCTCAGCCGATTTCCAGAACGTGCTTGCGGCCGTCAAGGCGGCGACGAGCTTGATCCGGAAATCCCTTGCCTTTCTAACGCGCGTCGATCATCCTTCTGCAATGCGTGCCGTTGATATTCTCCGAAAGAAGCGCGATGGCCTCGCGCTCGCGCGCGCCGAGATCGACGCCTTCGTGCGCGGAGCCACGTCCGGTGCTTGGCCCGATTACCAAACATCGGCCCTCTTGATGGCGATCGTCCTGCGCGGCATGAACGCTGACGAGACGGCGCATCTCACCCGAGCCATGGTCGAGTCCGGCAAGAAGCTCGACTGGTCCGACCTGCCTGGCCCCAAAGTCGACAAGCACTCCACAGGCGGCGTCGGCGATAAGACGTCGCTCATCCTTGCGCCTCTGGCGGCGGCATGCGGCTGTATCGTGCCGATGATGTCGGGCCGCGGACTCGGACACAGCGGCGGCACGCTCGACAAGCTCGAAGCGATCCCCGGCTTTCGTGCCTCCCTTTCGCTAGCCGAGCTTCGCACCGCGCTCCTACACGTCGGATGCGCGATGATCGGCCAAACACACGACGTCGCGCCCGCCGACAAGATTCTCTACGGGCTGCGTGACGTGACCGCGACCATCGAGAGCATTCCCTTGATTACGGCGTCAATCATGTCGAAGAAGATTGCCGAGAGCATCGACGCGCTCATGGTGGATGTCAAGTGCGGCCACGGCGCGTTCATGAAAACGCGCGCGGACGCGCGGGCCCTGGCAACATCGCTTGTCGAAACGGGACGAGACAACGGCGTCAAGACGCGCGCCCTCATCACGGCAATGGATGCCCCTCTAGGCCGAACGGTCGGCAACGCCCTGGAGGTTCGCGAGGGCATCGAGACGCTGCAAGGACATGGGCCGCGCGATATCGAAACGCTGTCAGTCGCGCTGGCGGCGCGGATGGTTTACCTCGGCGGCCTGGCGACCTCGCTCGATTACGCGGAAGCGAAGGTGCGCACTGCCCTGTCATCGGGGCACGGGCTGGAGAAATTGCGCCAGATCATCGAACAGCAGGGAGGCGATCCTCGCGTCGTCGACGATCCATCGCGCTTGCCGACGGCGCCCGAGCAAGTTTCAGTTCGCGCGGACCGCTCAGGCTACATCGTCGAACTGAACGCGCAGCATGTCGGTCTGGCAACGATGCTGCTCGGCGCCGGGCGCGATCGCGTCGAGGATGTGATCGATCCGAGCGTCGGCGTCATGATCGAAAAGCACCCTGGCGACGCGGTCATGGCGGGGGACGTGCTCGCTCAGGTTCACTATCGCGTCGAGCTACAATTGTCCGAAGCGATGGTCCTCTTGAAAAAAGCATGGCGGATCGACGATGAACCGCCCGTCAGCCATAAGATCATCCTGGAAGAAATCGCCTGACGGGAGCCACGATGACTCCCCTCTCCTTACGGGAGAGGGGCTGGGGGTGAGGGGATGGGGCACGAAGGCAAACCGCTGCCGCCGCCGACGCCATTCTGGTGGCGCAGCGGCATCGCTGTCGGCATCGGGCTCTTGGCGTTGTCAGCGTACGGCCTGCGTGAGTTCATTGGGTTGCGCGGGCAGTCGCTCATCGGCGTGTTCTTCTTTTTTGGCTTGATCGCGACGTTTTCCCGCAACCTGCGCGCAGTCAACTGGCGAACGATCGGCTGGGGCGTGTCGTTGCAGATCATGCTGGCGCTTCTGGTCCTCAAGGTCGGCTACACGCGCGCGACGACCCAGGAAGAGAAGCACACAATCCAGTGCAAACAGGCGGTTGCGTTGATCGGCGCCGGCACGCTGGGACCGCTTGCCGTGCTGCCCGCGAGCCAGCACGCGCCATCCGAGACGACGTTTGTTCGTCCGTTCTACGCCATTATCGAAAAGGCCGGCACGATCGTGAAAGCGTTCATCGGCTTTTCCGACAAGGGCGCCCAATTTGTTTTCGGCAATCTCGCGCGGCCCGGGGACATCGCCCTCAACCCAGGCGTCGAGTTCCTCTTCATGTTCGCTTTCAGTGCATTGCCGCCGATCCTGTTCGTGTCGGCGTTCTTCACGGTGCTCTATCACTACGGCGTCTTGCAATGGTGCGTGCGCCTGATGGCGCGTGGCATGGTCTACCTCATGGGCACCAGCGGCGCGGAGACGCTGTCGGTGTCGGCGAACGTCTTCATGGGACAGACCGAGGCGCCCTTGATCGTCAAGCCGTATGTGCCGAAGATGACCAACTCGGAATTATTCACGCTGATGGCCAGCGGCATGGCGCACATTTCCGGCGGCATGATGGTCGTGTACATCAACTATGGCGCCGATCCGGTCGCGGTGTTGACCACCAGCGTGATGGCTTGCCCGTGCAGCCTCTATCTTGCCAAGCTATTCTTGCCGGAAACGGAAACGCCCGTGACCGCCGGCACGATCGAGACCGAAGCGACCAAATCGCCCTACGTCAACGGCATCGACGCCGCCGCCTCCGGAACCGCGGATGGGTTGCGCCTGGCGCTGAACGTCGCGGCCATGCTGATTGTCTTCATCGCCTTTGTCGCCTTGTTCAACGGATTGCTGCGCGAGATCAAGCCGGCGTTGCTCACGCTCGGCGTCGCCTCGGAGAGCCTGGCCAACTGGCCGAACGACCTGTCGCTGGGCCATCTGTTCGGTTGGATGTTCGCGCCGGTCGCCTTCCTGATGGGAATCGATGTACGCGACATGGAAAAAGTGGGCAGCCTGCTCGGCGCCAAGCTGTCGATCAATGAGCATTATGCCTACTTGCAGATGAAAGACATGAAAGTCGGGGCCATGACCGATCGCTCTTATAAGCTGGCCGCGTTTGCTCTGACCGGCTTCGCCAACTTCGCGTCGATCGGCATCCAGCTCGGCGGCATCGGCGCGCTGGCCCCGGAACGGCGCCATGACCTGGCTCGTTTGGGAGGCCGGGCCCTGTTTGTCGGTTTCGTCGCGACCTTGTTAAATGCGTCCATCGCGGGCATCTTGATCGATGATTGAAACAAAGGAAATCCCATGTCCGTTTTCGCATCCCGCCGCGATCGTGTTCGGCACGCCGCAAAGGCGGAAGGCCTCGACGCTGTCTTCATCACCAATCCGATCAACGTCACGTATCTGACCGGCTTCAGCGGCGATGCGAGTTACCTGGTCCTTGAAAAGAACAAAACGCTCCTGGTCAGCGACGGCCGATTCAAGGTGCAGATCGCCGAGGAATGCCACGGCCTCGACGCCTTCATTCGCGGCCCGGCCCAATCCACCGTGGACGCGGCGATCGAGCAGCTCAAGGTGATGACGCCGCGCACGCTTGGCTTCGAAAGTTCACACTTGAGCGTGGCCGACTTTCAGAAGTTCTCCGACGGCCTCAAGACCGCCGATTGGAAAGCCGGCGCCGATCGCGTTGAGAAATTACGCCAGGTCAAGGACGACAGCGAAATCGCCCAGATTCGCGAAGCAATTCGCTTCGCCGAGAAAGCGTTCGCGACGTTCCGCTCCATGCTCAAGTCCAGCGACACCGAGAAGGAGTTGACCGACGCGATGGAGAGCTACGTGCGCCGCGCTGGCGGCACGGAGACGGCGTTCTCGACGATCGTCGCGGTCGGCCCGCGTGCCGCCTTGCCGCACGCGCCGCCGGGTTCGCACACGGTTGGCGAACATCCGCTGCTGCTGGTTGATTGGGGCGCCTGCGGCCAGTTCTACAAAAGCGACTTGACGCGCGTTCTATGGACCTATAACAATGTAGCGTTCCCAGGTCGACGACAGCCGACAGAGAAAGTGCGCGCTGTCCATGCGATCGTGAAGGAAGCCCAACGTCGCGCCATTGCTGCTATGCGGCCGGGTGTGTCGAGCAAGGAAGTGGACACCATCGCGCGCAGCTACATTGCCGACCAGGGCTACGGCGATTTCTTCAATCATGGTCTCGGGCACGGCTTCGGCTTGCAGATTCACGAGGCGCCGTTCTTTCGCCCGAATGTTGACGTAAAGCTTGAAGTCGGCATGATCGTGACATGTGAGCCAGGCATCTATTTGCCGGACGAGTTCGGCGTGCGGATCGAAGACGACGTATTGATAACCGCCGACGGCCCGGAGGTGTTGACGCATTGCCCGCGGGAACTGGATGAGTGCATCGTGGAGATTTGAATGATATCCCTCTCCTCCCCAGGGCCGCTTACGGCGTACCTCGTGTGCTTACGGCGTCCACAAGAATGAGGAGTTGATCATACAGGAGCCCCCCGTGTCCAACAACGCGAAGAAAAACGGGCCGTTCGAGGTGAAAACCGTCGAAGCCCTCGTCGCCTTGATGTCCGCGAACGACCTGAGCGAAATCTATCTGCGCGACGGCAACCAGCACGTCCGACTGCGGCGCGGCACCGCGGTAACCGCCGTCGTGCCCGCACCGGCTCCAGCAGCCTCCGTCATGGCCGCAGCCCCCTCAGGCAAGCCGGCAGACGCCGTGCCAACTGCGGCAGCGCCCAAGAAGAACCTCCTCGAAATCAAGAGCGAAACTGTCGGCACCTTTTATTCCCAGGCCAAGCCCGGCGAGCCTCCGTTCGTTAAGATGGGCGATCGCATCACGCCCAACAAGGTCGTCGGCCTCGTCGAAGTCATGAAAACCTACAACGAGATTCAAGCGAACTGCACGGGCCTCATCGTCGAGGTCCTCGTCGAGAACGGCAAGTACGTCGAGTTCGGTGAAGTACTCTTCCGCGTCGATCCTGCATGAACAGTGGCTGGTGGCTAGTGGCTCGTGGCTAGTTGAACAATTCAAGTCAAACCTCGCCATACCACTGATCACTAGCCGCTAGCCACTAACCACTAGCCACTACCTCATGTTCCAACGCATTCTGGTCGCCAATCGTGGCGAAATTGCTCTGCGGGTCATCCGCGCGTGCCGAGATCTCGGCATCGAAGTCGTCGCCGTCTTCAGCGAGGCCGACCGCGGGGCGCCGTATCTGCAACTCGCCGACCAGGCGATCTGTATAGGCCCTGCCCTGGCGGCCGATAGCTATCTCAAGATCGCCCGCATCATTTCCGCAGCCGAGGTTGCCAACGTACAGGCGATCCATCCTGGCTTCGGTTTTTTGTCTGAAAACGCCCACTTTGCCGAGGTTTGCCGAGCGTGCAAAATCGAATTCATCGGCCCCTCGGAAGACGCCATGCGGCGGCTGGGCAACAAGAACGAGGCGCGCAAGCTCGCGGTAAAGGCGAAGGTCCCAGTCGTCCCCGGCAGCGAAGGGCTTATCACCGACGAGGCGATGGCGTTAAAGGTCGCGCACGAGATGGGCTACCCCGTTCTCATCAAGGCGGCGGCTGGAGGCGGCGGACGCGGCATGCGCGTCGCCCGCAATGACATAACTCTCCATTCCGGCCTAATTGCCGCGCAGCAAGAGGCCGAAAGCGCCTTCAAGGACGGCAGCGTCTACATCGAAAAATACATCGAACAGCCGCGGCACATCGAAATCCAACTCCTCGGCGACAAGGACGGCAACGTCGTCCATCTTTTCGAGCGCGAGTGCTCCTTGCAGCGCC
>SXGS01669884.1_pt1 | contig 15845 bp, 17 predicted proteins | sample 3174681 | NCBI WGS metagenome assembly SXGS01 (sample SAMN11356861, study PRJNA531348) | freshwater metagenome | isolation source: freshwater sample F1-80 | place: China: Fuxian Lake, Yuxi | collected 2017-12-25 | reverse complement strand
GCCTGCCAGGTCGCCTTTTACTTCAGCAAATTCAAACCCAAAAGCAAAGTACTTATTCTCGATGCCAATCAGGATGTAGTCTCAAAACCGGGTCTGTTCAAAAAAGCCTGGGCAGAGCAGTACAAGGGCATCATCGAGTACCGCAATCAGCACAAGGCGATTGCCGTATCGCCCAAGGATGGACTGATCAAATTCGATGTACAGGCCGACGTGAAAGCCGATGTCATCAATGCGCTGCCTGCCATGCGCGCAGGCGTGATTGCGCAGCGCGCAGGATTGGCAAACATGGCCAACAACCGCTGGTGTGGTGTGAACTACCAGAGCTTCGAATCAGCCGTCGCAAAAGATGTGTTCGTGATCGGCGATTCGATTCAGGTCGCTCAGCTGATGCCCAAGAGCGGCCATATGGCGAACAATCATGCCAAAGTGGCCGCCGCCGCGATTGTCGCCCAGCTGGGAGGTATGGATCCCAATCCACAGCCGATGCTCACCAATACCTGCTACAGCTTCATTGACGACAAACACGTGGTTCATGTGGCCAGCGTGCATGAATATGTGACAACCGAACGTACTTTCAAAGTCGTCGCCGGCTCCGGCGGTGTCAGTGCCGGCCCGACGGAGCGTGAAGGCAGCTACGCGAACCATTGGGCACGCACCATCTGGTCAGATATGCTGGAGTAATCAATGCAACCAAAATTTACGCTGACCCTTGCACTGTTCGTGTGCCTCAGCGCCGCTGCGGAGAACCCGCCGATGGCCATAGAGAACGGCGGGAGAATGGAGTTCATCCATGCGGCCCGTACGGGCAAGCTGAACACGGAACAAAAAGCTGCGCTCGAATCACGGCTCAAGGCCGAATGCAACAATCCTTCCAATCCGATCACACAAGGCATGATAGAAACACGCGGGCCGGGCAAGTGCATGGCGTTTGTACGCCACCAGTGCGCGTGTGCGAATTGCGATATTCCGACCTACTGCTTCCCGGATAACGAACGCTGAACGCCTAAAAAAAGTACCCGCTGCAGAGCCCGGAAAGAGGAGATCAAACCGGAAACGGCAGCGGGTGTGGCTCAGTAGAAGCTCGTCAAACCATCAAAACGCGTGCTTCATCCCCAGTTGAATGGTGCGTGGCATGCCTACCTGGATGCCGCGCGAACGATCGACGATGTAGGTTTTGTCGGCAAGATTTTTTCCCGAGATGAAAAAAGTGGTTTTACCCACGGTGTAATTAGCGACGGCATTCCAAACAGCATAGCCATTAATCAAGCCTTTCTGTCCGTCGGTAGTCAGGGTGACCACATTATCGAAGCTACCGTACTGCTCGCCCACGTACACATAATCGACCCGCGCGTTCCACGCCTGCGGAGCCCGGTAGCCCATTGTGAAAGTCAACAGTTGCTCTGGGGCGTAAGGCAAGCGCTTGCCGATTTGGTCCACGATCGGCGTCGTCGACGTCGGGCTACTAAAACTGGATTTCTGCTCTGCCGTGGGTAGCCATGTGTAAGCGATGCGTGCGAACAAATTGCCCTCCACGGCTGCAGTAAGGCGATCAGCTTGTCCCGCGAGCTCCATCCCTTGCATCAGCGCCTTACCCTCGGAGTAGCCGGTTGAGCCCCCCGCGATACTGCCCACTTGGACTAGATTGCTGAAGTTATTGCGAAATACGGCGACATCGAAACTGATATCTTTCACAGGAGCTGACCGAAGACCAAGCTCCGCATTGACACTGCTCTCTGCATTGAGATTGATCGAGCCGCCGGTCCCGCTTATGGCATCCTCAACCCGCGGCGGACTGAAACCCCTGTGCAATCCACCAAACAACTGGGAGGTGGCATCCAGTTGGTAGGTGGCGCCAATACCTGGAATGAATTCCGTAAAGTTACTGCTTCCGGATGCGCCATTCGTCAATACGTTACGCTCATATTTGATGTGTTCAACTCGAAAGATGGGCGTAACAGCCAGGCGATCATTAAACTGCATCCGATTAGAAGCAAACGCTGATACCGCATCGGCTCGACGATCTTGGTTCTCGACGAGACTCATCCCACTTCTGGAAACGAAATTGGCGTACGAAGCGTATTGCTCCTGCCGACGTTTTTGTGTTTCTGACTGGAGCTTGACGCCGACCTCCAGATCATTCTGTAGACCAAAAGCCAAATGTTTTTGCAAAAATCGGCTATCCATACCCGCTGTGGTGTACGCACGCAGACGACCATTCACTGCGCAACCACTCGCGGCATTCAGGTCGCGGCCTGAGCAATCTGTCGAACTTGACGCCTGCCGCCACCAGTCGCGATCAAAATAGGCGCCATAAACGCTTGTAATCCATCGTTGGTCTGCATTAAGTCGCCACTCGTGGGTCGCCGACATGCCGGTTCGATTTGCATCGAAATAATCGTTCTTGAAGGGATTTTGGCGAGCGTTGTATTGAAACTCCGCTTGCGTCAGGCCCGCATAAGTGAGCTGTGAATACTCCCTGAAATGCGTGGCCCTCAGCACCAGCTTGTGGTCATCGTTCAATTGACCAGCCCACTTGAAGTTCATATCGTCCAGCCGGCTGAACATATGGTCACGCGCACCATCGGATTCCTTGTGATAGACATCCGCAATAGCACCATTACCTGTCACCATGACATGGCCGTTAAGGTAACCACGCGTGCCGCCTGCAATGCCGATAGTGCCACCTAGCCTTTGCTGCGGCTCCGGCGTGATGTAGTTAATGAGTCCCCCTGCCGTCTGCGGACCGAAACGAATAACCTGACTGCCTTTGCTGACCTCAATCGACTCATAACGATCAATGGGCGGATGGTAGTAGCTAGCATTGTCACCATAGGGCGCAAACGAGAGCGGTAGCCCATCCTCCAGTAAAAGCGTCTTGGTGGAGCGCGTGGGGTTCATGCCGCGAATACCAATATTGGGTCTCAAGCCCACACCCTCTTCCTCGCGAACATGGACGCCGGGCACCTTGCGTAATGCCTCGTTCACATTGAATATCCTGCTCTCCTCAAGCGTCGCTGAATCAACGACGGTGGCTGAACCGGGCAGCTTCAAAACATTCAGCGAATCGCCAATCACATCAACTCTTGGCAATTCCCGATCAATGGTTTCCTGTGCAACAACATGGACGGACATGGGCAGCAAGACGCAGACCGCGGCCGCAATCGGCGCCATGGCCAGACCCATCCGCTGACCGGCCGATGAATGCGCCGGCATTACGCAGGAAAAAAACGGCTGATACACGGAACAAGGCCCCTTAAATTACCAATTAAATGTTAGTGAGAATGATTCGCATTTAGGTTCAACGATACCAGATCTTTAAGATATCGTGCAACTATTTCTTTCCGTAAAAGAAATCCACTGGCTGCCTTGATTTCCCTCATCCTCGAAAATTCCATAAAAATCAATCACTTGGCCTATCTTGATACAAGTCATCCACGGACTTACCCCCGAAACATGTGGACAGCTGTCTGGCCGCAGCATTTAATTGTGGAAACTGTTCTTTTTCCTCATCCATGTCCACCGGAACGCCACCATCAGCCCCCTTTCGCAGCCTCTGTACGGATTGCGGTGTCTCCCGCAGTTCGGATCCGAAACGCTGTGGCCGTGCTTGTCAGTTCATCTCGCCCGACTATCAGGGGCTAGAGCAGCAAGTACATGGCCGAGCGCGGGATGCGAGCCGCGCCGATGAACTGCACTTCGGGACCTTCCGCCGCATGTGGCGCGCCTCCCTGAAAACACCGCTCGCGGGCGCGCAGTGGACGGGCATTACCACCCGCCTTGGCGAGCGACTGCTGGAGAGCGGCAAAGTCGATGCCGTACTTGCCATGAGCGGCGATCCGGAGGACCGCTGGAGACCAGTGCCGCTGCTGGTGACGCGGGCAGAAGCGATGAAGCAGTGCAGAGGCATGCGCATGGGTTATGCGCCCTTGCTGGCGCTGCTGGAGCCCGCTGCTGCGCAGGGCATACGCCGGCTGGCGGTGATCGGCATTCCCTGTCAGGTCTACGCACTGCGTGCTCTGCAGCGCGAGCTGGGTTTTGACAAAATCTACGCGATTGGCACGCCCTGCTCGGACAACACCAGCACGGAAAATTTTCATGCGTTTTTAGCGAGACTTGAGGATGATCCCTCTCGCATCACGTATCTAGAGTTCAGAGCGGACTACCATGTCGAGCTGCGCTACGATGATGGCCGGACGCGCACCATTCCTTTTCTACAGCTGCCGCTGTCCGATCTGCCACCGGATTTTTTCCCGCTGACCTGCCGCACCTGCGTTGATTACACCAACGCACTCTCCGACATCACCGTAGGCTACATGGGCGGACAAGGGCAGCAATGGCTGCTTGTGCGTAATGAACGTGGCGAAGAAATTCTGGATCTTCTGAAAGATGAGGTGAGGCTGGAAGCGCCGCAAACCGCCGGCAAGCGACAGGGGCCTGTCCGGGGCTTCATGCAGAACACGCTGCGGGCTGCTGGTGGACTACCGCTGCGCAAAATGCCCAACTGGCTACACCCCATCGTCGGCTGGCTGATGCCGCGCATCGGACCCCGGGGACTGGAATTTGCCCGCGCCCGAGTGGAAATGAAGGCGATCGAGACGGTGATTCATCTGCGCCGGGAGCAACCCGCCCGCTTGCGCTCGATGGCTCCACCCCATATCTGGCCGCTGGTCGAGCCCTATGGATTAAGCCCGGAAGCCAGTGAACAAGCACCAACCGACCAAGGTCGCTCGTAGGTATCGCCTCTGGAAGCAGGTCACCATTAAAAATTTCGCCTAGAATAAATGCGTTCGCCGAACACCGACCAAATTTGTTCAAAACAGTCAGATTAGAAAGATGAAGTACCCTAATGCTCTCCTTCGATGTGCGTCTGTGAGTATGGCTGCGATCGTAGTTCTGACAGCCTGTGATATAGGCCCCAAGAATTATAACGACTGCATGCTACAGGCGTCTCGTACCGGTAAAAATGATCGTCAGTTCCGCAAACTGGCTGACGAGTGCAAAGAAAAATTTCGTAATAAAGAGTAAACCCACGCACCAGTTAGCGCGCGCCAATGCAACTGCGCAGAAAAATATCAAGCATGCCCAAACACTACCAACGCTGTGTCAGCAATCTCGTTATTACATTTGCGCTTCTTGGATCCACGCTCGGCGCGAGTGCCGACGGCACGCTTTCCTATAGCAAGATCGCGCCCACGCCTGGCGGTACGGGCAAATCTTTTGCGGGTCGGGAAATTGCGCAAGTGATGAGTTGGCATGGCGCAGCTTGGCTGGAACGCGTCGAACGCAGCACAGAGGAAAGACCGGACCTGCTGCTGCCTCTGCTCCCGCTCCGACCGGGCATGGTCGTCGCTGATATCGGTGCAGGCAGTGGTTACTACAGTCGAAAAATCGCACCTCGTCTTGCGCCCGGTGGTCGGGTGATCGCGGTCGATGTACAGCCCGAGATGATCACTCTGCTCAAAAAGCAGATCGCTGAATCAAAAATCTCCAATATTGATACCGTGCTCGCCACCGAAACGGATTGCAAACTCCCGGCCGAGAGCATTGATCTTGCGCTGTTTGTCGATGTTTATCATGAGCTGCTCTATCCCATCGAAACCATGGGCTGTATCAGCCGCGCGCTCAAGAACGGGGGGTTGATCGCATTGGTAGAATTTAAGGCGGAGGATGCCAGAGTACCGATCAAGCCGCAGCATAAAATGAGCGAAGCACAAATCAAAAAAGAGGCCTCGCTGCTGGGTCTGCAGTGGGTCCGCACCGTATCCTCGCTTCCCTGGCAACACCTGGTGATTCTAAAAAAATAGCTATCAAAACCCCGCCCGAGAATCATGAAGAAAATTGTTCTCCTGTGGACATTGCTGGCAACCCTCCCCGCAGCCTATGCCGATCACTGTGATGATCTGATCAAGATGGATGGCCTGTTGACCAAGGCGAAAAAAAACTGCCCCTTCTCCTACTACGGCTTTCGCTTTCAGCAGGATTCCCAGATCTGCATGGAAAAAAAGGGCAAGGAAGCCTCGAAAAAATTATTCCTGATGGGGGATGCCACCTTTGATGGATTGAGCACCAAAATGGGCAAGGAGGCGCTCTGCGAGAAATTGCTGAAAGATTTCCCAATGACGGTGAAACGATGAGTGCCACAGGCATAAAAAGCCTCACCCATCATTACGTAGATTTATCCGAAGTACGGATGCACTATGTGGTAGCCGGCGAGGGCTATCCGGTAGTGCTGTTACATGGCTGGCCCCAAACCTGGTATGAGTGGCGCCACATTATCGACAAGCTCGCTCCCCACTATCGCGTGATCGCACCGGATCTGCGCGGCCTCGGGGATACGTCCTGCCCCACCAGTGGTTACGAAAAAAAACCGTCGCGAATGATGTGTGGGAGCTGGTGCATCACGAGCTGAAACTTGAGAATTTTTATCTCGTCGGTCATGATTGGGGTGGCCCTACCGCCTATGCGCTGGCAGCGCATCCTCCGGATGCAGTAAAAAAACTGGCCATCATTGATGTCACCATTCCCGGAGATGGCGGTCCCGACATCAGTCAGGGGGGTAAGCGCTGGCATCATGCTTTCCATCGCACACTGGGATTACCTGAGGCACTGGTCACGGGCCGGGAGGCGGTTTATCTGGGCTGGTTTTATCGCACCTTCGCGCATCTCGCTGAGGTGATGACTGATGAAGTGATTGAAGAATTTTTACGCTGCTACCGTAATCCTGAATCACTTGCGGCGGGTTTTGCTTACTACCGCGCGGTCCCACAGGATATTTCCGACAATGAGGCGATGATTGCGCGCTTCAAACTGCCCATGCCTGTGCTGGCATTGGGTGGGGCAGAGAGTTGGGGACGGCGCATGGAAGTACTCAAATCGATGCGTCGAGTCGCGCTCGATGTGCGCGGCGGCATGATAGCAAACTGCGGTCACTTCGTCCCGGAAGAACAGCCTGAAGAACTGGCGCAGCGACTCATGGCATTCTTCAACGAGTAATCGCTGCGATACCCAAACGCCTGCTCTGAACGTCCCTGAACAGCAAAGCCGACTCAGCAGATGCGTCAAAAAGCATCAATCAGCGCATGCTGCCCCATGAGCGGCACGCTCGCTGGCCATCCCAACTCATGCTCGATACGCCAGCGCAGCGCATCAGCTGCCTCAGCTTCACCGTGGGTGTTTAATACGTGTCGGGGTGGCTTCTTCAGCGTCCTCAGCCAGTCCATGATCTGTGTTGCATCTGCATGCGCTGACATGGATGGCAATGACACTACCTCGGCATTGACGGTAATGTCATCGCCGAAAATCCGGACAGAACGCGCCCCATCCACCAGCTTTGCACCGCGTGTCCCACCCGCTTGATAGCCCGCGAAAACAATACTGTTGCGATGGTCCGGTGCCATATGAACCAGATGGTGCAGTACGCGGCCGCCTGTCGCCATGCCGCTGGCAGAGATAATAATGACCGGATAATTCAGCTGCCCTAGCGCGCGTGAATCATCGGCGGTGCGACTGATGCGTGCCACCTTGGCCATGCCCTCGCACTGCGCGATACTCAGTCGGTATTGATCACGGTGGCGCTGATAGATGCTGGTACTTTCAATCGCCATCGGACTATCGAGAAACACAGGCATATCGGGGATGCGGCCCGCCTGCTTGAGCTGAAAAATCTCGAACAGCAGATTTTGTGCACGGCCAACGGCAAAGGCGGGTACCAAAATACTGCCGCCACGTGCGGCTGTTCGGGTGATGACGTTAGCCAGTGCATCTGCGCTGCTCTCAGTCGCATGCTCGCGATCACCGTAGGTTGATTCAATGACCAGCGTATCGCCATGCTCAATCGGTACTGGCGCACGCATCAGCAGATCATCGGGGCGACCCAGATCACCAGGGAAAAGAAGACTGCCTTTCGCCGTGCGAAATTCTGCCGAGCTCGCACCCAGAATATGGCCTGCGAGTCGCAGTCGCAGCTTCATGGTCCCGAGCTTGATTGACTTGTCGAAGGGCAGTGGCTTGAAAAACGTCAGTGCATGCTGCGCGTCCTGTTCGGTATAAAGCGGCAAGGCCGGATGATGTCGAGAAGACTGACGCCGATTCGCAAAATTAGCATCTCCCTCCTGAATGTGCCCACTATCGGGTAACAACAGCCTGCACAAATCGATGGTCGATGGCGTGGCATAGATCGGGCCACGGAATCCGTTGCGAATCAAAAGCGGAATCGCACCCGAGTGATCCAGATGCGCGTGCGTGAGCACGACAGCATCGAGCGATGCCGGATCAAAGTGAAATGGTTGCCAGTTCAGCAGCCGCAAGTTTTTAAATCCCTGAAACAGCCCACAATCGACCAGAATGCGCTGACCCTCATGCTCAATGAGGTACTTCGATCCGGTAACGGTGCTGGCAGCACCCAGAAAGGAGAGTTTCATCAGGTATTCGTCACAGATGCAAGTAAGCCATTCCGCCAAGCACCAGGCCTACGCTGGCCAGCCCGAACATGGCGTATTCCATCCAGTTCCGGCGCGTAAGCAGCGCAATCGCTGCAAGCGCAATCGCGACCTGCAGCATCGTGGTCGCCTGCGACCAGCGGTGATGCTGATGCATTTGCGCGTCAGACTGGTGATCCCAGTCCAGCGATTCTTTCTCCAACGCCTCAGCTTTACGCTTGATATCTTCCTTTTCGGTCTGATAGCGCTGAATCGCCGCGCGATACTTTTCTTTCGCTTCGGGCTGGGTTACCAGAACAGTGCTCAACTCGGCCAGGTTCTGCTTGCTGCTTTTGGCCTGATAATAATTCCACTGATTGGAGGCCTCAGTTTTCTTGATGGCCGCATTGTTCTTGAAGAGGCCCGCATTGGCTTGGGTGTATCCGCCCATGTAGGAAAAAATAGCGCCAATGGTCGCCAGAACAGCAGTGGCTACCGCCAGCCGGGAAGACCCGTTGGTACCCTGCGCGGCATGCTCCATCTCGTGGTCATGCGGCCCGTGTACATGAAATCCTGAACCTGACATTTTTCCCTCCCTGAGCTTGAAAACCGATATTGTAATTGGTCAACAGAACGCAAAAAGAAACCGCAAGTCCGGAGCATCTCGGCCAAAATGCCAATGACGCTGCCTGACAACCTGGCAGGGAACACAGGGACGAGTCCCTTACAAACAACGTGATAGACCTGTATACGCAGACAACGCCTTGCCGGCAAGTATCATTCCTGACATGACCCCTACCCCGTCCCGCGGCCTTGATGCCGACCTTGCCCGCACACGTCTGCACGAAGAGGGACCCAATAAACTCGGGCTGTCACAGCGCCGCACGCTGCGCGACATCCTGCTCGACGTGTTGCGCGAGCCCATGTTTTTGCCATTGCTGGGTGCCGGTGCCATTTACTTTGCCATGGGTGACAGTCACGAAGCCCTGATACTTCTAACCTTTGTATTCATCATTATGGGGATGACGGCGTTTCAGGAGCGTCGTACCGATAACGCATTGGCCGCACTACGAGACATGTCGAGTCCGCGCGCGCTGGTGATCCGAAGCGGCGAGGCTCAGCGTATCGCCGGACGCGATGTGGTTCGAGAAGATGTGCTGTTACTCGCTGAGGGCGACCGTATTCCAGCCGACGGCCTGCTGATTGACGCGCATGAACTCGCGACCAATGAATCGATGCTCACCGGTGAATCCGAATCGGTGATGAAAAAATCCGGCGACAAGGTCTATGCCGGAACACTGGTGGTCGCTGGTCAGGGTGTCGTGCAGGTGACTGCGACCGCCCACCACACCGAGATGGGTCGCATCGGCAAATCGCTGGAAAATATCGCCATCACGCCCTCACCGCTGCGTGAAGAGATGAGTAGGCTCACCCGGCGACTGGCAACATTCGGTGTCGCACTGTCTTGTGGGTTGGTGTTGCTGTTCTGGCTGCTGCGTGGTGGCTGGCTGGATGCGCTGCTGGCCGGCATTGCGCTGGCCATGTCGCTGCTACCGCAGGAGTTCGCGGTCATCATGATAATTTTCATGGCGATGGTAGCTCGTCGACTGGCAGCACAACAGGTATTGACGCGCCGTCTGAATTCGATTGAAACACTGGGTGAGGCCTCGGTGTTATGCGTCGATAAAACCGGTACTCTGACTGAGAATCGCATACGCGTGGCGGTACTCTGTACGGCCCGCCAGGCCATTGACGTCAGACAGCCTTTATCCGCACCCCGCCCTTAACTTCTGCCTGTACCGTTGCCCGATGCTCACCTAGAACTGCTTGAGTACGCAGTACTGGCCAGCGAAATCTCACCGCACGACCCTATGGAGCAGGCGTTTCATCGCATGGCAGGCGCGCATCTGTCCGATACGAATCGTCTACATCCGGATTGGCATCTCGCGCGCGAATATGAGCTCTCGCCCCAGCTGCTCGCCATGACGCATGTATGGCAGCCAAGGTTTGGATTGCATGACATCGTCGCCGCCAAAGGCGCGCCTGAAGCGGTCGCAGCGCTGTGCACGCTCTCCGAGGTCTTGCGCGACGAGATCGCAACGCAAGCGTCTGCAATGGCTGATCAGGGATTGCGTGTTCTGGGCGTCGCAAAAGCCGTACACCTCTGTGGTCATCCGTGGCCGGAGCACCAGCAGGCATTTGATTTCCAGTGGCTGGGATTGATTGCACTCGCCGATCCCCTGCGCGACGAGGTACCGGACGCTGTTGCGCAATGCCTGCGTGCAGGGATCAGGGTGGTGATGATTACGGGCGACCATCCACGGACAGCGCAAGCGATTGCCCGTCAAGCAGGCATTCAGGGCGAGGGCATCATCACCGGCAGCGAGATCCTGCGTATGAGCACGGACGAACTTGCCGATCGGGCGGCTACGATTAATGTTTTTGCTCGTATCAGACCTGCGCAAAAACTCGCTTTGGTTGAAGCGCTGAAAGCGCAAGGTCATGTCGTTGCGATGACGGGGGATGGCGTCAATCATGCGCCGGCACTCAAAGCTGCGCACATTGGTATCACAATGGGGTAACGCGGCACCGACGTCGCACGCGAAGCGGCCTCGCTGGTGCTACTCAAAGATAATTTTGATTCCATCGTTCAGGCGATTCGGATGGGAAGACGTTCCTTTGCCAATATGCGGCAGGCGATGATTTATACGCTGGCGGTACACATTCCGATCGCTGGTCTGGCACTGCTGCCAGTGCTCTTCGGTCTACCGCTCATATTGGTACCGCTGCATATCGCATTTCTGGAACTGGTGATTGATCCTGCCTGCTCAGTGGTATTTGAGGCAGAGGAGGCCGATGCGGATCTGATGAACCGCCCTCCACGCCAAAGCGACGAGGTGCTCTTGTCTGGCCAGCATATCTGGCGAAGTGTGGCCTATGGCAGCCTCACCACTGCCGTCATTTTCGGTACCTACACCTGGCTGTTGTCGCAAGAGATTGCCGCTGCCACCGCTGCCACCGCCGCTTTTGTGATTCTGGTGACGGCCAATGCGGCGCTGATACTGCCCAGCCGTTCAGCACGACAAGATTGGCAGCGACTCTGGTACCGGCTGACGCCCACCTCACTGTGGGTTCTGACCATGACGCTGCTAGCTCTGGCCGCGATCACCTGCGTTCCTGTGCTGGCTCAGCCATTTCGCTTTGAATCAATGAGTGCGCAAGCTTCTGGGCAGCTTCATGATTGGTCTACTGCTGTTACCCTGCTTTCAACTGATCAAAAAAATGAGTCTAAGCTTCTCTCGTCGATGAACACAGATGCCCGTCTTTGAAGCTCTGCGTATTTCATTGGCAAGCTCTGTGTCTCTACGCTGAACGGCACCGCCGCCCTTGCAGGATGCGCACCCGCCTGCAAACCCGTGGTGTTATGCGGCAGACCGCCAGTGCTCTGAAATCGACTGCTGCAACTTTCGCCGCGATGATTTTTAAAGGTCTGTTGACCTCAAAGTCGTCATTCCGGCGAATGTCACGATCCAGGATCTTTGGTTGACCGAGATGCATCAGTTTCCTGAATAATTCAACGGCGAATCGAGCCCAGCCCTTTCTGCGCTGTTCAGACAATCGGCAGTTGATTGAGCTGATCAAAAGGCGGCATGATTGTTTTTTGCAGGAGCTGCTCTATCTCCTTTGCTGGCAAAGCCGGTGAAATGATATGTCCCTGTATTTCGTGGCAGCCAATATTCTTTAACAAGTTTAGCTGGGCTAATGTCTCCACGCCTTCAGCGACTACCTGCATATCCAGCGCAACCGCCATTGATACAACGGCTCGGTACACAATCTCTCCCTCGGAGCCCTCCGCCAGCGCATGCGTGAAAGCCTGATCGACTTTCAGTACATCGACATCTAGCCTGTGTAATTGCGCCAGTGATGAATAGCCTGCACCAAAATCATCAATCATTAATCGCACACCCTGCTTGCGCAAGGCATTCAGTTCACTGGAGACCACCATGCTGCGATCCACGACTGCCGATTCGGTGACCTCGACTTCCAGCCAGTGTGTGGGCAGCTGGTACTGTTTCACGATCTTTTCAAAGAAAGCAGCGGTTGTACCCGACTGCAGCTGGTAGGGCGAAATATTGACAGAGACAGGAACCACCCGCAGACCACAGCCGCGCCAATCATCAAGCTGCATCGCTACCTTTTGTATGACAGTTTGATCTATCCCGATGATCAGCCCTGCACCTTCTGCGACATCAATAAAATCCAGCGGATGAATCAGCCCGAGCTCGGGATGGTGCCAGCGCAGCAAAGCTTAAAGACTGCAAAAATAACCAGTGAATGTCGCCACCCGGGGCTGGTAGTGAATGACAAATTCATCGCTATCCATCGCATGCCGTATTGCACGCTCCTTACTCAATCGTAGCAATATCGCGTCGGAATGTTTGGGATGATAAAAATGATGCCGTGCCTTGCCCTCTGTCTTGGCCGCATACATCGCGACATCCGCATGCTTCAATAAGGCATCGGCATCGTGACCATCATTCGGATACACGCTGATACCTATGGATGCTGATACCCAATTAACTGCGCCAGCGGTGAGAGTAAAAAGCTCACTTAGAATCTGTATGATGCTGTCAGCCACACGAGCGATATCTCGATTGCTCCCAATGTGTTCAAGCACAACCGTAAATTCATCACTACCCAGCCGCACCACACGATCACTCGCCCGAACCGCATGACAAATTCGGTTTGCCGCCTGAGTCAGCAATTCATCACCGGCCTGATGTCCTAGCGTTTCGTTGACTAGCTTAAAATTATCCAAATCAGTAAAAAAAATGGCCAGTCGCCCTCCGCTATGTTGCGCTCTTCTCACTGCATCAGGTAAAAATCACTCAGCCAACGTCGATTAGGTAATAACGTCAACGCATCCTTGTTGGCGAGGTCGGCCAGTGTTTGCTCGTGCGCTTTCAGTTCGGAGATATCGCGCAAGGTCAACGCAATACCAGCCCCTGAGTGCACGGCGCGGCAATAAACCCATTTTGCATCCAATTCGGCCTGCGCGGGCACACGAAATTCATCCTCATATCCGCCAGATTGGAGAGTACGGCGACATATCTCCACCAAATCTTCGTGAAGTTTGTGCTGCATGGTCTCGCTCGCAAGTCTGCCAATCAGGTCGCTCCGTGTTGAATCAAGTAATATCGCAGCACGATCATTGCAATCCTCGATATAAAAATTAACGAACACACCATTGCCAGCGAATACCGGTCTCAACATATAAAAGCCTTCATTGGCTGCATCCGTGGCCAATCGGTAAATTGACCGGATGCTCTCCTCAGCACGTCGTCTGACTGCCAGCCTGTCAGAGAACCACATGCCGACGGCTGCGAAAATAAGGAACAGCACGTTAGCTGTCGTTGCGGTCAATCGGTAATGCCGAGCCAGCACCTGATAACTTGCCAGCGCATCTTCCTCCGTTAAACCTGCAAGAGTCTCCAGAGGGTATTCTTTCAACTTCCTCCATGCAACGTAGCGTGCTTTTTTGTCTCTAAATTTTTTGGTCTTTTCAAGCCTAATGCCTTGTGATTCCGAAAAACAGGGATCCTTCAGATAGAACACATTCTTGTCATTATTCCCTGCATCCATCCGCGTCGCCAGCAGTGGCCCACTCGCGAGACGAACACTGATAAAGTCGTGCATACTACGCAACGGCTCATCTTGAAAAGTCGCTAGGAAATCAGGTAAAACAGATATGACAGCTACGCCGCCAAAGCTGCCGTCCCGGCGACTTAAGCGACGCGAGAAATACACCACCTTATCATTGAATTTTGGACCGTAATTCTCCATAGAAATAAGAAGGCCCTTGCAGCAGTTATTTTTATGCTTTTCGAAAAACGCATCCTTGATAAAGCCTTGTTTTTTATTCGGAATACCCGATGTATTGATGAGATGACCTTGAGAATCCAAAACATAGATAAAAAATGCATCCCGATCTGGAAATAGACCGCGCTCTCTATCGCGTGCAAGATCAAGAAGAGCGGGCGTATCCTGCCATCTTGCATGAATACCCAGCAGGATCTGATTCATTTGTTCGGCCAGAAAAGTCAGTTGTGTTGCATATGAGTTCGTCAGCGATAGTGCATGATGCATCGTGTATGATCTGACACGGTCTTCTTCCTGACGCAATGACAATTCGGTTGTCGCCCATAACAAGGTCAGAAGTAAAAAAAGACCGGTCATCCATGCGACGATGGTCATGGATTCATCTTGTATCCTCCTGAAAAGATTGGTGACTTGTTTCCCGCGCCATACCAACGTACTCCCCCGATATCTGCAAGCTGTTGATTGCCTCAGGTTCGAAACCTTGGGTGGATCAATGGTTCCCTGGTCGAAAAGACAAAGACAATGGGCAGACTATTCGATCGACGATCTGAAGACCGAAGACATCAGAAACGTCATGGAAATCAGGCATAAAATACCGTAGCAGAATCTACTGCACAATCGGAAAAAAAATGACGTGATCAATCTCCATGCGTATACCGATCATTTCACCAATAGCGTGATCATGATGGCTAGGTACCAGTGAAATCAGATGCTGCCCGGTGGGTAAGGCCAGTGTGTATAAAAACTGTGCACCGCGAAACGCCTTGCTAACGACGCGCGCCTTGAGCGGGCTATCATCATCGTGTTGAATGTCATCCGGTCTTACCAGCATCTCAACTTGGTCACCGGTTTTCAAAGAGGTATCCGATAGCTCGCAGAGAAATTTTCCCAGTGCATTGCGCAGATAACCCCGAGCATCGACGACGCCTGGAAGCATCACGCCCTCCCCGATAAATCCAGCCACAAAACGATTGACGGGTCGATGATATAAATCCATCGCCGTACCCCACTGCTGCAAACGTCCCTCTGCAAGTACGGCGATACGATCAGCTACCGCAAAAGCTTCATGCTGATCATGGGTGACGATGATGGCGGTCGTGCCAGTCTGTTTGAGTAGATCGCGCACTTCAATAGCCAGCTTTTCGCGCAATTCGACATCCAGGTTGGAGAAAGGCTCATCCATCAACAAAAGTTCTGGCCGTGGCGCAAGCGCACGAGCCAACGCCACGCGCTGCTGCTGCCCACCGGATAGTTCATGCGGCGAACGATGTGCAAGCTCGGTCATGCCCACCAATCGCAGCAACTCAATGACCCGATGTTGACGTTCTGCAGCCGTCATCGCATGCAAACCAAAACCTACATTAGCCGCGACATCCAGATGAGGAAACAGTGCATAGTCCTGAAATACCATGCCAATCTTGCGACGCTCGGGAGGGACATGAATGGTAGGGCTACTAACCTCACGCTGCATCAGCACGATGCATCCCGATTGCACCAGCTGAAACCCGGCGATGGCACGCAATACCGTCGTCTTGCCACAGCCTGATG
>SXGS01589491.1_pt1 | contig 15847 bp, 11 predicted proteins | sample 3174681 | NCBI WGS metagenome assembly SXGS01 (sample SAMN11356861, study PRJNA531348) | freshwater metagenome | isolation source: freshwater sample F1-80 | place: China: Fuxian Lake, Yuxi | collected 2017-12-25 | reverse complement strand
TGGTTGCCGGGGGCCAGATGGTGGCGCAGTTGCCGTTGCAGTTGCTTTCGCCGGAGTCTTTGACGTCGCGGTCGAACATGTACAGGGTCATGCCTTCGGCGTTGGTGACGATGGTGCCCAGGGCGTTCTCAGCGGTTTTCAAACCGGAGGTATCCGCCGCGTTCGCCGGGGTGGCGATGCCGATGGCGAAGACTGCGGTGAGCACGGCCATGAGCAAAGCGAACAATCTCAGCTTCCGGATTCTGGATGGTGGGGCGAACTTCATTGCATTCCTCCGTTGTTGGGGGTTCGGTGTTGTCTTGGCTTTGTTAGTCAGTTGGGGTTCGGGGTTCATCTGCCGGGGCCGCTGTCCGCATAGCGCACGCCGTTGTTGTTCGCCGGGTTTTCATCGGTGGCCCCGACCGGTTTGATGTCGTACTTCAAGGCCTGGTTCAATCCGCTGGAGCCGGCCGGCACCTTCACCTTGAGTCCCAGAGCAGCCTCCCGCGGCACCTCGCCGAGCTCGCAGCTCATCGGGGAAAGGTCGTTCGCCGCTACACAGTTCGGCGGAATCTCCGCCCAGGAATAGCCGTCGAAGAGGGTCAACTCGACCGTGGCGCGCGCCGGGTCGGAGCCTTGGTTTCCGTAGCTGAAGGAGTATTGCACCACCCCGGAGGCATCGGCGACCGAACGGGTGGCCGGTGGGAACATGAACAGATCAAGCTGCGGCAGCTTGCTTACTGCTTTGGCGGATCCCCGGTCATTCTGCGGATCTAGATCTTCGCCGCCCGCGACGGCCGGGTCTGTGGCACGGAGCTCGGCAGTGAGGATCGGGCTATCCGCGTTCCAGCCGTCGGGAGCCTGCAACCGGGCTTTGGTCATGCCGTTTTGCGGAAGTTCGGCGTAGGGGATCACCACGGTCTGTTCGTCGATCTGGCTGCCCAGACTGGCGATCGTCGCCCAAGTGAAGCCGTTGGCCACGGTCAGCCTCAGTTCACCGCCGCTTCGGGGCTTGTCGCCGGTCCAGCCGAACTCGATGGGCACGGCGACCCGGCCATCGGGCGGCGTGTCGACGGACGGCGCCACCTTCACGAACAGATCGGTGCTGGCGTTGGTTGTGGGAGTCGGGGTTTCCGATGCTCCAGTGCCGCTGCAGGCGGCCAGCAGCAGCGCGAGTACGCCGGATCCGGCCGCGGTGAGCAGAGACAAGGCTGTGCGCTTGCGCCGAGGAGTCGGCATGTAATTCCCCCAAGTTGATTGCGATAAAACCCACTTCAGTCATTAACGACGCCGATTTTCCGCGTTCGGTTCAATCAGTTCGGACAAAAATAATCCGAGCCGGCCAGATTGCTCCGGATCGCCGCCGTCGGCGGCTCCACTGCTGCAGCTCCGGCCGGTCAGGAATCGAGAAGCCCGGTCCTTTGGCAGCGACTAGCATGACAAGCATGGATATCACTCTGGAGCCGGAGAACGGCGCGACGGCGGCCGGGCCGCACACGGCGGACAGCCACGATTTGATCCGCGTGCAGGGCGCGCGGGAGAACAACCTGAAGAACGTCAGCATTGAAATTCCGAAGCGCCGGCTGACCGTGTTCACCGGAGTTTCCGGTTCCGGGAAAAGCTCGCTGGTGTTCGACACCATCGCGGCGGAATCGCAACGGATGATCAACGAGACCTACAGCACGTTCGTGCAGGGATTCATGCCGAACCTGGCCAGACCGGATGTGGACCTGCTCAGCGGACTGACCACCGCGATCATTGTGGACCAGGAACGGCTCGGTGCGAATCCGCGTTCCACGGTGGGCACCGTGACCGATGTCAATGCGATGCTGCGCATCGTGTTCAGCCGATTGGGGCAACCGTACATCGGTTCGCCGCAAGCCTTCTCCTTCAACGTCGCATCGATCAGCGGCGCCGGTGCGGTCACCCTGGAACGCGGCGGGAAGACCGTGAAAGAACGCAGGAGCTTCAGCATCACCGGCGGCATGTGCCCGCGTTGCGAGGGCATGGGCCGGGTGACCGACTTCGATCTCAGCCAGATCTACGACGAGGAGAAATCGCTCAATGCCGGTGCATTGACGGTTCCCGGCTACAGCATGGACGGCTGGTACGGCCGGATCTTCAGCGGCGCCGGGTTCTTCGACCCGGACAAGCCGATCAAAAAGTTCACGAAGACCGAGCTGCATGATCTGCTCTACAAAGAGCCGACCAAGATCAAGGTCGATGGCATCAATCTGACCTATGAAGGCATCATTCCGAAGATCCAGAAGTCGATGCTCAGCAAGGACCGGGAGGCCATGCAACCGCACATCGGCGCTTTCGTCGATCGTGCAATGACTTTCACGGCCTGCCCCGAGTGCGGCGGAACCCGGCTCAACGAAGGCGCGCGTTCGTCGCGGATCAACGGGCTGAACATCGCCGAGGTCTGCGCTCTGCAAATCAGCGATCTGGCTCCCTGGATCAAGGAACTGGCCGAACCGTCGATGGCTCCGTTGCTGACTGCCTTAGTCGAGACGCTGGATTCCTTCGTCGAAATCGGGCTCGGCTACCTTTCCCTGGACCGCTCATCCGGAACCCTGTCCGGCGGCGAGGCGCAGCGGGTGAAAATGATCCGACACCTCGGTTCGTCGCTCACCGACGTCACCTATGTCTTCGATGAGCCGACGATCGGATTGCACCCGCATGACATCCAACGGATGAACGAACTGCTGCTGCGGTTGCGGGACAAGGGAAACACCGTGCTGGTGGTGGAGCACAAGCCGGAAGCGATCGCGATCGCCGACCACGTCGTCGACCTCGGCCCGGGAGCCGGCACCGCCGGCGGCGAAGTGGTCTTCCAAGGCAGCCTGGCCGGCCTCGAAGCCAGCGGCACCTTGACCGGCCGGCACCTGGGTGACCGGGCGGCTCTGAAAACGAAACTGAGGAAAGCCGCCGGGCGGCTGGAAATCCGCGGCGCTTCGGACAACAACCTGGCAAAGGTCGATGTCGATATTCCGTTGGGCGTGCTGGCCGTGGTCACCGGCGTCGCGGGTTCCGGCAAGAGCTCGCTGATCCACGGCTCGGTGTCCGGTCGGGATGGTGTGGTCACCATCGACCAGGGCGCGATCAAGGGTTCCCGGCGCAGCAACCCCGCGACCTACACCAGCATGCTGGAGCCGATCCGGAAAGCGTTCGCCAAGGCGAATGGGGTCAAACCGGCACTGTTCAGCGCCAACTCGGAAGGCGCTTGCCCCAATTGCAACGGCGCCGGAGTGGTCTATATGGACCTCACGATCATGGCCGGGGTCGCCACTACCTGCGAAGTCTGCGAAGGCAAGCGCTTCCAAGCCTCGGTGCTGGAATACCGCTTCGGCGGCAAAGACATCAGCGAGGTGCTCAGCATGCCGGTGGACCAGGCGGTCGAGTTTTTCGGCGGCGGCGAAGCCAAGATCCCGGCAGTGCACGCCATCCTGAACCGGCTCGCCGACGTCGGCCTCGGATACGTCACGTTGGGCCAGCCGCTCACCACGCTTTCCGGCGGGGAACGGCAACGGCTCAAACTGGCCACCCACATGGGGGAGAAGGGCGGAATCCTGGTGCTGGATGAGCCGACCACCGGTTTGCACCTGGCCGACGTCGAGCAACTGCTCGGGCTTTTGGACCGGCTGGTCGACTCCGGGAAGTCCGTCATCGTGATCGAGCATCATCAAGCAGTCATGGCGCACGCCGATTGGATCATCGATTTGGGCCCCGGTGCTGGGCACGACGGCGGCAAGGTCATCTTCGAAGGGACCCCGGCTGAGCTGATCGCCGATCCCGGCACGCTGACCGGCGAATATCTGGCAGCCTACGTGGCCAAATAGCCGCCGCTGCCAGTCCGTCCGTCGCCGCGGGAAGCAGCAGCGACGGACGGACTGGAGCCGGCGACCAGCGGAATGGCTAGACGCTCACGGCGTGTACTTCGCCGTGCTTCCGTACAGGTTCTTGGTGAAGGACGAGATGTAGCTGCTCGCATCACCGGCCCTCAAATCGTAGGTCAGGTACACCCCGTACCCGTCGGTAACGGTCCGTTTGGCGAAACTGGCTGCCGTGGAACTGCTGGTCTGATTGATCTGGATCGCAGCGGGCGAACGCTGGGACTTGGAGCTGGGCCCCCGCGGATCGGAATAGGTGCCGTAGTAAGGGTTCCAGGAGTAGTTGAAGGTATTGGCGATGCTGTTCCCGTTGTAGCTGAGCCGATCAGCCGCCTCGCCGATATCGTACAAAGTGATCAGCTTGCTGCTGCCGAGTTTCTGCCGCAAGGCGGTGACCAGGTAGTAGAAGGAGCTGTCGTTCGGCTGTCCGGTGCCATTGGTGCCGTACTCGGCATATTCGTCGTCGAAGTCGATGCCGTCCAGGCCGTACTTGGTGACCGCATTGGCCAATTCGGTGGCGAAGGCCTCGGCATCGGCCTTGCTCGGGAAATTGGCGAAGCCGGCGCCCTGGTGGTTGCCCAGGACCGAAAGCAGCACTTTGATGCCTTTGTCCTGCAAGGGCTTGATCTGGTTTTTGGCGTCATTGAGCACTGCGGTGACGTTCGGATTGAAGCTGAGGTAGGCCTTCTGCTTCGTGGTGTCGTAGTTGATGTTGGCTGCGAAGATGACCGCTACATCGAAAACGTTCGCACCGTTGCTGGTCAGCGTGTACTTGCCGGCATTGAGCATGGAATTGCTGTTGACCTCGATGTAGCTGACGCAGACCGGGCCGGTTTTGCCCGCGGCCCTTGGCACGGCCGCCACCGCCGGGCTGATCGAGCTGATGCCGGTGGCTGCGACCGCTGCCGTGGCGCCGAGCATGGAGAGCAGAGTTCTTCTCCCGATGGGTTGTTTCGTCATTGAAACTCTTTCGTTGAAGTGATGGTGACGCTTAGGCGAGCTAAACCGCTTAAGTTATAGACAATCTACGTCGAAATCCAGCACTGTCAAGGATTCTGAACCGCAAAATAGCTGGCAATTCTATGGGAAGATCCAGCTCCTCGGGGCGGCCCGAACGAGCCACTCGGTTTGCCCGCGCCATCTGCTTATCAGTTGTGCAATCTTAATTGATATCGAAACAATCGATGCCTTGGCCTAAGCTGGCTCAATGGACATCACACTGACCCAGATGCGGTATTTCGTGGAGGCCGCAGGGCGGCTGTCGATGACCGGTGCCGCAGAGCGTTTGAACGTCGCCCAATCGGCAGTGTCTGCCGCCGTGTCGCATTTGGAGCGCCGGATCGGTTCGCAGTTCTTCATCAGACAGCGTTCGAAAGGGCTGGTGTTGACGCCGGCCGGCGAAATGTTCCTCCGTGATGCACAGGCGATTCTGGCGCAGCTCGAAGAGGCGCTCGATCATGCCCGAGGCGAGCAGCAGAGCATTTCCGGACGGGTGCGGTTGGTGTGTTTCAGCACCTTGGCGCCATTCCTCCTGCCGGGCCTGTTGGGCCGGCTGCATCTGGAACACCCGGATCTGCTGGTCGAGGTCACCGAGGCGGATGCCGCGGGCTGCTCCGCAGCGTTGCTCAGCGGCCAAGCGGATCTGGCGCTCTGCTACGACCTCGGTCTGCGCGAAGGGCTCTCGGTGACCGCGGTGGACGAGTCGCTCCCGCACCTGGTGTTGCCGCCGGAACATCGCCTGGCGGGTCGCGCCGAGGTGGCTTTGGCGGAACTCTCCGATGAACCGTTCGTGCTTTTGGATTTGCCGCACAGCCGGGAGTTGATGCTGTCGATCCTGCGCCAGGCCGGTATCGAGCCGGAGGTCCGATTCCGCTCCGCGAGCTACGAAACGGTCCGCGCTTTCGTGGCCAACGGCCACGGCTATTCGATCTTGCACCAGCGGCCGCAACATAGCCTGACCTACGACGGCGGCAGCGTGGCGACGGCCGCAATCCAAGGCCCGGTCCCGGTGTTGCGGACCGTCTTGGCGCATCCGCAGACGCAACGGACCACGGCCAGGCTCCGCGCCGTGGCGCATGCGGTACGCCAACAGGTGGCTGCCCGCGGCCGGACTCAGCCGGCTACCGGGCGCTGAGCTTACCCGACGCCGAGCCTGCCCAACGCTCGCTCGAGGAGATGCCGCTGCCGGGATCCGGACGTCTCCTCCGGATCCAACATCGAGGTGATGTGCAGTCCGATCATGATGTTCAGGAGTTCGTCGACCACGGCCTCCGGGTCGGAATGGGCCGGGGATTCACCGTCGTACTCCGCTTGGGCGAGAAAGCCCAGCATCAGGCTTCGCCAGGCAAGCAGGGTATTGCGCCCCACCGTGCGCAATCCGGCTTCGGTCTGCGCGCGTTGCCAGAATGCCACTGCCACCCGGCCCTCCACCACGGTCAGCGGATTCGCCGGGATGATTTCCAGGCACATGCTGCGCAGCGCGCCGAGGCCGCGGCGGCCTTTCGCCGCCGCGTCGATCCGTTCATCGGTGCGCTGGCAGATCAGCTGGTACGCGGCCAGCAGCAGGGCGTCCTTGTTCGGGAAGTAGTAGCTCAAGACGCCTGGGGCCGCATAGCCGCACTCCCGGGCGATGTCCCGCATGCTGGTATTGTCGATGCCTTCCTCGGCGATCAGCCGCCACGTGGTTTCGATGATGGACCGGCGGCGTTCTTCGTGGTCGACCAGTCTGGGCACTTGATTCCTTGCCTCACTCGATGGATGGACAGCGTCGAATGGATGCTACCACCGGAGTGGAGGGTCAATGCCCGCAGCATTCCTTGCCTCCGGGTGCCTCGGTGCCCGGGCTCGCGCAGTGCCCGGAAGCCGAAGGCGGTATGTTCAGCGTGGGATTGGCATCGAAGAACCCGTGTGGTTTCAAGGTGAACCCCGTGGTGTCCACCGGCATGATCGGCCAATCTTCCGGGCGTGGAAAATGCGTCAGTCCGAAGCTGTGCCAGACCACGATGTCCTGGCCGTCGATGTCCCGGTCCTGGGCGGCATAGGCCGGCAGCCCGGCCCCGCCGGGGTGTTGGTTGACGAAGTCGCCGGCCGCATAGCGCTCTTCTGCGGCGTGCCGGGTCACCCAGAGGTGGTGCTGGGCGAAAGCGGCCCGGGCCGCGATCGAAGAATCGTCGGCCATGGCGAGAGTCGGGTTGTTTTCGGGATAGAGCGTATAGCCGACGGGCCGGCCGAGGTAATTGAGCGAGTCCGGATTGCTGATCTGCCACACCCGGCCCTTGCTGCCGTCGGCGTCGCGGATCGCCCCTGATTCCCGGGCCAGGAGCGTGCTCTGCCGGGTGAACGCATTGCCGTGCGGATTGCCCGGGCTTTTGGGCAATCTCACCAGGTCGAGTTCTTCGACCCGGTTCTTCGGTCCGTCGATGAACATGTCGAGCCGGGCGTTGAACAGGTGCTGGTGGACCGGGGCCCCCAAGCCCGGGGCCACTTCGGTGGCGAAGGGGTAGTCCTTTTCCGGAAGCGCCGCGGTGAACACGATGCCGGTGGCCTTGGCCTCGAACTCGACGACGCCGTCCAGGTACAGGTACCAGTAGAAGCCGTAGTCATAGTTGCCGATCGTGGTGAAAAAGGAGACCACCAGGCGGCGATTGCGGCGGACTTCGCTGGAGCCGGCCCAATCATCGGTGTGCTTCCAGAGGATTCCGGCGTCTTCCTCATGGATGCAGATCCCGTTGGGAATAGCGCGCGGGTTCCCGAAGTCGTCCGCGACGACGGGGGAGAGGTAGGTGATTTCGCCCAGGCAATCGCAGCCGAGTTCGAGCGAGTTGGCTGCCCGGCCGACCAGGTACTCGCCCGAGTCGAAATAGTTCTGCCAATTGCGATACGGCGCCGGGTCGCCGTAGGGGACCACCATTTCGGAGATCGAGGCCCGGTGGATCACCGGCCGCCGGCGTCCGTCGTGGCTGAAATGCAGTTGATGCAGCACCAATCCTTCACGGGCGTCGAATCCGATGCGCAGATCCCAACCGAGCCAGGAGAGCAGATTGCCTTCCATCGTGAAGCTCGGTCCCTCCGGCTGGCTGATCTCGATCGGCTTGAGGTCGGTCCGCAGCTCGCCGCACACCGCCGGGTCGGTGAAGTTGCCGTTGATCTCCGGCACCGGCACCGGGCCGTCGTCGAGCAGGTGGTTGACGCAGCGGTTCTCGATGTCGACGAACGCCACGAGCCCGTCGATCGGGTGTGCCCAGGCGTGGTCTTGGGCATGGTCTTGGCGGAAGCCCAGGCCGCGGAGCAGCCGTTTCCCGGACTCATCGGGATACTCGAAGACCCCGGCAGACAGGGGCGCAACCCGGACTTGGTCGGGTTTGAGCCCCCGGGATGCCAGGGCGGCAACCCATTGCGGGTCGGCCTGGAGCACGGTTTCAATCAGGTCGAACTCTTCGACCATGACCGGCAGCTGGCCGTCCACCGCCGGATCGAGCTCGCGTTGGGAAATCAGCTTCTGTTCGGTGAGCGAGAGCTGGACGTCGAGCGAGGCGGCAGCACCGGGGTTCCAAAGCATGGCCCGGACCACGCGGTTCGGCGCGCTGCCGTCGGAGCCACCGTACAGTTCGTTCTTCGGCGGCTCGACAAGGCCCAGATAGGCGAACCGCGTGTGGTCCGAAACCAGTCCGAAAGCTGCCAGCAGCTTGCGGCTGACGACGATTTCCTCGGCCGAAAGCTGCTCGAGCGGGTGCTGGCCCGGGTCGGGCTGAATGGTTGGCTGCAGAGTCATAGTACTTCCCGATGTCGTTTTTTGATGGTACAACTGTTCCATCATGAATCTGATGTTAGTCAGATCACAAGGAGCACGTAAAGAGTCGGATGGAAAGAATTCTTCAGCCGTCCCGATAGCCGAAGCCGTCGAAGCCCGAGCACAGGAGCCAGGATGAACCGAGATCCACACCACGACACGTCGGATTGGCATCGCCGGGCTGCGGCCTTGTCGATCGACGGCAGGGCCTTCATCGCCGGTCGGCGGTTCGCCGGTTCGGAGGTGCCGCGCGCGATCACGAGTCCGGTGAACGGCGGAATGCTCGCGGAACTGGCAAGCTGCTCGGCGGATGACGTGGATACTGCGGTAGCGGCTGCCCGCCGGGCCTGGACGGCCTGGGCCCGCCGAGGTGCGGTGGCGCGCAAGGCGGTGCTCTTGGCCTTGGCGGATCTGATGGAACGGGACTTCGACGAACTGGCGTTGTTGGAATCGTTGGATTCCGGAAAGCCGATCCGGCAGACCCGCACGGTCGACGTCCCCGGTGCGATTTCCACGGTGCGCTGGTATGCGGAGGCGGCGGACAAACTCAACGGGGAACTGCCGGCTGTGCCGCCGGGAGCGGTGGCTATGGTGACCAAAGAACCGTTGGGGGTGGTCGCCGCCATCGTGCCCTGGAACTTCCCGCTGGAAATCGCGGTGTGGAAACTCGCCCCGGCGCTGGCTGCCGGCAATGCGGTAGTGCTCAAGCCGGCCGAACAGACCTCATTGAGCGTGCTGAAACTGGCCGAGTTGGCTGCTGAGGCGGGCCTGCCGGACGGCGTGCTGAATATCGTGACCGGTTCCGGGCGGGAGGTCGGTGCGGCACTGGCCCGGCATATGGACGTCGATGCGCTGGCCTTCACCGGTTCGACGGCGGTTTCCCGGACCTTGCTGGCCGCCTCGGGAGCCAGCAATCTCAAGCGGCTCGGCTTGGAAGCCGGAGGCAAGAGCTCGAATCTGGTCTTCGCCGATACCGGCGATCTGGCCGCAGCTGCCGGGAAGGCTGCTTTCGGCGCCTTTTACAACCAAGGCCAGGTGTGTTCGGCGAACTCGAGGATCCTGGTCCAGCGTCCGGTCTACGAAGAGTTCGCGACGCTGTTGAAGCAAGCAGCCGAAGCCTTCGCCCCCGAGGATCCGTTGGCCGATGCGGCGGGCAACGGCGCCCTGATCAGCAGCGCGCACACCGACGACGTCGCGGCCTGGATAACCCGGGGCCGGCAGGACGGCGAGGTGCTGTTCGGCGGCGGCCGGAAAACCATCTGCGGCTCGGACGCTTACCTGGAGCCGACCCTCCTGGCTGGTTTGGCTGCGGAACACGATGTGCATCGGGAAGAGATTTTCGGACCGGTTGCGGTACTTCACCCGTTCGACACCGAGGCCGAAGCCGTGGCCCTGGCCAACGCGACGGATTACGGTCTGGCCGCGTCCGTGTGGACTTCCGATCTGAGCCGGGCGCACCGGGTCGCCGGTGATCTGGTGGCGGGCACGGTCTCGGTGAATACCGTGGACGCCTTGGGCAACACCACGCCGTTCGGCGGATTCAAACAATCCGGCTTCGGCCGGGACCTATCGTTGCACGCCTTCGACAACTACACGGCGCCGAAAACCACCTGGATCCAGTTCGGCTGAGTGCGGGCTGAAGCGCGTTCGAAAACCGGGGAGCCCGGTCCGTGCGGACCAGGCCCCTCGGTTTCGCAGCAACTGGCGGATCAGCTCAGCTCGGTGGCCGCTTCCACGATCAGATCGGTGACTTCGGTCGGGCGGGAGGCCAAGGAGGCGTGGCCGGCCGGGAGCTCGATGAGCTTGCGCGGATTCATCCGCTGGGCCATCATCCGCTCGTTGTCCGGGTGGATCATCCGGTCCTCGGAAGAAACCTGGTACCAGGTGGGCTTGGCTTTCCAGGCCGGCGCGGTCACGGTGTCGCCGAAAGTCGAAGCCAGGGGTGCCTTCTGGGTGACGGCCATGATCAAGGAGTCGTCGTCGTTGAGATCCTGGCAGAAACTTTCCTGGTACTTGTCCTGGAGGATCCAGAGGTAGCCGTCGGAGTCCGGCGCGAGGTTTCCGGCGAGTGCTGCTTCCGAAGGCCGTGCTTCGCTGATCCCGCCGGGGCTTTCACTGGCGTCGGGCGCGAAGGCCGCGATGTAGACCAAGCCGTTGACGTTGGACAGGTCGCCGGCTTCGGTGATCACCGCTCCGCCGTACGAATGCCCGACTAGGAGCACCGGCCCATCGATCTGATTGACCATTTTGCGCGTGCGCTCGGCGTCGTCCGCCAAAGAGGTCAAAGGCAGTTCCACGGCCTGGATCTTGTCATAACCGCGGGCCTTCAACTCGAGGATGACCTTTCCCCAATGCGCTGCTCCACCCCAAAAACCATGTACCAAAACAATGGTTGGATTGCTCAAGCTATCTCTCCTTAGAAAGGGATCGTTGCACAGCCGAACGAGCTGGCTGCGGCGAGCCGGTTGTGACCCCGGCGTCACTAGTATTATTTTTGCAGCAGCGGTTGCTGGCCGGGGAGAGAACCACTCATTCAGTCAAATACCTTGACTAGAGAGCGATGAATGAGTATCAGTTTGAAGATCGCGGCGCAGAGCGAACTCAATGTCGCGGTCAGCCCGCTTGCCGAACTCGGTGCGGCCTTGCATGTTTTGGATTCTCCCGGGCATCATCGGGAACTGGCGGACTGGGCGGCGACGGCCGGCGAACGGATGTCGGCACGGTTGCGGACCGACGTCGCCGATCTGGCTCCGCTGTGGCGGGCCTTTCGTTGCCGGATCTTCTATCCGCGCCGCACGCCGCGCCCGGCTTCTGGTTTCGACCAGGAATTGCTGGATCTGGAGGCCGTGCCGGCGGATTTGTTCGCCGCGTACTGTGCCCATGCGATCGTCGGGGGAGGGCCGTTCAGCGCGGTCCGGGAGATTTCCAAAGACCACGAATCGCAGCGGCTTTTCCTCTCCCATTCCCGGGCCCGCGGCAGCCATGGTTTGGCCTTGGCCCAGGAAATGCTCCGCGACATCGAGGGCTTCCGAACCCACCTGATCGGAGTGTTCGACGCGTTCTACCGCCAGGTCTTCGAGCCGGAGTGGCAACGGCTGCTGCCGGGGCTGGCAGATGAGGCGTGGCGGGCGCGGCGGCTGTTCCGGGAGCGCGGCGCGGTCGAGCTGCTTTCCGAACTGAACCCCACGGCGAAGTGGCCGAGTCCGTCGCTGATGGTTCTGGACAAGATCGGCGACAGCTATTTGGACGTGTCGCACGAGCCGCTGACCGTGATTCCTTCCGCGCTCGGCGCGCCGCACCTGATCCTCAAGGACGAACTCCCCTCCGGGGCAGTGCTGCACTATCCGATGCCCGCGAAAGGCGCGCCGGCGGAGCCCGCGGACTCGATCGAGAACCTGCAGCGGCAGTTGCTGGCGCTTTCCGATCCGATCCGCTTGCGGCTCTGCCGCGATTTGGCCCGGGACATGCGTTCGACGCGGCATCTGGCGGATCGCTGGGACCTGCCGGAGTCGGTGGTTTCCCGGCACCTGAAGGCGCTGAAAAAGGCCGGCCTGGTCCGGGTCGAACGGCAGGGAAGTTTCGTGCTCTACCGTTTGGACATCGAGCGGGTCGAACGACTCGGCACCGCGTTGATGAACCTGATCCTGGTCTGAGCGCAGATCCGGGCCGGGCGCGCGGCTGTGGTTCAGCGCGCGGCTGACTGGCTCCGATCTGCCGGATCGTCCGCCCGGCTGGTCGGCACCGGCAGGTAGCCGTGCCGCTTCGGATAGCGCCGCATGAGGTAGTAGTAGGACCCACCGGCGAACAGCACGCCGACCAGCCAGGAAATGTTGCCGCCGCCCAGCGGTTCCACCAGCCATCCGGTGAATACCGGCGTGCTCATGAACGGGATTTCACTGAGCACGCCGATGGCGTATGCGGTCATCGCGCGCCAGTCCACACCCCGGTAGCGGCCCTTGCGGTCGTAGATGGCCGCCAAGACGTACTGGCCTTTGCGCACCAGGTAGAAATCCACGAGATTGATCGCGGTCCAGGGCACCAGGATCACGGTGAGCAGCACGATGAAGTTCATCAGGTTGTTCAGGAAGTCACCGCGCCCGGCGATCGCGAGCACGGTGCCTGCAGCCGCGATCGCAGACATGGTGAACACCCGGCCGCCCCGGCTGACCGCTTTGGAATCGCGCAGGGCTCCGCTGATCGTGGTGGTGGTCATGAAAGCTCCGTACACATCGATGCCCATGATCACCACATTGCCCGCGCCGATCACCAGGAGGAAGATCCAGGGCGCGAATCCGGCCTGTTCCACGACGAAGGATACGGATCCTCCGGCAAATGAATCCGCAGCCACTGCTGCTGCTGCCGCGCCGAAGGCGAACATCCAGATCGACGAGGTGGCGCTGCCCAGATAGGCCCACCAGAAGGAGGCCCGGATGGTGGTGTTGGCCGGAAGGTAGCGGCTGTAGTCGGCGGCGTAAGGTGCGTAGGTGAGCTGCCAGGTCGCGGCCAGGGTTACCGCGAGCAAAAAGGTGCCCCAGCTGAATTCGCCTTGTGCCAGGGCCGGGGTCAAATCATTGCGGGCCAGCAAACCGATGGTCAGCACCAGAAAGGCGATGCCGCTGATCCAGGACAAGACGGTCACCGAGGCGCGGAGCAATCGGTATCCGTAGATCGCGATCACCGCAGCCAGGGTGTTCATCAGGATGATGCTGATATTGACATCCCAGCCGAACCAACTGGCGACTGCGTTTCCGGTCAGCACCCCGGCGACTGCGAAGTAGCCGATATACATCAGGACGACCAGAAGCAGCGGGAATATCGAACCGAAATAGCCGAACTGCGCCCGGCTTTGGATCATTTGCGGAATCCCCAGCAGTGGGCCCTGGGCCGAGTGCAGTCCCATGAAAATGGCGCCGAGGGCATGCCCGATGATGGCCGCGACCACGGCCCACAGCAGCGGCAGGCCGAGCGCGACCGAGATGGCTCCGGTGGCGATGGTCAGGATATTCATATTGATCGCGAACCACAGCGAAAAAAGATTTCGCGCTTTGCCGTAGCGCTCGGCGTGCGGAACGAAGTCGGTGGAGTACTTTTCCACTTGAAACTTATCCTGCGCCATTGCCGGGCCTTCCATCTTCTGCCGATGTCCGCGGGCGCTTTCGGGTGCCCCGAGCCGCATTGCCACGGCGCTCATTGTGTTTCGCTGGTCCACCGATCGTAAGGACGGAAGGGAATCGATTCAACAGGTAGTTTCTGGAGAAGTTCATCACTTTTCGTGATGCAGCTCACGTCTTTGCGCCGGCCATTGAGTACATCTGAAGAACGGATGCAATTCACCAAATTTATTCGCTATGCAGATGCAGGAGTAGCCGAAAGACTGGATCCGGCAATCGGTAGAAGAAGCGGAACTCGCCGCCCGGCTGGGCAGCGGCCCATTCGGTGCAAGCGCTTCGCAACAAGAGGAGATCGTCATGTCGAATCCGGACGTTGAAGTCCTCGTGGTGGGTGCCGGGCAGGCCGGGATCGCGATGAGCGAACATTTGACCGACCGGGGGATTCCGCACCTGGTCTTGGAACAGCACCGGATCGCCGAACGCTGGCGGTCGATGCGATGGGACTCTTTGGTCGCGAACGGCCCGGCGTGGCATGACCGGTTCCCAGGTCTTGGTTTCGCGGAGTTGGCCGCCGGCGAATTCGCGTCGAAGGATCAAGTTGCGGACTATTTCGCAGCTTATGCCGAACAGATCAAGGCGCCGATCCAGTGCGGCGTAGCGGTGCGTTCGGTGCGGCGGAAAGCCGGAGCCCCGGGATTCCAGGTCTCGACCTCGTCCGGGGAACTCAGCGCACGCTATCTGGTCGCGGCAACCGGGCCGTTCCAGCGCCCGGTCATTCCGCAACTGGTTCCCGACGACGCCGGCTTTCTCCAGATCCATTCCAGCGACTACCGCAATCCGCTGCAATTGCCTGAGGGCGCGGTTCTGGTCGTGGGTGCTGGGTCGTCCGGAGTGCAGATTGCCGCGGAGATCCAGCGCTCGGGACGGCAAGTCTTCCTGTCCGTCGGGCCGCACGACCGGCCGCCGCGCAGTTATCGCGGCCGAGACTTCTGCTGGTGGCTCGGCGTACTGGGGAAATGGGATGCGGCAGCTCCGCAAGCGGGAGCCGAACACGTGACCATCGCGGTCAGCGGTGCCGACGGCGGCCAGACGGTGGACTTCCGAAAACTCGCCGAAGACGGCATCACATTGGTCGGCCGGACCAATGGATTCCACGCCGGCGTCGTGGGTTTCGATTCGGACCTGCAGCGCAATATCGCGGCCGGCGACGCGAGCTATGCGGCCTTGCTCGACGAAGCCGACGCCTATGCGGCCCGCAATGGCCTGGATCTTCCGGAAGAACCCGGAGCCCGTTCCGTGCGTCCGGATCCGGATTGCCTGACCGCTCCGCTGCCGGAACTGGATCTGTCCGCTGCCGGAGTGACGTCTATCGTGTGGGCGACCGGGTTCGCAGTCGACTACGGTTGGTTGCAGGTCGACGCCTTCGATGCTCAGGGGAGGCCCCGGCAACAGCGGGGAGTATCCAGCGAACCGGGAGTCTATTTCCTCGGGCTGCCCTGGCAGTCGCGTCGCGGATCCAGTTTCATCTGGGGCGTCTGGCACGATGCGAAGTACCTGGCCGATCACATGGCGATCCAACGCGGTTACTTGGCGCACCACGAACTGGACGCCCTGGTTCCGGAACCGGCCAACTGATTGCCGGCGCGTCGGGTTCGGCTAGCCGCCGAGCCCGACGCTTGCCGCGAGCGCTGCTTCGAGTTCCGAAGGACTCAAAAGCCCGCGGGCTAGGACCAGGTCCGTGATGCTGCGATCCGTGGCCAATGCCTCTTTCGCCAATTCCGCAGCGATGGCGTACCCGAGCAGCGGTGCCAGGCCGGTGACCACGCTGACCGAGCCGGCCAAGCGTTGTTCGAGCAGCCGGGTATTCGCCCGAATGCCCGCGACGCAGTGGGTCCGAAGCTGCCTGCAGGCGACCGAGAGCCAGGCGATTGATTCAAACAAGGCGTCGGCGATCACCGGCTCGAAGGCGTTGAGTTGGAGCTGGCCGGCTTCCACAGCGAAGGTCACTGTGGCATCGGCGCCGATCACGCGGAAGGCTACCTGGTTCACCATTTCCGGGATCACCGGATTGACCT
>SXGS01373706.1_pt1 | contig 15852 bp, 14 predicted proteins | sample 3174681 | NCBI WGS metagenome assembly SXGS01 (sample SAMN11356861, study PRJNA531348) | freshwater metagenome | isolation source: freshwater sample F1-80 | place: China: Fuxian Lake, Yuxi | collected 2017-12-25 | reverse complement strand
TGGTGCGCCACATCAGCGACACCGTGGCCGTGATGTACCTGGGCAAGATCGTCGAGGTCGGCCCCGCCGAGGACTTGTACCTCGCCAGTGGTCACCCGTACACGAAGGCGTTGTTGTCGGCGGTGCCGCAGGCCGACCCGGTCACCGAGCGGGGCCGCCCGCGCATCATGCTGCAGGGCGAGGTGCCCAGCCCCATCAACCCGCCCTCGGGTTGCCGGTTCCGCACCCGTTGCCCCATCGCCGAGGAGATCTGCGCAGTGGAGGAGCCCGAGCTCAAGGAGCGCGGGCAGGGTCACCCGGTGGCCTGCCACTTCGCCGACACCGTGGCGCTCGAGATGCCGAACCCGGCAGCCGTCTGACCGATCAGCCCGATAGGATTTCCCGCCGTGCGCGACTTCATCATGTACGTCACCGTGATCGTCAACATCCTGTCGCTGGCCGGCATGGTGGCAGGCGTCCTCATGCACAGCGGCCGCGGTGGTGGCCTCAGTGACATGTTCGGTGGCGCCGGTACCACGGCCCTCGGCAGCACCGCCGCCGAGCGCAACCTCACCCGCATCACCACGGTGATGGGCATCGTGTGGATCGGTACGGTCGTCGCGCTGAGTTTCCTGTTGGTGCGCTGACCTCGTAACGGTAGGTTGAGTCACCACCACGTCGGAGTGGCGGAATAGGCAGACGCGCTAGCTTGAGGGGCTAGTGAACGTAAGTTCGTGGGGGTTCAAGTCCCCCCTCCGACACCATCGGACCCGGTGCTCGCAGCGCCGGGTCTGTTGCGTTTTCGGCCGAGCCGCGCCGAGGAAGAGTCGTTCGGCCCTGGTCGTGGTGGCTCGCGGGAGCACGATGGCACCGAGGGAGTGACGATCCCTCGGTGCACGATGCGACTGTGAGAGGAGGGCTCACATGACCGAGCACGGGGCAGAGATGGTCGCCTATGCAGTGGCGTTCAGCGTCCTGGTCGTGGCGGGGATGTTCCTGCGAACGTTGGTCCTGAACTTCTTCGTCGGGCCGATGGTCGTGGTCGTGACCGTCGCAGTGGTCGTGCCGCTGCTGGCTCGACGGCGGTCGCCATGAGTTGGGCTGCGCACGAACTGGAGTCGATCATCCTTCATCGGCACGCGGATCGGCCAGGAACGCTGTGGCGAGTCAGTTACATGGCGATCCTCCTCGGTGCGTTGATGCCCGACTTCACCAAGCTGCCGGTCTACGGACTCCACATCGGCAACTGGGAAGTCATCAAGGCGCCCGAGCCATGGATGTACCACCGCGGTTGGCCTGGCTCGGGGCCGACACACTCACTGGTGGCGGGCATCGTCGCAGCATGCCTCGTCTACGTCGTGACACGGAGCAAGCCATGGGGCGCCGGCATCCTGATCGGGTACTGGTCGCACGTCCTGACCGACACGGCCGACTCGGTCGGCACGATGATGTTCTTCCCGTTCACGACCCAGCACTACAGCTTCGGCATGTGGCAGTACGCATCCCAGGAAGGCCGTTACGGTGACGCTGCTGCCTACTTCTCGAGTCTCGGTTGGGCGTGGGATGTCCTCTGGATCGTCCTGGTGTTGGTGCTCGCCCGCAAGGCGCTCACCGCTGAGTACTTCCACACCAGTGTCGAGCCAGCCGATCCCTTCTGGGGTGTGCTCGAACGGAGGTTCCACCTGTCGGCGCACGTGCGGCGAGCGGTGTTCCGGGCGTACATGGTGTACGGGGCGGCCAGGGTGGTCAGTTGGTTCCTCTGGGCGCGGTTCCTGAATCCCGATCGAGGTGTCGAGACGATGGATCTGTCCTGGACCGGCCCCGACTGGGTACAGGTTCCTCCTCGATTCCAGGTCGCGTCGACCTGGGGCGGGTTCGCCGTGGTCACGATCATCGGGATCGTCGGCACCGCAGCGACTGCGGCGGTGGCGTGGCACGCGATGAAGCGGCTACCCGAGCAACTCCCTCGCGATGCCCACCCAGTAGTCGGTGCTGAGCGCCAGTGACGCCACGTCGATGCGCTCGTCGTTGCCGTGGAAGCGCTGGCCGAACGAGGCGAGGGTCATCGACGGCGAGAACATGCCGGCGCCGTATGCCACCGAGCCCTTCGAGCGGTAGAAGCGGGCATCCGTCCCGCCGACGATGAGTCCCGGCTGCAGTTGTGCTCCCGGGTACGCCACCTGAGCCTGACGCTCGAGCACGTCCCAGAACGGGTTGTCGGTCGACGACGCGGTCGACAGGTACGACTGCAGCGGCGAGATCTCCACGTGCTCGGCCATGTCGCCGAGCGCCTCGGCCAGGTGGGCACGCACGTCGTCGTCGGTGGTGCCGGGCACCGTGCGGATGTCGACGTCGATGTCGACCACGTCGGGAATGGTGTTCGTCTTCTGCCCGCCGTGCACCACGTTGGGGGAGAACGTGGTGTGGGTCTGCGCGTGGCAGCCGCGGGCAGCGTTGGCGGGCATCTGTTCGATGGCGCCCCAGATGCGAGCAGGGTCGAGCAGGGCGGCCTTCACCTCGTCGGGCTGCGACATCGCAGCGACTTGGGCTCGCCAGATGTCGTCGATCTTCGCGGCCGGTCGATAGGCGGCGATGCGGCGGATCACCTCGGCGGCCTTGATGAGCGCGTTGTCGGCCCCGAACGGCATCGAGCCGTGGCCGGGCGAGCCGTGCACCCGCAACCGGCGCCAGGCGATGCCCTTCTCGCCGACGTTCACCACGATGCGCCGCACGCCGTCGTGGCCCACCGACGACCAACCGCCCGACTCGGTGAGCACGTAGTCGGCCCCGACCGCGTCCCAGTGGTGGTCGAGCATCCACTCGGCGCCCCAGTGACCGCCGGCCTCCTCGTCGGCGACGCCGAAGTAGATGAGCGTGCCCTTCGGCCGCCAGTTCGACCGTGCCAGCTCGCGGAAGGCCACCGCCATCGACGAGGTGATGTTGAGCATGTCGATGGCGCCACGGCCCCACACCTCGCCATCGACCACTTCGCCGCCGAACGGGTCGCGCGACCATCCGTCGGGGTTCACGGGCACGACATCGGTGTGTCCCATGAGGCACAGGCTCGGTGCGTCGGGGTCGCTGCCCTCGATGCGAGCCACCAGCGACCCGCGGCCCGGTCGTGACTCGAACCGCTGCACGTCGAGGCCAGCGCCTTCGAGGAACGTCTGCAGGAGTTCGGCGTTGCGCGTCTCGCCGCCCGAGTCGGGGGTGCCGTCGTTGACGCACTCGTTGCGGATCAGCCCTTGGAGGAGCTCGACGGTGGTGCCGGTCAGTTCGCTCATGGAGGAACGCTATCGCGCGGAGCGTGGGCAAGTATCCACCACTCGCGCGAGGAGTGAGTGCACACTGTGTGCATGCCGCCCGGGGCCGACCGCTCCCCACGCCAACTCTGGCGCCTCGCCGCGTTGATGTCCCTCGCGACCGTCGCGGCGCTGTTCGTGCGGGTCACCGGCCCCGATCATCGCATCGCCGCCGGTGCCGCGCCGGTGCAGGCGGCCGCCGGCCCTGTGACGCGACCGTCGTTCACCGTGGCGGTGACGGGCGAGATCCTTCCGCACCCCTCCGTGGTGGAGCACGCGCGCCAGTTCGGCGCAGCCTCGGGTACCGCGTACGACTTCGCCCCGATGTTCGCTCCGCTGTTCGAACGCCTGTCGGCAGCCGACCTGGCCATCTGCCATCTCGAGGTGCCCGTCGCGCCGCCCGGTACGCCACTGAGTGGCTACCCCGACTTCGGTATCCCCGCCGAGGTGGGACCGGGTATCGGCGCGTCCGGCTGGGATCGCTGCTCCACCGCCTCGAACCACACCAACGACCGCGGCAGCGCCGGCATCGTGGCCACGCTCGACGCGCTCGACGCCGGTGGCGTCACCCACCACGGCTCGGCGCGCACCGCCGACGAGGCGGGCGTCACGGGCGCATTCGACGCCGACGGGCTGCGAGTGGCACACCTCTCGTACACCTGGGGCTACAACGGCTCGTCCCCGCGGGAACCGTGGATGGGCAATGTCATCGATCCCGACCGCATCCTCGCCGACGCAGCCCGCGCCCGTGCCGACGGCGCCGCGGTGGTGCTGGTGAGCCTGCACTGGGGGAACGAGTACGACGGGCAGGGGGCCGATGCGCAGCGCTCGCTGGCCGACCGGCTGCTCGCCTCACCCGACGTCGACCTGCTCATCGGACACGGCCCGCACGTGCTCCAACCGATCGAGGTCTTCCACGGCAAGTACGCCCTGCTCAGCGTGGGCAACCTGGTGGCGAACCAGGGGAGCGAGCGACCGTCGACGTACGACGGTGTCATCGCCGACGTCACGTTCACCAAGGGCGACGACGGTCGTTATCACGCCGCAGCACCGATGGTCCGCCCCACGTGGTACGACCCGGCCGCCGGGGTGGTGCGGGTGGTGTCGGTGGCGCTCGACGATCCGTCGCTGGCCGCGATCGCCCCCCAGCTGCAGGCCTCGCTGGATCGCACCCGGGCCGTGATGGACCCGTACGTGGTGCTCGGCTGACGCCCGAGGGTTTTCCGAAGGTTTTCCGAGGGTGCCGGGCCTACACCGGTGCCATGACCGACATCAACCGTCGCCAACTGATCCAACTCGGCGCCGCCGCCGGCGCGGTCGCGGCCGTGGGTGCGACCACCAAGGTGGTCATCCCCGAACTGCAGCACAAAGGGCTGATGTCGAAGGACGGCGTGTTCGACGCCGCGTCGATCGCATGGGCCGATGCCCTGTACACCGAGGTGTTCCCCACCAGCCCGCTCATCCTGTCGCCGTTCAGCGACGCGCTGCCCATCCCGAAGGCGCTGCGACCGGAGCCGAAGTCGACGTTCTCCGCCTGGGCGTCGCCGCCAGGGGGTGGCGTGGGGCAGCAGAACTCGCTCGGCAACGAGCGCCACCAGATCTGGACCTCCAAGCTGGGCTATCCCGACCCCATCGTCTACAAGATCAAGCTCCAGGTGGCGGGCCACTCGTTCACCTCGTCGAAGGTGCTCCCCATCGACCGCGCCGGACAGCCGACCGTGTCGTTCGACGAGCAGGGCAACCCACTGCCCGCCGGCACCGTGCGGTCGTTGCCGAAGAGCACCATCTACGGCTTCAACGGCACGTTCCCCGGGCCGCGCATCAACGCCGAGTACGGCAAGCCGGTCCTGATCCGCTTCATCAACGAACTCGACCAGAACCCCGAGCAGCTCGACCGTCAGGACTTCGGCGCACCCGACTGGTCGTTCCTCACCCACCTGCACAATGCGCACACGGCTCCGGAGAGTGACGGCAACCCGCACTACACCATGCAGTACGGCCCGCGGACGCACGGCTATCTCCCGGGCATGTGGTGCGACAACCTGTACCTCAACTGGCCGGCCGGCGGCGACGACCGGGAGAAGCAGAGCTTCTTCTGGTTCCACGACCACCGCATGGACCACACCGGCGCGAACGTCTACAAGGGCATGGTCGGGCTGTACCCGATCTACGACCCGAAGGGCAGCCGCGACATGGGCGACGAGCGCGTCGGCCTCCGGTTCCCCGGCAAGCGCACCAACAACGCCGATGGCTCCTTCGACGTGGAGTACGACATCCCGCTCGCGTTCTACGACTGTGCCCTCGACGACGGGGTCACCGTGCACCAGGACATGCACGACGGCCTCGGTGAGTACCCGGATGCGAACAACCCGCGCACGCACCCCGAGTGGTGGGGCAAGACGTTCTTCAAGCACTTCCCGAACCACGGCTTCGTCGGCGACATCTTCACCGTCAACGGCACCGCGTACCCGGTGCTCGAGGTGAAGCGCCGCAAGTATCGGTTGCGGTTCCTCGACGCATCGATCGCCCGCATCTACGAGTTCATGCTGATGACCTCGACCCAGGGGCCCAAGTCGGCGGCGTCGCTGGGCTACGGCGGTGACGAGTTGCAGGGTCAGTACCGCATCCCCGACGGACAGCAGTGCATGAAGTTCACCGAGATCGCCTCCGACGGGGGCATCCTCCCGTTCGCCGTCACGCGCAACTCGTTCGAACTGTGGCCGGCGAAGCGTCGTGAGGTGATCGTCGACTTCACCAAGTACATGGACGGCACGCCCACCACGAAGGGCGACGTGATCTATCTCACGAACGTCATGAAGATGACCGATGGCCGCATGTGGGACAGCTCCACGCGGTCGTCGCCGGATCCCAACTACAAGGTGCCGGTGATGAAGATCGTCATCGGTGACAACGCGCCCGACTACAGCGTGATGCCCACGGCCAACCGCCAACTCGCGTCGCTGCCCCCGCTGCCGTCGAACTGGCAGGGCCTGCTCGACAACCGGCTCATCTTCGAGGTCGAGCGCGGCAGCGTGGGTGGTGAGACCGAATGGCTCATCAACGGTCGGCAGTTCGACCCCACCGTGCCGGCCCGCAGCCTCAAGAACCCTGCCGGCAACACGCCACTCGCCCAGCAGAAGAAGGGCAGCTTCAACCTGTGGGAGATCCGCAACGGCGGCGGCGGCTGGGTGCACCCGTTCCACCTGCACATGGAGGAACACCGCACCGTGATGCGCAACGGCAAGGTGGTGACCGGTGGCGGGGACAAGGCACATCCCGACGACGTGTCGAAGGAGGACCTCATCGCCCTCGACCCCAGTGAGTCGGTCATCGTGTACCGCGGCTTCCGCGACTTCGTCGGCCCGTACGTGGCGCACTGCCACAACCTGGCCCATGAGGACCACGCGATGATGTTCGGCTGGGAGATCACGTGAACCGCCTGCGGGCGCTGGAAGCCAGCTGGCTCACGGTCGGTTGCGTCGCGGTCGCGGTGGCACTGGCCGACGGCTTCTGGCTCACCTCGCTGCAGGGTGCGGTCGGTGCCGTCGAACGGTTGTCCCCGCCGTTCGAACGTTGGCTCCGCGACTCGTTGATCATGGTGCCGTTCTTCGCCGTGGCGGTGATCGCTGCGTTGTTCCTCACCCGCCGCTGGGTGGCGGCCGATCGCCGACCTGGCGTGCGGTTGCTGGTGGCCGGCCTGCTGATGGTGGCGCTCACGTTCGTGGTGGGCGTGGTCGAGGTGGCCGTGAGCGCCGGGTACGACTACTACCTCCAGACCCACCACATCATGATCGCCGAGCATCTCCTGCATCCCACCTATCGCATCGTCGGTGACACCCCGGTGCTCGTCGGTTCAGCGACGTGCGATGCGATCTGCCAGGCCAAGACCGCCACATGGAACGTGCACGTGCGAGCGTTCTGGCTCTCCACCGCCCTCATCGGCGTCACCAACGCGGTGATGGTGGCCTGGGTGCTCGCACTGCGCGGCGGGAGGCTGATGGCCCGCATCCACTAACGTCCACCCCGTGGAACAGGTGGTCGTGGGCGCAGCATTCGTCGCCCTCTTCACCTGGTGGTGGGTGAACAAGGCCGAGTGGAACCGCAACCCCGGCGGCGACGAGCCGGGCGTGCCCCTTGCACAGCGGTCGCTCGAGATCCCGCCACCGGCCCTGCGCCATGCAGCACCGCCGGCCACGTTCCGTCCCGACATCGAGGGCCTGCGTGCCATTGCCGTCCTGCTGGTGCTGGTGTATCACGCCGAGTTCCGCTGGGCCGCCGGCGGGTTCATCGGCGTCGACGTGTTCTTCGTGCTGTCGGGCGTCCTCATCACGTCGCTGCTGCTGCGTGAGCTGCGCACCACCGGCACGGTGTCGCTCTCGAACTTCTGGGCGCGTCGCGCTCGCCGTCTGCTGCCTGCATCGGGGCTGGTGCTCGTGTGCACATTGGTGGCCGGTCGGGCGATCCTCGATGGTCTGTCGCAGCAGGAGTTGGCCCGCGACGCCATTGCGGCGAGCGCGTTCGTGGCCAACATCCGTTTCTTCTCGGTCGGCCGCGACTACTTGACCTCGGAATTCCCGCCGTCGCCATTGCTGCACTTCTGGTCCCTCGCGGTGGAGGAGCAGTTCTACCTGGTGTGGCCCGCCCTGCTGATGGTGCTCACGCGCGTCCTGCGGCTCGGCCGACGAGCGCTGGGCGGCGTGATCGGTGTGATGTGGCTGGTGTCGTTCGTGGCGTGTGTGGCCATCACCAGTCGCAACCAGCCTTGGGCGTTCTTCATGCTGCCGGCGCGAGCGTGGGAGTTGCTCACTGGTGCGGCATTGGCATTCATCGGCGGCACCGTGGTGGGCATGCGCGAGCGGCAGCGCGGTCTGTTCGGGTGGATCGGGCTCGCCACCATCGTCGCGGCGGCGTTGCTGCTCGACGGCTCGTACTCGTTCCCCGGTTGGATCGCCGTGGTCCCCGTGGTGGCCACCGCGATGGTCATCAACGCCGGTACGGCGGCGGGCGGGCCGGCGGCGCTGCTGTCGAACCCCGTGATGCAGTGGCTGGGCGGCCGCAGCTACGCGATCTACCTGTGGCACTTCCCGATCCTCATCCTCGCCGACCGCCAGTGGGGCCCGCTCCCGGCGGGCACGAGGGTGCTGCTACTGGTGCTCTCGGTGGCACTCGCTGCGCTCAGCTACCACCTGCTCGAGAACCCGGTGCGCCATTCGAAGGCGCTCTCGGCGTCGCCAGCACGCAGCCTGGCGATGGGCGCCTGGATCGCGCTCATCGGTGTGGGCGGCGCGGCGCTGATGATCAACAACCCGCCCACGTTGGATGCCGGTGTGGAAGCGGTGGCACCCACGCTGGTGGTCGACGCATCCACCACGGTGCCGTCCACGGTGCCGCCCAGCACGTTGCCGGGAGCGACGTCGACCACGGCGCTCGCCACCACGACGACCGCGCCGGCACCCGTGGCCGACGCATCGCACGACAACCCCGCCGCACTCGCCGCACTCATCGAAGCGAACCTGCCCACCCTGGAGGCAGGCGTGCAGACCAGCAAGGTGCCGAGCAACCTGTCACCCAGCCTGTCGAACGCTCGTGGCGATCTTCCACCGATCTACGACAACGGCTGCATCCTCGACGTGGGCGTGAACCAGCCGAAGCAGTGCATCTACGGTGACCCCAACGGTGCGATCACCGTCGTGCTGTTCGGCGACTCGCACGCGGCGCAGTGGATGCCCGCCATGCACCAGGTGGCGTCGCAGCGCGGCTGGCGTCTGCTGGTGCACGTGAAGAAGGCCTGCCCGACGGCCGAGATCCCCACCGACAAGGACCCGAACCGCACCGACTGCGTGCCGTGGCGTGAGGACGTGATCACCCAGATCGGGCAGATCCGCCCTGCATTGGTGGTGATGTCGGCCTACCGGTACAAGCAGGTCGGTTCGGCCGCGGGTCGCGACCCCGACACCGTGTGGCGCGAGGGCATCGACCTCACGGTGTCGAAGGTGCGTCCGCTCACCGATCATCTGCTGTTGCTGGGCGACTCGGCCACGCCGCTCGACGACGTGCCGAGCTGTCTGGCGGGGAACCTGTCGAACGCGCAGGCGTGCATGAACTCCCGTGAGGGCGCGGTGCGGCCAAGCCGGCTGGGGGTGGAACGCGACGTGGCGGCGACGTACGACGCCGACTTCATCCCGACCAGCGACTGGATGTGCACCGACACCGCCTGCCCGGTCATCGTGGGCAACGTGTTGATGTACCGCGACAACAGCCACATCACCGCCACGGCATCGGTGTTCCTCGCGCCGTACATCGACGCTGCGCTGCAGTCGGTGTTGGCCGGCTGACGTTTCTCACCGAACTCTCGTGTTGCTCTCACCGACATCGGTGCGGGTCGCCGTTATGGTCGCCTCATGACGAACGCACTCAACCACGTGGCCGATCGAGGCATGGGAATGGACGGCTGGGGCCGTCACGATGGAGGGCCGTGGTTCGGGCTCATCGGGCTGATCCTGCTCGGTGTGGCCATCGGCCTGGTCGTGTGGCTGTTCACCCGCAACCGTTCGGCCGCAGCGGCTGTGCCGGCCGCGCCCGTGGCCGCACCGGTGTCGCCCACGGCGAACGCCGAGGCCATCCTCGCCGAGCGTTTGGCGCGTAGCGAGATCTCGCCCGACGACTACCGCACCCTGCTGGCCGCCCTGCGCGGATCGGACACGCCCGGCTGAGCGCCCCTAGTGTCGGGTCATGACTCGACCGCTGAAGATCGGTGTGCAGCTGCCCGAAGTGGAGCGGCGCGTGCCGTGGCCCGAACTCATCGCGATGACCCAGGCCGCCGAGCGGGTGGGGTTCGACTCCGCCTGGCTCGGTGACCATCTCATCTACGACCTGCCCGACGGCACACCCCGTGGGCCGTGGGAGGTGTACACCTCGGTGGCGGCGCTGTCCGCGGTGACCGAGCGGCTGCAGCTCGGCACGCTGGTGTCGTCGCTCGGCTTCCACGACCCGGCGATGATCGCCAAGATGTCGGCCACCATCGACGCCATCTCCGGCGGCCGGTTCGTGCTCGGCGTCGGGTCGGGCTGGAACGAGCGCGAGTACCGCGCCTACGGCCTGCCGTTCGACCGGCGTGTCGACCGGTTCGAGGAGGCGTTCGGCCTGCTGCGTCGGCTGTTGGCGGGGGAGACCGTCACCCATTCGGGCACCTACTACACGCTCGACCGCTGCGTCATCGACCCGCCGCCCACCCGTCCCGGCGGCCCGGTGCTGATGCTCGGCTCGAACAGCCCGCGCATGGCGTCCATCGCACTCCCGCACGTCGACTCGTGGAACGTGTGGTGGAGCATCTTCGGCAACACGCCCGAAGGCTTCGCCGAGGTGGTGGCCGACATGCGTGCCCGCACCGCCGCGGCCGGCCGCGACCCCGACGAGGTGGAGGCCACGGCGTGCGTGTACGTGCAGGTGCCCGGTGGTGTGGGTCGCACGATGGGCGATCCGTCGATGGCCCGCATCGCCCCACTGCGCGGCTCGGCGCAGGAGTTGGCCGAACAACTCGCCGCCTTCGGCACGGCTGGTGCGAGCCACCTGATGCTGGTGGTCGACCCGATCACGCAGGACGCGATCGAGTGGCTCGGCCAGGTGCTCGACGTGCTCGACGCCTGAGGCGGTAACCCTGTCACACCCCTTCGGTTCAATGGGGGTATGACCTCGCCGGCCCATCTGGTGCAGCAGTTGCACGACGTCGTGGAGCAACTGCTCGCGCTGCCTGATGCTGCATTCGAGGCGGACGAGGCCCAGGACTTCCTGGTCGCGATGCAGCGCGAGCGTGATCGGTTGGCGGTGGCTGCGGCCGATGCGTTGGCGCCGTGGGAGTCGTCGCGTGTGTGGGAGGCCGACGGCTCATTGCGGGCGTCGTTGGCGCTCGGGCGCGACGCCCACTGCGATCACCGGCAGGCAGCCAACGAGCTGCGCCGGGCACGCCTCCTCACACGGATGCCCCACACGCGTGCGGCGGTGGTGGCGGGGCGGTTGTCGATGGATCATGTCGATCTGTTCGTCCGCCACTGCGGCGGCGTGCGGTTCGAGCTGTTCCTGCAGCACGAGGCAACGCTGGTCGACACCTGTGCGGGCATGCCGCTGTTCGACGACGCTCGGCGAGCGGTCCTCTACTGGGCAGCGCTGGCCGACGACGAACTCGGTCGCGCTCCTCGCTCACCGAGGCCGTCTGCGCTGTACCAGTCGCGCGACCACGACTCGGGCGAGTTGTCCCTGGTCGGCCAGCTCGAGGCGGTCGACGGCGAGATCGTGGCCAACGAGCTCGCCCGGCTGATGCGCGACGTGGCGGCCGACGACCGCCGCAACGGCACCCGCCGCACCACGGCCGAGCGCCGCGCCGCTGCGCTGGTGCGCATGGCCACCCGGTCCTCGGGTGCCACCGGCGTGCCGGCTCGGCCGCTCATCGAGGTCATCGTCGGTGTCGAGACCGCTGCCCGGCTGTGCCAGCTCGCCTCGGGCACCGTGGTCGCACCCGAGCAGCTCGCCGGGCTGCTCGACTCCGCGATGCTCGAGGCGTTCCTGTTCGACGGCACCCACACGGTGCTCGGTGTGTCACGCCGGCGCACGTTCACGGGCGCGCTCCGCCGGGCCATCAAGGTGCGCGATCGGCGCTGCCAGCACCCGTCGGTGTGCCCCACGCCCGCCGCCGAGTGCGACATCGACCATCGAACACCCGCGGCCCGGGGCGGGCAGACCAGCCAGTTCAACGGCAGGCCCGAGTGCACCCCGCACAACCGCCTGCCTCATCTCCACGACCACGACGCTCAGGGTCCACCCGAACGCGACATCACCTGGCTCGAAGGTCTGCGCGCCCGACTTCGGTTCATGCACCTCCGCGACCTCGAGATCGACGACGCGGCGTTCGAACCGCCGATCAGCTGACGATGGCCGGCAGGGTGACGTCGAGCAGTTGCAGATCGGCCGACGGGTCGCTGAGGGTGTACGGCGTGTGCGCCGGCATCACGAACGAGTCGCCCTCGCCCAGTCGCAGCGGCTCGTCGTCGGCGTGCTGCAGGGTGATGGCGCCGTCGAGCACGAACGTGAACACGAACTCGGCGTCGTGCGACGTGGTGACCGGAGCGGGGGAGCCGACCGGGCGCACCACGCGGGCGGCGGCCACGCCGTCCGTGGCCGCGCCGATGCCCGTGTCGCGATGCTCGTAGCCGGCCAGGCGCCAGGGCGACCAGGTGGCGTCGGCCGCGCGGTGGAACACGAAACGGTGGCCATCGTCGCCGTAGCCGCGGTCGGGCAGCACGGCTGCGGTGGGCACCACGGTGTCGGGGTCGCCCCAGGTCTCGTGCTCGGCCGGGCAACCGATCTCCACGACCTGCATGCGATCGCTGGCCTCCAGCACCCGGTGGCGGATGGTGGACGGCTGCAGGAAGCAGTCGCCCTCGTGCATCATCATCGGCTCGCCCTGGTCCTCGTAGGCCACCTTCACCCAGCCGCGATGGCAGTAGATCATCTGGAACCGGATGTGGTGGTAGTGCACGTAGTCGGCCACCGGACCACCCTCGGGGATGAGGATGTGCGAGGCGATGAACCGCCCGCCCAGTCGGCCGGGGATGAGGTCGCGGTAGCGCATGCCGGCGCGACCCTCGCCGAACCCCGCGTCGTCGCCAGGGCGCGGCGCACGGCTCACCACGAACGCCTCCTCCAGTTCGGGGATGTGCAGGGGCGGGTGTGCAGGCGCGAACTCGACGACGGTGCCGTTCGGGCCGGTCATCTCGCCCGGCGCGTCGCCGGTGGTGAGCAGCCGCAGCCGCCCGGGGGGCAGTGCGCTGCCCGATTCCAGCCGCAGCGTGAGGCCGTGGCCGGCGAGCACGGCCATGCGCGGGTGGTCGGCCGGCACGATGGTGCGCACCTTGAACCCGAGCGACGTGAAGAAGTCGATGGTGGTGGAGATCGGTTCGGTGGCGGGCAGCACCACCTGTGCGGATTCCACGGCGCGCGGGTCGCTGGTCATGGCGCCAATTCTGGTGCGAGCACGCCGTGATCCACCACTACACGGTCGTCGAGCCGCACGGTGCAGTTGCGCATCGGCAGATCGAAGTGCCCGGCGGTGAATCGGCCCGCCGTCTCGTTCGCACCGGTGGAGTACAGGAAGTTGCCGGCGTAGGCGCGCGCCTCGGTGCCCCAGGTCTCGCGCTTGTCGAACAGTTGGGCCGAGTCCCAGCGGGCGAACTGGTTCATGCCCCAACCGACATGGCTGGTGGCGTAGCTCTCGCGATCGCCGAACGCCGACAGATACGAACGGAACAGGATGGCGTCGACGCCGTCGCCCTCGATCTCCTCGATGTGGTCGTCGACGATGTGCAGCGTGACCGGTGACTCGACCAGCCGGTTGAACGTGAGGTTCATGTCGCCGGGGGCCAGCACCACGGTGCCCTGCACGGAGTGCGCCGCAGGGAAGGTGAGCACCAGACCGCCCGGCCAGTGGGCGATGGAGCCCGGGCCGTCGGTGAGACCGGTGGAGCCGGCACTGAACCCGCCGGCGAGCTGCACGGTGAGATCGGTGCCCGCGTCGCTGGATGCGTGCAACACGGAGGCGGCCTTCAGCCATTCGTGACCGAGCGCCACGCGGCGGGGCAGGTCGTCGTCCCAACCCAGGCGCTCCAGCACCTCGGGGTGCTCGTTGGAGATCATCAGCACGCGGGCGCTGCCACCGAGGATGCGGCCGAGTTCGGGGGAGTGCAGCAGGCCCTCCACCGTGCAGTCGATCACCAGGTCGCTGTGCACCAGGGCGGCGATGACGGCGTCGTGGTGGGCGATGGCCTGCGACGCACCGGTGGATCGGATGGGCACGGGATGCGCCGATGGCGGGGTGGGCACGACGATGTCGAACACTCGGCCGCCGAGCGACTGGGCAGCGAGGCGTGCGGTCTCCACCAGCGCGGGACGGCTCTGCGACTCGCTGAGCAGGGCCACCTTCTCGCCCTCGTGCAGTCCGCAGCGCGCGAAGTGCGCGGCGAACGCGCGGATGAAACGCCATTCGGTGGCGGGCTGGCTCATACGGACTCCACTCGGTCGAGATGGGCGAGGATCAGATCGTTGACGGCGTCGGGTGCTTCGGCATTGAGCAGGTGTCCTGCGTCGGGCACGACGAACAGGCTGGCATCGGGGATGTGATCGGCGAGTGCACGCGAGTAGGCCGGAGGCGTCTCGGCGTCGAGTGAACCGACGAGCACGAGCGTGGGTGCGTGGATGGTGGCCAGCAGCGGTCGGCCGTCGTGCGAGACGAGGCACTCGATGCTGCGGCGCAGCGCCTCGCTGCTCACGCGAGCCATCGCTGCTCGCTGTGCCTCGAGCGCCGACGGGGAGATGTGCGGGCCGGCGATGCTGCGCAGGACGCGGTCGGCGAAGTCGGCGGGCTGGAGGCCCTGGTCGAGTGGCGCGAGGCGGGCCGCCTGCCAGTCGGCGGGTCGGGTGCCGTCGAGCCCGAACGCCGGACTGGTGGACAGCAGCGTCAGCGACCGCACGGTGGCGGGGTGCCACGCCGCGAGATACTGGGCGACCATGCCGCCCATCGAGATGCCCACGACATGGGCGCGGGTGACGCTGAGTTCGGTGATCCATCGTGCCGCTGCATCGGCCAGTGAGCGGAACGTGAGTGGTTGCTCGGCGAGGGGAGCGGCGTCGCCGTAGCCGGGCAGGTCCCACGCCGCGGCGCGGCGAGCGCGGCCGACGACCTCGAGCTGCGGGTCCCACGAGATGCGGCTGCCGCCCAACCCGTGGAGGAACACCACGGCCTCGCCAGTGCCGTTCTCGCGCCAGGCGAAACCGCCGCGCTGCACATCGACGAGGTCGCTCATGCGCACAGTCTGACCAGCGGTGGGCTGGGTGTCAACGAATACGTCAACACCGTTGACAAACGGGGGAGCCTCTGGTCAGATGCCCCCCATGGCGACTGCGATGACGCGTGACGAGATGGTCGGACTGGTGCGGGCGATGGGGCCGGCCATGAAGGAGCGGGCCGTGCAGTACGACCTGCAGGCCAGCTTCCCGTTCGAGAACTTCGCCGACTTCCGGGCGAATGGTCTGCTCGGCGTGAGCGTGCCGGTCGAGTACGGCGGCCTCGGTGCCCAGTACGCCGACTACATCCGCGTCAGCGAGGAGGTCGGCCGGCACTGCGGCGCCACCGGCCTCACGTTCAACATGCACAACGCCACCATGCTGTGGTGCGGGCAGGTGGCCGACCTGCTCGACATGACGCCCGAGCAGCGTGCTCGTCACGAACAGGTGCGTGCCCGCATGTACCGGGGTGTCATCGAAGAAGGGCACATCCACAGCCAGCCGTTCAGCGAAGGGCTCGCGCCCGGCGCGACGGCGGGCGTGGCCACCAAGGCCGTGCCGGTCGACGGCGGCTGGCTGGTCACCGGTCGCAAGATCTTCGCGTCGCTCTCCGGTGCGGCCACGTTCTACAACGTCACCTGCCAGGTGCCCGGCGAGGACGAGATCCGCCTGCTCGGTGTGCCGGCCGACGGCGAGGGCGTGGAGATCGTCGACGACTGGGATCCGCTGGGCATGCGCG
>SXGS01590164.1_pt1 | contig 15857 bp, 15 predicted proteins | sample 3174681 | NCBI WGS metagenome assembly SXGS01 (sample SAMN11356861, study PRJNA531348) | freshwater metagenome | isolation source: freshwater sample F1-80 | place: China: Fuxian Lake, Yuxi | collected 2017-12-25 | reverse complement strand
CAAAATTTTACGTGTTTCGTTTTACTCGCAACCTTATTAATTATTTACCTGTACGGGACTTTCACCCTTTAAAGTATCTCTTTCCAGAAGATTTCCAGTTTAACAACAAATAATAAGTTATTGGCTATTATCCGCATTCGCTCGCCACTACTAACGGACTCTTTATTAATTTTTGTTCCTTCAGTTACTAAGATGTTTCAGTTCACTGAGTTTATTAACATATACGAATTATATGCTAATTTCATAACGAAAAAGTTACCTCGTCGGATATAAACGGATCACAGTTACAACTCCCCGTTTCTTTTCGTAAAACATTACGTCCTTCTCGATTCTTAATGCCTAGGCATCCATTGAATGTAGTATGTTAAAAGTAAAAATAGATAGGATTTATTGAGGTTTATACACTAATAACCAATTTTCTAATTTACCTAAAACAGGTAAAATACAAATAAAATAAAAAAAATATAAAAAAGTCGCTGAACGTCCTATTAAAACATAAGGATCCTCAACAGGTAAACCACCAACCCAACCTAAAACTAAACAATTAGCAATAAAAAACCAAAATAATTTACGATGCAGCGGTCTAAAAAAAGAACTACGAATATCTGAAGTATTTAAGACCGGTAAAGCTAATAATATTAATATAGAGGCGAACATTGCAATTACACCACCTAATTTATCAGGAATTGAACGTAAAATAGCATAAAAGGGTAAAAAATACCATTCTGGCACAATATGTGCTGGTGTAACCATAGGATTTGCTGGAATATAATTATCTGGATCACCTAAGGTATTCGGGCTAAAAAAAACAAAATATGAGAAAAAAACAACAAATAATAAAAAACCAAATAAATCTTTTACATAAAAATATGGATAAAACGCAATTTTATCAACATTAGAATTTATACCTAAAGGGTTATTAGATCCATCAATATGTACAGACGCCATATGAATAATAACAACAGCTGTTAATGCGAAGGGTAATAAATAATGTAAACTAAAGAACTTATTTAATGTTGCATTATCAACAGAAAATCCACCCCACAACCAATAAACTATAGATTCTCCAACAAATGGAATTGCTGAAAATAAATTTGTAATAACTGTTGCACCCCAAAAACTCATTTGTCCCCAAGGCAAAACATAACCCATAAACGCAGTTGCCATCATTAACAACATAATAATAACACCGAAAGCCCAAGGAAGTGCACGTGGATATTTATAAGATCCATAATATAAGCCCCGAAACATATGAATATATACTACAATAAAAAACATTGATGCACCATTTGCATGTGTATATCGCATTAACCAACCATAATTAACATCACGCATAATATGTTCTACACTATCAAAAGCCATAGCAATATGCGGAGTATAATGCATTGCTAATATAATACCAGTCACTAATTGTATTGCTAATGTTAATCCTGCTAATGAACCAAAACCCCAAAAATAACTAATATTCATAGGTGTAGGATAATCAATTAAATGTGAATTAACAATATTAATTAACGGTTTTTTTAAAATTCTCATAATAAACTTTAATATATATATATTATTAATATAATAAAAAGAAGAATGGAGAAGGCAGGATTCGAACCTACGTAGTAAAACATACAATAGATTTACAGTCTAACGCTTTTAACCACTCAGCCACTTCTCCAACTGGGCTTAAGTGGACTTGAACCACTGACTTTACGCTTATCAAGCGTATACTCTAACCAACTGAGTTACAAGCCCCCACCTTTAAAATACCTTTAAACTGTGACGGAAGAGGGATTTGAACCCCCCACATGCAGATTATGATTCTACTGTTCTAACCAACTAAACTATTCCGCCTAAAAATTACAAAAAAAAATTTAACAATACTATCTTTCACACATGCGTATTATTTATAGTGTTTAAATGCTTAACAAATCGAGTTCGGAAAGGGTTCGGGTGTTTCCATCTAAACTTTAATTATTAAATTCAAATATACGGGTAGAGGGACTTGAACCCACATGATTGCTCACCAGAACCTAAACCTGGCATGTCTACCAATTTCATCATACCCGTTATCAATATAAAGTTAATACAATATTATGTAAATTTTTTAAAAAAGGTACAGGATTACAAAAAAAAAATATCAAAAACAAAGTACTGTACGCAAGAATCAAAGAACTAGCATAATTCATTTGCTTATAAGAAAACCACGCAGACGGTGTTACAAAATACAATATTTTTATTATACGTATATAATAAAAAGCTGAAATAACACTAGTTAAAACACCTAAAACAGCCAAAAAATACATTTCTGCACTTATAGCAGAAAAAAATAAATAAAATTTACCACAAAAACCAGCTAACGGTGGTATACCCGCCATTGAAAAAAACGTTAACATTACCGTTACAGCGATTAACGGATTAACTTTTATAAAAGATGTAAAATGTGTTATATATTTTATTTTACTATTCGTCTTTTGTTCTCTTACATTTAAAATAACTGTAAATAAAATCACAGTCATTATAATATAAATAAATAAATACAATAAAATACCTTCAAAACTTTCTAAAGTTCCTGAAGCTAAACCTAGTAACAAATAACCAATATGACCTATAGAACTATAAGCAAATAAACGTTTAACCTTAGTTTGATATAATGCACCTAAAGAACCTATTACCATCGATAAAATTGATGATAATATAAAAATTTGTTGCCAAAAACCGATAAAATCATAAAAAATATAAAAAAACAAACGAATCAATAAACTAAAAATAGCAATTTTAGGTACAATTGCAAAAAAAGCCGTTACAGCTGTTGGCGCACCCTCATAAACATCAGGAGCCCACATATGAAATGGCGCTGCTGTTAATTTAAATAATAATGCAACGGCGATAAAAATTAAACCTACAACAATAGCATTATTGCTTACGCTTGTAACAAAACCATAATTCACAAATAACTTTGCTAAATCCTCAAATGATGTTACACCACTAAAACCATAAACTAAAGAACACCCAAATAATAACAATCCAGAGGAAAACGCACCTAATATAAAATATTTTAAACCTGATTCCGTAGAAAAAGCAGAATTACGTTTATAAGCTGCTAAAATATACAAAGAAAGACTTTGCAATTCGATAGTTAAATACATTGATAATAAATCATAACTTGAAATAATTAACAACAGACTAAAAATAACTATAAAAAGCAGAATAAAGTATTCAAAAGAATTAATTTTTTCTTCATACAAATAATTAATAGATATAAAAAAACAAATAATAGCACTTAAAAGTACTAAAATTTTCATGAAAAACGTAAAATCATCTATTATAAATAAATTATAAAAAAAAATAGCAGATGCCACGTTATTTGAGTATAAAAGTAATATGGCACAACATAAACTAAAGATTATTAAATATAATAACGGTGTTATTAATAAAGGATATGTATATTTCGAACTTGTACTATATAGTATTGAAAAAATAAACAAACATAATATTACGAACAACAAATAGTGTTCAACAATACTAAATTTAAAATCGTTAACAAAAAAGTTAAAAAAATTAGTAGATAAAAAAGTCATAATAGTAGTCATATTTTTTTATATTATTTAAATTACATAGACATTTGTTCTAATAAATGTACAATAGACATATGTATACTATCAATAAACACTTCTGGATATATCCCCATGAACAACACAACAAACACACAAGGTAATAGTATAAAAAACTCACGACGCGTGATATCAAAAAATACATGTAAGAAAGTTAAATTTAAATTACCAAAAATAACTCTATTGTATAACCATATAGAATATGCTGCACCTAAAATAACACCAAATGTTGCCAAAACAGCAACTCCTGAATTAATTTGAAAAGCACCTGCTAATATTAAAAATTCACTAACAAAAGCACTTGTCCCAGGAAAACTAAAATTAGCCAAAATAAAAAATAAAAAAATTAGAGAAAATAAAGGCATTGTATGCACAAGACCTCCGTAATATTTAACAATACGTGTTTTATGCCTATCATATAAAATACCAACACATAAAAATAAGGCACCAGATACAACACCATGACTTAACATTAGTAATAAACTCCCTTCTAAACCTTGCACATTAAAACTAAACATACCTAAAGTTACAAAACCCATATGTGCTACAGAAGAATACGCAATAATACGTTTTAAATCAATTTGACGTAAAGTTGTTAATGATGTATAAAGTATTGCAACAACACTTAACATATATACTAAAGGTGTAAAATACGTAGAAGCATAAGGAAACAATGGTAAAGAAAAACGTAATAAACCATACGTTCCAAGCTTTAATAAAATACCAGCTAAAATAACAGATCCTGCAGTTGGTGCTTCTGTATGTGCTTCTGGTAACCATATATGAACAGGAACCATAGGAACTTTAACAGCAAAAGAGGCAAAAAAAGCTATCCACAATAAAAGTTGTAATTCTTCTGTAAAATGATACGTCAATAAAACACGAATATCCGTAGAACCAACTACTGTATAAATATACAAAATAGCTAATAACATTAAAACCGAACCTAATAACGTATATAAAAAAAATTGATATGCTGCACGAATACGACGCTCACGCGAGCCCCAAACCCCAATAATTAAAAACATGGGTATTAAAACACTTTCATAAAAAACATAAAATAAAATTAAATCAAGTACAGAAAAAACACCTAAAACTAAAAATTCTAATACTAAAAAAGCAATCATATATTCCTTAACATAAATTACAATACTATCCCAACTTGCTAAAATACATAAAGGAATTAAAAACGTTGTTAAAATAATAAAAAACAAAGAAATACCATCGATACCTATTGTAATATATAAATTTGAATCCGTAATCCATTGCATCTTATAAACATATTGAAATTTATTAGTTGCATTATTAAAATTAATCCATAAAAATAATGAAAAAACAAAAGATAACAAAGAGGAAATAAGTGCAAATTTTTTTAAAAAAATAACATTATTTTCTGGTACAAATAATAAAAAAATTACGCTAAACAGTGGTATTAATAGCAAATATAATAATAAATGTGTCTTATTATCTATTAAGAAAAGTGGGAAAAATATAGTTATAAAAATAACTACGGGAACTATTACAAAATAATTTGATTTTAACGATTTAAACATAAAATATATAATATTTATTTTAATTTTTTTTACATTCTCTACTTTTTAGTGAAAACAACAAAATATTCACTTAATTACTAAATAAAACATAACACTATACAATATACAACATGAAATCACTTTTACTTGAATACTTACCTATACTTGTTTTTATAATATTTAGTTTAGGCTTATCCACTATAATTTTTGGACTATCCTATATAATTGCCGTTCAACTAAAAGATACTGAAAAATTATCACCATATGAATGTGGATTTGACCCATTTCAAGACGCACGTAATAAATTTGATGTTCGTTTTTATCTAGTATCCATTCTATTTATAATTTTTGATTTAGAAATTAGTTTTTTATTTCCATGGACACTTACCTTAGCTAATTTAACAGAATTCGGCTTTTGGACTATGATCGTATTTTTAATAATATTAACTATAGGTTTTATATACGAATGGAAAAAAGGTGCACTAGATTGGGAGTAATAATTAACTCTGTATTATTTTCATAAAAATACTTACACTATACATAAAAAATACACTAAACACTATGCAAAATAACTATAATTATGATTTCATTATAAAAAACGACCTCATAAACAAATTATTTTATAAAAATCCAATGCAATTACCCAAAATAAAAAGAATTATTGTGAAAACAACACTAAACACAACAAGTCAAACACACAAAAAACTTCTACCATATAAAATTGCATTGGAAAATATAACAGGGCAAAAATGTATAAACATTAAAGCTAAAAAATCTGTTGCTAATTTTAAATTAAAAAAAGGTATAACGTTAGGTTGTAAAAATACATTGAGAAAGAAAAAATTAAAACTTTTTTTACACACTTATATTTACCAGGTGTTACCACAACTTAAAGAATTTACAGGCATAAAATTAAAACATAAAAAAACAAACAGTTTCACATGTGGATTAAAAAATATACAAATATTTCCAGAAATTCAACAACAATTTAACAAATTTATTAAACCTTTTGGCATGGACATTATATTTAATACAACATCACGTTTTAAAAAACATTTAACCATTTTACTAAACTGTTATCAAATCCCAACAATATAAGTTAAAATATAAGGCGAATAACGGGATTTGAACCCGTGACCTCCAGAGCCACAATCTGGTACTCTACCAACTGAGTTATATTCGCCTCTATAATTCTATACTAAACTTTTTAAAAATTATAGACAAAAGAAAAAAAACTTAACCTTTCATAAGATGAATATGTTCCACTGCAATACTACCTTTTAATCTATAATAGATAACTAAAATAGCAAGACCTATCGCAGATTCCGCTGCAGCTACTGTTAATACAAATAACGCAAATAATTGTCCCACCAAATCATCTAAATAAACTGAAAAAATAATAAAATTAAAATTTATCGCTAATAACATCAGTTCAATAGACATTAACATAATTATAATATTTTTACGATTTAAAAACATACCCCAAATACCTAATAAAAAAAGAATCAACGCAACAGTTAAATATTTAACAAGATCTATAATCATATAAAGTTCTTAAAAAAAAATAATTTTTTTTTTATAACAAAAATAAACAAATAAATATATACATAATATATACCAACAATACATATTACTAAAATCTGGCCAAATAAACACAGGCCATGTTTTACTTATATTATATAAAGGTAATACACTTAAACTAATAATATTATGAATCCAAAAACTCCAGAATAAAAAAAGAAACCAGTATTTCAATAAACGTTTATAAACAACTAACAACCACTGAAAAATAAACGATACTTGACGTTTTAAAATATAACTATATACACGTAATAAGAATATTTGTACAATTACAAAACTTAATAATAAAAAATTAACATGAATATCAGACTCAATTACTTTATAACACTGTAGATTATTAAATTGTAAAAACGATACATAAATATTACAAAAAGATGTAGCACTACTTTGTATAATCGTAGCATAAACACCCAAATTAAAAGAGCCCAACGCTGCTAATAATCTAAAACCATATTTTATATAGGATAGTAACATATCATACCAATCAACAAGAAAATACAACGGAATTAAACCTATACCATAAACTTCAAAAGGTATACACGTCGCAGAAAAAAAACTTCCAATAAAAAACTGTACAGCAAAGGGTATTACCGAAGATAACATAAAATGAATAAATGAAATAAATGTAACAAAAGGTATTGCAAAAATACTAGAAAAAATATTAAATAAAATAATAAACATACTAAAAAAAAAATTATAAGTATATCGTTCTATGGGTATAGGACCTATATAAACAGGTGACAATCCTACAAGTTGTTGTTCTTTAATAGTATGCTCCAAAACAAAAGAATCAACAATAGTAAAAAAATTTGTCAAGTGAACCAACATTTGGTTACAATCAAATAAACATAATGCATGCAACATATCTAATAATTCTGTTTTAGCTGCAGGTTCCAAATACCATAAAAATAGTGTGTCCATTAACTGAAACACACTATCAATATACATACAATACATTAAATAAATATTTATAGGCGAATATGTACCATGCAATATAACAGAAACAATAAAAATAAGTACCGAAACTAAAACACTTAAATAAATAAGATATAAAATAAATTTTTTTGCTGCTGGTGTATGAATATAATCTTTAATTAAAGCTTGTAAACCAACACTGGCATGATATAATATAACAAAAAAACCAAAACATAAAGTAAACGTACTTGCTAGATTTGCTAATATAATACTATAAAACTCTATTACATAAAAATAAACATTCACAATAGGTAAAAAAAATCCATAATTATTAATAAATGCAATATTTGTACATAAATTTGGATGAAACCATAAAAATAAATAATTACTACAATAAAATTGAACATCATCGTCTAACTCCTCATACCATGTATATAAATCATTTAAGAAATTAGAATTAAATAAATAAAATAAAATATGTGCACGTGTATGCAAATCTACACGTTGATCTAATAAATATTTATCCGTCTCAGTAAAAAATACCTCAGGACTTTCCATAATACCAACTGCAACAACCATACAATATAGCAATAATAAAAGAAAATAAATAGTAAACACTATTAAACTTTTTTGAAAAACCCAATGACTCACACCAGCTATTTTACTATACAACAACTCACGCGAATTAGATTTAATTGTAAATATTGAATAAAACCAAGATAAAAACGTTTTACAAAAAAACACAAGAGGTAATTGTACTTGTGACATTACAGAAGTATTATTTGACAATTTATTACGCTTGAACCCACTAATAATAACCCATAATACTAAAAATGTTAATAACACACCTATAAATAATGCAAAAAATGAAATACGTGAACTTATGTACTTAGTTGAATGATATGTATCAAGTAAACTTACAAATGGAAAAACAGTCATATCTGATAGAACAATTACTTCCTGTTGTGATACAGGATGAAATAAAGATGCTAGGTGTAAACAATTTTTTGCTGTAAAAATTAAAAAATTAATAGTTACAGGATCCCATGAACTAACTGAAACAGTACCATAAGTATCTTGAATCCATTGTTTTATACCTAAATATTCTTCTTGAGTTTTACACTCGTAAACATAACTTGGAAGGTCTGGTACTACTAAATCAAAAATAGGTAAATCCATTACATTAAAATGTAACAAATTATCATGTTCATGCGCGGTATAAAAACGTACATTTTGTAAATAATGATTAATTGTATTTTTATAACCATTTTCAAAATTTAAAAAACCATCACGTAATACAGAAATAACCCCATTAATAGTAATATTTGGTGATACAACCCCCATAGAAAATAAGAAATAATAAGTTAGTGTTGCAAACATAAATACAAGAACTACAAGTACTTTTGCAGAGTATGTATTATCTTTTTTTGATAAAAAATCACCACGATCAAATAGTAAATGTCTAATTCCAGACATAATATGATAATATAAACACAATACAAAAATACAAATAACAAAAGGTAATAAACGTGCAACATAATAATTTATAGTATCACAATTATCCAAATATGGATCTAAAAAATCACTAAAGTACAATAAAAAGGAAAAACTAAAAAAAAATACAGTAAGTAAAATACCTGTGGTACGATGTAAAATTGAAAAAAACGAAGTAAATTGGATTTTATAATGACCTACAATGACATTTGTTTTACGTGCAGGCCAAAATAAATGTGGTGACAACGGACGATAATTAGCATTTACTATAGAAGAAGCTTTAAATACCATATTGCATACACTTAAAAATTTTTTTTTAAATATAAATAAACGACTTAAAGCGTTTACATAAAAAGTCAACTCTTTTAATAATATCAAAAAATATTTAAATTAAAAACCCTCAAAAATAGATACCCAAAAAAAACAAACATACTATATTGGAGAAAATGGGATTCGAACCCATGGTACTCACAAACAGTACGTTGATTTAGCAAACCAAAGCCTTAAGCCACTCAGCCATTTCTCCATAAACCACTAAAATTATGTTTTAACATATATAATAATAATGTAAAAACACAATTCATTTAACAAATTACCTGTTACTGATAATCTGGTGCGGCGGAACTTAGTTGAGCAATAATATTTTGTTTACGTGCATTTGTACGTTTATTTAATGTTAACACAATAGCACCTATCATAGATACCAATAAAAGTATACCAGCTAAAATAAAAAGTGCAAAGTAATATGTATAAATTATATTACCTAATGCCTGACTATTTGTAATAAATTCAATAGTATTTATCCACGATATCGAATTTAAATCACATAAAATATATTTAACACTATAAAAGCTATTATTAATAAATAACGGTATTAAATCAGCGTCAATTATGGATAACACTTCAATCATAAAAATAAATATAATAATACCACCTATTGGTAAATAACGTAAAACATTTTGATTAAATTCTGTTAATTTAATATTTAACATCATAATAACAAAAAGAAATAAAACAGAAATAGCCCCAACATAAACAATAAGGAACAACATTGCTAGAAATTCTACCTCCAATAAAATTAATAAACCTGCAGCATTACAAAAAACTAAAATTAAAAAAAGAATAGAATGTATTGGATTTCTAGCACTAATGACCATAACACTAGACATTAAAGCAATACTACTAAAGACATAAAATAGTAAAATTTCAATATTCATAATAATAACCTTATATATTTGTGTTAATATATATATATATATGTTCTTATAATATTTTTATTATAAGAACAATATATTATTTTAAAAATTATAAACCACCCCACCAATAAATAGTTACAAATAAAAATAACCAAACAACATCAACAAAATGCCAATACCATGCTGCAGCTTCAAAACCAAAATGATGTTGTTTTGTAAAATGATATCTAATTTGTCGTTGTAAACATACAATTAAAAATATTGTACCTATTAATACATGTAAACCATGAAAACCAGTAGCCATAAAAAAAGACGCACCATAAACACCATCTGAAATGCTAAACGTTGCTTCTCTATATTCATAAGCTTGAAACATTGTAAATAATATACCTAATAAAACTGTATATGTTAAACCTTCAATAGCATTTTCACGTTCACCTGCTACAATAGCATGATGCGCCCATGTAACTGTTGCACCTGACGATAATAAAATAATTGTATTTAATAGAGGAACTTCCCAAGGGTTAAACGGTAATATTCCTTTTGGTGGCCAAATACCTCCAATTTGTACACTAGGAGATAAACTTGCATGAAAAAATCCCCAAAAAAAGGCAAAAAAAAACATAATTTCTGATAAAATAAATAACATCATTCCGTAACGTAAACCTTGTTGTACAGCTTTTGTATGATGTCCTTGAAATGTACTTTCACGGATAACGTCACGCCACCATAAACCCATTGAGGTTACTAATAAGATTAAACCTAATAAAAATAATAAAAATCCACTACTATACGCTTGCATATACATAACAGCACCTGTTAATAACGCTAAACTACTAAACGCTGTAACAATTGGCCACGGACTTGGATCAACTAAATGAAATGGATGTTTTTGTATAGAAATTTGTGTCATACTTTTAATATACTTTTTTTTTATTTTAAACAACATTAAAAAGGAATATAAGGTAACCAATTAAAACAAATTAAAATTCCCGCTACTAATAATAACCACCCCAACGAAAAAGGTAAAAACACTTTCCAACCAATAAACATCAATTGATCATAACGATAACGTGGAAATGCGGCACGTACCCATACAAAAGAAAAAACAAAAAGAGATAATTTTAAACCAAACCATAAAGGTCCTGGTATACAATTTAGGAATGGAATATCCAATAAGGGCAACCATCCACCTAAAAATAATATTACACATAGACTCGACATTAACAAAATGTTAGCATATTCACCTAAAAAAAATAATGCAAAACCCATAGCGGAATATTCCACATTATACCCAGCAACTAACTCTGCTTCCGCTTCTGGTAAATCAAAAGGTGCTCGATTTGTTTCTGCTAATGCAGAAATAAAAAACATTATAAATACGGGAAATAATGGAATAATAAACCATATGTGTTTCTGCGCTAATACTATCTGTGATATGTTTAAAGAACCTACACATAAAATAACACTAATAATAATTAATCCCATAGATACTTCATAAGAAACCATTTGTGCCGCAGAACGTAAGGCGCCTAAAAACGCATACTTTGAATTACTTGACCAACCCGATGTAATAATACCATAAACACCTAAAGACGAGATTGCTAATAAATATAATAACCCTACATTAATATCAGACAATACAAGTCCATCACCATAAGGAATTACAGCCCAACCTAAAAGGCTTAACATAAAAGTTAATATAGGCGCAAATACAAAAATTAATAAATTAGCATTTGTGGGTAAAATTGTTTCTTTTAACAATAACTTCAAACCATCTGCTAACGGTTGTAATAATCCAAAAATCCCAACCATATTGGGACCACGTCGACGCTGCATAGCAGCAATAATTTTACGTTCAGCTAAAGTAAAATAGGCAACACCTATTAATAACATAATAACAATAGATAAAATTTTTAAAACAATTACCAATAATACGATAAAATTAGTCATTACTATATTTATATTATAAAAGTATTAAAATAAATAAAAATAAGTTTTATTAAAAATACGTCCTATAGGATTTGAACCTATGACCGATAGCTTAGAAGGCTATTGCTCTATCCAACTGAGCTAAGAACGCAATTATAAAATTTGAAAATTTATAAGCCAAGTTCTGTCACTTTTGAAAATCAAAAATGTGCGTTTATTACTCTGTAATAAATATTACTATTTATTTATAGCGAAAAATACATTCTTGCTCTTTATAGGATTTATTTAAACAATTTTTTCAAAAAATATGATAAACAACAACAGATTATCGTTACACACACTACATTACTTAAATTTCTTTTTTTTTTCCCTAAAGTTATCTCCGCTGGGTATTACCCAATATAATAATATCTATATTATAATAAAAGAGCCTGGACTTTCCTCTTTTTAATATAAAGCAAACGCCCAATTTTCATTTTTATAAAAAATAATTTTAACTCCCTAGGTCGGATTTGAACCAACGACACAGTGGTTAACAGCCACTCGCTCTACCCCTGAGCTACTAGAGATTATATAAATATTAAAAAAAACTATACAATAAATAAAATGACACTTATAAAAAAAGATATATTCACACCAACTGATAATAAAGAATTAAAAAACTTTACCATGAATTTCGGACCGCAACATCCAGCTGCACATGGTGTATTACGTTTAGTATTAGAACTTGATGGCGAAGTAATAGAGCGTGCTGATCCACATATTGGATTATTGCACCGTGGTACAGAAAAACTTATAGAATATAAAACATATTTACAAGCACTGCCCTATTTTGATAGATTAGACTATGTATCTATGATGGCACAAGAACACGCCTACTCACTTGCTGTTGAAAAATTATTAAAATGTAATATACCTTTACGTGCTCAATATATACGTGTTCTTTTTTCTGAAATTACACGAATATTAAATCACTTATTAGCTTTAACAACACATGCATTAGATGTTGGTGCAATGACACCATTTCTATGGGCATTTGAAGAACGTGAAAAATTAATGGAATTTTACGAGCGCGTTTGTGGTGCTAGAATGCATGCAGCATACATACGTCCTGGTGGAGTTGCTATTGATTTACCCATTGGTTTATGCAATGATATTTATCAATGGAGTCAACAATTTGCATCACGTATTGATGAAATTGAAGAGTTATTAACTAATAATAGAATTTGGAAACAACGTTTAGTAGATATTGGTGTTGTTACAGCAGCGCAAGCCTTAACGTGGGGATTTAGTGGTGTAATGTTACGTGGTTCTGGCATAAATTGGGATTTACGAAAAACACAACCATACGAAATATACGATAAACTTGAATTTGATATTCCATTAGGAAATAAAGGTGATTGTTTTGATCGTTATTGTATTCGTGTAGAGGAAATGCGCCAAAGTTTACGTATAATAATACAATGCTTGAACAAAATGCCAAATGGCCCTGTTAAAGTTGATGATTTAAAAATAACTCCACCAACAAGACACAATATGAAAAACTCAATGGAAGCATTAATTCATCATTTTAAATTATATAGTGAAGGTTACCACGTTCCAGAGGGTGAAACGTATACAGCAATTGAAGCCCCAAAAGGTGAATTCGGTGTTTATCTTATATCTAACGGTACAAATAAACCATATCGTTGTAAAATAAAAGCACCAGGCTTTGCACATTTACAAGGATTAGATTTTATGTCAAAAGGACATATGATCGCAGACGTTGTAACAATTATCGGTACACAAGATATTGTATTTGGAGAAGTTGACCGTTGAAATTAAATAACATTTGTTTATATAAAAAATTTTTGTTTTTTATATAAACAAATAACTGTGTTAAGCAGGATTCGAACCTACAACCGTCGGATTCGTAATCCGATATTCTATCCAATTGAACTATTAACACAAGTAATTGTTGTAACTTTAAAAAAAATACCACTTATTTTTGTTTTTACTATATACTTAAATAACACCAGAGATATTACATTCGAAAAACCAAAAAAAAAAACTTGTTTATGTAAACGTTGTTCAAATTGTTCTCTAGCTTTTTTATCAATATGCGGAGAACGTAATACCGTTATTTTACGTATTACTGTAGGTAACTTTACAGGACCAGATAAATTAATATCTAATAAAGATATTATTGTTTTAAGTTGACTATAAAATCTATTCAGTACAATAACATCATACGTTTGTGCGGAGATTACACAATAATAATTTATATTCATATTATTAATATATTTAAATGACTAAAAAAATAATAAAGGATAAACAAATACGTGAAACCTTTAAAAAAAATGAAATTAAAAAATTAGCTTTAAAATTTTTAGCAAATACACATAACGTTGATAAAAAAATACAACATAATTTTAATTTAGCATTAACAGAATTACCAAAAAACAGTTCAATTACAAGAATAAAAAATAGATGTATTATAACTGGACGAAGCCATGGTGTTTATAAAAAACTAAAATTATCAAGAATCCTTTTAAAGGAATATATATCACTAGGTTTATTATCTGGATTTACAAAATCAAGCTGGTAAAAATAAAATAAAAATGACAATATCTTCAAAGATCAGTGACTTTTTAATACAAATTAAAAATGCACAAAAAGTAAACAAAACATTATGTATATTACCTAAATCTAAAATTGTACTAGGAACATTAAATATATTATATAATGAAGGATTTATTAATGGGTATGCTTTAAACAATAAAAATATTACTGTTTTTTTAAAATATAAGCTAAACGCAGAACCTGCTATACAACAAATAAACATATTAACAAAACCAGGTGTCCCAAAATATATTTCAGTGCGCAAATTACAATTTCTAAAACGAAATAATAAAAATTTAGGCATACTTATATTATCAACATCGCAAGGAATTTTATCACAAAAAGAAGCGCTTTTATCCAATAACGGAGGACACTTATTATGTCAAATTTTATAAAATAAATAAAAAATACACAACTAGCCAATGTCCAATATCGGAAAAAAACCAATAAAAATTCCTATAAGTATTAATATTCTACAAGAAACAAATAATAAAATAACAATAGAATCGCACGATAAAACATTACATAAAAGTATCCAAATACCTGAAGAACTAACAACAGTATATAACTCAAATAACCGTGAACTTTTTATAAAAAATGAAAAAAATAAAACTAAAGCACTTTGGGGCACTACACGTAATAAATTACAAAATGAAATATTAGGTATTACACACGGATTTACAAAAATACTAAAATTAAATGGTATCGGTTATAAAGCTACAAATGATAAAAATACTATACTACTAAATCTTGGATTTAGTCATGTAGTTAAACAACCAATTGAACAACAAATACAATGTACAATTTTAAAAAATACTGAAATTACCCTAACAAGTCATAACAAAAATAAAATAACACAATTTGCACAAAAAATAAGAAATTTAAAAAAACCAGATCCATACAAAGGAAAAGGTATATGTTATCAACATGAAAATATAAAATTAAAAGAGGGTAAAAAAAAATAATGGTTTTTTTAATTAAAAAAACAAATAAATATATTTATT
>SXGS01445864.1_pt1 | contig 15859 bp, 18 predicted proteins | sample 3174681 | NCBI WGS metagenome assembly SXGS01 (sample SAMN11356861, study PRJNA531348) | freshwater metagenome | isolation source: freshwater sample F1-80 | place: China: Fuxian Lake, Yuxi | collected 2017-12-25 | reverse complement strand
GCCCGCCGCTTGACGAGGGCATCTCGCCCGCGCCCTGAGCGCGGCGGATTGCCGCTCCGGAAATAGTGTTGTCGCGGGGCGAGCAAAGCAGGACAAATTTGGGATTTAGCAAAGCAGGAATCTGCTGTCCCCACCGCAATTCTTGGAGGAGGGCGAGCGTAGCGATGCCCGACGGAAAGATTGGCGGTGGGGACAGCTTTGGCGAGTAGCCTGCGCGTCTTTGAAAACTACCAACAACTCCCCCACCGTCATGCGCCCGCCTTCATCCGCGATGTGCTCGCAAACTTTTGTCACGGCTCCCTCAAGGCCGCGGCGGCTGCCGATGCGCTCGGCCTCTCCCGCAGCCGGCTCTACGCCCTAGCCACCGCTTACCGCCGCGCCCGTGCCCGCAAGCTTGGCGCAGCCTGGACTCCGGGCCGTTCCGGCGGCGACCACGCCGCCCCGTGGCCCCAGCCCGTGCTGGCCCTCCTGACCAAACGGCTGGCCTGCTCGCCACCCTGCCCCTATAGCTTCGTCGCCTCCGAGGCCCTGCGCCTGCACGCCTTCAAGCTGGACCGCGCTCAAGTCCGCCGCTGGGCCCTGGCCAACAAGTTGGCCCACGCCGTCCCACCCAAGAAGGTGCGCGCCGCTGTGCGCCGCTGGCAACGCCACTGCATTGGCGAACTCTGGCAACTGGATGCCTCGCCCCACCGCTGGTTCCCCCACTCCAAGCTCTCCTTCCCCATGCTCAACATGCTCGATGACTGTAGCCGCCTCTTCACCGGCTTGAAGATTTATGAGCGCGAACTCCTGCTCTCCTACTTCGACTTCCTGCCCGCCGCCTTCCTGGCCCACGGCGGCCCCTGCAACTCTACGTCGACTACCACAGCATCTTTTTCAACCACGATCCCGACGCCCTCACGCAACTGGGCTGGGCGCTGCGCTTCTACGACATCAGTCTGAACTACGCCCCCACGCCCCAGGCCAAGGGCAAGGTCGAACGGGAACACCAGTTCTGGCAGGGCCGGCTGCCGCCTTACTTCGCCAGCGAGAAGATCACCGACCTCGCCCGCGCCAACCGGCACATCGACGAGCTGCGGGCGCATCACAACGCCCACGAAATCCACCGCGAACTGCGCCAGACGCCGCACCACGCCTGGGAGCAGGCCCGGAAGGATAAATGCTCAGCCCTGCGCCCGGCTCCCCGCTGCCCGTGGTGGGACTTCGTCTGGAGCGTGCGCACGACCCTCAAGATCGGCACCGACGGACGGGTGCCCATCGGGACGCAACGCCTGCGCATTGAAAAACCACCCGGCACCAGGGTCGTGCTTTGCCTCCACCCCGACGGCCACCACTCCGTGTTGGCCACACCACCCGATGCCCAACAAAAACCCGCACTCCTCTTCACCGATCGCCCCCGTTGAAACTGTCCTGCTTTGCTAACTACAAAAATGTCCTGCTTTGAAAACTACGCGACAGTCGGCACGCTGGATTTGGACCTGGGTCTGGCGTTCGCGCTGGTGGGCGAGCAACGGTATCAGGAACTGGCCGAGCGGCTGCGGAACGCCGGCCTCCGTCCGGATGCCAATGACGAGGGCAAACCCACGCGCCAGCGCTGGCGGATCAGCGACCCGGCGGTGACGGTGGACTTGTTGATCGAGCCGGAGTCGAGCACCGAGGCGCAGGCCGGCCGGTTGTTCCCGCTCACGAAGGATTGGGCGGCGATCATTGCGCCGGGGCTGCATCTGGCGTTCCGAAATCACCGCCGCGTCACGTTGAGCGGCCCGACCATTTTGGGCGAACGCGCCACGCGCGAGCTCCGGGTGTGTGGCGCGGGCGCGTTTGTGATCCTCAAGGCCCTCGCCTTCCACTTGCGCGGAGAGAACAAGGACGCCTACGACCTGTTTTACCTTCTGCGCAATTACGGACTGAGCGTGGTGGAAGTGGCGGACGAGGTCCGGTCGCTGCTCCCGGACGCGAGCGCCCGACGGGGGCCGGAATACCTGCGGGCCGATTTCCTGGAACCGGATTCGATCGGGCCGCGGCGGATTGCTGAATTCCTTCATGGCCGGCCCGAGGCGACGATTCAGGCGGACGCCGTTGGCTTCGTCCGCGAGTTGCTCCGCGCGTGCGAAGCCTGAAGGGCGCAGTTTGGCTATAAAAAGTCGCGGCTGCAATCAGCCACGGCGGTGCAGGTCACAAAACTCCCGGCAGCGGTCGCGGATTTTGACCATGTCGGTCAGCGCCGACTGGCCGGCTTGCGGTCCCAGGTTACGTGCCAAGGCGTGATGGTCGTGCTCACAGACATTGGCCATCAGCTCCCACCAGTGAGCGACTCGATCCATGTCTGCCTCGACTTTGACGACGAGAACCGTGAGCCGATAGCGGCTCGGACAGGTGGCTGAGCGCCGTTTGCGCGATGAATTCAGCGGTGTCAGCCGCCGCCTGATCCGGTTCTCAACTTGCGACGCGCACCCCACTCACCCTGAGCAAACGCCACCAGCGTGGACAGGCCGGAGCGCTCCAACGCGATTGCCGGCACCATGCTGTCCAAGCCCGCCCCAAGTTCCGCCAGCGCACGCCGGACCACCGCGTCGCTCGCGAAGCTCCGGAACAGCTTGATGTCCTTGATGACGGCGCGTTGGGTCAGTTCCTTTGCCTGACACTGCTGCACCAAGTGCCTGAAGTAGGCCGGCACGATGAGCTGAAGCATCTCGACATGCCGCCGGTTCTGGCGGCTACGTTGTCCAAGTTCCATCAGGTTGTGACACTTCGCCTTGAACAAGTAGAGCGGATCCATGACCCGCACGCCGTCGAACAACAGGGCGCGCCGCCCGACCTTGGCCAGTTCGTTCAACGTGAGGCCGTGAACATGGCCGAAGAGATCCAGCTTGTGGGGCTGGGAATGAAAGCGGAAGACGCCCAACTGCACTGCCGCCCGGTGCAGCTCCCCGCTGAGGACGTTCTCAATGCGGTCCAGCGTTTCCTTGCCAACCCAGATGTCGCAGTCCTTGGAGGTGTAGGGCTGGAACCTGCGCAAAGCCGGCTCGTCCTCGAGGAAAAACTCCGCCAGCGCGTTGACCGCCTGCCCGCCCTCGATGAAATACGGCAGGTTCGCCCGCCCGAGCATCTGCAAGTAAGGGGCTTAGTCGTCGGGTGTCGTGGGCAGGTTCATCGGCCAGCGGCCTGAGCCAGATTGGCGATGCGCTTGCACCGGCGGAAGTGCTCCTTGAGGGCCGAGTTCTCGGCTTGGAGTTGGGCCGGGCTTACGCCCGCCGCCAAGCGAGCTTGACCCTCGGCCCGCGCTCGAGACTTCTCCGCTGCGCGGCGACGGAGGAGGTTTTGACGACCTTCATGCGCTGACTTTACGCTGCCTGCCCTCTGCGTCAACCGGCGTGGGCTGCGCTTGGCCTCTGCTCCTCCTGTTTCACTGCCGTCGAGAATTTCACTTCGGGTTCGTGGAGTTCATGCTGAATGGCTTCGTGTGGGGGCGCTGAGGTTTTTCAGCCGGTTTGGTGCGGTCGGAGTTTCATCGCCAGGCGCCGCTGTGCCCGCCGTTGCACGGCGAAGAAATGGCGTAAGCGCCGCAGGCTGGAGGCCACCGGCCGGTTGCGCCGCGTGTTCCACTCGATGACAAATCCCTCGCTCGTGGCCGGTGCCTCCGCCGTCCGGCGGCCGTCACACGCGATGCGCCGTGCGCCGAAGCTGGCGGTGGCATCATGGCTCGCCAAGAACGGAAGGTCCGTCGGCAGGTGGTTGGCGTGGCCGTAGTCTGAGCCCGGGTCGATGAGTTCGACGGTGGGACCGGTGGGCGGCGGGCCTTCAAACTATAGGTGGAATCCGAGGGCCTCAAACCGGCTCAGGTCTTGACGACGACAGGTGAGTTGCATGTAACAGCGTTCGCTCATGGTGAGTGGGGCTTGGTTGTCCGCCATGCACGACGTTCAGGGGCTGCTCACCAAGCCTGAAGGCGAGAAGCTGAGGTTCAAGCGGGACCTGTCGTCTCCTGCTACGACGTGGACGACCGGGCACCTTCGCCGCCACGTGCCCAAGTGCCCTCCTTCCCGCGCCTGACCCGGTCCGGTGCAACCACAACCGCAAGTTCGTGCCTCGCGTGGAACCGGCCATGCACCGGCAGCTCACCTGAAACCCCTCACCGGAGGCGGAAGCCTGAAAAACTATTGGGTGAAGGCGCTCGCCAAGGGGCGATCCCGCCCATGGTTGACACTCCCGGACTTGTGAGACATCATTGTAGCACGATGAAAACGGCCACCGTCAGAGATTTACGGAACCAGTTCCCCCGCGTCGCCGCGTGGATTGAGAACGGCGAGGAAGTTGACATCACCAAGTCCGGCAAGCTCTTCGCCCGCCTCGTGCCGGTCATGTCCGCCAGGACGACCAAGCTCGTGAAGCCCGACATCATGGCGCAGTTGAAGGCCACTTGGGGCGACCGCGTGTTCTCCGCCAAGGAAGTAGCCGAGATGCGCGCTGCCGAATTGGAAGGCGAGGAGGGATGATTGCCCTCCCCGACACCTCGTTTCTGTGCGCGATGTATGTGCGGCAGGACAACTCCCCGGCGGCAGCGGCGCACTTCAAGGCCATGCCGGAGCCGTTGCACGTCTCCGGCCTCCTGCTTTACGAGTTCCGCCAGAGCGTCCGGTTTCAAGTCTGGCTTCACTCACGGGACAAGACCAAAGGCTACCCGCAAACCATCGCGGACGCCGCGCTCGCCAAGCTGCAAGCCAACCTCGACACCGGTGCGCTAACGATAGTGGCGGCGGAATGGGCGGACGTGCATAGCCGCGCCGAGGACCTCTCCAAGCGGCACACGGCGGCGGGCGGGCACCGCAGCCTCGACGTGCTCCACGTCGCCACGGCCTTGCATCTCAAGGCGCGTGAATTCCTCACCTTCGACACCAACCAACGCAAGCTCGCCGCTGCCGAAGGCTTGAAAGTGAAACCCTGACAAATCACTCAACCCTCCGCGTGTGATGGGGAGTGCGCGTGGTTGAGTTCGCCGACATGATCGGGCTACGAGATTGGTATGAGTGGCGACCCGACCCCATTCTTGCAGCCATGTGTAAAAGTCACTCCACTTGTGAACAAGTGGCACGACTTTCACACCGTGCGCCGGGCAAGGTGACGGTCACTGGCGTCAGGTGATCAGCCGCACGTCAAACGCAAAGGGTTCCGGCCTGCCGATGGAGATGGTTCTGAAATCTGCGTGCGCCGGGTTTAGCAGGTAGTTGGGTTCGCCCGGTATGATGACGCTCGGCAACATGAGCACTGCCGACCGTGCCTGGAGCACCCAGACATCGCCGACGGCCTGACTGGACGGTGGTGGTGGTTCACTCTGCCACTCCGCAGGCAGGGTCTTGGGAGGGACAACCTCCAAGAGCGCGGCGTCAAACTTGACGCGAAAGGCGACATACTTGAACCGCACCGGCGGGTTCAGGTGAACCAGAATTTCGAGCGCCGCCAGGGACCTGGTGCTGCTGGTGTAAACAACCGGCACGCCCCGCGAATTCCAGCGTCCGCCGTAGTCGGCTGCGCCCTTGCCGGAGAACGCCGTGGCGGCGTGCTTCGCCATTACGATGCGCCAGGCTTCGGGCATCAGGAATACACTCCGTATTCGATGCGCCCGAGCAGGTCCTCGACTTCGCGTGCGCCAACCTCCGTCCCGGCATAGTTCAGTGGCACCGCGCCGCCCAAGCCGAACTGAGGCGCGGTCAGCCAGCGGCGAGCGTTCTCCTCAGACTCCAACACCGTCACCGCCCTGCCCATCAGCCGGGCAAAGCGCACGACCCGGTCGGATTCGGCAGGCCCCAGCCGACCGTGAGCCTTCCGGCGGTGGAGCGTGGCCTTCGAGATGCCAAGCATGGGAAGGAGTCGCTCGGTCGGCACGTCCAGGCTCGTCTGCAAGTCGTGCAGCTCCTGGACTGGCAGTCCGCCCCGCAGCACGGCGATCAGCTTGGCTGTGGTGAAATCCGAAGCCAAGAGCTTGCCGGTGGGGCCATGCACACAAAAGCTGACGACCCCGCCACCGGGTTGCCCGCCTCCCGCCGGTCTGCGCTTGCGCCGGACACCCGTCGGGCCAGAGGCTTTTCTCAACGGTTGCTTGGTCAGCGTGGTGCTCATTTGAGACTAAGTTTAGTGTCACTTGGAACTCCAGTCAACCAATCTTCGGCTGGGCTTGCGATAATCCATCTCAACAAACCTCAAGGCGCTCACCATGCCAGACGATCTCTGTTCACCGCTGGTGGGAGGGCTTCAAGACAGCGACTCCAGATAGGGCCGCATCACGTTGCCACGCGGCAGATTTTGGCGAAGACGTGCTCGCACTCGGGCAGCGTTCATTCGCACGACGGTGGCCTCACGGCCAAAGTCTACAATCATGGACCCCGCGCTGTGTCACCTCCTGGCAGCCGTCCAGCGCTCTCTGAGTGCGGTGCTCGGCGCAATGTTTACAATCCGGAAGCTCCTCCGCCTGACTTCGCTGGCAGTGGTGGGCAAGTGGTGGTCATCGTCTACAAACCAAGACCTTGTAAATCGCCATTCACTGATGGCGCGTTCACCTCCCGCTGCACTCGTCCTCATGCCTGTCTCTCCGGCCTTAAAGTGAGAATTGCCCTGTAAAATCGGGCATCTCCTTCACAGCCACTTCGTGCAGCGCGCTCCTGCTGCTGGGCCAATCTGACCTGACCACACCTCGACCACCAAGGCTCGTAGTGGATTTCGACTTCACCCCTTGGGCTTCAAGTGTGCCTTCCGCGTTCTTTGCACCAGACGGCGTGTATGTAGCCCGCCGGTTTGTTGTGTGAACAGACTCAAGCAAAGTAATCCTGCCCGCGTCTTCTTGTGCCTGCCTCGGCAGGAATGGGCTTCGATTCACACCACACGAGGGCGCGGGCTTCTTTGTGCCGACAGTGGTTCCGCACCGCTGACGGCTCCCACTGAATGAAGCAGCAAGAACCTCGGAAGCAGGCACTCGCTGACGCCCTCCAAAGAATGATAGCCGCCTTGTCGCAATCCAGGCGGCCAACACCACCCACGGGCACGCCTGCCCGCCCGCGGCTGCTGCGACGTGAACACCGCGCTCCACCATTATCTCACGCCCAATACCGGTAGTTCACCGCGGGGAAGAGGTTGTCCAGCCACTCAACACGCGTGAGCCACGGCTCGTCTATGCGCGTGAGGGTGAGCATCTCGTGCAGGGCGATGAAGCGCAGGAGGTGGTCTTTCACCCGCTTGCGCGCGTAGTCCGGGCTGGTGCCGGTGCGCAGGATGAAGGGCCAGTCGCTGGATTGCGCGAGGAGGAGTTCGCGGGCGGCTTGGTTCAGCGCGCGGAGGGTGAGGCCGGCGGCTTCCGGGTGCGCGCGGGCGAGGGCGGTCATGCGTTCTTGCGCGACGGTCAGATGCGGGAGAATCCAGTCGTTGGTTTCGTTGAGCCAGAGTTTCCAATAGCCTTCCTCGCCCCAGCTCGAGGGGCTGGGCCGCACGATTTGCAGGGTGGCGTTTTCCTTCAGGTAGTCGCTGGGCGTGACGAGGGTAAAATCCTGCTGGTCGTAGTAGGCCTTGCGCACGAAGAGGTCGAGGAAGTCGGGGCCTTCATACCACCAGTGGCCGAACAGTTCGGCGTCGTAGGGCGCGACGATGAGGGGCGGGCGGTCCATGATTTCGCCGAGCTTGCGCGACTGCTCGCGACGGGCGGCGAGGAAGTGGGCGGCGTGCGCTTCCACGGCTGCGAGCGCGAGGGCGCGGTCATAGACTTCCTTGTCCGGCGTGGGACCGGTGATGCGACAATACTTGAGGCCGGTGAAGCCCCGCAGGTCCGGGCTGGGCAGGTAGGGGCGGACGTAGTCGAGGTCGAGGTCGAAACCCAGGTCGCGGTAGAAGTCGCGATAGCGCGGGTCGCCGGGATAGCCCTCGTTGCGGCTCCAGACTTGGCGTGCGGATTCGAGGTCGCGCGCGAAAGCGGCGATGCCATTGGGCGTGAGCACGGGGGCGAAGACGCCGTAGCGCGGACGCGGTCGGGCGTGCAGCAGCCCGTGCGTGTCCATGATGAACCAGCGGATGTTCGCCTCCTGCAACACGGCCTCAACGCCCTCGAAGTAGGCGCATTCCGGCAGCCAGATGCCGCGCGGGTCGCAGCCGAAGCAGCTCCGGTAGTGGTCGCGCGCGGTCAGGATTTGCGCGCGGACGGAGGGCGGGTGGTTCAGCAACGGCAGCAGCGCGTGCGTGGCCGCGGTGGTGATGATTTCGAGCCGGCCGACCTCCTGAAACTTACGGAACGCACCGACGAGGTTGCGCCCGTAGGCGAAGTAGGTCGCGCGCAGGCTGGTGAGCCGGTGATGATACATCCACGCGAGTTCGCGGAACTCGCGGTCCCAGTGCGTGCGGTGGATTTCCTTGTCGGCCAGTTCCAGCAGGCCTTCGAGATGGCGCACGTAACGGTCTTGCAGGAGCGGGTCCAGCAGCATCGCGCAGAGCGTGGGTGAGAGCGAGAGCGTGAGGCGCGTCTCCATGCCCAGCGCCAGCCAGCCTTCCATCACCTGGACCAGCGGGAGGTAGGTCTCGGTGACGGCCTCGAACAGCCAGGCCTCCTCGAGAAAACGGTCGTGCTCCGGGTGGCGCACGAAGGGCAGGTGCGCGTGCAGCACGAGGGCGAGGTGGCTTTGCATCAGGAGGGAGGGAGAAATGGGTATTTGGGCTGGTTCGCTCTCAGCCATTCCTTGGCCTGCCGGTAACAGGCATGGCGGAAATCCCGCGCTGCGGGGGCGGGACACTCTCGCGCGTGGAGTTCGTCCAACAGGGCGTCGAGTTCACGGCGGGCTTGCTGGGCGGCGAGGGCGTCACAGAGGAAGGATTCGTAACCAAGGCTCTAAAGTTCGGCGAGCCTTTGCTTTTGCTCCGGCGAGAGCATCAGGCGTGGAACGCGTGCCGAGCACGGCAGTCGGAGAGCAGGTCGAGCACCTTGTCATAGGAAACGGTCGTGGCCGGCTGGGCCTTGGCCAGTTCCCGCAAGCGGGCCAGGGCATGCTCCCAAATTTCGGTCATCGTCTGCCAGATGGCGGCCACCTGCGCCACATCGTCGGTCTGCCGCGCGGAGACGACTGCGACGCTGTGGAGTTGCTCGAGGCGGCCCTCCAGCCGGGCGACTTCATGGCTGAGTTCCCCGTCGGCGCGCGCGTGTTCGACCGCCGCCGAGAACGACGCCAAGGCCGCCTGCTCATAGCTGAATAGCTCTTGGGTGGTAATCATGACCACATTGTCCGGCGTGCAGCGCGGGCTTGTCAAGCCACGGGGCGGCGCGGTCGTGGTCGCGCGTGAAAACCATTTGCCAGCCGCGCCGGGCCGCGCCTAGCCTTGAATCTATGTTTTCGCATGTCGTGATTTTTTGGACCGACCCCGCCAACCCGAAGGCCGCCGATGACCTCATCGCCGGCGGACAAAAGTATCTCGCGCCCATCCCCGGGGTGCTGCACTTCCACATCGGCAAGATGATCGGCAGCCATCGCCCGGTGGTGGACCAGACCTACCAGGTCGCGCTGAACCTCGTCTTCCCCAGCAAGCAGGCGCACGACGATTACCAGGTCCATCCCGAGCACTTGAAGTTCGTGGACAACTGCAAGGCGCTTTGGAAGAAGGTCACGGTTTACGACTTCGCCTGAGCTTGCAGGAGGGGGACACTCTTGTCCCCAAGCCACGGACGCCGCACGGGGAACAGAAGTGTTCCCCTCACACCGCCTCCAGCCAGCGCGCCAGCCACGCAGCGAGCGCTTCTGAGTCCGCGCAGGCCCGCACGCTCCCAAGCTCGCACACGGCGAACCCGCTCCCGTAGGCCGCGCCGTTCAGCACGCACGCGTCGGTCCGGCACTCGGCCAACTGCGCCCAGGCCTTGTCGAAGGCTTCCCCGCGCGTCCCGGCCAGTTCGTATTTCCAGCCGACTATGCGAGCCAGTGGAAACCACTCGCGCAGCCGGGGGAGAACCTTCGCAGCCGGCGCGAGCACGAGATTCAGCCGGCCTTCGCGCGAGAAAAACTTCGGCGACTTCATTTCCTCCCCGCGTTCGTCCAGCACGCGCTCGACGCGAAAGTCGCAAAGCGCCGCCGCGTGAAAGACGGCATTCCAACCACCTTCACCTGCGAGCGCGGCGAGCTTCGCGGCGAGGTCGTCGTTGGTGGAGAAGGGGAGGACTCGTCGCGCCTGGAGCGGGTCGACGCACATCGCCTGCTCGCCCTTGAGGCACGTCACATCCCAGCCGCGCGCGGCGAAGGCGTTGCTCAGGGCGATGCCCAGCCGGCCCGTTGAGAAGTTCGTGACGCGCCGCGCCTGGTCAATGGGCTCGTAGCTCGGCCCGCACGTTACCAAAACCTTCATTGCCGGAAAAACTAGCCGAACGGGACACGCCAGTCGAAGCGCGAATTGAAGTGGAGAACGCAATAACTGTTGGAACGATGCGTCGGACGTTGCCAGAGTATCCACTGAACTCGACGCAGCCATGAAGCTGCTCAAACACGTCCGCCTATCCCGTCGCACGGTCCTGCGCGGCCTCGGGGCCACCATCGCCCTGCCGCATCGGCGTGTTTTACTTCGGCACGGGGATGAACGGCTACGACCTGTTCCCCAAGGACACCGGGCCGGACTTCACCTTCACGCCCATCCTCAAGCCGCTGGAGCCGTATCGCGGCGACTTCACGGTGTTGTCTGGTAAATTTCTACAATACGGCGGCGGGCACGGTGGTGACTACACGTTTCTCACCGGCCAAGTTGGCCGGAAGCAGGACGGCTCCATCGTCAACGGCATCTCCGCCGACCAGGTGGTGGCGGCGCGCGTCGGGCAGGCGACGCGTTTTCTCTCGCTGCAGCTTTCCGTCGCGCGCGGCACGGGCTACGGGGGCAACCTGTCCACGCTTTCGTGGAACCAGAACGCCGTTCCGCTCGCCGCCGAGAACGACCCGCACCTCATCTTCAGCCGGATGAGGAACTGACCGCCGCCGCGCGGGCGGGCCGGTTGCGCGATGTGACGGCGCTGACCGCGCAAGTCAGCCGGATGCTGGCGCACCCGAAGGCGGAGGCGTTCGTCAGCGGCTTCGGCGGGCAGTGGCTCAAGGTGCATGAGTTCGACAGCTTCCAGCCCGACCAGCAAATTTACCCGGCCTACTACGACAGCGACTTCGCCGGCCTCGGCGAGCTGATGAACCGCGAGCCGCTGGAGTTCTTCCGCGAAGTGCTCCCCCGCAACGAGAGTGTGCACGCCTTTCTCAGCGCGGACTGGGCGATGCTGAACGAGAAGCTTGCCGCGTTCTACGGCATCGCGGGCGTGAAGGGCGCGGACTTCCAGCGCGTGAAGCTGCCGTCGCGCGGGGACTGGCTGGCGCAGTTGCGCCGCGAGGCCGGGCCGCAGCCGGTGCTCGGCCCGTGGCACCAAAGCGGACCGCTCGAGGGCGAGGACTTCGACGCCGCCGTCGCCGCCGACTTCCCGCCCGAGCGCGGTGTGGACCTCGCGGCGAAGTATCCGGGCCGTAATAACACGCCGCTCGGCTGGACCAAGCACGAGGACCGGGCCAGATGGCCAGCCGCACTTTCCGTTCAACCAGCCGCGGTCCGCGTTCTATCTGTATCGCGTCATCAACTCGCCGGTCGCGCGCGAGCTGACGCTTTCCTTCGGTGTCAACGACAGCCTCAAGGTCTGGCTCAACGGCGCGCCGGTGCTCACCGCGGCGTCGCGCCCGCGCGTGACGCCGGACGATTTGGCGACGCGCGTCTCCTTGCTCGCTGGCGAGAACCACCTGCTGCTCAAGGTCGTAAACAACGTCGGCTCCGGCGGCTACTGGTTCCGCGCTGGCTTCATCCCAGCAAACGTGCTGGCCGCGCTCGCCACCCCGGAGTCCGCGTGGACGCCGGAGCAGCAGCGCGCCGTGGACGCGTTCCATCTCTACACCGTGCCGGGCGCGCGTCGCGGTGGCCTCGTGGCGATGGCCGGCTTTCACAAGTGGGGCAGCGACGAGAACCGCACCAAACCCGTGCATCCCCGCAAATACTTTCTCGAAGTGCTCTTCAACGACCCGCCCGCGCCGCCGCCGCCCAACGCCGGCGAGGTGCAGGCCAACGCGCGCGGACAGAACCGCAGCGTGCGCGAGCGGTTGGCGGGGCATCGCGAACGCGAGAGCTGCCGCAACTGCCACGCGGGCCTCGACCCCTACGGTCTCGCGCTGGAGAACTTCAACGCCATCGGCCAGTGGCGGACGCGGCAGGACGGCGAGAAGCCCGTTTAGCAGTGGAGCAACCCGCCGCCCATCGAGCCGGACGGCGCGCTGCCCAACGGCCGGCAGTTCGCGAACTACCTGGAATACAAGGCCGCGCTCGCGTCGCAGTCCGACCGCTTCCTCAAGGGACTGGCGGAAAAACTGTTTGTCTATGCGCTGGGCCGCACCGTCGAGCCGACGGACGCCGCGACGATTGACCAGCTTGTGGAGACGACCAAGTCCGGCGGTCACTCTCTCCGCACCCTTATCACTGTCATCGTGGGGACGGGGGCGTTTCAGACGAAGTAGCCGTCAGGTCCGCTCCCACTCTCTGATGGGGACGGGCACGATGTGAAACAGCGGGTGCGGCTCCGGGGTCACGACGATTCGATGCTGGCGCGCCAGCTCCGGTGCCCGTGCCCGGAGCTTGGCCTGGAGGTGTTCCCACTCGTGGCGCAACTGGCCGCGAGTCTCCGCAAATTGCCCTGTGAACGCTCGGCGCGCGATTTTGGTCGTGTCGAAGTTGTATCCACGCTGCTGCGCCTCAGCCGCCAGCCCACGAAGAAAGCTCGCGATGGCCGCTCGCGGATCAGCCTGCGCCTGGAAGCGGGCCAGCTGCGGATGGTGGCGGTAGCCCTTGGTGCCACCGGCCAAAACTTTCTGCGCGAGCAACGCCTAGCGCCATGCCGCGACCAGGCCCTTCGCATCAAGGTATCGGGGATGGATCGTCCAGAGGCGAATCGTGAGCCGGGTCGGAAGCGGCGCGAGCAAAGGCTACCTCACCGGCGCTGACAGTTGTCTCGTGCGCGAGGCGAGGACTGCCCTGTGCGCCGTCTCATGGAGGAAGCGCGCGTAGGTCTTGTCGAGGCCCGGGGTGACGAAGGAATTTTCCACCACGCTCTCGCCAAACAGGACTTCAGACGAAACGCACGCGCCGAGATACTCCCCGGCAGGACCCGCGTGGTGGCCGTCCATGCCGAGCTTGTTGCTGCCGTCCTTCTGCTTCGTCATCCGCCAGCCGACGTGGAGGGAATGCGTTTGGTTTGGAATCGCGGTCTGGTCTTTGGGGTCGCGCTTCGGGTCTGGCTTGTAAGTCAGCTTCGGGTCCGTGTCGGCGAGATAAAACGCTTCGCCGACGGGGATGCGCCGCACGCCCAGTTCCGCCGCGATGGTCGAGTAGGCGCTGGTGAGCATCCGATACATCTCGGCCTGCGTCGTTGGCTCGCCGGCCTTGGGCGCGGCGCGGAGAAGCGCGGGGCGTCCACGCGATACGCCCAGGTCTGGTGCATCAACACCTCGGCCTTGGGCGCGTGCTGCCTGAAGTAGTCGTGAAGCTGCTTCGCGAAACGCCGGTAGGTTGTCACGTCATGGCTCTTGATGCTCGCCTGCTGGATGGTCACGAAATCCCACGGCGGCGCGGTGAGTTCCTGCTTGAGGCTGCGCTTGCTCGTGTAGAGGCCGCCGGGGTCCTGCGGGTCCTTCTCGTGCACGCGGCCCGGGTCCAATGCAGCTCCAGCGACGCGCCGCCGACCACGATGGGTTGGTGAATGATGGTGTGGCCGGCTGCCTTGGCCAGGCTGTCGAGATGGCGCGTGGCGTTCTGGGAAAAGCCGTTGCCCACCGTGAGCAGGCGGACGGTCTTGGCTGGCGCGTCCGCTGCGAGGACGGGGTGCATAGCGGTCAGCAGGCTGAGAACCAGCGCGGCGCGGCGGCTGATAAGGAGGCGTTCAGGTGAGCGGCTCATGCGGCGCGAAGCAAACCACATGGGCGGGATGATTTCACGGCTTCTCCGTCACAAGTCCATTGGTTGAATCTTGCCCCGACGGAGCGCGCGCGACGTGTCCGTCAACAGCGGTCGCGCGGGTATGTGTTGGTGGCGGCGCGCAGGGGTGTTAGAAGTCGCGCATGGCTTTGACACTTTCGCCGGAAGAAACCCGCATCCTGGGCTGCCTCATCGAGAAGGAGCGCACCACGCCCGACCAGTATCCGCTCTCACTTCATGGCGTGACCACGGCCTGCAACCAGTCCACGAACCGCGACCCGGTGGTCAGCTACACGGAGCCGATGGTGGCACTGGGTCTGGATGACCTGCGCGGGAAGAGGCTCGTCACGCAGTCGTGGGGTGCCGGTTCGCGCGTGCAGAAATACCGGCACAACCTGCTCGATGTCTTCGAGCTGAACCCACGCGAGGTGGCGCTGCTGTGCGTCCTGCTGCTGCGCGGACCGCAGACCTTGGGCGAGCTGCGCATCCGCACGGAGCGGATGCACGCCTTCGCGTCCATCGCGGAGGTCGAGGAGACATTGCAGGGCCTCGCCCTGTTGTCGGAGCCTCTCGTGCGCCTGCTGCCGCACCGGCCCGGCCAGAAGGAGCAGCGTTACGTGCAACTGCTCTCGGGCGAGCCGGCGCTGGAGCAACTGTTGTCCCCCGAATCCCGTCCGGCGGCAGCGTCCACGCCCACGCGCGTGGAAACACTCGAGGCCGAGGTCGCCGCGCTCAAGGCGGAGATGGCCGCGCTGAAAGAGGAGTTCGCCCGCTTCCGACAGTAGCTCGAGTGATGGGCTGATCCCGCCCGAGTGTTGGCAGAGGAATGGGGCGAAGAATCCATTCCCAAGGGATTCATTCCCCTGTCCCCATTCCCATGCCATCGCATCGTGGATACCTCCTGTTGCCTCGCCAAAGCGCGCATCTCCCCCGTTGACACCTTGCGGCTCCTTGTTAGTGTCGCGCCTCATTTTTCGCGGACTCTCCCGAGAAACAAAACTGCACTCGACACATCCTGTTTATGGCTAAAGCACTGAAATACGTTTACACGTGGGGCAATAAGAAGGCGGACGGCGACGGCTCCATGAAGGCCCTCCTCGGCGGCAAGGGCGCGAACCTCGCGGAGATGACGCGCATCGGCCTGCCCGTGCCTCCCGGCTTCACGATCTCCACCGAGGTCTGCACGTATTTCTACGCGAACAAACGCTCCTACCCGAAGGAACTCCAGGCCCAGATGGAAGCGGGCGTCGCCAACATGGAAAAGATCATGGGCACCAAGTTCGGCGCGACCGCCGGCATGCCGTTGCTCGTCGCTGTGCGCTCCGGTGCGCGCGATTCCATGCCGGGCATGATGGACACCATCTTGAACCTCGGCCTTAACGACCAGTCCGTGCTCGCGCTAGTCAAGGCAAGCGGCACCGAGCGTTTCGCCTGGGAGTGATACCGCCGCTTCATCCAGTTTTTTGGCGACGTGGTAATGGGCGTGCAGAAGCGCGAGGGCGAAGACCACGACCCCTTCGAGCACACCATCCACACCTTCAAGCACGAGACCTATCATCGGGACATCATTGATTCCGACCTCACCGCCGCCGACCAGCAGGAGCTGGTGAAGCGCTTCAAGGCGCTCGTGAAGAGTCGCACGAACAAGGCGTTCCCGAACAATCCTTGGGACCAACTTCGCGGTGCCGCTGGCGCCGTGTTCGGCTCTTGGATGAATGACCGCGCCAAGGTCTATCGCGCCAAATACAACATCCCCTCCGAGTGGGGCACCGCCGTCAACGTCCAAGCGATGGTCTACGGCAACACCGGCAATGACTCCGGATCCGGCGTCGCCTTCACCCGCAACCCGGCTAACGGCGTGGATGAATTC
>SXGS01014189.1_pt1 | contig 15859 bp, 14 predicted proteins | sample 3174681 | NCBI WGS metagenome assembly SXGS01 (sample SAMN11356861, study PRJNA531348) | freshwater metagenome | isolation source: freshwater sample F1-80 | place: China: Fuxian Lake, Yuxi | collected 2017-12-25 | reverse complement strand
GAGCACGATCACGTCCTGCACCTGACTCGGTAGGTCCAGAACGCGTAGCCCCGAAGTCGAAAGCGCCGCCCAAGCGGGATGGCCGGTCGCCAGCATGGCGGCGAGGCAGGTCTCGATGCCTTCGCCGACCATCAGGACCGTAGCGGGCTCCGCGAGCCGCAACGCACCGCCACGACATGGACCGAGCATCATCTTCGAGGGCTCGACCGGGGCCTTGCCATTGCCGTTACGGGCGAGGAAGGTGCGATGGATGGCCAGCGGCGCATCGTCGGGCCCACGCGTGACCAGCGCGACCATCACCGGCCAAATGCCGCCAGAGGGGTGTTTCAGCCCGGTGTGAAACCGGAGCGTCGTCGCCGGTCGCGAGCCATGCAGCCCGCGTGAGGCGAGATAGCTTTCGACTAGGGTGCCGGCGGCCGGTTTCGCAGACCGCCAGACCGCAAGTGCGGCCTCGGTGCGGGTCGCGTCGATCGGGTCTGGCCGGTGCGGGCTCCCCACGCGGCGGGCCGGGTGCAGGAGCGGTGGACGACTCTTGTCGGTCCACAGGCCGCGTGCCCGGAGCGTAACGATGACGCGCTCCTGATCGCAGCCCGCATGGCAGCGCACCAGCACTTTGCCGTCGGCGCCGTCACGAATCGAAAGGCTCGGCGTGCGGTCGTCGTGGGCGGGGCAGCGGGCCATCCAGCCGCTGCCCACCTTCCGTCCGCGAAGGGCCGCAGCGGTGCGCTCAGCGTCCATAGCGCGCCTCCTTGTTGACAGCGGTGATGGGCTGGCTTTGGTCGTTACCCGGGAGCCTCATCTCAGCCCGCGACCACTCGGCGAGGACTGCGAAGAACCCGGTAGCGTTCTCCGCGATTTGCCGGGCGTCTTCGCGGCTCAGCTGGCGCCCCATGCGCGTTTGCCAGACGTGAAGAGTCCGGTCGATCAGACTGTTGTTGGTTAGGTGCGTGTGTTTCACCGAAGACCTCACGGCCGGCTTTGTGCCGCGCCGTGCCTCTGGTCTCCGGCCTCGGAATCCCACCGATGACGCTGGACCTTACGTGATGTGCATCTTCGGCGTCCCCGTCTCAGGGATCACCGGTACTGGCGCCTTGTCAGCTCGGTATTTCTTCCTCGGGAATTGTGAACTTGTGCGACTTACCGGCGTCGATGACAAGTTCGCGGCGATTCCCCTTCCCGATGTTTCCAGAAATGGCGTAACGGAAGTGGCCGTGACGAAGTCCGTCGATGAAAGCTTGAATCAGGCGATCGCACGCCTCGCGGAATTGCGGTCCGCCGTCCTGCCCGGCGCCTCGATGGTTCGGATCGTTATGCATTGTGCAACAGCGCTTTCAGGTCCTTGATGGTTGAGGAGAACGCCAGCGGCGTCACGGACACGTCGTCTCCGTAGAACGCGAGCACGTCGTCGCGCCGCGTCGGGCGGTCGAGGAACACGAACACCTTGCGTGGGCCGTCGGCGCGCAGGTCTAGAAGGTGGTAGCCCACGCACCGCAGGAAGCAAGCAAGGTAGAAATCGCGTGTCTCGAACACGATCTCGCCCGCTCTGACTGTTGTTTTCGCCTGTCCAGTTGACACTTGACAATTTCCTCAAAAAGGGGGGTTATTCGCCGCCTGCGAGAACTTGTTGCTTTGGATCTTCGCGGAGCAGGAGGTTGAGTGTCTCCAGGCGGATGCGCATGGCGTGAGGCGACACCAGAAACATCTCCGCAAACGGACGCGCTATCGCTTCCATCGCCAGGTCGGTCTCCCATTCTTCGACATTCAGTTGGTCTTGCCGTTCTTCAGCATCCGCAATCAGGCCGATCGCGTCGCGCCGGCTTCGATCCATGACGTGGCACCGGCAATCAGGAAACCTCTCGTCCCAGGCGGCGAATACCAGCCCGCGCGGCATCAGAAGACAGGAAGCGTAGAAATCCGCTTGCCACTCCACCCGCTCCTTGGCTTCGCTCGACCGACAGATCACTGAGGCCACGATGGGCTCATCAAAAAGCGCCCCTTGTGCCGGGTTCTTCGCAAACAGGTGCCGATGCAAGCGCCAGTGGCCACCGCCTTCGTGCGCGAGGGTAAACCGATAGCGGCCTTCCTTCTCCGGGTGGTCCTCGGGGTCCAGGCTCTCGTCGATTACGATCCGTGCTTCTTCCAAAAATATCGCGCCGATGATGTCGGGGCCTTCAATGGGCCGAGGTACGCCAAACAGACGATGCGTGTCGTCGAACTCAAGGCTCAGTTTGAGGTGCTTTTCGACGATGTCCTCGAGGGGTATCGGCGGCTTGCAGATGGTGTGATGCGCGGCCTCGTACTCGGCCAGCAGCGCGGATGCGTCGTTCTCGATCGCCGCGTCTGCAAGGTAAGGCACCTTCTTCTTCCTCGCGCTGAAGTCCGTCATCTGCATCCTCATAGAAACCCACCGTCTAGAAAGTCACTTGTCCTTCGCCTTTTGCGCGTCTCGGGATAGCCGGGCAATGTCCTCGGCCTTAAGCCCCTTCGTCGTCCGCAGGAGCGCAGCTAGTTCCACCGGCTGGCGCTTGATGATGTCCGAGATGTCGGACGACACCCGGCCCGCCCGCGCCAGCAGGTCATCCGCGTCAAAGCCAAGGATGTCGGCGATCACCTTGACCTTGTCCTCGGCCGGCGGCGGGAACTCGTCCCGCTCGATTTTGGACAAGTAGGTAGGGCTCACCCCAATCTTCTTCGCCATCTCGCGGAGGCCGATCTCCTTGGCCTCCCGCGCTTTGCGGATGAATGCGCCGAACTTTCCTCTACCGGTCGTCCTCGGCTCTTGTGTCATCTGTTTAGTGTTCACTATACATAATCGCCTAGCTGGAGTCAAGCGCACCCTGGCAACGGGTTCGGGCGGGCCGTTCTGCCCGGCTAGCTCCAGCCTTGGGAAGATGCATAATGCGCGCCGGCACCAGGGCGACGCTAGGAAGTTTTGGAGCCGTGACAACCTCCAATCGCTCTGCTCAGCCTGTCACGACCGCAAGACCGCAACAGAGCGCGGCCACAGCGTGGCAAGATTGCCGGCAGCCTGGGGAGGGCAGGTCAAATCTCTAGGGCAAACGGGCGGTTGACCGACAGGGCATCTTTCTTCGCGTGATGTCGAAATAAGTCAATCAAATATTGCCTCAATCATTGTTGACTTGACATGATTTGTGGCATGGCTGGTGGATTATGGGTAATTTTCGATCGGGACGGCGCAAGAATCCTGAATCTATCCGCAAGATTATCGGCGCTCGCCGAGGCGCTAAGACTGAACTCGCGCGACTGATGACCGCGGCTCAGGTCGTCGAGGCAGAACGCCGAGCTCAGGAGTGGCAAACGACGTTTGAAAATCGCGGGAGGTAGCGCCACCAATCACGCTGGGCTGGGGAGCCCGCGGACTTCCTTAAGCAAGCCGATTAACTCAGCTCCCGGCGCCATGCAGAGAGTTCGAAACGTGTCCAAGAAGGGCAGCCATCTAACTTGTTCTAAACATTCAACTTTCTCTCGCGGTTGCATAAGCCCGGCGGCGTTCGAACGAAGGATGACTCAAGCAGCGTAGTCAAACCATCCACCAAATCGGGTCAATCGCACTACACCCCGGAAGGCCGTAAAGCCATCCGACCGATGTGATAGGGTCAGAAATCTTGTTCACGCGATCTGGACTCCCGCACCGCGTCCTTCTGCAGCCCGTCCTGTCGGCGGCCGTTGCGCTGGCCATCGGCAGTGTGCTGACCCTTAGCTGCCGACAGCCCGTACCACCGCCTTCGTGGACTCTCGCACCGGACTCGGCTGTCAAGACCGACGATGGCGCGCTGCTGGCGCGGATCGGCCAGGCCCTCGACGCTGCCGAGCAGGCCGGCACCGACCCGTCGATCTCCAAGTTCCACGTCCGCACCGCGACGGTCATCACCGCCGGCGACGCCAACCACGTCGTGGTCGGCGGCAATACGGAGTATGCCTGGCCCGAGGCCGTGCACGGCGAGGTCTCGGTCATGAACCACGTGATCGCGCGCTTCGGGGCTGACGCCGCACGGAAGGTTGCGTTTGTGGCCTTCTACTCGCAAAGCTGTGGCGACAGCCGGGGCTGCGGGGACTGCCGCGACTACTTGCGGGCGGTGACCGAGTACGCATCACTCATGTTCGTCTGCGGCCGGGCCACCGATCGCACCATCCACATCCGGAAGTTTGCCGACGGCCTCTTGGACGAAGAGCAGTTTCCGCACGCGACGCCCGAGAGCATCACGCTGCCTCGCCGCGACCTCGACCGGTTGCTCGACGCCGCGGCGGTGGCGCGGAGCGGCGGCGTCGAGCTGTTCACGGCCCCTCAGCCGAAGGTCGGTGCGGCCGCGCTGACCTCGACCGGCCGCATCTACCGGGCCGCGGGGGCCGACGACGCTGCGTTCCACTACCGATACCCGGTGGGTGGGGTGCTCCAGCAGGCAGCCACTGAGCGTGACTACTTTGTTCGAGCAGTGGCAATCGCTGGCGGCGCCGGCCAGTGGCCGCAAGTCACGTATCGCGACAGGCAATATGGGTTCGAGTCCAGCACGTTCGGCACGGCGCGAGCGCTGCCGCCCACGCTGCTCATCCTGTCGAATGGCCAGGGTCGCCTGAAGGCGACGACCTTCGAGGCGGCGCTTCCGCACCCCTTCAGCGTCGCCCGCTTCAACCCGGAGGCGATCGAGCGCTTCCTCACGCGTACGGGTGCTGTTCCTGGAGGCAAGCCAAGCGACGCCGGTGCCATCCCTCGTTGAAACTCTCCTCGTCGTCGAGCAGCACGACGAGCACGTTGGGATCCCCTAGCTGCAGAGACAAAGGCGCCTCCTGGAATACCCGCGGTGACGTCACTCTCCGTCGGTTGAGAGTGCCCTCCACTCCTGATCGAAGCGCTCGCGCGTTACGAACGACTTTTGGGTGCCGATGCTGGTGGTCGACAGCGCCGCGTAAAGACTGGCGCGAGCGATGGCGTCGCGTTCGTCCAGCCCTTCGCCGAGGAAGACGGCGAAGCTGCCGACGAAGGCGTCGCCGGCACCGGTGGTGTCCTTGCTTGCCACACGGTAGGGCGGCATGTGCGTCACGCCGTCGGCACCGGCGACGAGCGCGCCCTTCTCACCCAGTGTGATAATGACTCGTCGCAGCCCCTGGCCGACCATGTGGGTGGCGCACACCGCCGCTTCGTCGATCGACCGCACCGGCATGCCGGTGATCGTCTCGGCCTCGGTCTCGTTGGGCACGAAGTAGTCGACGCCGGCCAGCGCGCCCAAGTCGAATGGCTGGCCCGGCGCCGGGTTGACGATGCACCGGATGCCGCGCTGGTGGGCAAAGCGCGCGGTGTAGAACACGGTCTCGAGCGGAATCTCGAACTGCAACACGATGCAGTCGGCGGTCTCGAGCAACGCCTGCGCGGCGTCGACGTCGGCCAGCAGCAGCTGGTCGTTGGCGCCCTTGACGACGATGATCCGATTCTGGCCGTTCGACTCGACGAAGATCGGGGCAACGCCGCTCGAGGTGCCGGGCACGATCCGCACCTGCGAGGATTCGATGCCCTGCGCCTGAAAATTGGCGATCGTCGCCGGACCGAAGAGGTCGTCGCCGACCCGGGCAACCATCGACACATCGGCCCCGCAGAGCCGCGCCGCAACCGCCTGGTTGGCGCCCTTGCCGCCCCAGCCAAGATCGAAGTGCTGGCCGAAGATCGTCTCGCCAGCCTTCGGGAAGCGATCCGAGAACGTGGTCAAGTCGACGTTGGCGCTGCCCACTACTGCAATTCTTGAAGGTCTAGTCATGTGGCCTCGATCTCAGCCGGAGATCAGCGGGTCATGAGTACGAGGAACTGTTCGTAGAACTTCTTCAAGTCGAGGTCCCACTGCACGGTGGCGACGCGCCACCACGAGGGCATCGTCCGCGGCCGCGGCGGCTGCCCGGGCACGACGTCCTCGACGAAAATCGTCTGGCCGTAGCCGGGCCCGTGACCGATGTCGATGTTCACGTAGAGCTGCTGCTGTGCGGTGATGATGCTCGGGTCGAGAAATGCCAGCACTGAGATTTCGTCCCACATGAAGCCACCGCCACCGGCCGAGCCCAGCGGATGGAACTTGGCGACGAACTGGGCGGCCTTTGCGTTCGACGCCGCCAGCTGCCTCTTGAGGTCGTCGCTGAGCGAGGTCTTCACCGAGATATCCACGGGCGTGATCACGATCTTTTTCCACGGCGCACTCATCGCGATGCGGGTCGCTTCGGGATCCCACCACCAGTTGAACTCGCGGCGGCCGTTGATGCGGTGGTTGCCGCCCTGTCCGACGTTGAAGCCGGCGCCCATCAACACCAGTTCCTTGGCCAGCGTCGCGATCTCGGGGTCGAGGCCGAGTGCCAGCGCCACCGTCGTGAAAGGGCCGCCAACCCACAGCGTGACCTCACCTGGGTATTTGCGGATCTGTTGAATCATGAACAACGCGCCGTGCAGGGCGATCGGCGCAAGGGTAGTAGCGCCGGTGAACGGGGTTGGCACGACGTTGGGCTCGTGGTATCGGCCAGGATTCCACGCTCCCTTGTATGAAAACTCGCCGTACTGCGCCTCCCAAGCCGCGGCCTGCTCGCGGGAGTTGATGAGCGGAAAAGCGGCCCCGGCGGCGACCGGAGTCGTGCCGTGGCCGGTCAGCTCCAGCATCCGGAGCATGTGCGCGGTGCCAGCCTTCACCCACGCGTCGCCGGCGGTCACGGTGATGCCGAGCACCTCGACGTTGGGCGCCTGCAGCATCGCCAGCGTCGAGATCATGTCTGTGCCGAGTGCAGCGCCGTCCTGGTCGATGAACACCTTCTTCCTCACGGCTGTCGCCTGGCCGACGGCCGGAGACACTGTGCCTGCAACGAGCGCGGCGACCACCGCCGCGGTCACTGTGACTTGCGACCATACAGACATGGCGACTCCCTTCGCGTGTGTGGCCGCGGTTACCGGCGGCGTGTCATTAGATCGACGTAGAGGTTCCAGAAGGCCGCGCGGTCGACATCCATGAGCACCTTCACTTTTTGCGTGCCGGCTGGGAAATCGGCCGACGTGTCGAGCGAGCGTCGCCGCGACTGTTGAGAGCCGACCGAGCGACCGTAGTTCGGCCCGTAGGTGACGTCGACGTCGAGGAAGCGCTCGTCCAGGCGCGTCGCGATCGCCGGTTGAAGGAAGATGGCCGACGTCAGGGCGTCCCAGACGTAAGACCGGGCCTTGGGGTCCTTCTCGAAACGGGGGCCGTGCAGCTGCCGGAACAACGCCGTGATGGGGGTCTCGGGCGCGCTCGTGATTCGGTCGTATTCGACCTTGGTGTAGTAAACCCGCTCGGCAACGTCGATCGGAACGACGACCTGCTCACGGACCGGCGCGCGCAAGGTGATACGCACTGATTCAGGATCGAACCACCAGTTGAATTCGGCACTTGGTGTCGAGTTACCGGGCACGTCGATGGCGCCACCCATGTAGATGATCCGCTTAACCAGCGGCACGATCTCCGGGTTCTTACGAATCGCCAGGGCGATGTTGGTGGTCGGCCCGAGCGCGAAGAGCGTCACCTGATTCGGACGGGCCTTTACCGCCCGAACGATGAAGTCGACGGCGTGCTCGGTCGACGGCTTCGCTGCCGGATAACCGAGCGGCGGCTCGCGGTCGAGCGACAGGTAGGACTCGGGACGGGGCCGGCCGTAGGCGCCGAGGAACTCAGACCGCCCCCAGAGCCGCTCTTCGGCCTCGAGCCACGGCTGCCGGCTGCCCATCAGCGGCTCGCGCACGCCCATGAACACCGGAATGTCCTGGCGCCCGACGAGCTCCAGTTGCCGTAGGGCGAAGGCCGTGCCGCTCTCGGTCCAGGTGTTGCCCGGAACGATGGTCACGCCGAGCACGGTGACGCTCGGGCTGTTGAGCAGCATGAACAACGCCACCGCGTCGTCGTTCAGCACGCCCATGTCCGCGTCGACGATGACGTAATCCTGCGTGACCGCGCCGGCCGGCGCCGACATCAGCAGTGCGGCACAGATCGCCGCGGCCACCCAACAGCGACGCAGACTTGACAGGCCTCGACGCACGTGTTCTAGTCTGCCCAATGTAGCCATGATTGCTGCAAATCTTACGGAGAGATGCCGATCTTTGACAGCAAATTCCGCGGCCACCCACCAGCGACGCAAGCTTGACAGGCCTCGACGCACGTGTTCTAGTCTGCCCATCGTTACCATGATTGCTGCGAATCTTACGGAGAGATGCCGGTCTTTGACAGCAAATTCCGCAGCCACTTTCGGCATCCTCGTCACTCCTTATTCCCTCAGGAACCGGACAAGCAGGTAGTCATGATTCCCTCTTGGATACGCGTCTCAATGCTCATCACCGTCGTGACCATGCTACCCATGGCCCCGGCGTTTGCCCAGTCGGTCGGATCGATCGCGGGCGTGGTGCTCGATGCCTCGAAGGCCAGTCTGCCCGGCGCCGTCGTGACCGCCCGGAACGAAGGCACGAGTGCGGTCCGCGAGGTGGTCGTCGACCAAGCCGGCCGCTACGCCCTGCCGCAGTTGCCGATTGGCCGCTACACGGTCACCGCGACCATGACCGGTTTCCAAACGCAGGAGCGCAGCGGCATCGTGCTCGAAGTGCAAGCGTCGCTTACGCTCGCGTTCACGCTACCGCTCGCCGGGGTCACCGACACGGTGACCGTCACCAGCCAGGCTGCCGTGGTTCAATTGCAGCGCAGTGACGCCAACCTCGGTCAACTGATCAATGCCCAGCAGGTGGCTGAACTGCCGCTGACCGGCCGCAATTTCGTGCAGCTGGCGCTGCTTGGCCCGGGGACCGTGAGCGGCCGGGCCGGCAGCTTCCTGGCCTCGGGCCCGACGAGCGAAGTCTCCTACCGCGGCAGCATGTCGGTGTCGGCACAGGGCATGCGCGAGAATGCCAACGATTGGCTCTACGACGGCGTCGACAACAACGAACTCACCGCTGGCGGCGTCGGCATCCTGCCGAACATCGACTCGATCCGGGAGTTCAAGGTGCTCACGCACAACTACCAGGCGCAGTACGGCAGCCGCGGCGGTACGACCGTGCTCGTGAGCAGCAAGGCCGGTGAGAACAGCTTTCACGGCTCGGCCTTCGAGTTCTTCCGCAACGATGCCCTCGACGCTCGCAACTTCTTCGATGGGGCGCAGAAACGCCCCTGGAATCAAAACACCTACGGCTTCTCGCTTGGTGGGCCCATCAAGCGTGACCGCACCTTCTTCTTTACTGGCTTTCAGGGCAACAACATCGACGAGGGTCTGACGACGCTGCTCACCGTGCCGACAGCGTTGATGCACCAGGGCAACTTCACCGAATCGTTTCCGGGCGCGGCGGCGCCGATTATCTACGATCCGGCGACGACTCGCGTCGACCCAGTCAGCGGGCTGCTGGTTCGCGATCCGTTCCCCGGCAACATCATCCCCGCTGGCCGTATCAGCCCGATCGGCCGGGCGCTGCTCGACCTGTTGCCCCTGCCGACCTTCACCGACAGGCTTGGCGGCAACTATCTTGCCAACCCGGTCAAGACGCTCGACGACTACCAGGGTGACCTGCGCATCGACCACAACTTCAACAACAACGATCGTGTCTTCGCCAGGTTCAGCGCTGAGGAGGCCGATCAATACCTGCCGACCGGACTGCCCGACTTCGGCGCTGCGGGCGCCTTCGCCAGCAACCAGACCTTCGAGACCCACGCCAAGAACGTGGCGCTTTCGCATACGCACGTCTTCAAGAACAGCACGGTCAACCAGTTCACGGCCGGTTACAACAGGGTCTACAACTTCATCACGTCGTTCGGCTACGGCTCGAACAAGTCACGCGAGTTGGGCATCCCGGGGGCGAACCTCGGCACTGATGAGACCTCGTCACTGACCCGCATGACGTTCCAGAACTTCGCGGGCGTTGGCGATCGTGGCTTCTCGCCGTTCCAGGGCGGGACAGACGTCTACCACTACACCGATACGCTGACGATGGTAAGGGGCAGTCACACCATCAACACCGGCGGTACTTTTCGAGCGATGCAGCTGAATCTGCTCGGCGACACGGCGCTGGCCGGCCAGTTCGCCTTCACGCCGTTCTTCACCTCAGGCTTCAACGCCGCCGGCGCTCTTAATGGCGCCACCGGAAGTTCGATTGCCAGTCTCCTCCTGGGCCTGCCGGCTTCCGGCGGACGCAACGATCAGCTGAACGGGTCGGTGAAGGGGCGACGGTGGAAAGAGTATCGCGCCTTCGTCGACGACACCTGGCGGGTCAACGACGCGCTGACGATGACGCTCGGTCTGGCCTACATGGTGACCACGCCCCAAACCGAGGCCAAGGACCGCTTCGCCAACTTCGACTTCTACACCGGCGAGATCTTCGTCGGCGGTGATGTCGGCGTGAAGACCGACTGGAGCAACCTCCAGCCGCGCATCGGCTTCGCCTGGAGCCCGGGAGCGAGCACCAGCACGGTCTGGCGTGGCGGCTATGGCATGTATCACGACGTGTCGGCAATGGGCGGCGCGACGGGTCCTTACCAGAACCCGCCGTACGCCAACGCCTACTCGTTCGTGAGCGACAACATCACCCCAGTGCGGACGCTCGCCACCGGGTTCCCCGCAAACGACCTGCCGGTCGAGCCGGCCAACCATCGCGGCGACTGGACCACCATCGACCCGGACTTCAAACAGGGACGAGTTCAGCAGTGGAGCCTGAACGTCGAGCGTCGACTACCGTTCAGCACCGTTGCCAGCATCGCTTACGCCGGCAGCTACGCCGATCGGCTGTTTGACAAGAGCCGCAATCTGAACAGCGCGACGCCGGGGCCCGGCTTCAACCCCTCGGCCCGACGCCCCTATCCGAATCTGCAGAACGTGATTGCCGCGGTCAGCCGTGGCTGGATGAAATACAACTCGCTGCAGATGCGGGTCGAACGCCGCGCCTCGGCTGGCAGTTACTTGCTCGCGTCCTACACCTACGCCAAGGCGCTGACCAACGGCGTCTCCGGCTTTGGCGGCGATCCCGGTATCGTCTATTTCCCGGTGGTCGACGACGACAAGGTTGACACGGGATCGGCGAACACCGACCTGCGGCACAACTTTTCGCTGAGCGCACTCTACCAGTTGCCGTTCGGAAACGGCCAGCCGTTCCTCTCCAGTCTGAAGGGCTTGCCAGAGGTGATTCTCGGCGGCTGGAGCATCAACGCCATCGTCATTGCCCAGTCCGGCTACCCGCTCGGCATGAATATGGCCAACAACCAGTCGGGGACCGCCTTCGGCAACCGGCCCGACCGGGTCTGCGGCGGGGCTCTCGACAATCCGAGCGTCAGCCGGTGGTTTGACACAAGTTGCTTTGTCGCGCCGGCGGTCGGCGTGCTCGGCAACGCGGCCCGGACGACGCTGTTCGGACCCGGCCGTTGGAACGCGGACCTGGCACTGTCGAAGAAGGTGCGCGCGCTCCAGTTTCGCGCCGAGGTGTTCAACGTTTTCAACAACGCGCAGTTCGCCGTGCCGAACACCACCGTCGGCTCGCCGCTGTTCGGTCGGATCACGTCTACCGTCAAATCGTCACGTCAAGTTCAGTTGGCGCTGAAATACGTGTTCTAGGTCCGGTGCCGTGGCCTCTACCGCCTGACGAACGCCGATCGATATGACCACGTTCCGGGCCTTGGCCCTCCTCTTGGTTGTCGCAGTCGCCGCCGAGCCAGCTAAGGCCCAGCCGGCGCAGAAGGTCATATTCGACACAGACTTCGCGTTCCCGCCCCAGGACGACGCGATGGCGCTGTTTTTCGTCCTCAATTCGCCCGAACTCGACGTGCTCGGCATCACCACCGTCGCTGGCAACCGCAGCGTAAACGTCGCGACGGCTGACGTGCTGAAGGTCCTCGAGGTGGCTGGGCGCACCGAGATCCCGGTATACCAGGGTGCGGCCGCGCCCTGGCTGCACAAGGGTATTGATTGGGACACCAAGTTCCACGGCGGCTGGTTCGCGAACGAACCGGCGCGGCGGCCTCCCGGCGGCTTCGCCACGACGAAGAAAGTCGAGCGGCGCGGCGCCATCGACTTCCTGGTCGAGACAGTGATGAAGAGCCCTGGCCAGGTGGCGGTCCTGGCCGTTGGCCCCCTGACCAACATCGCGATGGCCATGCGGATGGAGCCACGCTTCGCAGGCAGCGTCAAGCAGCTGGTGATCATGGGTGGGGCCATCGCCTCGCTGCCAGACGGCGGCGGCAACCACACGCCGAATGCCGAATTCAACTTCTACGTCGATCCCGAAGCGGCCCAAGTGGTGCTTCGGTCGGGCATCCCGATCGTGCTGTCGCCGCTGAACGTGTCGCGCAAGGCAAGGTTCACGAAGGTCGAATACGACAGGATCGTCGCCGTCGACACGCCGATTACCCGCCTGATCAAGGAGACTCTCGGACCGGGCTACGCCGAGCAACCTGGCCGAGTCTCGCTGATGTACGACCAGGTGGCTGCAGTGACGCTGGTCGCGCCCCAACTCGTCAAGGCCGTCGAGCTGATGGTCGATGTCGACGCCAATCCTGGGCCCAGCTACGGCGTATCGGTGGGGGCGCCCGACGTGTGGCCAGGCGGCGAGAGCGCGGCCAGGATGCGGGTGCAGATCGATCTCGAGTGGGAACCGTTCATACGTCTCTACATCGAACGCGTGGCGGCGGTCCGGCCGGCCGTGCGCCGCTAGGGAAGCCAGCGCGGGAGCGGTCGGCCGCGCCCCCAAGAGGAGTGACATGACCATCGTCGAATCGTACGCCGTAGCCGTGGTGATGTGCGTGGTCACGATGATCTGCTGGGGCTCATGGGCCAACACGCAGAAACTGGCCAGTAAGGAATGGCGATTCGAGCTGTTCTACTGGGACTACGCCATTGGCGTTCTGCTGTTCGCCCTAGTGCTGGCCTTCACGCTGGGTAGCAGCGGCACCGCCGGCCGCAGCTTCTTGGCCGACCTGGGCCAGGCCGATGGCGCCGCCCTGCGGTCAGCGTTCATCGGCGGCGCGGTCTTCAATCTGTCGAACATTTTGCTCGTCGCTGCCATCGACATAGCCGGCATGGCCGTGGCGTTTCCCATCGGGGTCGGATTGGCCTTGGTGCTTGGCGTCATCACCAACTATCTCGCCAGCCCGGTTGGCAATCCCGTGCTCCTGTTTCTCGGAGTGGCCTGCGTCGTCGCGGCGATCCTTCTGTCGGCGCTGTCCTACAGCCGCCTGCCGGCTCAGGGGCAACGCACGATGGGTAAGGGCATCGTGCTATCGGTCGTGGCTGGGTTCCTTATGGGCTTTTTTTACCGCTTCGTGGCCGCGTCTATGTCGGCCGACTTCGTCAACCTCGAACCCGGTAAGCTCGGGCCCTACACCGCCATCGTGATGTTCTCGGCCGGCCTGTTAGCCTCCAATTTCGTGTGGAACACCCTAGTAATGAAGTGGCCCTTTGTGGGCGAACCGGTGGCGTTCGGCGACTATCTCGCCAAGGGCTCGCCTCGTCTCCACCTGATTGGCCTGCTCGGCGGCGCCATCTGGAACCTTGGGATGTCGCTCAGCCTTATCGCGGCCGGCGCTGCCGGCTTCGCCATCTCTTACGGTCTCGGACAGGGCGCCACTTTGGTGGCGGCGTTGTGGGGCGTCTTCATTTGGAAGGAGTTCGCCGGCGCACCTGCCGGAACATCCCGCCTGTTGGCGTTCATGTTCGGGTTCTTTGTCGTCGGTCTCACGCTCATCGTCGCCGCGAGGCTGGCCTAGTGCGTTCAAGCTGCTGCGGGCAGGCGCCGGGGTGGCGGGTACTATAAGATCACGGCACTGTGCCAACTACTGTCCTTGGTCGTGCCCGCGCTCTCTCGGTGCTCGTGCTTGCCGCCTGCGCGCCGATTCTGGGCTGCGACGCTGCTGGCACAGAGGGCGCCGCCGTCGACCTCATCGTCACCAACGCGCAGGTGGTCACGATGAACGACCGGCGCGACATCTTCGACAACGGGGTCGTCGCCATCCGGGGCTCCGACATTGTTGCCGTGGGTCCGTCGACACTCGCGGCTGGCTATAGAGCAACTAAGACCATCGACGCGCGTGGCGGCATCGTCATGCCCGGCCTAATCAATACTCATACACACGTCTCGATGTCCGTCTTTCGCGGGCTCGGAGATGACGTGCCGGACCGATTACGCAAGCTGATTTTTCCTTTGGAGAAGGCACTCATCGATCGCGAGCTCGTCTACTGGGGTGGCCTGCACGGCATGGTCGAGATGATCGAAGGCGGCGTGACGACGTTTGTCGACATGTATTACTTCGAAGACGAAGTGGCCAGAGCCGCCGTGCAGGTCGGTCTGCGCGGTGTCCTCGGCGAAACGATCCTCAACTTTCCCGCGCCGGACGCCCCCGAGCCCTACGGCGGTCTGGCCTACGCCAGGACATTTGCTGCCGGCTTTCGCAACCATCCGTTGATCACCCCGGCCCTGGCGCCGCACGCGCCCTATTCGCTCGACGAGGAGCACCTGCGCCTGGTGGCGCGTGAGGCCGAGACCCTCGACTTACCGGTGCTCATCCACGTCGCCGAGATGACCGACGAAGTGGAGACGCTCCGCAAGGAGCGGAATCAGACACCGGTCGAGTACCTGGACTCGGTCGGCCTGCTCAGTCGCCGCGTGGTAGCGGCTCACTGCATCTTTGTCAGCAACAGCGATATTCAACTGCTGAAGCAGCGCGATGTCGGGGTGGCGCACGCCGTGGTCTCGAACAGCAAGTCCGCCAAGGGCGTGGCGCCAGCCGTGACGATGTTCAAGGAGGGGCTGCGGATCGGTTTGGCGACCGACGGAGCCATGAGCGGCAACACACTCGACATCATCGGGCAGCTGGGCTATGTGGCCAAGATCCACAAGCTCGACCAGCGTGACCGTAACGTGATGCCCGCAATTGACGTGGTCGAGATGGCCACCAGAGGCGGGGCGCGTGCACTGCACATGGAAGACCGCATTGGTTCGCTTGAGGTAGGCAAGCGCGCAGATCTGATCGTGCTCGACGGCGACGCGACCGCGATGGTCCCTCGCTACGACGTGTATTCGGCGCTCGTCTACGCTGCGAGCCCCAAGGACGTGCTGTCGACCGTCATCCACGGACGGGTCGTGATGCACGACCGCAAGCTGATGACGGTCGACGTAGACGAGGTGAAGGCGAAGATGCGCGAGATCGGCCGGAAGGTCGAAGCCGCCGTCGCCAAAGGCATCAGCTAACGGGGCCGGCCTAATCCGTTTCAGAGGCGGAACGTACACGCCGCAGCGCCCGCGCAGGCTCTTCTCCCGGCCGTAACAGCCTCCGACGGGATTCTCCGGCGACCGCCCCTGCGCTTGTTCCGTTCTGGCGGACAGGTTTGACCACAACGTTTTGCGGATAGACAGTAAGCGATATTAGCTGCCTCCCGAGTCAACATCAGGGCCGTGCTCAGACGCGGCGCCATTGAGCCAGCGTGGCATCGTACGGCGGCAGCAAACCGTCGAACACGATGGCGCCTCCAGTGGTCGGAATATCGGTGGTCTGGATGTTGTCCTTGAGCACAATCGGGATGCCATGTAGCGGTCCGCGCACCTTGCCGGCCTTGCGTTCTTGGTCAAGCCGGTCCGCTTCCGCGAGGGCCGTGGGATTGACTGTCATCACGACGTTCAGGCGATCCTCGTAGCGCCCAATCGCTGTAAATAATGCTCGACGATCTGGCACGACGTGATCCGTCCATCCAACGGGGTATCGATCGAGTTGCTCACTCGGGGCTACTAGACGACTCGCTGCGTTAGCTGACGTAACGAGGAAGAGGGACGGGAGTCTGGGACAGTCACCTGTTCAACGGAGGTTGACCTCAAATTTTTTCGAGATCGCGTCGT
>SXGS01347560.1_pt1 | contig 15860 bp, 14 predicted proteins | sample 3174681 | NCBI WGS metagenome assembly SXGS01 (sample SAMN11356861, study PRJNA531348) | freshwater metagenome | isolation source: freshwater sample F1-80 | place: China: Fuxian Lake, Yuxi | collected 2017-12-25 | reverse complement strand
CGTTTCGAGCGCGTCCACATTGGCCAAGGGCTCTCCCATTCCCATGAAGACCAGATTGGTGATTCGCTCGCCGGCCTTGAGCTGGTCCTGAGCGGTCAAGACTTGATCGACGATTTCGTGGGCTTTGAGATTGCGTTTCAGACCCATGGTACCGGTCAGGCAGAAGCCGCAGTCCAACATGCAACCGACTTGGGTGGAGACACACAGTGTCAGCCGATCCTCCTCGGGGATGAGCACGGCTTCGATCATCAATCCATCGTCGAGCGTCAACAGCAATTTCCTCGTGCCGTCCTGAGACGGCAACACTGTACAGTGGGGCGCGCGCCCGACGATTGCGATCTCGGCCAATGCCGATCGATCGCGGGAGGGCAGGTCGGTCAGCTGGGCGATGCCGCGCGCGCGCCGACGGTACAGCCAGCGGAGGATTTGTCCGGCCCGATAATTCGGCCAGCCCTGTGCGCAGACGAACTTCACCATCTGCGGTTCGGTGAGGGCCAATAAGTTGGTTGGAACGGGCAGCGTCGGCATAGAGAGCATTCCCGATCTCGTTGTGTGACGAAGAGCCTACCATAAGTGAGAATGAACCGACAGCATGAGGAGCGCCGAGTCATGATGCGGTTGTAAAACTTCTTCCATTGCGGCTCATGCTGTATATAATGACCGGCGATGAAAAGACCAACCATCAGCCCTCGAGCTGCTGCAAGCCTTGGCCGAAGCTTTGTGCCGGTTTCGCTGGCCCTGTTTCTCATCGTCGCCGGCTGCCTCTTTTTGTATGACGCACAGTCTGCGCCGGTTTCGGATTCAGAAAAGCTGCAAGTGGATGGTTGTGGGTCGGCTGAGGAGTGCTTCACCGCCGCAGCATGGCCGAAAGAGCGGTTCGGTCGTGCGTTGACGAAAGATCAGGTCGCGACGCTGAAACTGGAACGGCTTCGACGAGTGATGGAGCAATTCCCGGCTTCGCCTTGGGCCAAGCGGGCAGGGTTGTTGTCGGGTGTGATGCTGGTTCAGCGGAATCCGACCGAAGCGCTCACCTACCTCCGTTCGGCCCAACAAGACTTTTCAGTCCTCGATGATTACATCCGGTTCTGGATCGGTGAATCATTGCTCCATCTGGGGGAGACGAGAGAGGCGGCCAGGGCATTCGAATCAGTGCCGCAATCAGTCCCCGATTCCAATCTGCTTGATCAGGTGGCCCTCCGTGCAGGGGAAGCTTGGTATCAAGCGTCCAGTTGTCCTGAAGCGCTGGCGTGGCTCACCAAGGCCGTCGGCATCAACGATAAAGAACCGCGAGTGCCCCAGGCGTGGCTGCGGCTGGCCGATTGCTATCTTCGAGTCAATCAGCCGGCTGAAGGCAGGGAGGCGCTGAAAAAATTATGGATGAAGTTCCCGCAGGCGAAGGAAGCCAAGGAGGCGGAAGTTCTGCTGGCGATCGATATCGGTGGCAAGTCCTGGGCCCCTCAGCCGGATGACTTTTATGCCAGGGCCCAGGCGTTTCTGGGACAGGCTCTGCATGCGGACGCGATCGACGAACTGAAAAAGTTTCTTGCGAAAGATCCATCATCTTCCCGTCGTGGGGACGCCAAGCTGAAATTGGGCATTGCGCAAGTCAGATTGAAACTCTACGCTCAAGCGCGTGAGACCTTTCAGGAACTTGCTGGGACCCAGACAGTTCAGTCCGATGAAGCCGTGGTCTGGCTGGCCCGTGTCTATCTTCGACAGGGAATGGGTGAGAAACTGTTGGAGTTGAGCCGGGGATTACCCAAGCGGTCCTTGTCTCCCGAACAAAAAGGGCAGATCAATTTATTTGCCGGGATCTGGTTGGAAGATCAGGCCCAGTTTGATGAGGCGATCGCGAAGTACCGGCACGTCGTCAAGTCTGGAGAGCCGGCATCCCAGCGGGCGGAAGCCCAGTGGCGTGAAGGGTGGGTGCTCTATCGAACGGGTCGCTACCAGGATGCGATTGCCGTGTGGCAACCAATCGTTGATCAGCGAGACGGTGAATGGGAACCCCAAGCGCTCTATTGGATCGCGCGGTCTCAGAGTCATGCCAGAGAGTCCAAATCAAAAGAAACCTTCCATCTCCTCTGCAAGCGCTACCCTCTCACGTACTATTGTCAATTGGCGCAGGGACGGACTGACATCCCAGCCGTGGCGCCTGTAGACCAGGAAAAGATGCAGAGGGATTTTTCGGGTGCGGCCGTGGCCAGTCCACAAGCCACGGATATGGTTCAGGCGCCTGGTCAGCGCAGCAATGGCCGGGCGGAAATCGAACAACAGCCGACCTATCGGCGGGCGATTGAACTCAGAACGCTTGGTCTTGAGCAGGATGCCGCGAGAGAACTTGCCGTATTGACAGACCACTACAGCCGAGATCCCAACGTGCTGGCGGCGCTGCCTGTGATGTTGAATGAAGTCGGGGCCTACCATCATGCGCTGCGCCTCGTGCGGGCTCGATTTCGAGACCGTCTGGAGCGAACTGGGGGGGCTGTGGCGGACGATTTGTGGAATGTCGCCTACCCGACAGGATTGATTCACATGATCAAAACACAGGGAATCAACGGGGTGGACCCATTTCTCATTGCGGCGATCATCAGGGAAGAAAGTCAATATGATTGGCGCGCCGTGTCCCGTGTCGGAGCCATCGGTCTTATGCAAATCATGCCTGCAACGGCCAATGCGGTGGCCCAGCGGTATCGTCTTCCCGGCGTGGTGCGGGAGGATTTGTTCGATCAGGATACGAATATTCAGATCGGGGTTCGGTACGTGGAGCAGTTGCTTGCGCAGTTTTCCGGCAACATGGCGCAGACCATCGCGGCGTACAATGCGGGTCCGATCGCCGTTGAGAGTTGGGCGGCGACCTATCGAGGCCGGAGCGAAGACGAATTCGTCGAGTTGATTCCGTTCCAAGAAACCAGGCAATATGTGAAGCGTGTCCTCCGCAGCTACAAGGAATATCTCCGCCTCGCCGGCGCTACAAAGTTCGTTTCTTGACAAGATTTCGCAAAGTTTTTTATAGTGCGGCTCGAATAATGAGAAGAGAGGGTACAGAGGATCACTATGGCGTTAGATCGGTTGGATGCGCTTGAAGATCGGATCAAAGACCTGGTGAAATTAGTCCAGGAAATGAAGCGGAAAAATGCTTCGTTGGAGGATGAAGTTAAGGCAGCCCGCCAGCGGCTCGCCTCGCAGGATGACGTGAATCGCCAGTGGGAAAAAGAGCGAGTCGATATCAGGTCGAGAATCGAGCGGGTCATGAGCGAGATAGAATTGCTGGAATGTGCGGACGATGCCAAGGAGGTGGCCCTTGACTAAGACGGTCGATGTTGAGATCTATGGCCAGCGGTATGCGATTCGCGGTGTTGCCGACGATGCCTATATTCGTCGGCTGGCTCATTTCGTCGATGATCACATGAAACATCTGGCCAAAGGCATGAAGACGGCCACTCCCTCGAAAGTAGCCGTGTTGACGGCCGTTAATCTTGCCCATCAGTTCTTCGAGTCAGAAAAGAAGCGGGCCCAGGGAGAGGCGGATGTCGATCGGCGGATGGATACATTGATGGAGTCCATCGAAGAGCAGATGCCGACGTCGCTCTTTCGGTAAATCCCCTTCCCTCCCCACGGTTCGTCTTATCTCCGTTCGTCATCGAGAGCAAGTTTCGCCTTGCTTTCATAGAAGCCCTTTGTTATCGTGGACCTACATTCTGTGATCATGTAGGTGTGGTGTTGTAACGGACAAACGGGGGATCGAGAATAGATTTCAGAATAGCTGACTCGACTGGAAACGAACGTTGCGAAAGCGAGAGAGAACGGCATAATGTCCCTGTATGGTGCGGTAATCCGGTGGATTCTCACTAGGGATGGCATACCCAGACGGAATTTTTGGCTGATTTTTGGCGACAAGATGTCAATGACAGAGGGTGGTCGCATGCCGTTCATGGTGAGGGTCAACAGATGGTTCTTGTTTCTCACACCGATCCTTTTCCGCGGCTGGGATCTCGACAGGCGATCCTGCGGTCAAGGGGAAGGCAGAGTGACAGGAATCTGACGGATGTCGTACTAGAGGGCAGACGGTCTCGCGCATTTCTCGACTGAACTGTCAGCCATCTCCTGGGCGTTGTTCTCCCTCCGTTCCTGTCTGTTAGAAGCACCCGCTTAATCCGTGTATACCATACGAGCAAACCAGGCAGTCCTGGATACCTGGTTTGCCAAGAAGGGGGTGACTCCCATTTCTACTTCAATCGTTTTCTACATTGTCTGTGCAATTGCCGGAGCCCTTGTGGGGGGCGTGGTATTTGAATTGGTGCGCCGCAACATGGCTGGGGCGAAACGGACTGAGATGGAAGAGCAGGCTAAGCAGGTCGTGCACAATGCCCAACGCGAAGCCGACAATGTGCTGAAAGAGGCCAAGCTGGAAGCTAAGGATCTCGTGTTTCAGGCAAAATCAGAAATCGAGAAAGAGCAAAAGGCAAAGCTTGTCGAACTTGCAGCCGCCGAGAAACGTTTTCTTCAGAAGGAAGAGGGATTTGATCGAAAGCTCGTTGCGCTGGACAAGCGGGAGGGCGAGTCGCAGAAACGCGATCAGGAGTTCGCGAAGCGTGAGGAGGGGCTGAACGCCAAAGAAACAGCTTGTGCCAAGGCCGAACGTGAGCATCGTGAAGCGTTGGAGCGCGTGGCCGGCATGACGGCGGAAGAAGCCAGAAAACATTTGATCGTCGAAATGGAGTCGCAGGCTCGACTTGATGCTGCTGGCATCGCCAAGCGGACGATCGAAGAGGCGCGTGAAAATGCCGAACGGGAAGCGCGTGAAATCATCACCAGCTCCATTCAGCGGGTGGTGCGCGACTATGTGTCAGAATCCACCATTTCAGTGGTCCAGATTCCAAATGACGCGATGAAGGGCCGGATCATTGGCCGGGAAGGGCGAAATATCCGCGCGATTGAGGCGGCCACAGGGATTGATTTGATCATCGATGAGACGCCGGAGGCCGTGATCATTTCGGGGTTCGATCCCTTGCGGCGGGAGATCGCAAAAGTCTCGCTTGAGCGGTTGATGCACGATGGCCGGATTCATCCCACCCGCATCGAAGAGATTGTGGAAAAGGTGAAGGTCGATATCGACAAGCTGATGTATGAAGAAGCCGAAAAGATCATCTTCGAGCTGGGGCTTGCGGATTTTCATCCTGAGTTGATCAAAGTGTTGGGGCGGCTCAAGTATCGGACGAGCTACGGGCAGAACAATCTGTATCATGCGCGGGAAGCGTCGTATATTTGCGGCATCATGGCGTCGGAATTGGGGCTCGACGTCAAGTTGGCGCGGCGCGGCGCCTTGCTCCATGACATCGGCAAAGCGGTCAGTCATGAGGAGGAAGGGCCGCATGCCATGCTGGGGGCCGAGATCGCCAAAAAATACGGAGAATCTCCCAAGATCGTGAACGCGATTGCCGCACACCATGAACAGGTAGAGCCGCTATGTCCGGAAAGTGTCCTGGTGGCTGCGGCTGAGGCGCTCTCGGCTGCCCGGCCAGGAGCCAGACGAGAAGCGCTGGAGTCCTACGTGAAACGGTTAGAAAAACTCGAGTCCTTGGCCACGGGACAAAAGGGAGTGCAAAAGGCCTATGCAATTCAAGCCGGGCGTGAAATCCGCGTGATCGTACGACAGGAAGACATCACCGATGTCGAATCGTTCCAGCTTTCCCGCGAGTTGGCGAAGAAAATCGAACAGGAACTGACTTATCCGGGGCAAATCAAAGTGACCGTCATTCGGGAGAGCCGGTACGTGGAATACGCCCGATGAAGGTGCTGTGTATCGGTGATATCATGGGCGAGCCGGGGCGGCGCGCCGTATCCCGTGCCCTCCCGCGTCTTGTTGCGCAGCGTCAAATCGATGCCGTGATTGGAAACGGAGAGAATGTCGCGGGCGGGTTCGGTATTACGCCGGAATTGGCCGAAGAATTGTTTGAATTAGGCCTCTCAGTCATCACCACGGGCAATCATGCCTGGGATAAGAAGGAAGTGCTCGATTATTTTCCGCGCGAATCCCGCCTGCTGCGGCCGTCGAACTATCCGCCCGGAGTGCCAGGCAAAGGCAGTGTGGTCATTGAAACTGCGGGCGGCGAACGGCTGGCGGTGCTTCAGCTGATGGGCCGGGCCTACATGCCGACGATCGATTGCCCGTTTCAAACGGCCAAACGCGAATTGTCGCGATTGAAACAGGAAACATCGGCGGTGATCGTCGATATGCATGCGGAAGCCACGTCTGAAAAAATGGCCATGGGCCATTATTTGGACGGTGAGGTCACGGCGGTGGTCGGCACACATACCCATGTGCAAACGGCCGACGATCAAATTTTTCCCAAGGGGACGGCCTATATTACCGATATCGGGATGACCGGTCCGCTGCATTCAGTGATTGGAGTGAAAAAGGAACTGGCGATTGAAAAATTTCTGACCGGCATGCCCCGCCGCTTTGAAGTTGCATCAGGCCCGTCGGTTTTCTGCGCGGTGCTGCTGGAGCTTGATGCGCGCTTGGGCAAGGCCATCGCGTTTGAGCGGATCCGCATGATCGATTGAAGGAGGCCGCCACGAGTCGTACCAGCCCCTTCCCATCGCCCGGTGACTCCCAGTCGAGGCATATTTTCACTATATCGGAACTGACAGGTCTGGTTCGAGCATCTCTCGAAGCCGATTTCTCAGAGGTATGGATCGAGGGAGAAATTTCCAATCTTCGCGCGCCCGGGTCCGGGCATCTCTACTGTACGCTCAAAGACGATTCCAGCCAGATGCGAGCCGTTATCTTCCGGTCGACCGCGCTTCGATTGCGGTTTGGTTTGGAGGATGGGCTGCATGTCGTTGCGCGGGGACGGGTCACAGTATATGAGCCGCGCGGGGAGTATCAGGTCGTTCTTGAGTATGTCGAACCGAAGGGTCGCGGCGCGCAGCAGGTGGCGTTTGAGCAACTCAAAACTCGCCTGGCTGCGGAGGGGCTCTTCGACCTGGATCGAAAAAGACCCTTGCCGGTGTTTCCTCGAACCGTCGGTATCGTCACATCGCTGTCGGGGGCGGCTGTTAGAGACATGATAACGGTGCTGCATCGCCGTTGTCCTGTTCTCCGCATCATCATCGCTCCGGTGTCGGTACAGGGAGAGGACTCGGCAGAGCAGATTACCTCCGCCATTCGATCATTGAATGCATTAGGCCCTGTCAATGTCATTATTGTGGGGCGGGGAGGCGGCTCATCGGAAGATCTCTGGAGTTTCAACGATGAGCGGGTTGTGCGCGCAATTGCAGCATCGCCTATTCCGGTCGTATCAGCCGTCGGTCATGAAACGGATGTCACGCTTGCTGATTTTGTCGCGGACCTGCGGGCGCCGACGCCCTCGGCCGCCGCAGAGGCCGTCGCTCCGGTGTTGAGTGAGATGGTCGATCGCCTCGGTGAACTGACGATTCGCTGCCGACTGGCCATGAGCCGCCGTTGCGAAGCTGATCGGCAACAGCTCGATCTCATCGTCGCCCACATCGCGAACGTTCGATATCGCGTGTTGGAGGACATTCAGCAGGTCGACGGAGCGGTTGCTCACATGCGCCGGGCCGTGCAGGGCCTTCTGAGGCAGAGATGGGACAAGGCGCATTCGTTCAAACACAAATTGATCGGTAACAGCCCGGACATGCAGGTGCGTCATGGGCTAACCCTGGTGCCTCAGTTGGGCTCGCGTCTCGAACAAGTGATGCGATATGGACTGAGCCGGAGGGCGCAAGCGGCGCAGGCTTGTCTCGTCAACTTGCATGCGCTGAGCCCGTTGGGGATCCTTGACCGCGGGTATAGTATTCTAGAGTCGGTGTCGTCCCATCGCGTGATCCGGGACGCCCGCGAGGTAACTGTAGGCCAAGAGCTGTTGGCCCGTCTTGCAAAAGGACAACTGCGCTGCGTGGTGACGAACGTGATGCCCGATGGTTTCAAAGCCGGGTCGGCCCCGCTATAATGACCCATTTCTCGATGAAGAGGAGATGACGGTGGCTGGTGTGAAGTTTGAGCAGGCGATGGCCAGATTGGAAGCCATCGTGGCCGAATTAGAAAAGGGGGAGGTGCCCCTGGATGAGTCGTTAAGGATTTTTGAAGAGGGTATTCGTCTTTCGAAGAACTGCTTGAAGGTGTTGGAAGAGGCCGAGCGGAAGATCGAAGTGTTGGTGCAGGACACAAATGGCAAGAAGCACCTGCGCGCATTTTCTTCCGACGCCGATGAGAGACGGGATTCCGACGCCGACCTGTAGCCCCTCAGTAGTCCGACTGCCTTGTCGAGGTTTGATAGAGTCTGTCTTCCATGGGCGCCAAAGCATACCCTCAAAAAGATCGTCTTGATCAACGGCTGGTCGCGCAGGGGCTGGCGCCAAGCCGGGAAGCCGCGGCACGGATGATCCTCGCCGGAGAGGTCAGAGTGAACGGCGCCATGATCGACAAGCCGGCCAAAGCTGTGTCTGCGGAGGCGGCGATCGACATCGTGTCACAGGGCTCTCGCTTTGTCAGTCGCGGCGGGGACAAGCTTGCGGCCGCTCTGGACGCGTGCAGGATCGACCCTCGTGGCCTTGTCTGTCTCGATGTGGGATGCTCAACCGGAGGGTTTACCGACTGCCTCTTGCAACAAGGCGCGACGAGGATTTATGCAGTCGATGTCGGCTACGGCCAATTCGACTGGCGGCTTCGGCAGGATCCTCGTGTCGTGCTGATCGAGCGGACCAACATCCGCTATATCGAACGGTCGGCCATTCCTGAATCGATTGCGCTCACCGTCATCGATGTGTCGTTTATCTCATTAACAAAGGTGCTCCCTTCAATCCTCCCATTCTTAGCGCCGAATGCTCGCGTCATTGCACTCGTCAAACCGCAGTTCGAAGTTGGGAAAGGACAGGTCGGTCGAGGCGGAATCGTTCGTGACGAAACGCAACGGCAGGAGGTACTCCAGCGGATCGTGCGTCATGCGGACGAGTTGGGATTGCGGGCGCTGAAGACCTTGGACTGTCCCGTGAAGGGGAAAAAGGGGAATCATGAAATGTTGGCAATTTTTGAGCTCATGGCGCGGATTCATGGTATGTAACAGGGCGAAGCAGATCCTAGGGGATACTCATTTATCGGAGGGATGATGAAGGTACTCGTCACGGGCGGCGCAGGATTCATCGGCTCTCATGTGGTCGATCGGCTGGTGGAAGAGGGGCACCAAGTCGTCATTGTGGATGACTTGTCTTCCGGGACGAGAAAAAATGTCAATCGCGCTGCCAGCTTGTACGGGCTGGACATCCAAAGCGGGCGATTGGAGCGAGTGTTTCGCAATGAACGGCCCAACATCGTCATTCATTTGGCTGCTCAAGTCAGTGTGAGGGTCTCGGTTGACAATCCAGTATTCGATGCGCAGGTCAACGTGTTGGGGACGATGAATGTCCTGCATCAAGCGGTGCATCATGGGGTGAGAAAGGTCGTCTTCTCCTCTTCCGGCGGTGCAATTTACGGAGAGCAAGAGGAGTTTCCAGCGCTGGAATCTCATGTGACCAAACCGCTCTCGCCCTATGGCATCAGCAAACTCTGCGCCGAACATTACTTGTCCTATTTTCAGCGCATCAGCGGAATTCAGGTCGTGAGCCTGCGGTATGGGAACGTCTATGGACCTCGGCAAGATCCGGAAGGGGAAGCCGGTGTCGTGGCGATTTTCATTCGAAAGATGCTGAACAACGAGCGGCCGATCATCAACGGGAATGGCCGCCAAACCAGGGACTTCGTGTTTGTTGACGATGTGGCGGAAGCCAACTTGGTGGCGATGAGACAGGATTCACAGGGGGTCTATAACGTAGGGACCGGCGTTGAAACGTCGGTCAATGAACTGTTCCGGGTACTCGTAGGACTCACCGGCTCTTCCTGCAAGGAAGTGCATGGCCCGACTAAGCTGGGAGAGCAGATGCGCAGTATGATCGACTCCTCAAAACTCAAGCAAGAGCTGGGCTGGGAACTGGAGGCCGATCTTACCAAGGGTCTTGAGAAAACCGTCGCGTATTTCCGTGAACGAATGGGCTAGCCCGCTCCGCTGATGATGTGGGGGAGCGGGCAATGGGGTTCCATTGGTTCACCGAATCAGTATCGTTGAACTTTCCCGTCTATTTGGAGAGACCAGGCATCGATCCCGCCGATCAGATTCTTGACGTTTGAGAAGCCTTGCTGGAGTAGAAATCCCGTCGCGTCTCCGCTTCTCATCCCATGATGGCAATAGGCAATAATTTCGGTATTCTTGTCCAGTTTTGAAAGCGACTGGGGCAAGGTGCCTAGCGGGATCAGCAGGGAGTTGTCCAGCTTGGCGAGCGCATTCTCCCAGGGTTCCCGAACATCCAACAGTACCAGGTTGTCCCCCTTCTCCAAGCGGGTTTTCAATTCTTTCGGCGTAATCGTAAAACTCATAGGATACCCTCCTCTTAAAGAAAGCAAATCATAAGTGAGAGAGGAAAAGACTGTCAAATTCAGGATCGTATAGCGGGAACAGTATCAAACGTCCATCTTCCATAGCGGTTGGATCGGCCGGTTGCTTCGGACAGGCGGTTGATGAAGTCTCGCCGTGGGATTTCTTCAGCTCCGAAACGCATGACATGAGGCGAGGATTGCTGGCAGTCGATGATCGAGAATCCCCAGGCTCGTAACTGACGTACGAGGGTGACCAATGCGGCCTTTGAGGCGTCGTCTACTTTCGTGAACATGGATTCCGCAAAGAAGGCTTCTCCGATCGCCACGCCATATAGCCCGCCGGCTAAGTCTTTCCCGATCCAGGTTTCTACAGAATGGGCATAACCGAGTTCGTGCAATGTTCCATAGGCCTCGATCATTGCGGGCGTGATCCAGGTGCCGCCATCGGGATATTGTGGTCTGGGCCCGGCGCATTGGGTCATGACTTCTCGGAAACAGCGGTCGAGTGTGACGGTGAAGAGACTGCGCCGCATCGTCCGTTCCAAGCTGCGTGGGACGTGGAGCTTGGAGGGGAAGAGCACAGCGCGTGGATCCGGTGACCACCATAAGATCGGCTGGTCCTCGTTGTACCAGGGAAAGATGCCGTGGCGATAGGCTTCGAGGAGCCGTTCGGGGCGGAGATCCCCTCCGACTGCCAGCAAACCGTCTGCGTCAGCCTGTTCAACCGGCGGAAAGTTCAGATTCCTTCCGCTTGCGCTCAGGACGAACATATCGAAAGAGACTGATCAATTTCTTGGGTCGATCGTTTTATCCGTTCTTCTTCTCTGTTGACGCCAAGATCGGTTGGAAGGTCGGATCGGCATCGAGCACCGCTTTCAGCAGTTCACTGTGGAGAAAGTAGCGCCAGACCGTATCGTCTTTTCCAGGCACTGCGTCGAACCAGCGTTTGGCGTCGGTCAGATGCCGCAGCATCTTCGTCTTGTCTCCGTAATCCGGCATGAAAATCATGCTGTAGGCCATGGTGTATTCCGCGAGAAATTTGTCGATCGGCAGCTCGGCCAGGGCCGATGACTTTTCGGCATCGGCATAGGCCTGCAGGCTGTCCGGATCGTGCAAAATCCGGTTCCAGGAAACTTTGTTGATGCGGGACCAGGCTAGCTGGAGGAGGGCTTCGGCCTTGGGTGTTTTCCGGTTGTCGGGAATGTCGCGGACCAAGGCTTCAAAGGTTTCGGTCATCGGAAGTTGGTCGTTGTTCCATCGGTAGGCCATGCCGAGACGGAAGCGGTTGTCCAGCTGTTCAGGATGGATCGTGGCGAGTGCCTCTAAGGCCGGTACCATCCGGTAAAGAAAATCAGCTGGTGTCGGCTGCGATAGGCCGCCCATCTCCATCGCATTAGAGAGATCCAGACGGGCTGCCCCGGCATAGATGTTCCAGTAGAATTCGTTGATGGTCAGCGAGAGTGCCGGGTCTTTCACCGTCAGGCCGTGCCCCTTGTCGGCTTCCTTGAGCAGCACGGCGTACAGGTGTCTGGTGAGAATCTGCAGGGCATCAACCTGGTTCGGATCGATGATCAAGATACGGTTAAGCAGTGCGACACGGTCGCGCAAATCGGGAAAGCGTGCGGCCCCTGCTGCGGCGGCCGTAAATGTGCCCGGTTGATCGTTCGGTCCCCACCAGACCAGCGATTCAGGCAGCGCCCGGCTGATTTCTGTCGCGAACGGAATCTGCTCGGCCACCATGCCAGGCGCTTCCGGGGTGGTGTCCACCGAACGGTGAAACACTGCGGCATCGTTCGGGAACCCCTGTCGTTTGAGCCCGGTGAACACCACCCATTGGGTGAGGATGGATTTGACCGCGCGCCGCGGGCGTTTGACCGTGCTCGTCCATTGCACAGTGCCGGGCGCATAGCTAACTGGTGCGGTTAACGGGTCCTGATAGGCGACCGTGATGGAGACCAACGTGGTTGGGACGCCAATGACCTTGCCGTTTGGCTTGAGCCGAAATGACCCATCAGGGATTCGACGGCTGTTCGTGACGATCAATTGCAGACCGCTTCCTGGGGGTGCTGTCCCGATCGCATCCATGACGAAGGCTGAGGCAGGAGTGTCGGACAGTTCGTCCCCGTAGAATACCAGTGGCCCTGTGCTGGGCCAGAGGACGTCCATGCCGACGTCTGTCCGCTTCAGGGACGGCGCATGGCCGGCGGTCAGTTCTTTCCAGCAAACCTCATACGAAGGGCCACCTGCTTCGGGGGCAGGCTTACGACCAGGCGGCGAAGCTGTCACAAGCCGATATTGGCAGGCGAAGTCCAACTGCTCAAAAGTCAGACGGTCGCCCTTTGAGATGGCATCGGCGTACCGGCGAGCCGCCTCGGTGGCTGGGCTCTGGACCGTCGCACGTGCGTTTGGCTGGTGTGCAGCAGCTGCCGCAGCAAGCATGGCCGAACTGACGTCGAAAATCGTGAACAGCCCCCCGACAAGCAATGCCGCTGTAAGTGGTCTGCATCGAGTCATGATTTGTGCCTGCGTTAAAAGAAATCGCACTCCAGATCAGTTGGTCAATGTAGCACGGAGGCCGGCGGGTTTGACAGAGTGGATCACCGGGATCGGGCTGCGTTCAGAATCTTCTCGCGCATCAGGGCCCGCTCGTTCGCCGACAGGGCCGGAGTGGGATTCCCGCGGCAGAGCGACAGGGTCTGGCGAAGAGAGGCCACGAACTCTTCGCAGTGAGGGCAGTCGCCCAGGTGCCGCCGGATTTGCAGACAGATGTCATCCGGCAGCTCATCGTCGATAAAATTCGACAATTCACGCAGAATACCGAGGCACCGTCCGGCTGCATGCCGATGGTTCGTTGTTTCGGGGCGGCACGTTTTACCATCGCGGTTTCTCCCTGCGCTACGTCAGTTACTCGTGATCCGGCTCGTGAGTTCCTTCCGCAAGCCCTCGCGCGCTGAGTTCGCGGCGGACAAACAGACGCGCGCGATGGAGCCGTGATTTCACCGTTCGTTCGCTCAAACCCATAATGGCTCCTGCTTCCTTGGCGCTCAAGCCTTCCATATCGCGCAGCACAAGCACCATCTTGTATTTCTTGGGTAGTTTGCCGATCGCGGCATCGAGGGCTTGCCGCAGCTCCTTGTTCTGGAGGGCCTCTTCCGGACTGAGCCCTTCGACGGGGATCTGCAGGTGGAACTCACCCTCGGATGAGGGGATGAACTCTTCCAGTGACAGCTCTCGTTCCGGCGCGCCCTTGCGTTTTCGCCGCATACGCAGGCAGGTCCGTGACGCGATGGCATAGAGCCAGGTGGAGACCTGCGCGTCGCCTCGGAAACGGCTGAATCCACGGTAGGCATTCAAAAAGGTTTCCTGCACCAAGTCCTTCGCCACTTCGGCTTCGCCGCACGGCCGGTTCGCGTAGCGATACATCAGATCAACGTGATCCTTGTAGAGCGCATCGAACTGGTTCCGCATATTCGGCGATACGGATAATCGGCTGTCTGAGGCGCGTGGTATTCGCGAGGGTTTCATAGACCGTGCAGTCTACGAAGGGATGAAAAAAAGAGTCAAGTGAGAGGGGAGGAGAGTGGAAGGCTAGTTCGGTCGACGGAATTCGACGACTTCGCCCTGTCCATTGAGTTCAATGGTGATCAGGTTGCCTTCCCGTAGCCCAGCCAAGGCGGACTTTCCCCGATCCGTCTGATAGATCTGTTCACCATCGGGAGTCCAGAGTTTGATGCCGGCATGATCCGGCGACGCAAACTCCAGCGGGCCGGTCAGGAAGCGGCGTGCCGGAGACCTCGTATTGGGAGCGGCAAGATCCGCCACCATGTTCCGGCGATGAATGCGGAGGGTCAAGGTCTGCCCCACCTTCGCATTCTTGATGCCGATCTTGGCATTGATGTTCACCATGCCGACGGGGGTTCTGAAGAAGATAAAGTTCGATTTCAGTTTGGAGACAGTGCCGGTCAGCAATAGCTGTGCGTCGGACTCTCCCGAAGCCATCTGTCCAATCTGGAGATCGAACTGCAAGTCATGGACACCGATGACAGTGCCGTTGTCGTTGACTTCGACCGTGACTGGATTGCCTTCACGGAGCCCGGCGAGCGAGCGTTCATGGGCGCCGAAGTCGAAGGATCGCTCTCCTTCCGGTGTCCACCGCAGCAATGTATTCTCGCCGTTTCCGCTCCGTTTGAACGGTCCGCTGAGATAACGATGGACGAGGGAATCGTTGCTCCTCTTTCTGATCTCGACAGCGAGATGAGTATCATGGATCCAGAAGAATACATCTTGAGAAGCGAGGAAATCTTTGAGCGTCGTCTTCGAGCTGAGCGTTAACAATCCGATCGGTGTTTTCAAGAAGACGATCTCAGGTTTAGTTCGCCACACGGAGGCTTTCAGGGTGATGGATGGATTTGCTTCCATTCGGGCTGGAGCAGTGACGGTCTCGGCTCGACTGGGAGCCGGCTTCACTGGGATGGAATCGGCGCGTGTCTCGGATTGAGCGGGAGTTGCTTCGGCTGGGACCAAGTCGGCTCTCGTATCAGATTGAGCCGGAGTGGCGTTGTCAGGAGACCGAGGTTCGTCGTCGGCAAAGCCCGGTGTAGCTGAACAGAGGAAGCCGGCCAAAGCAAGGATGTGAAAGAACCGCCGATTGTTTGATAGTCGCGCCATCGGGGCCGGATCTCTGATTGAACCCTTGCGGTGTCGCAAGGCCTTGGGCTTGTGTGTCCCGTTCGGCAAATTGCGGGTGCCTTCACAAGACACCCGCATCTCCTATGCGAATAACATGAGCCTGCGAGACCGTCAACTTGAAAGCGGCTTTGCATCGCCGAGGCGTAACGTGATTGAGTCGAAGGCCCGCCGATGGCCGGTCATTTTTTTCTGACGAGAAGGCGTAGCGGGGTTCCGGTAAACCCGTATGACTCACGCAGCTGGTTTTCAAGATACCGCAGATATGACGGCGTGATGTTTTCCGGATGGCCCACGAATAAAGCAAAGGCCGGCGGCTTCGTGGTGACCTGGGTGACGAACGCGGATTTCGTCACTTTCGCCGGTTTGCCTTTGCGGACCGGCAATGGATGGACCAACAGAATGTTTTGCAGCCAGGCATTCAAGGTGCCAGTGGAGATTCGCTTGGTAAACATCGCGTACACATCGTCTATTTGGGCGAATACCGTACGGGCGGACTCCGGCTTGAGCGCCGATCCGTATAGCACCGGAGCCCAAGTCAGGAAGGGAAAGCGGCGGTGGAGCTCGAGTTCATAGGTCTTCCTGGCCTCGGCATCGCCCACACGAAGGTCCCATTTGTTGATCCAGAGAATACAGGCGCGCCCTTGTTTGAGGATGGCCCCCGCGATTTTCGTGTCTTGCTCCGTTACGCCTTCTTCTCCATCCAGCACGAGCACGGCCACATCGGAGCGGCCGATGG
>SXGS01526018.1_pt1 | contig 15865 bp, 12 predicted proteins | sample 3174681 | NCBI WGS metagenome assembly SXGS01 (sample SAMN11356861, study PRJNA531348) | freshwater metagenome | isolation source: freshwater sample F1-80 | place: China: Fuxian Lake, Yuxi | collected 2017-12-25 | reverse complement strand
GTTCCATGCCGCCGGCTACGGCATAGCCGCTGACCGCGGCGATCACCGGCTTGGAGAGCGAGAGCCGCGTGCAACCCATCGGGGCGGTTGCCGCCATGTCTTCATTGAGCGGGTTGGCCCGTGCGCTGGCTCCCGGGGAGATGTCAAAACCGCCGGAGACCGCTTTCAGGTCCGCTCCCGCGCAAAAGGTGTCATTGGCGCCGCACAGCACCGCCACATCCGATTCCGGGTCCGCGTCAAAGGCGCGAAACGCTGCCACCAGCGCTTCCGCTGTCGGGCCATCGACGGCATTCCTGGCGCCGGCGCGATCGAGCACCACTGTGGTCACGCGTTCGCGCCTTTCAATCTGGATCGTCATCTCCACCTCGCATGGTCTTCATGTCAAAATCGCAAGCATGGCACAGTCTAACCAATGGGCGTTTCCCGAATCCCTGCAACCCTCACCTGAGGAAACCCAGTTCGACCTGGCGCGGGCGATGGACTGCATGGTGCTGGTGCGCGTAGAGGTGCCGGATGACGCCTTCACCGCCGGCATTTTGGGTACCGAACGTGGCGGTTACGGCATCGTGATCCGGGAGGATGGCCTGGTACTGACGATCGGCTATCTCATCACCGAAGCGTCCGCCATCTGGCTCACCACCAATCAAGGAGATGTGGTGGCAGGCTATCCGCTGGCTTACGATCAAGCCACCGGTTTCGGACTGATCCAGCCTTTGGGCAAGCTGGCCACCCCACACCTGACACGCGGCAGCGTCACCGACGTCAAGGTAGGCGATACCGTGTTTGCCCTGGGCCATGGCGGCCGGGCCCATGCCCTCAAGACCCGTCTGATCGGCAAGCGCGAATTTGCCGGCTACTGGGAATACGTGTTGGACGAAGCCCTGTTCACGGCACCGGCCCATCCGCAGTGGGGCGGTGCCGCCCTTCTGGATGCGCAGGGCGATCTGATCGGCGTAGGTTCCCTCCTCGTGCAGCAGGATGTCAATGGTGAAACCGTGCACGTCAACATGTTCGTGCCGATCGATCTGTTGGCGCCCATCATGGAAAGCATGCTGGCCACCGGGCATAGTCCGGCGCCACCGCGGCCGTGGCTGGGCATGTACACGCAGGATCCGGATGGCAAGCTCACGGTGGGCAACCTCTCGCCGGGCGGACCGGCCGAGCGGGCCGGAGTACTGGTGGGCGACCTGGTGCTGGGCGTGGGTGCCGAGCGTGTGCATTCGCTGGCCGAGTTGTTTCGCACGATCTGGCGGCGCGGCCCGGCCGGCACCGAGATACCGCTCACGCTGGCGCGTGCCGGCGATGTCTTGCGGCTCGCGGTCAAATCGGCTGATCGCAACGATTTCATGAAAAAGCCGAACCTCCACTAGGGTATTCCGGGAAACCGCATCCATGGCCGAATCTTCGCGACCCAATTTCATCTTCATCCTCGCCGATGACTTGGGCTATGCCGATCTGGGTTGCTGCGGCGCGCGTGACAGCACCCTGCCCGGCGGCGTCTCACCCAACCTTGACCGGCTGGCGCGTGAAGGCCTGCTCTTCACCCAAGGCTATTCGAATTCCCCGGTGTGTTCACCGACGCGCTTTGCCCTCGCCACCGGGCGCTATCAATATCGGCTGCGCGGTGCGGCCGAAGAGCCGCTGGCCGGTGTCGCCAAAGGCAACCCAATCCTCGGCCTGCCACCGGGGCATCCCACCTTGCCGTCGCTGCTCAAGGCGGCCGGATATGCCACCGCACTGATTGGAAAGTGGCACCTGGGTTTTCGTCCGCATTTCGGACCCGAGAAGAGTGGCTACGCTATGTTCTTCGGGCCGATGGCGGGGGGCGTCGACTACTTCTCGCATTGCTCACGCGGCGGCGAGCACGACTTGTGGGAGAACGACCGGGAAGTCCATCGCGAGGGTTACCTCACCGACCTGTTGTCAGAGCGCGCCGTTCAATTCGTCAAGGACAAAAAGGATCAGCCCTTCCTGCTTTCGCTGCACTACACCGCCCCGCACTGGCCGTGGCTCACGCGCGACGATGCCGATGAATCGAAGCGCATCAACGGCGCCATCTCCCACCTCGACGGTGGCTCAATCGCCACCTACCGCCGGATGATCCACCACATGGATGAGGGCATCGGCAAGCTACTTGAGGCACTGAAGGAAACCGGCGCCGACGACAACACGCTGATCGTCTTTACCAGTGACAACGGCGGCGAGCGCTTTTCCGACAACTGGCCCTTCATCGGCCAGAAAATGGATTTGCTCGAAGGCGGCATTCGCGTGCCCCTCTTGGCACGCTGGCCGGCGCGCCTTAAGGGCGGGCAGACCACGGCCACCCCGGCGATTACCATGGACTGGATGGCGACCATGCTGGACGCCGCCGGCGTGGCGTCGGATGCCAACCACCCGCTGGATGGCGTGAGCCTGTTGCCGCTGCTGGCCGACCCTGCCTGGCACCCGGCCCGCAACCTGTACTGGCGCATGGCGTTTCGAGGCCAGCGGGCACTGCTCTCGGCCTCCGGGCGCTGGAAGTACCTGCGCATTGAAGACCATGACTACCTGTTTGACCTGAGTCGCGATGCGCGCGAGCGCGCCAACCAGGCCAGGCGCGATCCGGAGCGGCTGGCGGCGATGCGCGCCGAGTGGGAGAGCTGGGCGGCCACCATGCCGGGCATTCCGGCCGACGCCAAAGTGTCCTTGCTATACGGCGAGAAAGAAATGCCGCGCTCGCACCACTAGGCATGGTACGCAGGAGAATGGCTCCAGGAGCCATTCTCCTGCACTTTCCCCTCTAGCGCGCGTGGCGCACTGCACGCTCGTAGTACGTAAGATCCAGGTACTTGTCGGGTGCCGGCGGCACGCCACCCCACATGTTCTCCATTTCGGCGCGGATGGCCAGCACATTCCTGAAGCCGTCCATGCTCAGCCGGGCATCCGGCGCCAGCCCCGAACCCGGAGTGGTAAGCGCCACGTAGGTTCCTTCGGCAACGGCGGGCGCTAGCTTGAAGCGGTCGGCCAACAGTTTGATCATCTCGGCACGGTTGGCCGGGTTCATCGCATAACGCTGACCTTCAATGTAGGCGGAGAGAAAGCGCTCTAGCGTGCCAGCGTTTGCACTCGCCCATTTGCGCATCACGAAAGCACCGGTAGCCTGGTAAGGGCCGATCAGGCTGAACTGGGTGCCCAGGCTCTTCAAGCCCTTCTCGCGCAGCATGTAAGTGAAGGGAGGGTTGAGCATGCCGCCGCCCAAATCCGGGTTGGCCGCCAGCGCATTGGCGCGCACCATGGAACCGCCCACCGCGCGCACGGTGTAATCACGCCCCTCGATCAGGCCGGCATTTTTGAGGATCTTCTTCGCCGCCAGACCGTAGGCGGTGTTGGGCGCGTCCACTGCGAGCACCTTGCCGCGCATCTCGCCGATACTGTTCACCCGCGCCATGAACTCGTTCATGCTGGCGTCGCCACCGGAGACGATGATGACATCCTCCTTGGCGCTTTCCACCATCGCCAGCGCGTTGTCGATCGCGGCCAGCGCGATCTCAAAGCGCCCTGCCGCCAGCCCGGCACGCTGCTGGTCAGAATCGGGCGTATTCTGAATCTCGATGGTGAGCTTGCGCTCGGCCATGAAGCCCTTGTTGATGGCCGTCAGGAGCGGCAGGTTGGTGGCGCCAGCGAACACGTTGACGCGCAGTTTCGCCTCCGTCAGCGGCGGCGGCGGTGGGGTGGACGCGCAGGCGGTCAATACCAGTGCACTGGCGGCAAGAAAAATTCGGCGGTAGTTGGTCATGTTGACGCTCCTTTTGACTACATTTCGAGCTGGACGCCGGTTGCCTTGACAATCGGTTCCCAGCGCGCGTACTCACGTCGCAAAAGCTGGGTAAATGCCTCGGGATCACTGCCTCCGGGGATAAAGGCCTGATCGTAGAAACGCTGTGCCACATCCGGCATCTTGAGGATTTTCTGCACTTCCGTCGAAACCCGCGCAACGATTTCCTTCGGGGTGCCGGCGGGCGCATACATGCCGTAGAACCCGGCGATGTTCATGCCCTTCACACCGGCCTCTTCCATCGTCGGCACATCGGGCAGTTGCGGCATGCGCTTGTCCAGGCACACGGCCAGCGCACGCATGCGACCCGATTGAATATGCGGCCGGGTCGACCCCAAGTCGATGATGATGGAATCGACTTGCCCGCCCACCACATCGGTTACGGCCGCAGCACCGCCCTTGTAGGCAATGTGCGTGGCATCCAGGCCGTGCTGGCGCGAGAACATGTGGCCCAGGATATGCCCGGTCGAACCATTGCCCCACGAAGCATAGGAGAGCTTGCGCCCCTTGCCCCACTCGATGAAGTCTTTCACCGTCCTGGCCGGGTTGGTGCCGGCCACGATCAGCATCACCGGTGAATAGCAGATGTCGGTGACGTTGGCAAAGTCCTTGAAGATGTCGTAGGGCGGGTTCTTGTAGAGAAGCTGGTTCTGGAAATGCAGGGCCAGATTGATGAACCAGGTATAGCCATCCGGTGGCGCCTTGACCACCAACTGGCTCGCGAGGATGGTCGAGGCGCCGGGCTTGTTGTCGACGATCACCGGCTGGCCAAGGATCGGGGCGAGCTTGTCGGCAATCGTGCGCGCCAGGATGTCGCTGGTGGCGCCCGGCGGAAAGCCAATCACCAGCTTGAGCGGGCGGTTGGGAAAGGCCTGGGTCCAACCTGCACGAGGCAAAAGAGTCAGCGTGGTCGCTGCAGTGGCGCCCTGAAGAAGGCGGCGGCGTGTGTGGTGCATGTTTGTCTCCTCCGTTCTATCGACGGTGTAGTAAAACAATCATAACCGGAGCAAGGCCGATCAGGCTGCATCCGCCCCGCAATGCGATCTCGCCTTTCGCGTCCGCAAGGCGCCGCCTCCCAGCTTCAGTAGCCAATCGCCGCGCCGTCGCTGCGCGGATCGGAGCCACCCATGCGCATGCCACTTGCCGGATCGATGGTGATGCCGTGTGCGTGGCCTGCCAACTCGTTCCAGTTGCCCCAGCGGTTCAGTGTGTGGCCGCGGCGCGCCAGTTCGTCAATGGTCTCGGCGGGAAAGCGCGCTTCGATGTGCAGGGTGTCACGCGCTTCTCCAAGCGCAAAGCGCCCGGAGAGCCAGCGCGGTGCTTCCAGTGCCTCCTGGATGTTGCGGCCGTAATCGATCATCGCCACATAGGTTTGCAGATGAATCTGCGGCTGGCCGTCGGCGCCCATGCAGCCGACCACGCTCCACAGCTTGTCGTTGCGAAATCCGAGCGAGGCGATCAGGGTATGCAGCGGCGTCTTGCCCGGCTCCAAGCGGTTCGGATGGGACGGATCGAGCGAAAAGTATGCACTGCGATTCTGCAGCACCACGCCGGTGTTGCCGGCAACCACTGCAGAGCCAAACACGCCATACAGGCTGTGAATGAGCGAAGCGGCGTTGCCGTCCTTGTCCACTGCTGCGATGAACACCGTGTCCCCTTTCAGACTGCCATACGAGGGCACCTTGTCCCACGGCAGCGCGCGCGCCGCATCGATCAGGCTGCGGCGCTCGGTCGCATAGGCCTTGGAGATCAGGCGATCCATCGGCACATTCGCAAAGGCTGGGTCGGCAATGTGATGGTCGCGGTCGTGATACGCGATTTGCTTGGCCTGCACCAGAAAATGCGCATGGTCGGCGGACAGGAATCCGCGCTTGTGCAATTCATACGGCTCGACCAGGTTAAGCATCTCCAACACCGCAAACCCTTGCGTCGGTGCGGGCGTCTCGTAGATCGTGACATCGCGGTAAGTGCCCTTGATGGGCTCTCCCCAGCGCGCGCGCTGGGTGGCAAGGTCGGCTTCGGTGAAGAAGCCGCCTTTTTCCTTCGTGAAGCGCGCCATTTCGCGGGCGACCTCGCCTTCATACAGGCCAGCGCGCCCGTTCGCCGCAATCGCTTCAAGCGTGCGGGCAAGGTTGGGGTTGGTCAGCTTCGAACCCGCGCGCGGCACCTTGCCTTCGGGCATGAAGATCGCCATGGTTTCGGCATGGGGCGCCAGGTCGGCTGCGGCACCTTCGATCCAGCCGGCCAGACGTTCGGTGACGGGAAAGCCTTCGTGCGCGTAACCGATCGCCGCTTCCAGCGACCGCTTGAGCGGCAGGCGGCCATAGGCCGAGTGCGCTTCGGCCCAGCTCGACACCGCGCCCGGGGTGGTGAGAGTCGCCGGCAGGATGCCGCGAAACGGCACTTCCTTGTGGCCGCGCTGGGCAAACCAGTCAATGCTCCCTGAGGCTGCGGCGCGCCCGCCGCCATCCAGATAGCGCACCGCTTTGGTTTTGGCATCGTAGATCAGCCAGAAGGCGTCTCCACCCACGCCGGTCATGTGGGGGTACAGCACCGATAGCGCCGCACTGGTGGCGAGCGCCGCATCGACGGCCGAACCGCCGGCACGCAGCGCATCGACACCGGCCTGCGAAGCCAGCGAGTGGGGAGAAGTGACGACGCCATTCGGCGCCATCGTGACCGGGCGGCCTGTGGTGATTTCCATGTCAGCTCAATATCAAGGAAGGAAGATGGAGGAGGAACGGCGATGGTTCTTGCCCGCACTGTGCCACAGACCCGCTGCTGCGAGCGGGAACGCCTGTCGCCGCGATTGCACGGACATGTGATACTCGCAACCTCGTCGGCTGCCGTCCACCACCGCCTCTTGCACGACCCTTACGCCCCGTTTCGCCACCGCGACTACCGCCTCTTCATCGCCATGGTGCTGATTGCTTCGCTGGCACAGCAATCGATGGGCGTCGCAGTCGGCTGGGACATCTACGAGCGCACCGGATCGGCCATGGCCTTGGGCTGGGTGGGCCTGGCGCAATTCATCCCGGTGCTGGCCTTCTTCCTGCCTGCCGGGCAATTGGCCGACAGGCACGACCGGCGTCGCATTGTCGCCGTCAGTCTGGTCATCTGGGTTGCCGCATCGGCGCTGCTGGTCGTCAGTGCCTGGCGTGGCTTACCAGTGGTGTGGATCTATCTGGCGATTGCGGCCATCGGCATGTCGACTGTGCTCAACCGCGCCGGGCGGGATGCCTTGCTCTCGCAGCTGGTGCCGGCCGATACGCTGGCGCGCGGGGTGATGTGGAACAGCACGGTGTTCCAGACCGCCTCGATTGCCGGCCCTGCGCTGGCAGGCCTGTTGATCGCCTTGGGTGGCTCGGCAATCACAGTGTACGCCTTCAATCTGGCAGCGATGCTGGCCGCCATGACACTGGCTCTGATGATCCGCAAACGGCCGCTGTCGCATGACAAGCGGCCTTCTACCTGGGCGGACGTGTTTGGCGGCCTAGCCCATGTGTGGAAGACCAAGGTGGTGTTGGGGCTCATCACCATTGATCTGTTCGCGGTGCTCCTGGGTGGCGCCACCGCCCTGATGCCGATTTACGCCAAGGACATCCTGAAGGTCGGCCCGACCGGCTTGGGCTGGTTGTCTGCCGGCCCGGCGATCGGCGCGGTAATGATCGCCGTGCTCACCGCACGCGGCTGGCGCCGACCGCCGCCTCATGCCGGCCGCGCCTTCCTGTGGGCGGTCGGTGTGTTTGGCGTAGCAACCATCGTGTTCGGCCTGTCGCGCTGGTATTGGCTTTCGTTTCTTGCGCTGATCGTGCTGGGTGCTGCGGACAATGTGGGTGCCGTGATCCGCCAGACCGCGGTACAGCTCTACACCCCGGATGAATTGCGTGGCCGGGTATCGGCGGTCAATCGCGTGTTCATCAGTTCTTCCAACGAACTGGGTGCGGTGGAATCGGGTCTGCTGGCAAGCTTGACCAGCCCGGTGTTTGCCGTGGTGGCGGGTGGTGTCGCCACACTCGTCATCGCCTCTGCCGGCTTTCGCATGTTCCCTGCTCTGCGCCAGTTGAAGACGGTTGGCAAGTAGCCAGAGCAACCCAAGGCGATAAACTTGCATGATGTTTAAGAGTTTAAGAAGCTCCCTATTCGATTCTTGTGCCGGTCTCTGGACATGATCAGGGCGGCCGCATTACCCCTCTCTTCTTTGACCCTTCTTTGAACGGAAACCAGACGTGAGCAAAGCCGAAGTATTGATTGCCGGTGCAGGGCTGGGTGGCCTGGCCGCCGCTGCCTGCCTGATGAAGCGTGGCTTCAAGGTGAAGGTGTTCGAACAGGCTGCCAAGCTCGGGGAGATTGGCGCCGGCGTGCAGCAGAGTGCCAATTCGGCCAAAGTGCTGTACGACCTCGGGCTGCGCGATGCACTGGAGAAGGTGGGCGTGAAGCCGCAGACCTACCAGTTTCGCCGTTATGACACCGGCGAACTGCTGCATACGATCCCCTTTGCAGGCGCCCATCTGGAGAACCATGGCGCGCCCTACTACCACCTGCATCGTGCCGACCTGCACAAGATTCTGGTCGACAAGGTCCTTTCCATGGATGCTTCCTGCATCACGCTCAATGCGCGTGCCAGCGGCTTCGCCGAGGACGCCGGTGGTGTGACCCTCAATCTGGCGGACGGCAGCACCGCGCGCGGCGACGTGCTGAGCGGCGCTGACGGCATCAAGTCGGCGATTCGCTCGCAGATCGTCGGTGAGACCCCGGTCACGTATACCGGCTATGTCGCGTGGCGTCTGACGGTACCGCGCGAAAAACTGCCCGAGAACATCATGGACATCGTGGGGCAAGTCTGGTGCGGCCCGAAGAACCACGCCGTGATGTACTGGCTGCGCGGCGGCAGCCTGCTCAATTTTGTCGGCAGCCCGGCACGCAGTGCATGGGAGGAAGAATCCTATACCCAGCGCCGCCCCTGGGAAGAGCTGAAGGCCGACTATGTCGGCTGGCACCCGCAGATCCAGACCATCATCGATGCAGCGGACCGCAGCGAGTGCTATTGCTGGGCGCTCAACAACCGCAAGCCGGTGCGCCCCTGGAGTACCGCGCGGGCAACGCTGCTTGGCGACGCTGCCCACCCCACACTGCCGTTCATGGCGCAGGGCGCCTGCATGGCGATAGAAGACGGTGCCGTGCTGGCCCGTGCGCTCGAAGGTTCTGATTCAGTCACGGCCGGATTGGACCTGTACCAACGCAATCGCCTCGACCGCACTGCGCGCGTGGTCAACGAATCCACCGAGCACGCCGGCCTTTATCAACTGGCGGACGCGGAGCAAATGCGCCAGGCATTCGCCAACCGCAACATTGCCAAGGAGCGGGCGCAGTGGCTGTTCAGCTACGACCCGCTTACCGTGCCACTGGTTTGACCGCTGTTTTGATATTGAGTGGGCGGCGCGCCGTTGGCTACACGGGTTTGCCATGCATCTGAGCGCCGCCGAAGTGGCCCGCTACCGGCGCGACGGTTTTCTGTTTCCGCTGCCGGCACTCTCGCCCGAAGAAGTTGCGCGCTATCGACGCGCCCTTGAAAAACACGAGGCGGGCGCCGGCAAACCGCTGCATGGCAAGTACAAGCACAAGGTGCATCTGCTGTTTACCTGGGCCAGCGAATTGGTGCATCACCCGGCTGTGGTGGAACCGGTTGCCGATTTGATCGGGCCCGATGTGTTGTGCTGGACGACCAACTTCTTCATCAAGGAGCCGGCCAGTGCCGGCTTTGTTTCCTGGCACCAGGATTCGACCTACTATGGGCTGGATAGCGATTCCGTGGTCACGGCCTGGGTGGCCCTGTCGGATGCCACACCCGAGAGCGGCTGCATGGCCTTCCTGCCCGTCAGCCACTTGCAAGACCAGCTGCCGCATCGCGACACCTTCCATCGCGACAATCTGTTGTCACGCGGGCAGGAGATAGCCGTCGACGTGGATGGCGCCAGCGCGGTCGCGGCCCCGCTCGCGGCCGGGCAGATGTCGCTGCACCACATCAAGCTGGTGCACGGATCGCAACCGAACCGCAGCCGTGATCGCCGCATTGGCCTGGCAATTCGCTACATTCCGACGCATGTGCGCCAATCCAAATTTCGGGATGCCGCCACGCTGGTGCGCGGTACCGATACGCACCATCACTTCGACCTGGAGCCGATTCCGCGGGCCGATATGGATCAGGCAGCCGTTGCGGCGCATACCGATTCGATCCGCCGTCAGGCCAAATCGCTGTACGATGGTCCCACGCGAAGAGGTGTTGGTTGAACGGCCGTTCAGGCTGTATATCGCGCACCACAAATCGGATTTGACATGATGGCTTTTCAATGGAGGACCGCATGACCCTAAGCGCATGGAAACGCGCCCCACTGCCCCTGCTCTTCGGGGCTTGGATTGCCATCGCGGCACACCCGGCGCTGGCGCAGACTGCCCCTTACCCGGCCAAGCCGGTACGCATCGTAGTGCCGTTCCCGCCCGGCGGCCCGACTGACGTGGTGGGCCGTTTTGTTGCCACCAAGCTGGGGGAAGCGCTGGGTCAGCAGTTCGTCGTCGACAATCGCGCGGGCGCAGGTGGCACGGTGGGTTCGGAGGCAGTGGCGCAATCTGCGGCGGACGGCTACACGCTCCTCTACGGCAGCACCAGCACGCTGGCGATGGCGCCGAGCCTGTATCGCAAGCTGGGCTACGACCCACGCAAGTCCTTTGCACCGGTCAGCCTCGTCTCCACCGGGCCCTTGCTGATTGCCGTCAATACGGCCGTGCCGGCGCAAAACCTTGCGCAACTGGTTGCGCTGGCCAAGGAGAAACCGGGCAGCCTCAACTACGCCTCGGCCGGCAACGGCACGCCCCCGCATCTGGCGGCCGAGCTGTTCAAAAGCCTTTCCGGCACGCAACTGACCCACGTGCCCTACAAAGGCGGCGCACCGGCGCTCCAGGCGATCGCCGGCGGCGAAGTGCAGGTAATTTTTGAGGGCCTGGTCACGCTGCTGCCGCAGATCAAGGCCGGACGGCTGCGTGCACTGGCGATCACCGGTACGGCGCGCGATGCCAGCCTGCCGGACGTGCCGACGATTGCCGAAGCGGGTATGCCTGCGTTTCAGGTCAATTTCTGGAGCGGGCTGGTAGCGCCAGCCGGCACGCCGGCAGAAGTGGTCACGCTCCTCAACGGCGCGTTGCGCAAAGCGCTGGCCAGCGCCGAGGCCCGCGACACGCTCACCAAGTTCGGCCTGATTCCTGCCAGCAATTTACCGGCCGAGTTCACGCGCTTCATCGATAGCGAAATCGTGCGTTGGGAGAAGGCGGTGCAGGCCTCCGGCGCCAAGGTGGATTGATCGCATGGATCGCTCCCTGACAGCTCCCAACCCGTCTGTGCCCAACTGAATGAAAACCTCTACACCCCGCGTCCTGATTGCCGGCGGCGGCATCGGCGGCCTCGCCGCTGCGCTGGCGCTGCTCAAACGCGGATTCGATGTTGAAGTCTACGAGCAGGCTAGCGAGCTGAAAGAAGTGGGCGCGGGCCTGCAGCTTTCTGCCAACGGCAATCGTGTGCTCTATGCGCTTGGGGTGGGTGACGCCTTGAAGCTAATGTCGTGCGAAGCCCGCGCGAAAGAAATCCGGCTGTGGAACACCGGCGACACCTGGAAGCTGTTTGACCTCGGGGCCGTATCCGTGGAACGCTACGGCTACCCCTACTTCACCGTTTACCGGCCGGACTTGCTGGTGGTCCTGGCTGCCGCCGTGCGCGCATTGAAGCCGGATGCCATCCACCTTCAGGCCCGCTGCGCGGGATTCGAGCAGGATGAAAGCGGCGTCACGCTGCTGCTCGAATCGGGACGGGCACGAGGAGATGTGCTGATCGGTGCTGACGGCGTGCATTCGAAGATCCGCCAAGGGCTGTTTGGCGCTGACGCGCCGGAATTCACCGGGCTGATGGCCTGGCGTGGCGTGATTCCAATCGAGAAGCTGCCGGAGCACTTGCATCGCCTGGTCGGCACCAACTGGGTAGGCCCGGGCGGACACATCGTTCACTACCCCTTGCGCACCGGATGTTTGATGAACTTTGTCGGCGTGCGCGAGCGCTCCGACTGGCAGGTGGAATCCTGGAGCGTGCGTGGCACCACGGACGAATGCCTTGGCGATTTTTCCGGCTGGCACGAAGACATTCAGTTGATGATCAAGGCCATCGACGTTCCGTACAAGTGGGCATTGATGCACCGCCCGCCACTTGACAGTTGGAGCGTCGAGCGCGTGAGCTTGCTGGGGGACGCCTGCCACTCGACCCTGCCGTTCCTCGCGCAGGGTGCAGTGATGGCGATCGAGGACAGTTTCATTCTGGCGCGTGCGTTGGAGGCTGCACCCGACGCCACCTCTGCCCTGACCCGCTACGAGAACGCGCGGCGCGAGCGCACCCGGCGCATGGTGGAGGGCGCCGCGGCCAACACCAAGCGGTTCCATAATCCGGAACTGGCAAGCCTCGAAGGGGCGCGCGCCTACGTTGATCACGAGTGGACCGAAGAGCGCGTCAAAGAGCGTTACGAATGGCTGTTTACCTACGACGCAACCACCGTTCCAGTTTAGGGAAAAGAGCATGTCACGCCTGTATTCGCACCGCGACCGGCACTTCGACATGGGGTCGCTGCCAACCGAACGACTGGGCCGGGATGCAGGAGCACCAGTGCAGGAGGGGCAATTGCCGCAGGATGCAACACCGGCAGCCATTGATTCAGTTAACGCTGCGTTCGCAGAGTATCAAGCGCTGTTCGCGCAGCATCTGGACGGGCCGGTGGCATCGGCACTGGCCCCGCTGCCGGATGACCTGACGACGCGCTCGCGCAACGTCAAGGCGTCGGCCTATTTTCTCGATGTCACGCTTGCCGGCGTGTGCACACTGGAGACGACGGACTGGGTCGGTGAAGCAACTGCGGCCACTGCGGGCCACCTCTATGCCCTGGTGTTCGCAATCGAATTCGGCCGCGAACCGGGTCCGACCGAGCCAGGCGCAGCCTGGATTCGCGGCTGTAACGTTGCGCGCACCAATACGCGTGCCGCCGAAGTGGCAGTGGTACTGGCGGGCTACCTGCGTGCGCTGGGCTATCCGGCGCAAGGCCATGTCGCGGGGCACACTCAGGTCTCCATCGAACGCCTGCTGCAGCGCGCTGGCGTGGCCAAGGTGGATGCCGGGCGCTTGCGGCTGCCATTCATCAAGCGCGGATTCGCAGCCGCGGTTGTCACCACCACGATGCCTCTTGCACCCGATTTGCCGATTGCGGCCACGACCCGGCTCGACTGGCCTGACGCAGATGCCTGCATGGGCAAGGGTGGGACCCGGCCGGGTTGGCAGGAAGCTGAAGAAGGGCAGCGGCCACTCCATCTTGGACGCTACGCGATGGAAACGATTCGGCGCGTAGCGGAGCCGACCACACTGGTTCTGCGTGACGAGATTCGCCGCAACAGCAAACGCGCCGATCTGTTCACGCGGGCGTTGGCGGGTGATCTTGGCGAAAAGCCCAAGCTTGAGCGCATGCGATTTGCCACCAAACATCCGCTGGCACTCGCCATGACGCCGCTGATCCGCAATATGGTGCCGCTGCAGGGCACACGTGAACCGCTGGTGCCGACCGGCCTCGGGGGCGAACTCAACGACAGACGCGCCAACGCCGATGCCGTGAAGGCCCTCGCCTATTTCCTCGGTGCGGACCTGGTTGGTATCTGTGAGGCCGAGTCGTGGATGTATTACTCGCACGATGCCGAGCAAGGGCAGCCGATTGATGCCTATCACCGCCACTGCGTGGTGATGCTGATTGATCAGGGCTTTGAGACCATGGAAGGTGCTTCGGGCGACGACTGGATCTCCGGCGCGCAATCGATGCGTGCCTATATGCGCGGCGCCCTGATTGCCGGGGTGATGTCGGCGCATTTGCGCCGCCTCGGGTATTCGGCGCGCGCGCATACCAACGCGCATTCCGAGATGCTGCATATTCCGGCGACGCTATTGGCCGGCTTGGGCGAACTCTCGCGTATTGGTGAGCTGGTGCTTAACCCCTTCATCGGCCCGCGCTCCAAGAGCGTGCTGCTGACCACCGACCTGCCGCTAGAATTCGACCAACCGATCGATTTCGGCCTGCAGGCAGTCTGCAACATGTGCTTCAAGTGCGCGCGCGAGTGCCCGTGCAACGCGATTCCTTTCGGCCCGAAGGTCATGTTCAACGGCTACGAAATCTGGAAGCCGGATATCGAAAAGTGTGGCAAGTACCGGCTTACCAACATGAAGGGCTCTGCCTGCGGGCGCTGCATGAAAACCTGCCCGTACAACCGCGAGGATCTGGTCGAATCCGACCGGTTGCTGCACCTGTCAATCAACGTGCCGGCCGCACGGCGCGCCTTGATCGAGCACGATGACAATACTGGTGGCGGCGTGCGCAATGCCAACAAGCGCTGGTGGTTCGACCTGGAGGTAGTGGACGGCGTGTGTGTGACGCCGCGCGGCGTCAACCAGCGTGACCTTGATCTTGCCCGGGGCGATAAATTGGCAAGGGAGCAAAAGCTGGCATTCTTCCCTCCCGCCTTGCAGCCCGCCGGTGGTGTCACGTTGTCCACAGTCGTTCCGGTAGACCACGTGTCAGGACAGCATGCCTACGCATCAGCCGAAACGCCGCTGGCAGCCCGCAAGCGGCGTAAAACATCATCCTAAGGCGACCTCGACCATGACCAAACTGCTGCTGTCTGTCATTACCCTCCTGATCGGACTTGTCGCCAACGCCGGTGCGCAGTACCCGAACCGCCCGATCAAACTGGTCAACGGCTTCGCGGCCGGTGGCAGCTCGGACATCGTGGCGCGATTGATCGCCCAGAAGATTTCCGTCTCTCTCGGCCAGGAAGTGATTGTGGAAACCCGTGCCGGTGCTGGCGGGGTGGTGGCAAACGATTTTGTAACCAAGGCAGCGCCCGACGGCTATACATTGCTCCTCATCACGGGTGCGTATCCGGTCCAAGCAGGCATGTTGAAGAGCCTGCCTTATGAGCCGCTGACCGGATTCTCCTTCATCTCCACTTTGACCTTCTATCCCTTCGTGTTTGTGACGAGCCCGGCCGCGCCACAGCAAACCGCTGAAGACTTCATCAAGGCGGCGCGCGCCAGTCGGGGAAAGCTGTCATTTGCATCGGCTGGCATCGGCTCTGTGCATCATCTTTCGGCTGAGCTGTTCAACTCGCTGGCCAATGCGGATGCGCTGCACGTCCCCTTTCGCGGCGGAACCGGCCCAATCACCGAAGTGATGGCCGGGCGTATTGATGCCATGTTTGAAACCATGACAGTGGCGCTACCGCAAGTGAAATCGGGGAAGCTGAAGGCGCTCGCCGTAACGTCCAAGGAGCGTTCCTCCTTCCTGCCCGACGTGCCGGCACTCTCTCAGTATCTGCCCGGCTTCGAGGTAACTTCATTCCTGGGCCTGGCTGCGCCACCCGGCACCCCGCGGCCGATCATCGATCGCCTCAATGCGGAAGTGCGCAAGGCGCTCGCGGACCCTGACACGGCGAAGCGGTTTGCCGAGCTGGGGGGCGAAGCCCGTGGTGGTTCGCCGGAAGATATGCGCGCCTATATCGACAGCGAGATCAACAAATGGAAGAAGCTGATCGACGCGCGCAAGATCGAGCGTCAGTAGGCGTTGCACCAGGAGCCGCTCCCACCAACGCTTCTCGCCGTTTTTCGATTCAGGCCAACCGAATCCTTTCAGAACAGGGCGGCCCAGAGCATGGTCAGGCCCGAGATCAGCAGCAGGCCGTCCATCAACAGCCGGAATTGTTCCGCTTCCATCTTCAGCACAAAACGTTTGGCGAGGAACGATCCGGCCATCAGCGAGGAGCCGACGATCAAGCCCTGCACAACGGCGTCCCACGGCAAGGCGCCAAAACTGCGAAACACCAACGCCTTGCTCAGATAGACCGCCAGCGATCCGGCGGCCTCGGTGGCGAGGTAGGCACCCTTGGTCAGGCCATAGGCCAAAAAGAACGGGGTGTTGATCGGGCCGG
>SXGS01720163.1_pt1 | contig 15871 bp, 11 predicted proteins | sample 3174681 | NCBI WGS metagenome assembly SXGS01 (sample SAMN11356861, study PRJNA531348) | freshwater metagenome | isolation source: freshwater sample F1-80 | place: China: Fuxian Lake, Yuxi | collected 2017-12-25 | reverse complement strand
CGGCGCCCAGACCTCCTTCATCCCCATGCTGGCGCTGGGCATCCCGGGCAACGTGGTGATGGCCATGATGGCCGGCGCGATGCTCATCCACGGCATCGCGCCCAGCCCCAACCTCGCCACGGCGCGGCCGGAGCTGTTCTGGGGTCTGATCGTCAGCATGTGGCTGGGCAACGCCATGCTGCTGGTCATCAACCTGCCGCTGATCGGCATCTGGGTGCGCCTGCTGCACATCCCCTACGCCGTGCTGTTCCCCGCCATCCTGCTGTTCTGCGCCATCGGCATCTACAGCGTGAACATGAGCTTCGTCGACCTCGTCATGGTCGCCGGATTCGGCGCGCTGGGCTACGTCTTCCTCAAGCTCGACTGCCCGCTCGCCCCCATGGCGCTGGCCTTCGTGCTCGGGCCGATGATGGAGGAGAATCTGCGCCGCGCCATGCTGCTGGCGCGCGGCGACCCGCTGGTCTTCTTGACAAAGCCGATCAGCCTTGCGTTGCTTCTGGCCGCGGCCGGACTCTTCGTCCTGCTGCTGCTGCCGGCCTTCCGGCGGGCCCGTGACTCGGCCGCGGGTTGAACGAAAAGCACATCGACTGGGGAGGACACCATGATCTCGAGAAAGCATTTCGCGCTGGCGCTGCTCGCCGCGGCCCTGGTGACGGCGCCCTCGGCGCTGCAGTCCGGCGCCGCGCAGGCCCAGGCCTATCCGACCAAGCCGGTGCGCCTGGTGGTGCCCTTCGCGCCGGGTGGACGCGTCGAGGGGATTGCGCGGCTTCTCGCCCAGAGCCTGCAGGAGCAGCTCGGCCAGCCCTTCGTGGTCGAGAGCCGCGCGGGGGCCGGCGGCAGCGTCGGCTCGGACTTCGTGGCCAAGGCAGCGGGCGACGGCTACACGCTGCTCCTCGCCTCGGCCGGGACGCACGCCATCCTGCCCAATGTCGACAAGAAGCTGCCCTACGACCCGGTGAAGAACTTCACGCCCATCGCCAATCTGGTCGAAGGCTTCACCTTCATCGGCGCCCACCCCTCGCTGCCGGCGACGACCATCCCGGAGCTGGTCAAGCTGGCCAGGGAGAAACCGGGGACCATCAACTTCGCCACCTCGGGTGTCGGCACCTACGGCCATTTTGCGGGCGAGCTGCTGAAGATCGCCGCCGGGGCCGACCTGAAGCACGTGCCCTATCGCGGCAGCGGCCCGGCGATGAACGACCTCGCCGCCGGCCACGTGCAGCTGATGGTGGCGGGCGAGCTGGTCGAGCTGGCCAAGGCCGGCAAGATCCGTGTGCTGGCCACGACCAACGAGCGTCGCTGGTACGAGCTGCCGGACGTGCCCAGCCTCAAGGAGCTGGGCTTCCCGCAATTCACCGTGCATTCCTGGATCGCCCTGCTCGGCCCCGCCGGCATGCCGGCCGCGGTGACGGCACGGCTGAATGCGGCCGCCGGCAAGATGCTGGAGGACCCGAAGAACCTGGAGCAGCTCAAGGTCCTGGGCGTGCTGCCCGTCTTCTCCACACCCGAAGGGCTGGGCAAGCAGATCGCAGCCGATCGCGAGGCCTACGCCAAGGTGGCCGCGACCGCCGGCCTGAAATTCGACTAGGCGCCTGAGTGGGCAAGCGTAACGGCACGCCCAGACGAGCCTGCCGTTAACGCTTTCTTTGCCCTGAACCGCCCATAACTCTCCGGCGGCGGGCTGCCACGACTCGTCGCTTCCTGCCTGGGAGCGTCGCCTTGATTCTGTTGCGTTTTCTTCTTGCTGCGATGCTCGGCCTGTCGGCCGCTCAGGCCTCCGCCCAGACCCAGCTCGTGTTCGGCGCCTACACCTCGGAGCAGCCCTCGGCACTGGTCGACCAGTTGCGGCCGGCATTCGATGTCATCGCGCAACGCCTGTCGGCGGACATGGGCACCCCCGTTACCATCCGCATGCAGATCATGCGCACCTACGAGGAAGGGGTGCAGCTGATCGTCGACCGGCGCGCCGATTTCATGCGTGTCGGCGCCGCCTCCTTCATCACCGCCCGCGAGAAGGACCCCGGTATCTCTCTGCTCGTACTCGAAAGCATGGGCGGCAAGACGACCTTCAACGGCGTCATCGCCGTGCACCGCGACAGTGACATCACGAGGCTCGAGCAGCTCAAGGGGAGGTCCTTTGCCTTCGGTTCGTCGGAATCAACGCTCGGCCGCTACTTCGCCCAACAGCGCCTGATGCGCGCCGGGATCAGGGCCAGCGACCTGGCGCGGTTTGCCTATCTCGAGCGCCATGACAAGGTCGGCACCGCGGTCGGCTCCGGCCTGTTCGACGCCGGCGCCCTGGAAGAGACGATGTTCCGCAAGCTGGCGGATAGCGGCACACCGATCCGCGCCCTGGTCTCCTATCCGAACATCACCCGGCCGTGGATCGTGCGCGGCGGCCTCGATTCCACGCTGCAGGCAGCCTTGCGCCGGCAGCTTCTCGCACTCGACGACAAGGCAGCCCTCCGGGCCATGCGTTTCGACGGATTCCTCGACGGCCGGGATGCCGATTTCGAGCCGACCCGCCAGGCGATGAGCGAAATCCGGGAGTTCGGTGACTAGCGCTGGCAACCTTTCGCGGCGAAGCCTCAGCGCGGCCGCGCACGCTCCGCGGGAGCGCCGCTGGCGGCTGGGCGCCCAGCTCGCTGTCGGGCTGATCGCTATCGCCATCGCCGTGGCCATGGTGACAGGCTCAATCGTCTGGACCGCCGAACGCAGCCATCTGCTCGAACGCCTGCACAGCGATCATGCCCGGACATTCGGGCTCCTGCAGTCGGCTCTGCTGGATGATGTGATCAGCGAAGACGTACCGCGTATCGACCTGACGATGCGCCAGTTCATCATCCACGACCCGGCGGTCCACGCCGTCACCATCACCAACGAGCACGGCGCTGCGCTGTTCCGCTATGTCCGCTCCCCTCGCCAGCCCCGGGCGCTCACGTCGCTCTTCGAGCCGGTGGCGCATCGTGGGGAGACCTTCGGCACGATGGCGGTGGACTGGAATGATTCGAACTCCGAGACCGCGATCCTCTGGCGCGCGACTGCGATCGCCATGACGGTCGGCATCATCTGCGCGGCCCTGGGGCTGATGTTCTACCTGCTGATCCAGAGACTGGTGATCAGGCCGATCGGCAGTATCTCCGCGCGCATCGAGCAGATACAGCACGGCCGGATCCGGCCGGGGGAGGACCTGCCGGCCACGAGCGCGGTGGAGCTGCAGCGTCTCGATGATTCCATCTCCGCCCTCGGCGAGTTCCTCTCCATCCGCGACCGTCGCGAGAGCGAGCTGCAGCAGGCCCGCGAGATGGCCGAGCAGTCCAACCGGGTCAAAAGCGAGTTCCTGGCCAATGTCAGCCATGAGCTGCGTACGCAGCTGAACGCCATCAACGGCTTCTCCGAAGTCATGCGCATGGAGATGTACGGCCCCGTCGGCAACATCCGCTACCGCGCTTACGCGCAGGATATCCACGTCGCCGGAACCCATCTGCTGGCGGTGATCAACGACATTCTCGACGTCGCCAAGGTGGAGGCCGGCAAGCTGGAGCTCCAGCGCGAAGCCATCGACCTTGCCGAGATCGCGACATCGTGCCTGGACACGATGGCCAAGCTGGCCGAGCGCAACGAGCTACGACTCGGCTCCACGATCGCACCGACCCTGCCGACGGTCTGGGCGGATAGTCTGCGGGTGCGCCAGATCCTGCTCAACCTGCTGTCCAACGCCATCAAGTTCACACCTAAAGGCGGCCTCATATGCCTGGCGGTCGAGCACACGGACGGCGAAGTCGCCGTCACGGTGTCCGACACCGGCATCGGCATCCCCGAGCACAAGCTCGAAGCCGTGCTCGAGCCCTTTGGGCAGGTCGAGAGCATGATGTCGAAGCGATATCGCGGAACCGGCCTCGGCCTCCCACTGGTCAAGGCCTTCGTCGAGCTGCATGGCGGCAGCCTGACGCTCAAGAGCAAGGTCGGAGCCGGAACCGAGATCCGCTTCACCCTACCCCAACGCACCGCCGAGACGGACGCCCTCTCGAAAGCCAGCTAGCGCGCCGGCCTCGCCGCCGTTACGTTCTCGCGTTCATGCCTCGGCAGCCAGTTCGGGTCCCAGCGCCTCGAGCAACGGTTCCAGCGACGCTCCATAAGCGCGCCACCGCCCGATCGACGTCCTGTAAAGGGGTTGCCGCACCTGCGCAGCACTCGCCGTTCGCACCGGCCGCTGCGCTCGATGAAACTCGAGACAGGAATCATCCCAGTCGAGCCCGCAATGCGCCATCAGCCGCCGCGCCTGCCCCTCCAGGTCGTCCACGACATCCTCGTACTTCACCTCGATGAGCGTGGCCTCGGGCAGGACCGCATGCCAGTGCGCCATCAGGTCGTGATAGGCGCGGTAGTAGCGACCCAGCTCGCCCAGCTCGTAGCAGAAGCGCTGGTCGTAGGTGAACAGCCGGGTGAAGCACGACAGGCAGGTATCCACGGGATTCCGGCGGACATGCACGATACGCGCCTGGGGCAATGCCAGATGGATAGGCCCGAGGAAGCGGTAGTTTGCCGGCATCTTGTCGGTCACATGCGCAGCACCAGGAGCCAGGGCCGCCAGGCGGGCGGCATAGCGCTCGCCCAGCTCGCGCAGCAAGGCGGGGTCCAGCCCCGGTGCCGGATTGTCGAGAGCCGCCTCGAATCCGGGTATGGCCTTGATGGATTCGGCCACCACGCGCAGCTCGCCGGCGGCGAAGACCTGCGGATGGCCGGCAAGGATCTGCTCGACCAGCGTCGTTCCCGAACGCGGCATGCCCACGATGAAAATCGGCACCGGTGACGGGTGACCCGGGCCTCGCTGGCTGTCGATGACAGCCCGCGTGAACTTGGCCTTGAGGTGTCCGAGGAATTCGAGCGTCGCCGGTTCGTCGTAGGAGAAGGTCGAGCGCTTCAGCGCATTGCCTCTGAGAAAGTGGTGATGCGATTCGTCGTAACGGCCGGCATCCGCCAGCGCCTTGCCCAGGGCGAAATGCAGCTCGAGCCGCTCCTGCGTGCCGAACGAGGACATGTCCTTCGCCAGGCTCTCCATGGCGGCGAGGTGCGGATCGTCCGGCGCGAAGCGCTTGGTATCGATCAGTGAATGGTAGGCCGTGGTGTGCCGGGGTGCGACGTCGATAGCCGTCTCGAACGCCTGACGCGCCTCGTCGATCCGGCCCAGCTCCTGCAGAAGATTGCCCCGGCCGATGTGAGCCTCGGCGAAGTCCGGTTTCAGGCCCAGCGCCCGGCCGTAATGCCCCATGGCTTCGTCACGCCGGCCTGTGGCCAGCAGCGCGGTGCCGAGATTGCAATGGGCCTCGGCGGAGTTCCCGTCGAGGGCCAGGGCCTGACGCAGCCGGGCAATGGCCTCTTCATGCCGCCCCAGAGCCACCAGCACGGAGCCGAGATTGCTGTAGGCCTCGCTGAGACCCGGCGCCTGGGCGATGGCCGTCTCGTACCCGGCGACAGCCTCCGCCTTGCGATCGAGGCGCGACAGCGCGTTCGCGCGATGCCAGAGCGCCTGCGGATAGTGGAGCTGCCGGGCAAGCGCGGCGTCGTAGTGAGCCAGGGCGTCCGCGTCGCAACCCAGGGCCGCCAGGGCGGTGCCGAGGTTGAAATGGACCAGCGCCAGCTCCGGCCTGAAGGACACGGACTTCCTGAAATGATGCAGCGCCTCGCTGGGCCGGCCGAGGGCGAGAAGCGCGGTGCCGAGATTGTTGTGCGTTTCCGCGCTGTCCGGAGCGGCCTTGAGCGCCCGCTTGAAATGGATCACCGCCTCATCGTGCCGGCCCAGGGCATTGAGCACCATGCCAAGGTCGTGCCGGGCCCCCATATGGCTCGGCTTCAGCGCGATCGCCTTCTCGTAGTGCGGGATCGCTTCGGCGGCGCGGTTCATCGCCACCAGCGATTTTCCCAGGGCGATATGCGCATTGACGAAACCCGGCTTGGCCGCCAGGGCCTTGCGGAAATGCGCGCAGGCCCTGTCGTACTGGTTCAGGGTCGCGAGGACGGCGCCGAGATTGTTGTGGACTTCGGCGACGTCGGGCCGGAGGGCGACGGCCGCCTCGTAGCAGACGAGGGCTTCGTCATAGCGTCGCTGGCCGAGCAGCGAATTCCCGCGATTGTAGTAGTCCGTCGCGAGATCAGACATCGGTCTGATCGCTTGCGGCCATACCCTGTTGAATCGATTCGCCTGCCATCCCGCGCCCACGGTAGAAACGTGACTGCGAACCGACAATTCGGGGCGTATCCCCAAGGGTTTTCCCCTAGGTAGTTACCCCCTTCGATCCGCCGATTCGAGCGTCGTCATGATGATAGGTGCGCCGTGATAAATAGTCAGGGGAAAGCACCGGCCCGGCAAGCGGAGCCGGGTTCCCCGCCACGCTTGCGCTCTTCGGCCTCGCGCGCCTGATGCCCGGACGTCCCGGAGCAGCGGGAGCGGAAGAACCCGTTCGACGATATGGTCGCACGGGAGTTCCCCTCGCCCCCCGGGCCCTGGCTTTTCATCCGGCCGTCGTCAGTTCTGCCTATCTGGCCGGATATGTGCTGCTCGACTGGGTCAGCTTCATCGAGCCTTTCGCCCCTCTGGGCATTACCCCGTGGAACCCGTCGACAGGCCTTAGCTTCGTCCTGATCCTGCTCTTCGGCCGGCGCTTCATACCGCTCCTCTTCCTCGCCCCGCTGCTGGCCGATCTGGTCGTGCGCCAGCCTCTGCTCTCCTGGTCGCTGGAGCTGTCGACGGCGACCCTGATCGGCGGCAGCTACGCTATCGTGCTGGCCCTGCTCAAGAGACCGCGTATCGGGTTCGATCCGGCCCTCTCCTCACTGCGCGACCTGGTGCTGCTGCTGCTCACGGCGGCCATCGGCGCGGCGATCGTGGCGTCCGGCTTTGTCGGCGTGGTGATCGGCGCGGGGCTGCTGCATTCCAGCGAATTCGTCGCGGCTGCGCTCCGCTACTGGGTCGGAGACGTCATCGGCATCGCCGTGGTGGCACCTTTCGCGCTGATCGCCCTGACCCGGGCGCGCGTCATCCAGCCTTCCGTCGAGAGCTTTCTCCAGCTGGCGGTCACCATAGCCGCGCTCATCCTGGTGTTCGACCGGTCCGCCGGGCAGCAGTTTCAGCTCTTCTCCATCCTCTTCCTGCCGATCGTCTGGATCGCCGTGCGCAGCGGACTGGAAGGGGTCTGTATCGGCAACCTGATCATGCAGCTCGGCCTGATCGTCGGGGTTCAGCTCGTGCCTCGCGAGGTCCTCGACGTCACCATCTTCCAGGGCCGCATGATCGTTCTGGTGATCACCGGCCTGGTCGCGGGAGCCCTGGTGACCGAGCGCCGGAAGACCGAGGCGCAGCTGCGTCTGCACCAGGATTCGCTGGCTCACCTGGCGCGGCTCGGCAGCATGGGTGAATTCGCGGCGGCCCTGGCGCACGAGATCAACCAGCCCCTGATGGCGGCCGGGACCTACACCAGACAGGTGAGCAACGCGCTGCGCGCCGGCACCATGGATGTCTCAGGCGCCGCGGAGCAGGCGGGAAAGGCGGCCTCCCAGATCGAGCGCGCCGCAGAAGTCGTCCGCCGGCTGCGGGCCCTCGTCAGGCTCGACCGGAGCGGGCGCGCACCCTGCGAGATCAATGACATCCTCCGGGAAACCATCGAGCTCTGCCAGCCCGACCTCGACCGCAGCCACGTGGCCATACGCCCGACCCTGGCCGGTGCCCTGCCTCCGGTCCTGGTGGACCGGCTGCAGATCGAGCAGGTTCTGCTGAATCTCATCCGCAACTCCATCGAAGCCATCAGCCAGGCCGGGCATGTGCGGGGCTCGATCCTCATCGAGGTCTCGCGTGTCGATGCGGATCTCGTCGAGATCCGCGTCCGCGACACGGGGCCCGGGTTTCCGCCGGAGTTCGCCAGCAACCTGTTCCCGCCGTTTTCATCCACCAAACCCGACGGGCTGGGTATCGGGCTCTCGTTGTGCAAATCTATCGTCGAGTCGCATGGCGGCTGGCTGTGGCTGAGCAGCGTCCCCGGCGGGGCGAGCGTCCACTTCACGGTTCCTGTGGCAGAAGCAGGAACGCGTATGCATGGATGAACAGACGCATATCGCTCTGGTCGACGATGACGCCGCGGTGAGCGACGCCTTGCGGGTCTATCTTTCGCACCAGGGGCTGCGCGTCTCCTGTTTCGAGACCGCCGAAAGCTTCCTGGCGGCCGACCAGGAGCAGCCCTTCGAATGCATCGTCTCGGATGTCCGGATGCCGGGCATGTCCGGTCTCGATCTCATCCACCGCCTCAAGGAACGGGGCGCCAGCCGGCCGGTGATCCTCATCACCGGGCACGGCGATATCGACATGGCGGTGTCGGCCATCAAGATCGGCGCCTTCGACTTCATCGAGAAGCCGTTCGACGAGAAGCGGCTCCTGGCCGCCATCCAGGCCGCGGTCGACAAGGGACGCCAGCACGACGACGAGGATGAAAAGCTCGAGGCGCTGCGCTCGCGCTTCAGCTCCCTGTCGACGCGGCAGAGCCAGGTCATGGAGCTGGCCGCCACCGGCCTGTCCAACAAGGAAATCGCCGGGCAGCTGAATATCAGCCCCAAGACGGTCGAGAACCATCGCGCCTGGGTGATGGAGCGCATGGGGGCGCGCAATCTCGCGGAGCTGGTGCGCATGGCCATGCGGCTCCGGCGGTGAGCCGGCGGCGGCCCGCACCGCGCGCATCGCTGCCTGCTGATCCGCGCCGATTCGTGATATGTCAGGAACATATGGGTTGATTGAGGGTTTCGTGGGCTCTGTCGTCGAGATCAACGCGCGCGCCGGCGCGGCTGCAACACGCGAGGCCTTCAAAAAGCTGTCGCGCGACGCGATCGTCGTGCTGCGCGACGTGCCGGCGATCCACGCCCTCAAGGCGGCGATTGCCGAAATTGCCCAGCGCCTGTCGGGGCCGCAAGGCTTGGCCGCGGTGGAGGACATCTTTCGCGGCGGTCACCTGCAGAGCCTCGAGGCGCTCTCCGCCTTCTACCGGGCCATCCGCCACCTCCGCTCGGCGCGCTACTTCAGCGCCGGATTCAGCGATCTCGCCGCGAATCTGGGCTTGCCGGCACCGCTGCTCATCGATTGCGGCTATTGCCGGACGATCATTCCTCCGTTCTATGAAGAGGCCCGCGCCCGGCCCGAGATGTTCCATCCCGACGAGTTCGCCACGCAGCATCCCAACGAGATTTCCAAGATGCTGCGCCCCGATACCTGGGGCGGGGCTCATCGCGATATCGACGTGCGGCACTACAATTATCAGGTCAATTTCTGGTTCCCGCTGCATGACCTGGAGGACGACCAGACGCTGCTGCTGTTTCCGGATGTGTATCGCCGTGAAATTCCGCAATACGCCGTCCAGAGCAACCGCAACGACCCGGATAGCTGGGGTCTCGGCCGCGCTCTGAAAGTGCCGCTGCGCTTCGGCGACACCCTGCTGTTTCACTCCCAGCAGGTCCATGCCTCGCCCAGCCATGAAGGGCGCAACCGCTTCACCTGCGAGCTCAGGGTCGCGGCGGCGACGATCGACGACAACTCCCGGCTCTACTGGCGCCATTTCTGGAATCTGGGAAATTTTCAGTCGCCGCAGGGCGCATCGCTGGATGAGCGGGCTCGGCAATTCCTCGAGCCGCCGCCGGAGACCGCGCGTCTCGCCTGGTCTCTGCAGGGAGAGACGGCCCAGGCCGTCATGCACCGGCTGTTCCCCGATCCGGACGCCAGCCTCGCGGCCGGATACCGGCATCGCGACCCGCGCATCCTCGACGATGCGATCCGGCTGGAACGCGCCGATTGGGAGAAAATCATCGCCCGGCTCGACACGCTGTCACCCGGCGAGGATCTCTGGCTGCTGGTGGCGAGGCTCCTGCTGCATCAGAAGCATCCCGACCTGGCGGCCACCGCCCTGGCCCGGGTCTATGGGCGCACGAAGAGCTATTTCTGGCCCATGGAAGCGGGCCGCGTCGCCGCAGAAGCCGGACTCTTCGACGTCGCGGAAACCGCCTTCACCGTGGCCGAGCTGCGGGCCCAGCAGTCGGATGTGGCTCTTGATCGCCACACGCCGGGAATGCCGCCGGCGCGCAACCCGCAGCAGGAGCTGCAGCTGCTTCCGGCGATCGCCCGCCGCGCCGCTTCCGCCTTCGCCGCCCGCGCCCGCGTCGAGAAGACGCAGGCCACCCGCACCACGCTGACCTTCGACTACCGGTTCTTCTGGTCACCGGGGCTGACCGCTTCCTTCGAGAATTACGACATCCTGAGCATCGACGACCTCTTCGTCGCCCTGCCGCTCGACGTGCCCTTCCATCCGGAGGAGATCCTCGACGACCGGCGGGGAGTGGCCATCGCCGCGAGCCCGCTCGAGCTCGCGCCGCACATCCGCAGCACCGGCGAGCAGCTGCCGCAGCCGCGCTCGGCGATGTGGTTCCGGGATCTCGGCGAGGTCGTCTTCCTGCGCTACCTGAACGGCCGCTACCTCGTCCCCAAGCGCCACCTCCCGCTGAATTTCGCCACCCAGAACATTCTCAAACTACCCGGGGTGATGAAGGTCGGGCCCCAGCTGCCGGCAGACGTGCTCTCGGCCGTCGTCACCATACTGGCGACGGATCTCGAGCGCCAAAGCCCCTGAGCCGGCCCCGGGCGCTATCCGAGGAAATCCAGCAACAGGTCCGCGATGGTGTCCGGCGCCTCCAGCAGGACGCTGTGCCGGAGCTCGGGCAGGATGACGAGCCTCGAGCCGGCAATCGCCTCGTGCATGCGGCGGGCCATGCGGGGGCTGGAGCCGATGTCGTTTTCTCCGGTCACGACCAGCGTGGGTTTGCGGATCCTGGCGAGGTCGACCCCCTCGTCGGCCTCGGCGAACACCCGGTAGGCCGCTGCATAGGAGCGATGGTCGTTCGCCTTCAGCTGCCGGAGCCGTAACGCGACCTTCTCCGGGTTCGCCGCCTTGAACGCCGGCGTAAACCAGCGATCCTCCGCCGCCGAGACGACCGAGGCGATCCCTTCGTCCCGGACCTTGTCCGCCCGTTCGAGAACACGCGCGCGCTCGGCCGGGGTCCGCTCTGCCACCGTACTGATGAGAACCAGGCGCCCGATCCGCTCGGGATGCTCGAGCGCGAACCATTGGGCAATCAGCCCGCCAAGGGAGAAGCCGACGAGATCGACCTTCTGCACCCCGGCGGCATCGAGTGTCGCCGCGAGGTCGCCGACGAAATCCGTCATCCGGCAGGTTTCGATCCGCGAGGATTTTCCGTGTCCGCGCAGATCGGCGCGGACCACCGTGAAGCGGCCCGTCAGCCGTTCGGCGATGCGGTCCCAGCTGCCGAGATCCGCGCCCACGCCGTGCACCAGGGCGACCGGAGGCCCCTGCCCCTCGACACAGGCCGCGATCTCGATGCCCTGCGGACGGGCAACGCGGACCCCCCGGCGATTCGACATCCGGGCCCTGTCAGTTCTGGGCCTTCCAGACATCGCGGAAGCGCGGGATCTCGTCGCCGATCCAGACATGGTTCATCACGTTGGACCGCATGCCGGCGTACTCGCTGGAGAAGAACAGCGAGACATAGGGCAGGTCCCGCACCATGATCGCTTCCGCCCTGCGGTACAGCGCCTGGCGCTGCTCGACAGCCGAGGCGTTGCGTGCCTGCTCGAGCAGGGTATCGAATTCCGGGCTCTTGTACTTGGTCGAGTTGGCGAACCCGTCGCTCTGCAGCAGGATGGTGAACAGCCCGTCGGGATCGGGACGCTGCGACCAGCGGATGGGCGAGAAGTTGATCGCGCCCTGGACCAGCCGCGGATACCAGTCGCTCTGGGCGACCGGCTCAAGACGCACGTCGATGCCGACCGCCTTGAGCTGCTCCTGCACCAGCTGGTTGACCTGCTGCAGCAGGGTGATCTGCGGGTTGGAGAGAGCGACCTGCAGGCCGTTCGCATGGCCCGCCTCGGCAAGCAGGGCGCGCGCCTTTACCGGGTCATGGGCCGGACCGCGGAGAGCGGGATCGTGCCACCACAGCCCCTGGGGCGTGAGTCCTTCGGCCACCGGGGCCTTTCCGCTCATCACGATGTCGACGATCTTCTTGCGGTCAACGGCATGGGCGATCGCCTGGCGGACCCTGCGATCGTTGAACGGCGGCTTGTCGACCTGCCACTGCAGGCCGTACCAGCGCCCGACGATGCTCGGATCGAGCTTGATCTCCCGGCGTCCCTCGATCGGGCGGATGTCGATCGGCGACAGGGCGGAGATGTAGTCCGCCTCGCCGGTGATCAGGCGCTGCACCCCGACGACCGTGTTGCTGATGTCTGCAAAGATCACCCTGTCGAGATAGGGCTTGCCGCTTTCCCAGTAGTTCGGATTGCGCTCCACCACCAGACGCTGGCCGAGCGTCCATTCCCGGAAGACGAAAGGCCCGGTTCCCACGGGATTGGTGGCGAGATCCTTGCCGAAGCGCTGGATCGCCGCCGGCGAGGCGATGAAGCCCTCGCGCTGCGCCAGCATGCCGAGAAGGCTGGGCGACGGCTTCTTCATGTTGATGACAAGCGTGGCCGCGTCCGGCGTGTCGAGCGAGGCGACGATGTCGGCCAGCTGCGCGCGCTGCGGCGAGTTCACCGCCGGGTCCAGGCGCCTTTCGAGATTGAGCTTTGCCGCGGCGGCGTCGAACCCGGTGCCGTCGTGGAACCTGACCCCGCGCCGGAGATGGAGCGTGAGGCGGCGGCCGTCGGCGCTGGTCTCCCAGCGCTCGGCCAGCTCGGGCGCCATCGACAGATCCGGCTTGAGCGCCAGCAGCGTGTTGTAGATGAGATAGAGCGGCTGCCGCTCCGAGAAGTTCACCGAGAACGCGGGATCCAGGGTCTTGGTGTCCGAAGCAAAGGCGATCGTCAGCGTGCCGCCGCGCTGCGGCTGCTGGGGCTGGGCGACAGCTGTTCCCGTGAGAAGAGCGGCGAGACCGAGCGCGCCGAGAAGGCGCATGGGGATTCGGGCCGGCCTGCGTCGAGATTTATCCATCGCGATGCCCCTCCGCTCTGTTAATTGGTATTGTCCTGACCTTACCGCATGATCCGCGGTTTGGTATACCAAAACCGGATGCCCGTCAGCGTCGCGGGCATCGGAGGTCGAGATGGACAGGACTGAAGCCACCACGCAGACAGGCCGGCCCCGGGGCGTGCCACCGCGCGGCCGGGTACGGCGCGTCGAGGACACCCTTCGGCAGAAAACGCTGGTCAGGCTCCGCGAAGCCATCGTCACGGGCCGGTTCAAACCGGACGAGCGCCTGGTCGAGCGCGACGTCTGCGCCAAGACAGGGGTGAGCCGCAGCTCGGTGCGCGAGGCGCTGCGCTACCTCGAATCCGAAGGCCTGGTGGAGAGCCGCGGACGCAAGGGCATCTTCGTCGTCAATCTCTCCGCCGCCGAGGCGATGGAGATCTACGAGCTGCGCAAGGCCGTCGAGGCCGAAGCGGCCCTGCACTTCACCGAGCGGGCCAGCGACGACGAGGTCCGGCAGATCGCCGAGATCTTTGCGGCGATCAGGACCGCTGCAACGACCGACGCGGAGCGCTACTGGCGCCAGACCGACCGCTACTTCGACGTGCTGATGCTCGGCGCCCGCAATTCCGTCGCCTACGAGCTGATGCGCTCGCTGCGCACGAGAATCCGCTATCTGCGCTCCACCACCACGCGCTTCGCCACGCCTGACTACCGGCAGGGGACGGTCGCGCATATCGGCGGCCTGACCGACGCCCTGGTGCGCCGCGACGGGGCCGATGCCGCCGAGCGCGTTCGCACCTTCGTCGACCGCTCCGCCCGCTTTGCCGCCGAGTGCCTCGCACACCGGGACGAGGCGCAGCCCGCCGGGGGCCGCCGTCGCGGCCTTCAGGCGGAAGGCCGGACGGTGGCGCCGCGCTAGTCAGCGGGCCTTCCAGACCTCCCGGAAGCGCGGGATCTCGTCCGGAATCCAGACATAGTTGCGGACCTCGTCACGCATCGCGGCGAACTCGATCGAGTGGAAGATGTAGATGTACGGCAGGTCGCGCACCATCAGCTTCTGCGCCTGGATATAGAGGTCGCGACGGGCGTTCCGGTCCTCGAGGGCACGGGCACGATCGAGAAGAGAATCGAGCTCCGGACTGATGTACTTGCTCGAGTTGTGGCCGGACCTGCTGTGGTAGAGGTAGCTGAAGAGCCCGTCGGGATCGGGCCGCTGCGACCAGCGGATCGGCAGGAAGTTGATCACGCCGTTGAGCAGCTGCGGATACCAGTCGGCAATCGACACCGGCTCGATCCGCACCTTCAGGCCGACGGCCTGGAGCTGCTCCTGGGCCAGCTGGCTGACCTGCTGGTTGATCGCCACCGGGCTGACCGAGAGTACAAGCTCCGTCTCCGGCTTCACACCGGGCTCGGCCAGCAGGGCGCGGGCCCTGGCCGGATCGTAGGGATAGCCGGTGATGCCGGCGTCGAACCACCACAGACCCGGCGGCGTCGGGCTCTCCGCGACATCCGCCTTGCCGCTCATCACGATATCGACGATGCGCTTGCGGTCTATGGCATGCGCCATCGCCTGCCGCAGCTTGAGATTGTCGAAGGGCGGCTTGTCGATGCGCATCTGCAGCGCCATCCAGCGGTTGCCGGGGCTGCGGCTCAGCCGGATCCCGGCCCGGTTCTCGAGCGGCCGGACGTCGACGGGGGTCAGCGCCGCGACGAAGTCGAGCTCACGTGTCAGCAGACGCGGCACGCCCACCGCGGTGTTGGAGGTCTGCAGGAAGACGATGCGGTCGAGATAGGGTTTGCCCGGCTCCCAGTAATTCGGGTTCTTGTCGACGACCAGCCGGTTGCCGGGATCCCATTCCCTGAACACGAAGGGTCCCGTGCCGACGGGGTTCGTGCCGAGCTCCTTGCCATATCTGGCGGCGGCGGCCGGCGAGATCATGAAGCCCTCGCGCTGCCCGAGCATGCCGAGCAGGTTGGGTGCCGGACCTTTCAGGTTGATCACCACCCGCGCCGGTCCGTCGGTATCGACGGAGTCGATCAGCTCCGCCAGAAGCTGGCGCGACGGTGACGCGGTCTGCGGGTTCATCCGGTGATCGAGATTCCACTTCACCGCTGCGGCGTCGAACGTCGTGCCGTCGTGGAACTTCACGCCCTGCCGGAGATGAAAGACCAGCTTGCGGCCGCCCTCGATGAGCTCCCATTTCTCGGCGAGCTCCGGCGCGTAGGAGAAATCGGGCGTCAGGCCGACCAGGTTGTTGTAGATCAGGTAGAGCGGCTGCCGCTCCGTGAAGTTGATCTGGTAGGTGGGGTCCAGCGACTTCGCGTCATTCGGCAGCGAGACGTTGAGAGTGCCGCCGGAGACGGGACGCTCCTGGGCGATCGCAGAGTCCGCGGCCGATAGCAGTCCGAGCCCGAGCAGGGCAAGCTTGAGCGTCTTCATCATGAGGGTCTCCTCCCGCGTTCAGGGTCTGTCATCGCGAATGCAAGCCTTGAAATGCCCCGGCGCCACTTCGCGCAGCGCCGGCACCGTCGCAGCGCAATCCTCGATCGCGTAGGGGCAGCGCGTCCGGAACACGCAGCCGGATGGCGGATTCATCGCGTTGGGGATGTCACCCTTGAGCAGGATGCGACCCCGGCTGCCCTGGCCGGGCACGGCCGAAACCAGCGCTTCGGTATAGGGATGGCGCGGCGAACCGACCACATCGGCCGCCGGACCGATCTCCATCAGTCGGCCGAGGTAGAGCACGGCGATCCGGTCCGAGACGTACTCCATGACGGCGATGTCGTGCGAGATGAAGAGCATCGAGAGCGAGCGCTCCGCCCTCAGCGTCTCGATCAGCGCCAGGATCTGCGCCTGGATG
>SXGS01441599.1_pt1 | contig 15877 bp, 15 predicted proteins | sample 3174681 | NCBI WGS metagenome assembly SXGS01 (sample SAMN11356861, study PRJNA531348) | freshwater metagenome | isolation source: freshwater sample F1-80 | place: China: Fuxian Lake, Yuxi | collected 2017-12-25 | reverse complement strand
TGCCGGCCGGCAGGCTGATGGCGCCGGAGGCGGTCCCGCTGGACACGGTCGTGCCGTTTACGGTGATTGTACCGCTCGCCGCCGTCGGAGTCACGGTGAAGCTGTTGCCGGCGATGACGGTGGCACTGTAGCTGGTCGTGCCGCTGCTGAACGCCGGACTGAGCTGGCCCACTGAGAGGGTGAAGCCGGAGAGGGTCGGCGCGGAGGCGGAGTCCGACCCCGTCGCTGCGACAACCGTGGACGCGTCATCGTCATTGCAGCCGGCCAGGCCGAGGAGCCCAGTGCCCGTGACTAGCACGAGGGCGAGGCGGAGGCTGGTCGCCAGCCAGGACCGGCGCACGAACGAAGGACGAGGGACGAGGTGGGCATAGGCTCTCTCCTTGTGACTCTTCACAGGGCACAGCGGCTAAGTACGAGGTACCTATACAATCGGGCCGCGTTTGTCAAATTTCAGGCCTGGTCTTGTCGCCTGCGCCTCGTCATCGCTCCGCACAAAACAAAGGAGGGTGGGGAGGTACCTCCCCACCCTCCTTTGTTTTGCACTAGTCTCGGGAGAGGCAATGACGCCCCTCTCCCGACGCTCCGCTTCTATGGACTCGTCACCTGTAAACTGAGCTTGCCGGTGGCAGGCGCCATCGGACTGATTGTGACCGTGTAGAGATCCGGGGTGAGCAATGTCACGGGAGTCAATGCAAAGCTCGCCTCTGATTTCGTCAGCTCCGTCTGCAAGATCCCGCTTCTGGTATAGAGGCTCACGGTTAAGCCGCTGAAGGTATTCCCTGTGACCTTGACCGTGACCTGTTGGTTGCCAGGCCCCGCAAGTGTATAGCGGGCATTCTGGCCGGCCCGGCTGATCGTGACCGGCGTGGCGGCGGTATTGATTGTCACGGAACCAGCAACCTCCGTAGACGGAGTCATGGTAATGGCCCCGGTGTGGGTGCTGGATGGATCGACAATGACAGTATAGGTGCCGTTGGCCGGCAAGGGGCTCGGGGCTTTCAACCCTCCACCACCCCTGCCCACAGTGGTTGAGGCTAAGACCGTCCCATCCTGGTTGAGGAGTGTGACTGTACTCGATGTGATTGAGACGGACGAGAACCCTAGATTCACCCATTGTCCGCCCATACCGCTAAACGTATAGCGCGCCGTGCTGCCAGGCTTGGTGATATTGATCGGCGCCGGCTGACCATCCAACGCGATGGTGCCGGTGAGCGGGGACGTGAGTGTCATCGCCATACTGCCGGTGTAAGAGCCGACCGGATCGACCACAAGTGTGTACGTTCCCGTTGCGGGCAATATCGCCGTCGGATCGAGGCTGCCGCCGCTGGGACCGACTGTCGTCGAGGCCAAGGTGGTGCCATCCGGATTCAACATCGACACGACGCTCGAAGCCGTCGTGACCGAGGTGAGGCCAAGATTGACCCATTGACCGGCTGTGCCGTTGAACGTATAGCGAGCCCGCTGGCCAGGCACGGTCACCGTCGACGTCACCGTCGCTTCGTTGACCATGATGGCACCGGAGATATCCGGGCTATTGTAGAGTGCGAGCGTGGCATGACCCAGATCGATATGCCCTGGATCGATCAGCACAGCATAGGTTCCGGAAGTTGGAAGAACCTGCGTGTCGATCACCGCACCCTGCGATCCGAAGGAAGTCGGCTTGCCCAGAATGCCTCCATCCGGCTTGAGAATGGAGAGATACCCGCTTTCAACTGTAACCCCGCTCAATTGCAGGCTCACCGTCTGGCCGGTGGTGCCGGCAAACGTATACCGAGCATTCTGACCGAACCGTCCCAAGACCATCGGCACTGCAGCCCCTTGAGGGGTGATGTCGCCCGTCAATTCATTCGACACCGTGACGGTGACATCGCCGGTATAGCTTTCGCCTGGAGTAATCACGATCGTATAGGCGCCGGACGATGGAAGCTCCGGCAAATCGAGACTGCCTCCCTTGGGCGAGAATGACGCAGCCTTCGTAGCCATGGCATCACTGGCCGGCTTATAGGCTGTCCAATAGTAGTGGGTCACTGGAGAGGCCACAATGGCCATCACCTCGCCGTCCGGCCGATACACCGATGCGCGGCCCTGCGTCAGCGTCGCACCGCTGAAGCCGATATTGATCCGCTGACCGGCAACACCGTCAAATACTATCAAACCGTTCTTTTTGGGAGTCTTAATCGATGCGGTAACAGAGGGACCATCAACTGTGATGCGGCCTGTATATTCGACACTCGCAGCCACGATACCAGGAGGTGGGGTGATATCGCCGGCATAACTGATATCCGTGACAATACTGGGGAGGAGTCCTGCACACACAATCCCGAGCGTTGCCGTTGCTGCTCGCGCCCGGCACTTCACCCTTTGCCACAAGCTGTGCATAGTCGCTCTCCTATTCGTTAAACATGATATCCACCGGTCCCCTAAGCCTCCCGTCTGGCGTGCCCGCTGTCATGGATCACGTCCGCACACCGATCGGTACGAGCGACTCTATACGCTTTTTTTGCACAAGACACAATCCCTGAATGATTGTGCGGATGGCCAGATGGCTCCCCTCATTGGAGGGGAGCCCGGCTCAAAGCGTATCAGGACAGGATGCCTGTACAAGTATAAGTCTACGCAAAGATAGGAAGATCTGGTGGGCTGTACTGTACGATCTGCGGGAAACTACAGCCGTTCCGCGATTCTAAAAAAAGAGGGCGGGGAGTTGCCTCCCCACCCTCTTTTGCAGACATATGTCTGGAACCGATTACTCGCCCTTGCAGAAGCTCCGCTCGTAGTTGATGATGTGCCAGGCTTCTTCTTCCGTCACCGCAGCCGGAATCAAGGACACCATGCCGGTGCCAGGGCTGCCGTTCTTGATGACCCACATCAGCTCGCCGTCTTTCCGCTTCTTGTGGAACTTGCAGTTGCTGAAATCACGCGGGCTCGGATTCAGCATAGCGCCTGCAGGACCATTGCCCTTGCCTTCCTTGCCATGGCAATTAAAGCAGGTGCCCTTGCCCTCGTACAACGCCTTGCCCTTGGCGATACTCTCCGGGGTCGCCTCGGACGGATTCTTCGTGGCTTTTGCATCGGCCATCTGTTCTGCCGGCACGCGCGACTTGACCGGATCTCTTTCTTCCGCTCCGACGATTGAGACCGACAACAGCATCAGCGCTGCACTGACTCCCACAAACTTAGACAAATACCCCATCACTGATCCTCCTTTATGTTGAACCCACCGCACATGACTTCGGCATAATGCCGCTGGCTGAATGACTCGTCTCGTACAAATCAGGGAAAACGGACGGACTATACCAACGCCTTTTAATTCCTGTCAAGAAATCATCTCCGCCCTTTCTCAATCCGTCCTTCCACTTGATCAGGATGAAGATCAAACATCATGCCAACATTTACAGCATAAGACTTGCGGCAACCCAATCACTTACAAACAGGGCATCACCCCCCGCTTCACTTTCGTGACACCTTTGCGCCTCAGTCCTATCCTCCATGCCTCATGATTCGAGGCGAATCGCCGCGACTACCGGAGAACGCTTAGGGATAATCGGGAAGAAAGAGAGAAACGCGAACTCCCGGCACGATGCACGGCGTTACCGTTTAAGGAGAATTTCCCGCGCGGCTTTTCCACTGGGGCCGAATGGCTTCTGCGGCTTTCCATTTAATTTAGCCTTGACCCCGCCGGCATTACCGAGTGTCAAGACAAACTGGTCTTGCCCCTTCCATTGTGATTTCTCACCAGGACGCAGCAGCGACTCTTGTGGGCTGCCGTTGTCGATTTGCACGACGACCCAGCTTAATTCGGTCGCCTCCAAATCCAACACCAGCTTGGTATCCGCCATAGCGCCGGGCGCTTCCAGCGAAATCCCACTCAATGGACCATCCGTCCCAATTGAAACCGCCGATACGGTTTCCGCCTCCGGTTTCGAAGCGGCCATCGGCGGCAGGGTGGGCTCAGACCGGCGAGTATCCGGTGCTGAAGTCGGCGCCGCTGCAACGGTCGCGTTTGGCTTCGTCGATTCGGCAACTGGTTCAGGCTCCTTCGTAGCGGCTGCAACGGACAGATCCTTGACCGTCTGAGTGCTCTGTTTGGGAGAAGCCGGTTCCGGTTCCGCCCGCTTCAGCACCGTCGGCTGTTCCCGCCCCAAGAGGAAAATCAATGTCAGCACGGCAATGCCGATCGCAACGGCTACTGCTTTTCGATTGGACTGGCGCTTGCGTTCCTCTGCGGCCTGACGGACTTTGAGCCGTTCCCGCTCATCCTGCTTTTCATAAAAGGTCCCGGCCGACTTGGCAAACCGCTGGATCGCATCTTCCTCATCCAATCCAAGCGAACGCGCGTACGAACGGACGAACCCACGGGCAAACACCTGATCGGGCAGTTTGGAAAAATTACCGTCCTCGAGCGCCTGGATGAAGTCGAGCCGAATCCGTGTCTTCGACGACACCTCATCGACCGTCAATCCCTTGGTCTCCCGGACTTGCCTGAAAAACTCGCCAACCGACTCCATAATCCCTCTGCTACTTCAGTCGAGCCAATAATTCCGTGGCGGCCGCCGCATATTCCCCGCCCTTATCAACCGTTATCACCTTTTTCAGCGCGTCACGCGCCCTCTCCGTATATCCCAATTTGTCGTACACCCGGCCCAACTCCAAATGAATCATCGCAGGCGGAACGTTTGCAGGACTTACGGTGCTGGCCTCTTCGAACGCTTCCATCGAACCCTGAAGATCGCCCTGGTGCGCCAACGCACGGCCCAGATGAAACCGGGCCAGATCCGGCGTGTGATAGAGCGGATTCGTCACCGCCTTGCGATAGGACTTGATCGCCTCATCCCAACGATTCTGGTTGGCGAGCACTTGGCCGAGATAGGTATGGGCTTCTGAATAGTCCTCATCGATATTGATCGCCGCGCGAAACTCCTCTTCAGCCCGCGATAATTTCCCCTGCAGCGCATATACATGTCCGAGGGCATATCGCGAATGCTTATTGTTGGGATTCAGCTGGACGGATTTCTGGAATGAGACGAATGCCTTTTGGCGGTCCCCCGAAAGGCTGGCCACGCCTTCCTGATAATAGCCTTCTGATTTCGTGATCATCTCCTCGCTGGTCGCACAACCAACAAGCACATTCGCCGCCCCGATACCAGCCACCACGCAGCACACCCCTGCCGCGCGCGCGGCACACGCAAGACTCGCCCCTTGTACCCGCGTCATCGCTGTCACTGAATATCCTCGAAATGCGTCAGCCGTTTGAACGCCTGGAACCGAGCGTGAACCTCTTTGTAATCCAGGATTCGCAATCGGTCAAGACTAAAGGATTCGACGGTAAAGGACGCCATGACGCTTCCGAAGATAATGGCCTGCTTCATCGCGTCGAGAGACCGGTTCCCCGTCGCCGCTAAATAGCCCAAGAACCCGCCGGCAAAGGTATCGCCGGCGCCTGTGGGATCGCGCACATCCTCAAGCGGGAAGGCCGGCGCGCCGAACACGTGATTCCCGTTGAACATGAGTGCTCCGTATTCGCCGCGCTTGATGATGAGATGCTTGGGCCCGCGGGACAACACCTGCTTCGCGACTTTGACCAAGTTTGAATTTTGCCCTAGGGCGCGCGCCTCGCCGTCGTTGATGATCAGCACATCGACCTGCTCGAGCACCTTCCAGAGCGCCTCGCGCTTGCCGTTGATCCAGAAATTCATCGTATCGCAGGCGACCAGCGACGGACGTTCGACTTTCTGAAGCACATCGAGTTGAAGTTCAGGATCGATATTCCCCAGAAACAACACGTCCGGAGACCGGTAGGCGTCAGGAATTTTAGGCCGAAAGGTTTCAAAGACATTGAGTTTGGTGTCCAGCGTATGGGCCTCGTTCAACTGATGCGTATACTCGCCTTTCCAGCGGAAGGTCGCGCCAGGACGCTGCTCCAAGCCTGTCACATCGATGCCGCGGCTTTTCAAAAACGCGATATGCTGCTGCGGGAAGTCCTCTCCGACGACGGCGATGAGCGCCACGGACGTGAAAAAACTGGCCGACGTCGAGAAATACGTTGCCGACCCGCCAAGCACCTCGGTGCCTTCCCCGAACGGAGTTTTCACCGTATCGAGAGCCACCGACCCCACCACCAATAACTTCCCCATGATCAGCGCGCTCCTTTCATCGATGCCCACACCCGGCGAGTCAACAATGCCAGCTTCCGTTTGGCGGCAGCCGGCACCTGCTTCCGATCCGTGATCACCGCATGGGTCAAGGCCTGATGGCAGGCGCAGTCCTGCGTCTCCGCAACTACGGGCAGCACGGCTTGCAGAATCCGCTTGGCCAGCGCCACGTTTCGATGGAGCGTACCCAGAATGGCCTCGACTGTGACCGCCTCTTCCGTCTCATGCCAGCAATCGTAATCCGTCGCCAGCGCCATCGTCGCATAGCAGAGCTCCGCTTCACGCGCCAGCTTCGCCTCCGGCATATTGGTCATGCCGATGACATCCACGCCCCACTGCCGGTAGAGTTTCGACTCCCCTTTCGTTGAAAACTGCGGGCCCTCGATGCACAGATAGGCGCCGCCTCGATGGAGCGCCGCCCCCAGCCGTTGGCCGGACGAGGCGAGGGTTTCCACCAGGCCGGCGCAGACCGGTTCACCGAAAGCCACATGCGCCACCATCCCGCCTTCGAAGAACGTGGAGGCGCGCCGCTTCGTCAGGTCGATGAACTGATCGGGACACACCACATCGCCCGGCTTGATCGACTCTTTCATGCTCCCCACTGCGCTCACGGAAATTACACGCGATACGCCCAACGACTTGAGCGCATAAATATTGGCGCGATAGTTGATCTCACTGGGATTCAGCCGGTGGCCGCGCCCATGCCGTGAGAGGAACGCCACCCGCACACCTCCGAGCACGCCCACAAGAATGGCATCGGACGGAGACCCGAAGGGCGTGCGAACCAGAATTTCTCGAACCGATTGAAGCCCTTCCATCTCATAGAGCCCGCTCCCCCCGATCACTCCGACTGCCGCCTGTCCGCGCATCTGCTTCCCCTTCATCTCGATCCCCCGCCTCCTACAGCTGTCGACATCACGCCGGGCTCCAATGTTCCAAGAAATTGCTCGATGAGCAAGACGATACTCCGAACGATAGGCTCAAGCGGCTCATCGCGTTCCACAGAAATCCAACGGACCCCAGGCTCCTTTCTGAACCAGGTCATCTGCCGCTTCGCAAATCGCCGGGTATCCCGTTTGAACAACCGGACCATCTCGGCATAATCGTATTCTCCCGACACCTGAGCCGCCACATGCCGATATCCCAATCCTGTCATCGCGCCGCCGTCCCGCCGGTACCCGCGATCAAGCAGCGCGCGAGTCTCTTCTACCATTCCATGAGCCAGCTGCCAATCGATTCGTTCTTCGATCCGCCGGTACACCTCTTCTTTCGACCGCTGCAACCCGATCAGAAGCGTGGAGAAGGGGGCCTCCTGAAATCCATGATCCCGTTGCACCGCCGATATCGGTTGTCCCGACAACCGATAGACTTCCAACGCTCGTATGACCTTGGCTTCATCGTTGGGATGCAGCCGTGCCGCCGTCGCAGGATCAACCAGGGCCAGCTCCGCATGGAGGCGGTCCCGCCCCTGTTCTTGGCTCATCCGCATCAATTCTGCTCTCACCGTAGGGTCAGCTGGAGGAGCCAGACATAATCCCCGCACCAAGGTTCGAATATACAACCCTGTTCCTCCGACCACGAAGGGCAATCGGCTCTCCGCATACAATCGGTCGATTTCCGCAAGCGCCGCCCGCCGATACCATCCCGTGTTGAATATCTCATCCGGATCGGCCAAATCGATGAGCCGGTGCGGAATGCCTTGGCGCTCGTCTGCCGTAGGCTTGTCCGTTCCGATATCCATGCCGCGATACACTTGTCTGGAATCGGCCGTGAGCACCTCCGTGCCAAGGTGTTGCGCCACCTGCACGCCGAGACGGCTCTTGCCGACGGCAGTGGGACCGAGCAAGACGACAAGCGGACGGCGTTGGCGCACAGGGTCAGATAACTTTGGCATATTTTGCTGCAACGATCTTCCAGCGGTAACCGTGACCTTGCGCTTCTACCACCCGGCCCGCCCGAACATTTTCTCCAAGTCGTCCGTACCAAGCCGAAACACTGTGCGCCGGCCATGGGGACAGGTCGTGATCTCTCCTTCTGTTCTCCAATCCTCAACCAGCGCCTTGATCTCCGGCAACTCCATCGGACGTCCAGCCCTGACAGCGCCATGACAGGCCAGCGAGGCCAGGACCGGACGGGCTTTTGTCTCCACGGTAGACGCATGGTTCCATTGGGCCAAATCATCGAGCACATCTTGTATAAACGCTTCCGGATCGAGCTTGCCCAGCCCCATCGGCACGGCTCGAATCAACACCGCCGACGTCCCGAACGGCTCAAGTCCCAACCCCAACTTCTCGAGCTCGCCATGATAGCGACGGAGTAACGCAGCATGGGGGGGAGACAACTCGATCGAGGCCGGGAGAAGCAGCGGCTGAGATTGAATGCCTCTGGCGGTCCAGGCGCGATACAGCTGTTCGAATAGGACCCGTTCATGAGCGGTATGTTGATCGATCACCGCCAAATCGCCTCCGACCTGAACGACCAGAAATGTCCGGTTGAGCTGTCCCAGCGCCACCACTTCTCCTGAGGGAACCTTGACATAGGGCTCCGCCGTCTCACTCACAAATGCGAGCTGGGCTCCTGGCCGGGAGGAAACATCGATCAGCCGATCCGTGACGATGGACAACGGGGTCCCCTGAGCCCCTGCGGGAAACTCCTTCGCCTGCTCCTGGGACAGGCCGGAGACCGAAATCCACGCGGACTTGTTCCCAGATGATTCGCGCGCCAACGAAGAGCCCGGCTCGATCGAGACTCCTTCCGCCGTTCCCATCGCCTGCCTGATCGCCCGCCGGACAAGCTGATGAATCATCTCGGCATCCGCAAACCTGACCTCTCGCTTGGTCGGATGGACGTTCACATCGACACGATCGGGGTCGACGTCGAGGAACAACACAAAAAGTGGATGGCGGCCTTTGGGAAGAAATGCTCCATACCCCTCTGCCACCGCATGCAAGACAGCGGCATTCCGCACAGGACGCCGGTTCAGAAATAGTTCCTGGGGCAGGCGTGACGCTCTCGCATGCAGCGGGTCGATCGTGTATCCGCTCAGTCGAACCGTCGGCAGAGCCGCGTGGACCGTGACACAATGGTCGAGAAACACACGCTGATACACCTGACTCACTCGATCTTTTTCCGACGACACCGCCGGGTAATTCACCATCTCCGTTCCATTATGCGTCAATCGAAAATGAACGGTTGGCCAGGCAAGCGCCGCCTGTTGCACAACGCGGCTGATATGGGAAAATTCTGTGGGAATCGACTTGAGAAACTTTTTGCGGGCCGGCTGATTATAAAACAACTCCGTGACTTCGATGCTGGTCCCGGCTACCGGAGGGGCCGCAACGATCGTGCCGAGCTTCCCTCCTGTCACCCGAAACTCGATACCGGCTTCAACGGACCGTAGAGCTGTGGCGACACGCACATGGGACACAGAGGCGATGCTCGGCAGCGCTTCCCCTCGAAACCCCATCGTGCGGATGGACCAGAGATCCTGATCCGACCGAAGTTTGCTCGTCGCGTGCCGTCCAAATGCGCGCGGCGCATCGATAGCGCTCATCCCTTCACCGTCGTCGGTGACACGGATCAGCGCCAGGCCTCCATCTTCGATCTCAACGGTGATCGAGCCGGCGGCGGCATCCACACTGTTGTCGACAAGTTCCTTGACCACCGCAGCGGGGCGCTCAACGACCTCGCCGGCGGCGATGCGGCTGACCACCTCCTCCGGCAACACATGAATCTTCCCGGTGCCGCCGGTCGTCAGCACGGTATACGGCTCCTCACGCACGGTGACAGGGAACAAGGGCGGGACGGCACGATGCCGTCACGATCATCTGATTTCTGCCAGCTTATTCTTAGCCAGTTTTGATTCGTCGGATGCGGGAAATTCTTCGAGCACACGTTTCAGACTCTTCCTTGATTTGACCAGATCGCCGGTTTCCGCTGTCGCCAAGCCAAGCTTATACAATGACGCAGGAACTTTTTCATTGCCGGGATATTCCGCGACCAAAAATTCGAACGTTTGAATGGCACGCCCATAGTCCTTCAAGTTGTAATAGGACTCACCAAGCCAGTACTGCGCATTGGGAGTCAGCGACGTGCCTGAAAAGTCTTTGACGAAGCGCTGAAAACCAGCCACCGCGAGTTCATACTTGCCGTTGAGATAATCGTTATAGGCCAAATTGAAGGCGGACGTGGGCGTGATTCCCGGCGCCGTCGCTAGGGCGGTTCCCGGTTCCGCCGATTGAGCCGGCTTCGCCGGCTTAGGGACACGCGGCTCGAAAAATGCGGGATCGCTCTTCGCAACCGGCTGCCCCGCCGTCTCTTCGAGCTTCGCCAACCGCGTCTCGATTTTTTGGAGGCGTGCGACGGCCTCATCAATGCGCTGCCGTCCTGGATCTGCGTCTTTGACCCGCTCCACCGACTCCAATCGTCGCAGCACCGCATCCACCCGCTGATGGCCCTGTTCCTGCGATCGGGAGATCGTGGAAAGCTGGTCTCGTACCTCAAGAAAATCGGCGTGCTTGGCACAACCGGTCAACAACACCATCGGAACGAGCACCCAGAATGCGATCACGACCGGCATACGACGATCCTCCATACGGCTTACCGAACGTCTTTGAGCTGCGTCAGCCTATCCGACGCCTTTCCCGCCTCGGGACTCTTCGGATACAAGGTCACGACCTGCTTGAATGCCGAGGAGGCCCGCTTCATATCCTTCAGAGCCAGGTACGCGTAGCCTTTCTTCAGAATCGCGGACGGCACCTTCTCGCTGCGGGGATAATCGAGTTCCACCCGATCGTAGGCATCAATGGCCTTCCCAAAATCTTTTTTGCCATAATACGATTCACCCTGCCAATACCGGGCATTCGGCGCCAAATCGGAGTTGGGATATTCCGAGAGGAACGCGGCGAATCCACGCCGGGCACCGTCCAAATCTCCATCTCGAAACAACGCCAAGACCTGCTCATACCGCGCTCGATCCGCAGCTTCCTCCTGACCCTGGGCGGGTGCGGCTGCCGATGACTCTTGCGGCGCAGCGATTGTGACTGAGGAGAGCGCCGCAGCGGCTCTTGAGAGATGCTCCGCCGGCTCCACGCCGGCGTCGGGCTCGACGGCGGATCGTTGCGCCGGTTTCGTTGCCTGTGGACGAACGCCCGGTTTTTGGTTGGCGCGCCCGGACGACTTTGTCAGAGACTCGATCTGGTGATCTTGATCATCAAGCCGCGCGGTGACCTTGTGCCCGACAGATTCGAGCGTTTTGGCCACGGACGCAATACTCTTGTTGACCTCGGCCGCATGCGCGGACAGGGTGCGCTCCCCATGGCCCACACGATCGTCGAGGCCGGTGAGCGCGTCGCGGAATCCTGTCAGGGCCTGATTGAACTGCACGAATTTCTGTGAGATCTGATCGAGCCGCTGCTGATTGTTGGTTAATTCCTTTTGCTGTTCCTCCAGCCTGGCATCCACACGCTTCGCCAATGTGTCGTTCATACGTTGTACGACATCAGCAATATCTTTCTTCAGGCCTCCCATGGCCTGTTCCATGGCCCGGGACAACTCATCAAGTTTGGCCGCCATCTTCGCAGCCAATTGTTCGAGTTTCTTCGTTTGCTGTTCCGATTGCGCCAACCGGTGCTTGAGATCCTCTTGTTTTGCCTGGAGATCCTGCGTCAGATACAACGCCTTCTCCAATTCACCCCGCAACTGCGGCAAGTCCTGATCACGCAGAGTGGAAATCTCCTGGCTCTGCCTGGCTCTGGTCTGCAAAAGCTGGTCATCCTGCTGCTGAATGCGCTGCTGTAGAACCTTCTCGGTTTGTTTCAGATCGGACTGGTGCGCGACACAACCGCAGAGAAAAGCGAACAGGGCCACGACGACCACGGCCTCAGTATGTTTCATGCGCCGGGGACCTCCTCTTCTTCATATGATCCCGTAGAATCATATCACGCACCCCACCGTGCGTATGTCGTTGCGTAAACACTCCTCGAAGGCCGCCACCGTGATCCGACTGACTACTTCCCCGCTTTAACAACCATATGCCCACGGCGATTCTGTGCGTAGCACGACTCCGTATGCTCGGCGCAGACCGGCCGCTCTTTGCCGTACGATACGACCAGCAGCTGTTTGGGAGACACGCCAAGTTCGACCAGATAGTTCCGAACCGACTTGGCGCGCTTCTCGCCCAGCACCAGATTATAGGCCAACGTGCCGCGCTCATCACAGTGCCCCTCGACTGTCACGTGAGCGCCCGAGTTCGACTTGATCCACTCCGCATTGCGGGCCAAGACCTGACGGCCTTCTTCGGAAATGGCAAAACTATCATAGGCAAACAAGACATCCCGCAACCCAGCGGCCTCCGAGGCGAGTTGTTCGGCCCGAAGCTCTTCCATCTGGCGCGAAGCGCTGCCAGGATCGGCCTTGGCAGTCAACGTATTCCCCCCGAGTCGCTCTTCAGACGGATTCTTATCCAATCCGCGCAATCCATCCGAGCCATTCTGTCCGGAAAACGAGGTGTCAGGGATATTCTGGCTGACTCCGCCCTCATTGGAGCCTTTGGCCGCTCCCTGCTGTGCGGATTGCCCCTCGCCTCCGGACTGGACCGCCTTGGAGAAACAACCGGATAGACCCAACAGGATCGATCCGAGAATCAATGGCGCACACATGATCGATTGCAACCGTTTCATATTCCCACTCCTCCTACAATTAAAGAGTTACTCCCACTTTCATACAGAGCACGCCCCTGTCGCACAAGACCCCACAGTGCTGTTACGACGCAGGCGACCAGGTCGGCGCGCTGTTGTGCGTTCCAGTGAACGTGATCTGTTCGAGATCTTTTCCGTCGGCATTGATCATGTAAATCTGGCTCTTCCCTCCGGCCGTCGAACTGAAGACGAGATGCCGTCCGTCCGGAGACCAGGACGGAGCATCATCGACGCCTGGCCCACTCGTCAGTTGTACGCGCTTTTGGCCGTCCGGAGTGATCAAACAAATCTTGTACTCTTTCTTCGGGCTTCGGCAGACATAGGCAATCCAATTGCCGCGAGGCGACCAGGCCGGCGCCGCATTATAGTTTCCTTCGAATGTCAGCCGGCGCACATTTGTCCCATCCATGCTCATGAGAAAAATCTGCGGCCCGCCGCTTCTGTCCGACGTAAAGACCAGTTCTCGGCCGGACGGAGACCACGAAGGCGAGAGATCGCCGCCGGCATGCACCGTCAATCGCTGCATCGCCTTTGTGCGCGTGTCCAAGCTGTAGAGATCGGAGTTTCCCTCGTGGCTGGATGCAAACGCCAAAAAGTTCCCATCGGGTGACAGGGCCGGGGTGATATTGAGTCCGCTCAACGACACGAGCGTCCAGCGCTTTCCCGTCGCCAACTCGATCATGTCGATGTTTTGCGTGTTCCGATTGCGATAGGCCGTGAACACGATGAACCGCCGGTCCGGCGACCATTTGGGCATGAGATTTAAGAATCCATCGGCCGTCAACTGACGCGAGTCGTATCCGTCGTAGTCCATCACGAACAATTCACGGGCTGAACCCTGCTCGGACACATACGCGATTTTCGTCCGGGCGATGCCCGGCTCTCCCGTATACCGAAACACCAGTTCGTCGGCAAAACGATGCGCCATCAACCGCACGACAGACGTGCCTCCTGCATAGCGTTTGCCGCCGACCATCTCATCACTGCCGGCATCGTACACATACCCGTCCATGTTGACATCAGGGTCTTTGGCGTCGTTCGTCATCCCAGCCTTGCCCCACACAATGACGGACACGCCCTGCTCGGCGGCTTTCTTGAACTCAGGGTCCGGTACGGCCCCCAAGTGACCGACCTTGATCCCGATGCTGGGCAAGTCGACAAGAGAAAAGACCAGCGACCGACGCACATCCGCCTTCAGCACTTCTTCGATGCGGCTCCCCAGCCTGATCCGTCCTTCGGGCGATTCGGCGCCGCCGCTGTTGTCGATCCCGGCGACTCCCAGCGGAATCTTCTGAAAGTCCGGCCTGGTCGCCTCTAAAAATACGTCCGTCGCGCCGGACTCGATAATCCAGGCGAGCCCGACCGACAGGCACAAGCTGATGAAGACGACGATGCGAAATGTCATGTCTTACCCCTGTGATTCGCCGACGGTAAAGGTGAAATGGGCGTCGAAATACGCCTCCGTCAATTCCGGAGGAAAGACCGGCAAGGGAGTCGCACTGAGCACCGCCCGTTTCCCGGCCAAGTCGTAGTACTCATTGCCGGACGATTGCTCGATCGCCACCCCGGTCACCGATCCATTCCGATGCAGTCTGAATTGCACAATGACCACATACCCCTGGCCGGCTGCATCCACCGGCGGCGCATTCCAAAAACTACTGATTCGCTGCCGCACACGCCCCAGATATGCATTCGACCCCGGCGCCACTCCAGGAACTTTGAGCGTCGTATCAACCGCCTTGATGCTCGGCGCCTTCGCTTCGACAGGCGGCGCAGGCTTCGGTGCGATGTCGGCAGGCGCCGCTTTCGGAAGCTCGAACTTTTTGATCTTCTTGAACTCCTCATCCAACTCTTTATTCAAATCTTCCGTGAGAGACGGCTGCGGCTTGGCTGCCGAATGCTTGATCCGCTCCTTCGTGTCGGTGACGACTGGAACATCGGGCAACTGGATTGGCTGTTTCTTCGGTTTTTCCGTCGGGCTGAAATCTCCAAATTTTGGAGCATTGGCCGGCAGTGAAAGACCCTTCATGACATCGCCCATGACGTCATTGGACCGCGCTTTCACTGGCGCAGGCACCGGAGCCATTTTTGCACGTGGGGCAGGTCTGGCAGGCGGAGCAGACGCGGGAACCTCCGCTGCTTTGGGTTCGCTCTTTTGCGGTTCGTCTACATGCACCGGCGGGGCGGGCATTGTGGCAAGCGCAATCTCGATGGACGCCAGAGGCTGTTCACCATGCTTGGGCAGACGAATCCACGAGACCATCGCCAGCACACACACATGTGCAACGAGGGAAATCGCCACCGCACGCCACAAGCGGCGACTCAACTCCGTCTGCCGCTCATCGCTCAACCAGAAATCAGCCGATCCTGAGGCCTGTGCCATGAACGTCTGCCTCTATGTTCCTTCGGCGGAGCAGACTGCCGCGAAGAACTTCATTTCTTGCGCGCTGATGTCACGGCATCGACAACACGCTCAGGGCCGGCGGGATCGGTCACCATGCCGAGTTTTTCGATGCCGGCTTTCTTGACTCCATCCATGACCTGAATGACCACGCCATACGGCACATCGCGATCAGCCCGCAGATAGAGCGACACCTCCTTGTGCTCCTCTTTGAGCACACGGAGCTTGTGCTCCAACTGCGCGACACTCACCGGATCTTTATCGAGGTAGAGGCGCTGATCTTTTTCGATCGCGAGCACCGCCCGGATCTCCGGCTTAATCGTATTTGAAGCGGACGTCGGTAGCTTGATGTCCATCCCGCGATAGAGCATCGGAGCCGTTACCATGAAGATCACCAGCAGCACCAGCACAACATCGACGAGAGGGATGACGTTGATCTCCGCCAAAAACCGCCGCTGCCTGTTCTCGAGCATCATCCCTTCACTCCCCCATGAACAGGAGAAACCGAAGCCACCGGTTTCGTTTTATCCGGAAGCAACGCAAGCAACTCGACCACGACAGCATCCATGTGGAACGCCGTGCGGCGGATGCGCGTGAGAAAATAGTTGTAGGCGATGACGGCGGGA
>SXGS01313930.1_pt1 | contig 15879 bp, 10 predicted proteins | sample 3174681 | NCBI WGS metagenome assembly SXGS01 (sample SAMN11356861, study PRJNA531348) | freshwater metagenome | isolation source: freshwater sample F1-80 | place: China: Fuxian Lake, Yuxi | collected 2017-12-25 | reverse complement strand
TACGTCTGGCCAAACCACGTTTGGGAGATGCTGGAACGCGCGCGATTCTGGAGTTTGTCGGTAAGCATGACCGTGTGATACGCAAGAGCGAAAAGCCTGAATTCGGTGGAACTGAAGTCAGTCAATCGGCTGAAAACAGTTCATCGGAAGGTTGATTAGGCGGGCGGCAGAATGGTTTTTACCAATACAAGCCCGAAGCGCAAGCGAGTGCGTGCGTGCTACGATTGCCCCACTCGCTTGCGCATCGGGCTTGTATTGGTGAGAATCATTCTGCCGCTCGCCTTATCGCGCGCAGCGAGTTGATTCATCGATATTCGTAATTAAGAGTTTTTTGGGATGGCCAAGAAGAAGAAAAAAGAAGTCGTCTTTCTAGTCTGCGAAGAGACCGGCGACCATAACTACACCTTGCGTCGAAAAACCGGCGGTGAGAAATTGAAATTGAGCAAATATTGCCCTCGGCTGAGAAAGCACACGACGCACCTCGAAAAGAAGAAGTAACGTTGGGTTCGCGAGGCGGACTTGGGCTTCTATTGCCCTAATCCGCATGGCGAATTCTGCATGCAGTACCGTTGCATTGCTTGGTTAGTTGGGTAATTTATGAGCCCACTTTCTTGTGAAATACAAGCCCGAAGCGCAAGCGAGTGAATTGTCGTAATCGTCGCAAGTTATTCACTCGCTTGCGCTTCGGGCTTGTATTCTGTAAGAAAGTGGCGCTGTCCATCTAGGGTGGAGCGTCTAAGTTGCGAGAGGATGCGCCGTGCAACGGATATGGAGGTTCCATCCCTACGATGTCGAAATTGCCGCTCGCTTGGCCGCCGAATGTGGCATCTCACCAGTAATTGCCAGATTGCTTAGCTTGCGCGGCGTTGATTCACCGGTATCCGTCAGTCGATTTCTGAATGCCAAGCTAACGGACCTGCGTGCGCCTTCGGAATTGCCGGGTTTGTCACAGGCCGTCGAACAGATTTGGTCGGCCATCGCAAGCGGGCATGAGATCGTCGTGCACGGCGATTACGATGCCGATGGTATGACGGCGACGGCAATTGTCTATTTGTGCTTAAAGCGCATCGGCGGCGCTGTATCTTATTTTCTGCCGAATCGTATGGACGAGGGATATGGACTTCATCCGGATACTGTCACTCGGTTGGCCGAACGCGGCAAACGGTTAATCATCACCGTCGATTGTGGAATTGGAAGCCTCGAAGCAGCATGCGTTGCGCGCCGGCTGGGCGTGCATTTGGTCGTCACGGATCATCATCAGTATGGTGACCAATTGCCTGATGTCGACGCAATCGTTCATCCCGCTTTGCCGGGTACAGCCTATCCTTTTCACGGATTGTGTGGCGCGGGAGTGGCTTTCAAACTCGCTTGGGCATTGTGTCAAAAAGCGTCTGGAGGATCAAAGGTTAGCGAATCGCTGCGAGATTTTTTGGTCCAAGCGTTGGGACTGGCCGCAATGGGAACGGTGGCGGATGTTGTTCCGCTGGTGGATGAAAATCGCATCATCGTACGCAATGGGTTGCGCTCCCTAGCGACTTCAAAGCTTGTGGGTGTGCGCCGACTGCTCGAATCCGCGAAACTCGCGGAAAAGCGCTGCCTGACCAGTGAAGATGTGGCGTTTACGCTTGCTCCAAGGTTGAATGCGGCGGGCCGCCTAGGGCAAGCTCAATTGGGCGTTGAGTTATTGACGACCGAAGACGCTGACCGAGCAGGGGCACTGGCCGACTACATTCAACAATTGAACGGCAATCGGGAAACGATTGAGCGGAGTATTACGCTCGCCGCTGGCAAACACGCGAAGGAAGTCCACGCGACAAACGATCCGGCTCTGGTACTGGCGATGCCGGGATGGCATCCAGGCGTCATCGGCATTGTTGCCGGAAAGTTGGCCGAACGGCATCACAAACCCGTGGTGATGATCGCGCTCGACCAAATGGGCGAGCGACCTGGGATCGGCTCTGCCCGATCTCCCAATGGTGTCAATCTTCATTTGGCGCTGCAAAATTGTCGGCAGTTCTTGATCAGCGGTGGCGGGCACGCCGCTGCGGCGGGTTTGAAGATTGATGAAAGGCAAGTGGCGGCATTTCGCGCCGCATTCTGTGAAGCGGTTGCCGAACAATCGGGCCGCCTCGACACAACTGCGGCGCTGGTAATTGACGCCGAAGCACCGTTGGGGCAATTGAATTTGGCAGCAGTTGAACAAATGGAGTTGCTGGCACCGTTCGGCAACGGAAACCATCGTCCACTATTATGTGCAACCGCCGTCGAGATTGCGGAACCTCCTAAAGCTCTGGGAAGCGGCAGTCGGCATCTCAGCTTAAAACTGTCGCAACACGGTGCCACGATGCGCGCGGTAGCATTTGGGCAGTTCGAACATTGGATGGAGTCGCTCGCCCAATGCACCGAGCCGATCGATATCGCATTTCGTCCGGTGATCAACGAGTTTCGAGGATTCAAGAAAGTCGAAATGCACTTAGTCGACTGGCGGCCTCAACATACCACAGTAGGTGCTCCCCATTTCCTCCAGCCTGCACCTGCCACGGCGTTCTAGTCAGGTGCTTCAAGCAATGGTTTAGGGTCGCAGCTTAAATGGACAGCGCCACTTTCATTTGCAGTGGAAAGAACAAGTCGTTGCAGCGAAATCGTTTAACGAACGTGGGATAAGCTTCCAGCGCTTCCAGCTTGTCAACCTGTAGCGGAGTTTCGCCATTGCTTGCACAAGATATTGACAAGCTGGAAGCTTATCCCACGTTCGTTGAACGGTATTGGGGTTAAACGACGAAATGGCTAGGGCAAAAAGCCATGCCTTGCACACAAAATGGCGCTGTCCAATTAATAATCGTGGTTCGCAAGATGACAACGAAACTTTACTGCACATGTCCGCTGTCAATTGGCCGTGCATCTAATTGATCCAAGTCACCACTGTGCGTCGGAGATTCCGAATAGTGATTTGAAGTTTGACTACGGCGCAGTCAACGATTTGTTTTGCTCTGCTGCTTGTGATCCAGATCATTGAAATAGGCGAGAATATCACCTTTGAGTCGTCTTGCACGAGCTGGCGTTTCGGGATCACCTGCCAATACGCCAACGTACAAAGGCGCCCATTGCTTACCGATTGCTGGTGGGAATTGAACTGAACCGATATTTGAATTTATCGTTGCACCAACCTGCATCATCGTCCCACCTTTTTCTGAAAATCGCTTACGAAAGCCGGGGTCATCGAAATAAGCGGCGAACGTGTCAAGCGTTGGCGTCAAAACGAGACCAAAGGTAAATACTGCCATCGTTTGTTCGCCCGTATAGGCCGTGAGTCCGTCCTCCAAAAGCTGAAGCATCCGTGGATTCTTTTCTTTGTTCTCCAGTGCATCCGAGAGAATTCCTGAAAGGTCAACGGCCAACCCCAATTTGTGCAACCGCGTTTCTACATCTCGAAGCAAGGCGCTCTCTTCCTTAGTCGGAATAGATTTTTGAACGATTGCGTTACACGACTGAAAGTGATATCCGGCCCAAAACGCATTTGTCTTCGCGTTAGCTGCTGATAGATCGATTGGTTGTGGGAGAATGCCGCCATCCATTGATGCGTGATGAAGTCCGCAGATCAAGAATTCAGCCTTATAACTAAGTGCGTGGCTAAAGCGCTTCGCATGTGTTTCTGGATCAAGCTCACCAGATTGAAAGTCTTTTTCAAGTCGAATGCACAGCTCTTGGGTCATGCATTCCAGCAGCATCAACGATATCGTGCCTGGTTGAGCGGTTTTGTTTTCAACATCCTTAGACGCGATTAGGTCATAACCTTCGGAAAAAGTCTGAATGGACTTTGAGAATTGCGAGAGCATTTGCTGCATGGGCTTGGAGAGGATCAAGAATGCTTCACCGTCAGTCAAAAACGTGTCGAGAACCTTTGGTAGTTTTGGTCCGATTGGAGACGTCGCCCCAGCGTCGCCGTGCATTTGCCAAAGTCGCAGCCCGCGCATGGAATCAGCGAACGCAGCTTGCGCAGACTCCAGGATTCCGTGGACTCTCTTTCGGACTTGCTGCGATGCGACGTCCGGAACTGCAACTGGACTTTCCGTGAGACACGAAATAATGAACCACACAACGACAAGGAAAATCGACGCAACAATTCCGACGAGCACACGTCGCCAAGTTGAAAGCTTTGAGAATATTGCTGAGAACTTGTCACGTCGCGCAATTTCCGCACCTGCCGTGACAAGCCCGCATATGACTATCCATGGCTCGAAAGGACCTGAGGGATGGGTCGCCCAAAGACCGCCCAACACCAGAGTAACCAAGAAAGCCAGAATCTCGACAATGTTCAACACCATCTGGCGTTCATTCTTCTCGAAAAAACAAGAATTCAATTGCAATTCCGCAGATTATAAAGCTCATCCGGTATCTCGCCTAGGATCGCATGTGACCGAGTTTGGCAAGGTTGAGCAGTGCCAACGTGCAACTTCCAAGAAAACACGTCCAATCGATAGGGCAAAACAGCGTCGAGTTTTGAGGACTTGGCCCGCGATCCACACGGCCAAGTGTTCGACTCAGGCTGCCAACCTATCCACCTGCAACTTGCGAGGTCGCATACGTCGTTCTCACGGGATATGATCAACTGTTTGGGGATTGGGGAGCTTGCCGTTGAACCAAGTCACTGTGCGAGGAATTTCGAGATACATCGGTGGGGCGAATGAGCGCTCCGAAAAATCCTGCGGAATCTGGAACTCTTCTTACCTCAAGACGCTGTGCGCATATGCAGAGATTTACAGTTACCGATTTAATTATGGGAACGTCTCTGATTACCATACTGCTTGTGCTTTCGCATAGCGATGTAGGAGGAAAGCCATTCGTTCGAGTTCAAACGATCTCGTTCTCGCCAGACGGTCAGCGCATAGTCTTTTCCTCATTAGATGGCGTCACATTAACAAACGGGATAAGTAGTTTGTTCCGCGATGTGACGCAATCGATCGGTCTGATCGATTGTGAGCAAGGAAATCAGGTTCGAATTATTCACAGTGATTCGTTGACCGTCCGGCCGTCGAAACGAAATCCGGCTCTAGTCTATATGCCTCTTCCGAGTTTTCGATTGCCTCCCGCGGTATTCCTCGGTAATCACTTGGTATGCGCGATTGCCCCACCAACTGGAATAATTCGCTTGTATCCATTGGATGGCGATCTAGGCAGTTCTGTAAATTTTTCGCTCGAAAACACCGCGGCCGGACTATCCGTTTCAAGTTCGGGCAAGCTCTTGGCTATTACGACAGAATATGGGCTGAGGATTGTTGATGTGGCGACCGCTACGCGCATCATGCGAACAAGAGTTCACTTTTCTCAGCTCCCAACGGGTTCCCAAGTTGCGTTCTCAGCGGATGAATCACTGGCGTTAGTCTCGTACAGATATCCGTCCATTGTGATCCTGGACCTGGCAACCAAGAAAAAATCGTTGCTCAAGCTCAAGAACAATTTTTTTCAGAAATCGCTTTCCACGATTCCGGCCGCCAAAACTAGAGAATTGAACAAGCTCCACGGCGTTTCGTTCGTGGGCAATGAGCTACTCTTCACATGTTCTTATTTCGGCGTTCAGCTATACGACTTGTCGGGAAATTTGGTTTCGACAATTTCCGACTCTCAACAAATTGCCGTCGGTTGCGTATCAGCCAATGGGGCAACGGCGGCTTGGGTTGAGAGCGGTCGATTAGTAACCTACGACTTAGCTCGACAGACGGTTATTCGAGAATCGCCCTTGAACTCGGCGACCTGCTTAGCTCTTTCCCCAGACGGTACCTTGCTGGCAGCCGGTATTGTCAACGTGAGCGGAAATCCAAGAGTATCTGTGATCGATGTTCGAACCGGAAAAACTCGGTTCATTGCCGCAGTTCCAACGCACAGGCGAATATCTTGGTTGATGGCCGCTGGAATGCTAATCGTTTGGATCTTGCTTTATTGGCGACGTCGATCGTAACGATACGGGACGCTCGCGTGGAATTCGATCGTTGACTGCTACCGACATTTTGTCTCTCCGGGTCCCTATGGGGCTTTTGTGAATCGGGCTATCCCCATTACACTCGAATGCCGAACAGTACTTGCGCAATTAAGGGTTGGGGTTAGGCGAGCGGCAGATGTAATTGAGTTGTGATGGCATCGCGACGGGCGCATTTGTAATCGCTCCCCCCGCTGTGCTCGTCCCAGCGGAATGTGGGTTTCTGCACTACTTCGGTCCCGGTCACCCCGTCAACAGATCGACCGGCTGGTCTACACTTTCGATAGGAATAGAAACCCAAACTCCGCTGGGACAAGACGCAGCGTGGCACTCTTGCGCATCGCCATTAAACACGGAAATTATTTCGGGACTATTCCTTAGTACGCCAAACCTGAGAATCGATCAGTACCTAAACGATTGGGTCCACGTGTAACGATGCACGCACCTGTAATTCGTAAGATTCCGCTTCTTTTCAAGGAGAAATGCTCACAGCGTTGCCCGTAGATACAGGCTGTCGGTAGAACACGTCTTTTCGTGAAACGACGTGGACCATCTTGATCGCTACGAAAAATTCTTTGCAGGTTTCGGCAACCAATGTTGCTTTTCTTTATAGCCGACTCCTTTCTTACTCCTCGGCGCCAAATCGCCATTTTGTGTAGTGAGTACTAGGTGCTATGAAGTCACGCAAAATATCTGCTTATGGACTAAGAAACCTTCGCAAGCGTCATTATTCGCCTCGAGTGGAATTGCTCGAGCCGAGAATTGCGATGCATGGTGCTGGCATTGAAGTGGAAGCGTACGGCAGCTATCGACCGTTGGATGGGACGATTGTGTCGACAACCAGCCCGACTGTGCGCATTACGATTCCGGAAGAGCATCTGGGCAGGAGAGTTCGCGTGTGGCTGGACGATCTTGATCGGGAAACTCCGCGCGAGGATATCACCGACCTGTTTCCAACGCTCGACGTGACCGGTATCGAATCCGCCACGCTCGACTTGGGCTTGGGCGCTCACTCGATCGAAGTGCGTGCGGGCAATCACTTGGCTGAAGCGACAATGCTGAACATTCGCGACGAAATGTCCGTCGTCTCGTCGCCTTTGTTCCGCGACTACAAATTCGATTCAAAGCTAGACGCTCGCTACGAGAAACAGGCGCTGCTGCTGAACTTCCTGGACGGTACTTCGCTGGCGGCGATTTCCGACTTCCTGGGCCGCGAGCAGCTTAGGCCGCTGGACATTGTCGTACCGATGAAGATCGTGCGAGTGGAGACCCCCGAAGGATTCGATCCAGTTTCGCTAGCCGATGTATTGATGAGCAGGAACGATGTCTACTTAGAAGGAGCCGTTCCAAATTTCGCAATGTCCATCAATGAAATTGATGTCGAAGGGGAAGCTTTACCAAAGCGATTGATCGATACCTACAAATCTGATACGGGTGGATTCTATACAGGCCAAGGAACCACAATAGAAGACTTCGCGGAAGCCAAGGCGTTTCGACCACATTTCTACATGGATACGTTCGCGGGCCATCGATTGGCTAGCGCCTTGGTGGGAACGAATTCAGCCTCGGTGGCTGTCGCCGTGATCGATACAGGATTCGGCAACGGAACCAACCACACGGATATTCCAGCAACTGCCATTGTCAGTCCGACCGACGGACGACTACTCAACGCAAACGCTACGGGCCAGCAGGAAACCACGTCGGTAGTTGAATTGAAAGACATAGTAGATCTACAACCCACGGGAGGCCATGGAACCGCAGTAGCTGCCGCAGTCGCTGGTCGAGGGGCTGTAAACTTAGGGACTGGCCCCCATGTCCAAGTGCGTCCGCTGCGAAGTCGAGGCAATGTCGTCGGAGAGAAATTCTCACCTGATATGGGATCGGTGGTCGCTGCCTTACAAGCCGCCGCACTGGACGCTAAGGTTGCAGTGGTCAACACGTCCCTGGGTCAAACGGCTGCGGGTACAACAAATATTTTCGCGGACGTGACCAATCAACTCAGGACAAATAACAAGGTCTGGGTCATCGCTTGGGGCAATGAGGGGACCGATCAAAATCCGCCACTTCCAGCGTCCTTGGCACCTGGACCGGCTGTTAGAACCGCCACGGATCCACTGATCCTCACTGTTTCTTCAACTGGAACGATGAACCCCATCTCCGGCCCTGAAACCTTAGCTGAGAAATCCAATTTCGGTCCACGTACCTCAGTCAGCGCGCCGGGAGAGAAAATCGTTCTGCCCCAATCCGATGGTACGCTGCGTGAGTTCTCTGGCACGTCGTTCGCCGCACCATTCGTTGCGGGACTAGCCGGCGAAATGATCTATGCGGACAGAAATTATACTTCGGATGCGGCCAAACGGTTTACTCCGCTGCAAATCATCGAGTTGATTGAAGCCACTGCCGACGACCTCGGATCGACCATTACCGTTCCTCTTCGCACCAAGCCCAACAATAATCCCAACAACGGACATGACTCGTTGTTTGGTCATGGACGCATCAACGTGTGGAAAGCCCTGCTCGCGGTGGCAAATCGCGGCATCGCTTTTCAAACTACCGAATTTCCTAGTCTCAGAACTATCAGTGAAACTGCGACCACTTGGTATGGCTTCAAAATTCGCACGAATCAACCGGGAGCTACGGTCTGGTTGGATGGTGAACAATTAACGGACAAGGATGCCACCATGCCCGGTAGTCCGAACATATCCTCTTATGCTGGCGTACAGCCGCACACTGAAAAGTTCACCATCTCCCAAAGTAACGTACCACGCCTCTTGGATCGCGGCGTCGTTCCTATCGGAACCGAACGGGGTGAGTATGTGACCACCTTCAGCGTTCGAAGCTCAGCTTTGACGGGACGCCGAGCCCTCAACCTGCGCATTGGCAACGATGCCAGCGTTCCAGCATACTTCACTCTCCCGCTCGACTTATCAGCCATGCGGGCAAACCAAGTTGCGGGCGTCACTTTTGACGACTTTGTTTTTGAAATCAGTCCCGCCGATTTCGGCGACGCTCCGGATACGCCAGCACCATCGAAAGATGCGAGTGACAAGCCTGGCTACCCGACGATTCTGCGCCATGAAAACGGTACGATCGTCGAGAACGGCGCTCGGCACTTGAACAGCAACTTCGAGTGGCTGGGCCGCGGCTCGAGCAGAGTGTCTGTCAGTCCCGAAGTTAACGCCAATACTTACACCGATGCCGATGGTCGCCCTAACCTGATTCGTAATGGATCATCGATCGTTCACGATCTCGACGGCCTCGACGATGGCGTGCGGTTCTTTCCTCTGACTTATCAAACGGGTTCCGAGAAAGGCATCATGGAACTAACAGTTTCCGTGGCCGATCACAATATGGGACGCATACCTTCAGGCGATCTTTCACGGTACGAAAACCATCCTGACAAGCTTCTTTACGTCAACGCGTGGATGGATTGGAACGGAAACGGCATGTTCGAGGAGACCAACCGTGAACATGTGATCAAGGGCTTACGTCTCAATCCATTGGAAAAATTCGGTGTCATCGACAATACCAGTACTAAGCGAATTGAACTGACCGCTGACGAAAACACGGCAACTCTGAGCAGCACCATTAAGGTTGGCACGATTGGGACCGGTACAATTCACGCTCGCGTACGATTGGACTATGGCGAGAATGCCGGCCAAAATGACAAGTTGAAGATGTTTGTCGGCGACCCAGCATTGAATTTGGCAAGTGGACCAGCGCAATATGGCGAGGTTGAGGATTATCAGATTTCCGTAGACTTTGGAGACGCCAAGGATCCGTTCCGCACCGTGGCTGGCGAATATCCAACCAAATACACGCCGGGGAAAACGCCTGCCGACCGACCGATCGTTGACGGAGCCAGGCACCTGGATACAACCAAAGAATGGCTCGGTGCAGCAGTCACTCGCGAATTCGCCGCGCATGGAGCGGCAGCCGGTGATGCCGACGACGGGAAACCAAATCTTGGTATCGACGGTAAGGGCGAAGACTTCGACCGAGGTGATGATACCATCGTCGAGTACAGCGGATTATCACGATTGCTGAAAGTCTCGTACACCGTCACATCATCGATCGCGTCGCACGGATTCACTAGCGCCGTCACGCCGGCTGTCAGTCGCGGCAAGGGCCGATACGATGCTGCCGAACCGAGCAAAAGCATTTACGTCAACATCTGGTCGGACTGGAACGGCAATGGATCTTGGGACGATAAAGGCGAACACGTTTTGGTAAATTCTGCAATCGATCCAAGCACCTTTGGCCCCGACGGCAAGTACACGTTAGGCGAGAAATTCGTCGACCATAATAGTAACGGAGTCTATGATGATCCAGACTTCGGCAGCTTTACGGACTTCGCCGGCATCAACTCACGTTCTTTCGTATCGAGGTTCTCTCCGCCCTCGGAAATGACGGTGGCCAGCAAGTTCTATGTGCGCACGCGACTAACATATGGCGAAACGGTGACTGGGCCAACGACACTAGCTGGCGCTTATTCCGTCGAACCAACCCGCTACCTTTCCGGCCCGCGCGGAGCAGCTTTGTTTGGTGAAGTCGAGGATGTCGCCGCATTCACTGGCTCGATTCACGGTTTGAAATGGCAAGATTTCAAAGTAGACGGCGTGCGAGATGTGCGGCTTGAACCGGGTATCAACGATTGGATGATTACGCTGTTCGCCAAGTCCGGCCCAACTTTAACTTTCATTGCTGCTCGGGCTACAGTGCCATTCGATGCTGATAACGATGGAATCATCTCCCCAGGAGCAGAATGGGGTTACTATATGTTTGAAGGATTGCCGCCGGGGACGTACGTTGTTGCCGAAGGTAAACTGCCGCTTTGGACACAGATGTTTCCGTCCGCCACCACGCCTGGATCGGAAGCTCTCCCGAAAGACAAGCTTGGTACGCACAGTCCGTTCGGTCACCTGGTTGTGCTTGGGCTCGGTGGCTCCGTCATCGGCAAAGACTTTGGCAACGCACCTCCAGTTTCGGGATCAACTCCCGGAGTATCGTCGGCACAGGCTACTGGCTCATACACCACTGGCGGTTCGCGTGCCAGCACCGATGTCGTCGCAACATCGCAATCTTACTCATCGACGGGCTACGAAGAGTTCAAGATTGACGAATCGGCCTCGGCTTCCGAAGTTGCCAGTGGCGATTCCCAACAATGGACGCGCGCACCAATATCGATGCACCCCGCTCGCAAGACACGCGCTGAGGAAGCTGCTGACGACGATCTCGAACAATTGCTGGACCTACTCGCGATCGACCGACGCTAAATTTCCATCGCAATCATTACGTTGCACAGGTAGAAAGAAATCGGCTCAGACTACTCTACCACCGCTCAACGGACAGTCCTGGAATGGAAAGGAGGTCACTATCAGTCGTAACGACCTTACAGTCTCCAAGATTCAACGCGATCGCACTGACCATAATGTCCACAACTTGCATCGACCTTCCTTTTCGACGAAGCTCTGCAGCGAGGATACCATATCGGAATGCCGCTTCTTGGTCGAATGGCCAGACTACGAGTGAGGGCAAAGCAATTTGGAATCGTTGCATGTTTTGCTCACGACTCTTACTCGCCTCGATTCCAAAGGCGATTTCGGCGACGACCGGAATGCAAGTTCCAATGCGTACCCGCTGGGAAGCAATTTCCTTCACTCGTTCGTAAACGGACCGCCGTCGGTTTATGTAGTCACTTAAGATACCACTGTCCAGAAGAAGCTTCTTCACTCAATCTGGCTCCCAAGCTTCCTGGCCCTTGCATTGAACTGAGATTTCTCCCAGTCTGCTGAATTTCGCGCAGCTTGGCTGAGGTCTTCGCCGTCCTTGTTTTCGCAGAAGGTCGCAGCGAATTTTTCCATTGCCGCAAGGGTTCGCGCCAGCTCAGCATCATCCATTTGTTCGGTATCTGGCAATGTCGAGTTGAGCATCAACAAAGCAACTCGTGTGCCATCTGCAAGATCGCTCGGTGCAACCACCTCGATTTTTCCGTTTCGAACGGTACCAGTAAGTTGAATCATCTGCTATTTTTCCAAACTATGGATGGATACTGCAACGCCTCGCCACAATTATACTCCATCGAACGCCCCGTTAGCACGGGGCTTTTCAATGTGGTTGGCATTGACTTCATCAGAATCCAGGCCTGATGTCGAATCGGACCAAAAAATTGTATCCCGGTCGCGAGCATGCCTCCGGGTCGTTTACGGGTTTTCTTCAGCGGCGGAATTAGCGCACCAGATTGAATTAGAACCAGTCATTCACTCGCTGGCGCTTCGGGCTAGTACTGACATTTCCGCTTGTACTTTGCGTAACAACTCGGGATCGCGCTGACTTTGTTTGAGCGCGGTCTCGGCTTGCAAAAGTTGTTCGCGAGCTTTGTCGAATTCTCGGCTCTTGCGATAGATTCGGGCTAGCAGTCGGCGAGCGTTAATAGTGCTGCCGTGATCGGCACTGCTGGTCGACTCGAAACGCTGCAAGAGGCGACTGGTCAGCGTCTCGGCCTCGGACAGACGTTGAGTCTGATACAATGTTTGTGCGGCGCGCATGCCGAGGTGTAACGACATGGGATGATCCTGGCCGTAGATTCGCGAACCGCGCTGGTACATCTCGACATGCATGGCGACCGCCTCATCAAGGCGTTTTTCCTGAACCAACAGTGAGCCAAGATTGGCCATCGCTGCAAGCGTCGTTTTATCGTCCTCCAAACCACGCGCTCGTTGCAAATCGAGCAGTTCTTTCAGCAACGATTCAGCCTGGCCAGCGCGCCCGGATTGTCGATAGGCTTCGGCCAAGTTGTTCATGCTCGCCAGTGTTGCTGGGTCCTGCTGGCCAAGCGTTTGGCGCCTCGCCTCGTACGCGCGTCGCAGCAGAGGTTGGGCCTGATCGATCTTCGCCGAACGCAAATAAGTCTGACCAAGGTTGTTGACGGCTTTGAGCGTATCGCGATGATCGTCTCCCAATTCCGCTTGCCATAAACGATGCGCGATCTGATATTGATCCGCGGCTTCGTCGAACGCCCCGAGGTTCAAATAGACTGTGCCGACTTCGTTGCGAATAGCCGCCTCGATGGTAGGTCGGCCCGCGAACATCGAGTCGATATTGGACGCGGCTTGCGCGACGAGACTCTTCAACCGTGCTGAGTCCGGCGTGCGCGGTTGGTCGGCAGAGGCCGCAATCAATTTCAGCATGAAATCGTTGGTGATAAAATCGTTGACCGCTTGCGATTTTTCTGCTTCGTACTGGAATCGAAGCGATTCCAGCCGCGCCTGGCGTTCGGCTCGGGCATACATTACCAAGCCGATGGCCAACGAAAAGAACGTAGCCAGCGTGCCTGCGACCAGTGTTCGATGACGCGAAATAAATTTGCGACTGACATACAGCCACGAAGGCGGTCGCGCGAGGACTCGTTCGCCACGCATGTAACGCTGTAAATCGCGGGCCATTTGCGCAGCGGAAAGGAACCGCATTTTCGGTTCGGGTTGCAGAGCCATTGCGAAAATCGCGTCCAAGTCGCTATCGAAACGCGAGTCGACTTGGCGCAGTCGCAGCGGCGAATCCGATTGTGCGCGGCGAATCAATTCCATCATCGAGCAATTCGTTCGATCGTAAGCCAGCCGCCCCGCGATCATCTCGAAGCCAATCAAGCCCAAAGAAAAAATGTCGCATCGATGATCTACAGCAATACCGGTAAACTGTTCGGGGCTCATGTAGTTCAACGTCCCCACAATTTCTCCTTCTGCCGTGAGCGCAGCTTCGCCAACATTGTCATCAAGCATGCGGGCAATTCCAAAGTCCACAATCTTCACGCTCGGCAGATTCGAGTCTGGCGCATTTCGCGGCCTAGGTTTGTTGAGCACGAGAATATTGGAGGGCTTCAAATCGCGGTGAACGACTCCTCGGTCATGCGCATGTTGCACCGCTTCGCACAAACGAGCCAAGATATCGATCCGTTCGCGCGTGTTTACCGTCGTCACGCTCAGGAATTCGTTCAATGTAGTTCCATCGATCAATTCCATCGCCAACCAAGGTTGCACGCCACTGCCGAAATCGTAGACACCGGCAGCGAGGATTTTTGCAATGCCAGGATGATCCAGTCGCGCCAAGATGGCGATCTCGTGTTCGAAGCGCCGCACCCGCGAAACCAGTCGAGAACCAATGTTGAGTATCTTGACAGCCACCAGGCGATTTGGCATCTCTTGACGAGCGACGTAGACTGCGCCCATGCCACCGCAACCAATCAATCGTTCGATCTGGAATCCACCGGGCGTGTGTCCGGTGTAGGGATCAGCGATTGCTGAGACCGCGTCGCCCCATGATTCGCGAGTCGCTCGAACAGCATGATCTTCGTGGTCGGTGTCCGCATCGCCGACAGGTGACTGGAGAAACGACTTAGAATCGTCGTGCAGTCGCAACATCTGACGCACGCTAGAGCGAATCGTGTCGTCAACCGCAGCCGAATTCAGGTAGGACTCTCGTTGATCCGTAGACAAGTCGAGCGCGGCTTGAAAAAGCTCCTTTTGCTGTCGCCAGTTCTTGGACGCTGTATCCATGCTCTCAGACTCCCGCAAGCTACAATTCCTGCAACTGCAACCTCAGCCAAGCTCGCGCGTGCGCCCATTCCTGGTACGCCGCTCGCTCGCTGATCTCCAGTACTGCGGCGCATTGCTCCATCGTCATGCCACCGAAAAACCGCATTTCCACCAACCGCGCTTGTCGATCGTCCAACACTCGCAATCGCTCGAGCGCATCGTTCAAGGCGAGCAAGTCGATCGATCGCCCTTCAAACTCCTCGACGACTTCGTCCAATTGAATTTGATTCCATCCGCCGCCACGTTTGTCAGCGTTCTTCGCTTTGGCACGATTGATGAGAATATGGCGCATCGCGACCGAAGCTTGCGCCATGAAGTGCTCGCGAGTCTGATACTTCGTCGTCTGTGAGTTTCCAGCCATCAGGCTCAACCAAGCCTCATGCACCAGTGCGGTCGCCTGCAAAGTATGGCCACTACGTTCCTTCTCCATATGCCGCTGTGCCAGTTGGTGCAGTTCTTCGTACAGCAGCGGAAATAAATCGTCAACAACAGAACTGTCACCACTAGATAGTTCGTCGATGAGTTGGCGCACTCTGTCTGATTGGCGAGCCATCGCGATCTCCACACGTTGAGACGGTTACGTACCGAATCGTTTCGCTTCCTTCAGCATACTGAGCATTCACACAACCGGCAAATCACAAAATGGAAAAGCAGGAAACCAGATTTCGCTACACATCGTAGACGTTAACTTGTAAGCTCACAGTCGAATAGCAACGAAGCTACGTCCTGTTGGTCCTCGGCGAACGCTGCTACGCCGAGGAAGTACCGACGATTGTCATGTGAAGCAGCAAAGTTCATTTTTCGCGGTCTTCTGTATCATCCGCTTTGCCCTGGTTCTTAGGGTTGTCGTTTTCGGATTTCTTGTCTTTCGACGGCGAGTTCCCAAGAAGGATTGATAGCGCCTCCTTCATGTCTTTGTCTTGCATTAGTTTTGAATTCAAATCAACTGTTTGGTTATTGACTCCCTGCGCGGCTGGTTGTGGAGGCGCGTGTTGTTCGGCTTCGCCTCCGGCCTTATTAATGATTCGAGGTCCTTTTCGCAGAGCGGTAATTACAAATCCAAGCAGTACCAGTCCAACGATCCCAGCAATACCGACCTTTGAAACTCCAGTGTTTGTCGATCGTTGATCTTGGCCATCTTCCGAGGGCTCCCGATCTAAGTTTGCTCGCGGCCAATTCGGCGTGTTGAATGTAAATCCTTTCTGGTCCGCCCGCTCTTCCCAATCTATGTTAGTCCCAGCTAGTCGTTTAGAAGAGATTTCATCGATCACAACGTCGATGCCGTTTGACGAACAGTAAACATCGCGATGTGAC
>SXGS01041037.1_pt1 | contig 15880 bp, 10 predicted proteins | sample 3174681 | NCBI WGS metagenome assembly SXGS01 (sample SAMN11356861, study PRJNA531348) | freshwater metagenome | isolation source: freshwater sample F1-80 | place: China: Fuxian Lake, Yuxi | collected 2017-12-25 | reverse complement strand
GGCATCCTCGATCTGCTCCGGGCGAGTGTGCCAAACAAGATACCGGAGACCCCTGAACTCACGCACCGCCAAGCACGACATTCCCAAGCAAAATGGTGAGAATGTCTAGAGAGCCATTTTAGAGACAAAGATGAGGGAGGGCCCACGCACTCCAAAGGCGCCGCCATTCGAGTGGCACGACCCAATGGATTTGGAGTGCGGCAGCCCTCTTCCGCTTTCTCCCTCAGCATCCCATGCGGCGCCGGCAACTCGGAGATGCGCCCGTACATAAGCAAGTAAATCTAGCCGGTTGTTCGCTTAGCGAGTAACCGGCTCCAGCGTTTTACTTCGCGCCGGACTTCCCGTGTGCCTGGTGCACCAACGACCCGTCGTCGTTCCATGGCTCGCAGCAGATGGAATGTTTCCAGGACGTCGTCTCCGAATTTCTCTGAGACGCTTTTGAACTCGGCCAGCGTCACCTCATTGAGCAGTTTGCCGGCTCTTTCTGCGAGAGCAACCACCTCACCCACGGCATGATGTGCCTGTCGAAATGGCATGCCGCGTTTGACCAGATAGTCGGCCAGATCGGTAGCAAGCAATTGTGGATCCTCTGCCGCCCGCCGGCAATTCGCCTCGAGCAGGGTCGTGTGGTCCAGCATGGCACCCATCAGTCGAGTGCACGCGCGGACTGTGTCGGCGGTGTCAAATAGGCGCTCTTTGTCCTCCTGCAAATCCCGATTGTAGGTCATTGGGAGCCCTTTCAGTAAGGTCAACAGGCTCATGAGATTGCCAATCACTCGACCTGACTTTCCACGTGTCAATTCGGCGATGTCTGGGTTTTTCTTCTGCGGCATCAAGGACGACCCGGTGGTATACGCGTCTGCAATCCGAATAAAGTGGAACTCGGCCGTTGCCCACAGGATGACGTCTTCGGCCAACCGGCTTAGATGAACAGCGGTCAAAGCCGCCACTGCGGAGAACTCAATCATGAAATCGCGATCGCTAACCCCATCCATGGAATTACGGGTCAACCTGGGTCGACCAGCGCTGTCGACAAAACCCAATTCGCGCGCGACGAATCCTCGGTCGATGGGCAGAGTGCTGCCGGCCAGGGCACCGCTGCCCAAGGGACAAACGTTGACACGTCGCTGGCAGTCTTTAAGGCGGTCGCGGTCGCGATCGAACATTTCGACATAGGCCAGGAGATGATGCGCGAAATAGACGGGTTGGCCCCGTTGGAGATGGGTGTAACCGGGAATAATGACTTCAGGAAACCTCGCACCCAATTCGACCAAACTGACTTGGAGTTGCTTGAGTTCGAGATCCAGATGATGGATTTCGTCGCGCAGCCAAAGTCGGACATCCAAAGCCACTTGATCATTCCGAGAACGGGCGGTATGCAGTTTCGCGCCTGCGGGTTGGCGTCGGGTCAGTTCTGCCTCCAGATTCATATGCACGTCTTCGAGCGACGCCTTCCATTCGAATCGACCTGCTTCGATATCGTCACGGATGCTTTTGAAACCGGCCTGAATGCTGGAAAGCTCCTGGCGACTGAGGACGCCAATCTCTTGTAGCATGGCCGCATGAGCGAGGGATCCTCGGATATCGTGCTCCCAAAGGCGCCAGTCGAACGAGATGGATTCCGAGAATGCAGCGACGTCCGCAGCCGGTCCACCGGTGAACCGGCCTGAACGTGAGACCACAGTGCTATCGGGTTTTTGCTTCGGAGACTTCTTCATCGGCGGACGGAGTGTGGTGATCCTTGGGCCTTGAAGTCACGCCGGAAGGTGCACTGGGCGGTGCGCCTTCGGGGGACAGGTTGGGGAATCTGGATCAGAAAGCATTGGCAAATCTCAACGTTTGCGCGACTGTTCGCCTGAACACCATGAATTGCTCCGCGTGGACGAACTTCAGCTTTCGGGTCACGCTGGTCCTGATGACTGGCATCTTTGACGAGTCGCTTCTAGCGGCACAACGACCCTCAGGTGGTGGGTTTGTGACCCGTTCTGAAGTCATCGCGCGACATGGAATGGCGTGTACGAGCCATCCCTTGGCCACGCAGGTGGCGCTGGAAGTCCTAAAGGCGGGCGGCTCAGCGGTGGACGCGGCGATTGCAGCCAATGCGTGTCTGGGGCTGATGGAGCCGACCGGGAATGGGATCGGTGGGGATATGTTTGCCATCATTTGGGATGGGAAACGGTTGCATGGGTTGAATGGCAGCGGACGGTCTCCTGCATCGCTGAGTTTGGATCATTTCCAATCCAAAGGGCTCACCAACGTGCCCAAATTCGGGCCGCTGCCGGTGACGGTTCCTGGATGTGTGGACGGATGGTTCGAACTTCATCGCCGTTTTGGTCGGCGATCCATGTCCTTCAACCTGGCACCAGCTATCCGCTATGCGCTGGAGGGATTTCCTATGTCGGAGGTGATCGCGGAAGGTTGGGCTGCTGGCCTGAAGGCGCTCCAGGATTGGCCCAATTTTGCCGCGACCTACGCCCCGGGAGGGCGGGCACCCCGCAAGGGCGAACTCTTCCGCAATCCGGCCTTGGGGAAAACCCTGGAGACTATTTCGGAACGAGGTCGCGATGGATTTTATCGGGGTGAGATTGCGCGCCGGATCGGGGACTTCATGAGAAGGCAAGGAGGGTTTCTCACGGAATTGGATTTAGCGGAGCATCAAAGCGAGTGGGTGGATCCCGTCTCCGTCAACTATCGCGGTTACGACGTGTGGGAATTACCGCCCAATGGGCAGGGAATTTCGGTGCTGCAGATGTTGAACGTTCTGGAAGGTTTTGATCTACGTTCCATGGGTTTTGGCAGCGTGGATTATCTTCATCTACTGACCGAATCCAAGAAACTCGCCTTTGAAGATCGCGCTTGGCTCTATGGAGATCCAGCGTTCGTGACCAATCCCATTGAGGCATTGCTCTCCAAGTCGTATGCGGCCCAGCGGCGAATGCTCATTGCTAAGGACCGCGCCGCCGACCGATATGATCCGGGGTTGCCTCAGTTGAAGACGAGCGACACAATTTATCTCACGACAGCGGATGAACACGGGATGATGGTATCGTTGATACAGAGCAATTATCGGGGCTTTGGCAGCGGCATGGTACCAGATGGACTGGGGTTCACGTTGCAAGATCGAGGGGAACTCTTCGATCTCACGCCGGGACGACCTAATTCGTATGCCCCGCGCAAACGACCGTTTCACACCATCATACCCGCGTTTGTCACACACCAAGGCAAACCGTGGCTGAGTTTTGGTGTTATGGGCGGTGACATGCAGCCTCAGGGGCATGTGCAAATTTTGGTCAACCTAATCGATTTTGGAATGAACCTTCAGGAGGCTGGGGACGCCCCGCGAATGTATCATACGGGTTCAAGCGAACCGACCGGAGAACGTATGACTCACGGCGGTTTAGTGAATCTGGAGAGCGGATTTTCGCCGCAGTGCGTCGGCGAATTAGACCGCCATGGGCACCGCATGGGCAATATCCGAGGCGGCGCCTTCGGAGGCTACCAAGCCATCCAGTGGGACGCGACCAATCGGGTTTACATTGGCGCTAGCGAATCTCGAAAGGATGGTCAGGCCGCCGGATATTGACCCGCATTCCCCAGTCGCCTTTTGTTCGCGCCTTCGGACTACCTCAGCTTCTTGCGGAAAACTGTCAGTGCGTCAACACGTGCCTTAGATAAAGGTACATGATGGGCGCGTTAAACAACAGGCTGTCCAGCAGGTCGAGGATTCCGCCGATGCCTGGAAAAAGTTTGCCCGAATCCTTCACGTTCGCCTCGCGCTTGAAAAGGGATTCGATCAGGTCCCCGATCACTGCGGCAATCGCCAGAATCACGCCTAAGATCACGGCATGGGTAATCGTCATGCCTTTGAGATAGGGCTTCATGAGGAGGGCGTATCCGACACTGGCGCCGGTGGAGAACACAATGGCCCCGGCAAAGCCTTCCCAGGTTTTTCCAGGGCTAATCCGTGGAATCATTTTGTGTTTGCCGATCAACGATCCCGTGCAGTAGGCCCCAAGATCGCTGAACTTGGTGACCAGAATAAAATAGAGCACATAAAACCGTCCATCGACTCCTGGAAAGAAGGTGATTTTCTGAATGAAATTCAGCAGCCACGGCACGTACATCAGCCCGAACAATGTGGTCGAGATCGCCTGAATGCCCGCTGTGTTGCTTTTGGCAAGGAACTGGCGCACGCAGAGTCCCAGTACAAACAGGATCAAAACCGATGTCTCAAAGTCATTCGCCTTCGCGGGCATCAAACTTTGAACCGGATTCTGACGTAAATAGGCAGTTAGATAGAAGAATGTGGCTCCCATGAGCAAGAGCCCGCCAAATATGCCCCAACCTCGGAAACATACCAACCCCCGCTTCTCTACCAACGCATAGAATTCGTGAAGACCTGTCCATGCTAAAAGCATCATAAGGCCCAAGAACACGTATTCTCGGACAAATGCGTTGCTGGAGAATATTGACGTCAGCACGACCGCCCAAAGCACAATCGTACTGCTCAAACGACGCACGAAGATCTGACCCTTCGACAGGGCAATTGGTGGGGTGGCGGGCGTGTCGGCCATGTGATGCCTCAATACTGCCAGAGTTGTGAATGGAGTTCCATGAATCTTCTCCAGAACCCCTCCTAGTCCCGACACTTTTGGAGATGCATTCTAGGGTGGACCAGAATTGAAATCTGGCTCTTGCTGTATGGAATGAAGTTCCCCTTGCGATTTGGCGCCGGTTTTCTGCTGGGTTGGATGGCCCTGGCTTGTTTGTGCCACAATTCCGTGGTTGGTGGGCGTCTCCCCCCCCAGACCCTGCGTCTCTGGCCTGGCAAAGCTCCTGGCGACCCCGAAGCAATGCCGGCCGAACGCGACACCACCAAACCCACCTACGCGCTTATCGCCGGCAAACGAGTCATTCGCACCGGGTACGTCTCGGAACCCACACTGACACTCTACCGCCCAAAAAAATCCAAGGACACTGGGACCTCGGTATTGGTTTGTCCGGGGGGCGGTTATCATATTCTGGCGCTGGATCTGGAGGGAACTGAAGTGTGTGATTGGTTGAACTCCATCGGTGTCACCGCGGGACTCTTGAAATATCGGGTTCCACGTCGTGATGGCCAAGAGAAGCATGGTCCACCGCTTCAAGATGCTCAACGCGCCATGGGACTGTTACGCGAGAAGGCACGATCCCTGGGTTTTCAACCCGATCGAATTGGTGTGTTGGGGTTTTCCGCAGGCGGCCATTTGGCAGCGGCCTTGAGTACGCGTGGTTCTGAGAGAACCTATGCCCGAATCGATGCGGCCGATACGTTCGATTGTCGGCCAAACTTCACGGTTCTGGTTTACCCGGGATACCTCACCTCAAAAGAGCATAACGACCGGGTGTCTTCGGATCTTCTCATCTCCAGCGACACACCTCCCACGTTCTTGGTCATGTCTCAGGATGACCCGGTGCGCGTCGAGAACGTACTCGGGTATGCGACAGCCTTGCAGCAAGCGAAAGTTCCTTTCGAACTGCACCTCTATCCAACCGGCGGACACGGTTATGGACTGCGTCGTACCGCAGAACCAGTGACTACTTGGCCAGACCGGGTCACTGACTGGATGCGTGCCAATGGTTGGCTCAAACGTTCCTCCGGAAGCAAACCATGATGCGACTCATGGACTTTTTTTTGGGGGGGCGGACCTGGAATCGGTTGGCATTGTTTCCTCGAAATGACGCTTAATTCGTGTTTCCAGGTGTATTCAGACAGGCTCTTAAGCCGCAGCCGCCGGTTCGTTGACCTTGCCGAAAGCACGGAATTTCGCATAGCGCTTCTGAAGGCGATCCGCCGGAGCCCAGGCTTGGACCTCGCTGAGGTGTCGGAGGAGAGACTTCTGAATACTGAGGGACGCGGCAGCTGGGTCATTGTGGGCGCCGCCGAGTGGTTCGGAAACGATCTCATCGACCAAGCCCAATTCGAGTAGATCGCGAGCCGTGATGCGTAGCGCAGCCGCTGCTTTGGCTTTGGCGGAAGAATCTTTCCAGAGGATCGAGGCGCACCCTTCTGGGCTGATGACAGAGTAGTAGGCGTTTTCGAGTATGAGGACGCGATCGGCGACGCCGATACCCAAGGCACCACCGGAACCGCCTTCGCCAATGACCGTCGCGATCACTGGCACTTCCAGTAGCATCATCTCACGGAGGTTCACTGCGATGGCTTCACCGATGTGCCGTTCCTCAGCGCCGATGCCTGGGTAGGCGCCGGCGGTATCAATCAATGTGATAATCGGCAGCCCAAACTTGTTGGCGAGTTTCATCAGGCGCAGGGCCTTTCGATAACCCTCCGGATGGGCTGAACCAAAATTCCGAAGGATGTTTTCCTTGGTATCGCGGCCTTTCTGAGTTCCCAGGACCAACACACGCTGCGTCCCGAGGTGTGCAAATCCAGCAACGACAGCGCGATCATCGGAATAGAGTCGATCCCCATGAAGCTCCGTAAACTCCGTAAACACCGACTTCAAGTAGTCCAGCACATAAGGCCGCTTCGGATGGCGTGCCAGTTGGATGCGTTGCCAGGATGTCAGGTCAGAATAGATCTGACGGCGCAGCGTTTCGATTTTCGCCTCCACCAGACGGCATTCCTCATCCACACTGATGCCGAGTGAATGAGTTTCTGGGTGCGCCCGTAGGTCTTCGAGTTTGCGCTGCAGCTCAACGATGGGTTTTTCGAAGTCGAGATAGTATTTCATTGGTTGGTGCAAACCAACTGAGGAACGAGGCTATACTAAAATGGGACAACCCTTTGGAGCAATGCTGAAGATTTTGGTCCAATTGCGCCTCCCTGGACCGTTAACGGTCCTCGAAAACTTCTAACGGGCTTCGACTCGGATGGAGTTGAGATCAAACCAAGCATCCCCGCGATTTGCGCGCACTTCCGCGATCAATTCCACTGGGCCATCGTCCGGTTGTTCGAAATCAAAGGTTAATTGGGTCCAATCGCGGTCACCTTCCATGCGGGAAATGCCAGTGGCGGTGGAACCGGTGATTCGGATGGAAGCTCCCCGCCCAAATCGATCTTCAAAGGCTTCCAGCCTCTGGCACCGACAGCGTGCCACAAGTCGATATTTTCCGTAGGGTAGTGTGACTGTGGTTCGAAACGATGCTCGAGTCTCGGGTTTTTCCACAACAAAATAGAGGGTCCTGGAGACCCCAGCCGCGGGTTGATTGGTCCTTGAACGCGCACTGCCGGTTTGCACCATGAGCCCCCATCCGGATGGGGACAGAGTTTTTCCTGCGGGCCAGGGCGCCATTGGGTCAGGCCACTCGGCAAGTTCTCGATGAACGACTGCCAAGCGGCGACGGATTCTGGATGGCAGATCGGTGCGGTTTGCCACCAATCGGCTGCGGTCCGATTCATTGAGTTGTTCGGCGATGTCTTCCAGACGGGACTGCAGCTGCGTTGCGATCCGAACGAGATTCGTTTCCGATAAGGGGCCGCCAACCAGGGTGCGCATGTGTTCCCGCAGTCGAATTCGTTGGTCGGGCATTCCTAAAAGCGATTGGGCTACCATTCCGGTCCAGGCATCCCGAATCGGCGAGTCCGCGTGCATCAACCATTGGTCCATGCCGCTGGGCAAAAATAGAGCTCTGCCGTCTGTTCCTCGGAAATAGATCCGATAATTGTTTCGGTTTCGCACGTAGCCATCGCGATCGTCCAGTAACAGTTGAATCGAGGCTAGCATCATAAAACGGTCGACATCCAATGATTGGTTCATCGCAGCCAATCGCTCGTCGATGGGCGATATGAGCGCAGATCGCAACCGCACCAAGTCGGAACCGTCATCAGGACCTTGGCCGGCATCGCGCTGCAGCTTTCGATCCACATCGCCGACAAACCCTCCCTCATAGAGATTGCCCAGACGACGGGAATCCTCGGGGAAGTGACGTCGGATATAGTCGGCATCGTAGGATTCCTTGACGACATAAACGCCCAGGTCGCGGCCATTGACGGTCAGCAAGGCGTGTGTGGCTCGTGTCGACGGGATTCCGAGTTGGCGATACACGCGGCTGGCGAAGTTCTCATTGAGAGTCGAGCTGTCCTGAACGGAGTTGTTCAGGTGCAGTTTTTCTATTCCAAACGCGCGCTGACCTTTGCGGAATCGATTGAATTTCACCGTCAACGCCGGCCGATCATCGACGCTGCGTTTGCTGCCAGCTGATCCTTTGATGTGAATGCCGACATTCGAAAATTTCTGATTCCCGATGCGCAAGTTGGCTCGTGCGTAGTCGCGAGGCGATTGTCGCAATTCAACCAGGGACTCCTCGGGGATGATGAGTTCCCACCGTTGCACGGGGCCTTCAAAAAATGCAACGACCTCTCGGTCGCGAGCCTCTGGCAGGGTGTCGCGCCCCACAACTCGAACTGGCATTTCGAGGGCGATTGCCAACAGAACCGGTAGGATCAACTCACGGACGACTGTCCAGGAAACCAGCATTCACCAAGGCTGGAGCGATTTCGTCTTCCGGTGCAAGGTCAAGACAACTGAGCGCCGAAAATTTCCCGTCAAGGGTTGGCTGTGGTGGTGGCTTTTGCGGGCGCCGGTTTAGCAATGGGAAGAGCCGTCAGTAGCTTGTCCGTGGGCTTCTCGGTAAGAACCAGGCCCCGGAACAGAAATTCCTGGGGTCTATCATTCGAGTGCAGTTGAAGGCCGATGGGACTAGCCCGCAACATTCCGGGTTCATCGGTGAAATCGATCACGACCTCACCATTGGCCACCATGCGTAGGTGTTCTCCAATGACCAGTATCTCGATTCGATTCCATTGGCCGATGTTTTCCTTCTTGATCTGGAGTGTGCCAGCATGGCCAGCGGGATAGACCCGATTGCGGCGATTCGCGTCCCAAATGCCCCAATCATTGCAAAACATGAGCAGAGGACCCTTGAAGCTGTAGGGATCGCCTTGGTCGGTAAATTTCTCACCCAGCACGGCCACAGCGGAATGCGTAGGCGAAAAACCGGCGGTGCGGTTTTGTTTGACTTCGAACAGCAGCCGGAAGTTTCGGTACGAGTTGGTGGTCCAAAGATAAGTGCTGGCTGGAACACGACCCGTGTTCGCACCACGGATCCACCCATTGGTGACCGACCAGTAACGATCCAGTTGGCCTTCCCAACCCGTGAGATCACGCCCGTTAAAGAGCGAAACTTTCGATTGACTCTCGGCTCTAGAAAGTTTGATGGAATCTGTCCAGGAAACTTCAGCTGCCATCGCGGCGAACTGGAGGCGCAGCACAGCGGCGGTAATCGAGACACCAAGAAGCCAAAGTCGTGGCAAGGTTTTCATAGGAGCATCTGTCGATTCAAGGGTGTGACTGTTTCACGCCCACGGTCCTACTTACTCGTGGCAATGTACTCCACGAGATGGCGAATTTCCTGGCGTGTGAGAATGGTGGTAAATCCCTCGGGCATGCCACTCAAGCCTTTTTCACGCGACTTGATGTCGCTTACTTTCACTTTCACCAAGCCGTCTTCCGGTGAGTTCAGTTCTAGTTCCTCTGCAGTTTCTGATTTAATGACGCCCGCATACGCAGAGCCATTCTTGAGGGTCACCAGGACGTTTTCGAACCCCTGCGCTATCGCCTGGTTGGGATAGAGAATGGACTCGAGGATATATTCGCGAGGTTGCCGACTAATCAGCCCGGCGAGGTCGGGACCGACCTCACCCCCTTCGCCGTCGGCTTTGTGACATCGCACGCAGCTCACCTCGACTTTTTCGACAAAGATCCGTTTTCCTTCATCGGCACTACCTCCGGTCAGACAGACACGGAATGTCGCCAGAGCGTCGTCTTTCTTAAGAGACGCTTCGTATGTCGTCACCCGGTCTTTCACCTTCGCGGATTCGCGCTGTCGGGCCGCTTCAAGCACATCGAGCTGGAGCTCTGGAGTCACCTTTCCAGCGATCAGTAGGTCCATCCATCTCGCGAGGACATCGTCTGCGGCCGCTTCTTTCATCCCAGCTAATGCGACGAAGGCGTTTTGTTTCTCTCCCATAGACCCTTTGGCCAGCACGTCCGACAGCGGACCTTCTTCGGGGTTGGATTTGGAGGATGACTGCGCACCGAGGGTGACCGCAGTTTTGCGTACCTCTTCGTTAGAATCGCTGCTGGCGGTTTGGAGCACTTTAGGAAGGGAATCCGCCTTCAATGCGGCCAGAGCCTTTAATGCTTCCACCCGCGGGGCTGAGTTCCGCTGGGTATCCTCAAAGACCGAACTCAGTGCCCCGACTGCGTTGGATATTTCCAATTCGGCAGAGGCTTTGGCCGCGGCAACCTGTACCCGGCTCGGTCCATTTCGCAGCAGTTTCTCGACTACGGCGGCAACGGCTTCCCGCGGGATCTTGGAATCCCGCGCGAACGAGGTAGGGCGCCACAAGCCAGTGATACGATCCCGACCGGAATTGCGAGGCCAGGAGGCGAGGGCGGAGATGGCTTCGGCACGTGCGGTTTCTGGTGCATCGTTTTGTGCGGCGAAGTTGGCGAGTGCCTGGGCGGATTCCTTCGTTCCCCAACGGTATTGGGCATTCAAGACGCGGCGGAGAAGCGGTTCACTCTGTATGGGTTTGGCAATCAAGGCGGCTAGTTCTGGCAAGGCACCCGAGATGGGCTCGTCGTTGATAGCTCGGGCGGCCTCGGTGACGACCTTCTGGCTGCTGTCATTGAGGAAATGGGCGACCTCGCTTTGGCCCAGGCGCCGCAAGGCGATCACCGCGCCAAGTCGAACGGACTCGGACGGGTGCTTTGCCGCTTCGGCCAGTGGGACCACCTCCCCAATTTGGGCCAACGCGAAGCTGGCCGCATGGCGAACCACCGGATCTTGATCGGCATTGTTCTGCAACAGGGCGAATAAAGCCGGAACCGCTTCCGGACGGCGGAGATGACCGAGTGCGGTTGCCGCGAGATGGCGCACGCGAGCGGACGCATCGGTGAGCGCCTTGGTTAGGGCATCGTAGCTGCGCGCGTATCGGGTATCTCCCAAGACGCGAGCGGCGTTAGCTCGGATTTCAATCTCTGAATCCGACAGCAATTGAACGACTGTTTCGAGCGCTTCGATCCTGGACGATGTGGAACCGAAACTGACCGAAGGGTTGTGGGATCGATGGGCTACTTGACCGATTCCCCAAAGTGCATGCAACCGTGCGAATAGCGAGGAGCCCGAGCGGCTGGCTGTCACAAGGGCATCCATGGCGCTGAGGCCGCGATTCGCCAATTCGAATTGTGATTCCTGGCGGACGCGTTGATCCGCATGACCGAGCAATTGAATCAGCTCGTTTTGCGGGCGCTTGACCATGCCTTCAGCCAAAAGCTTCTTGGTTTCGGCCACGATCGGTTGTTTGGAAGCTTCGGTGTGCGTGAGCTTGTAGATGCGACCTTTGCCGTTTTGGTCCCACCCCTCGACCCAATCCATCAGATAGAACGAGCCGTCAGGGCCGAAGTCGCCATCGGTCGCCAGCATGGACCAAACAAACTTCTGGTCCTCGACCAATTCAAAGCTCGCACCCTTGGGTTTCAGTTTGAAGCTCAGCAAGCCACTGTTGCCGGCGCTACCTCGAAAATCGGCCAGAGTAAACGTCCCCTGCCACGAATCGGGAAAGCCGGTTCCTGGGTAGTAGGCCAAACCACTGGGACCGGAGGTGATGTTTCGGATGGGCGGCACAATGTAAGCCGGTTGCGCCTCATTATGCGGGTGCCACATCTTCTCCGAATTCCAGGGGCCGCGCGGGTTGGGTTGTTCCAGAAACTGCCATCCAATGCGCCAACCACTATCCCCACCCTCCACTAAATAGACCCACCGTGCTTGGTCACCGCCATCCGAATTATTGTCACCTGTGAACAGGTTGCCATAGGCATCGAAGGCCAGTTCTTGGGGATTCCTCAGTCCGTAGGCAAACACTTCGAATTCCGATCCGTCCGCATTGCAACGAAAGACGCTGCCCGTGTCCGGAAAGCCCACAGACTTGGTGCCGACCTTCACATTGGATCCACGATCACCGATGCTAAAGTAAAGTTTGCCATCCGGCCCCCAGGTGAAGCCGTGCATGTCGTGTCCCAGAAAGCCCACCCGCACGCCAAACCCATGATGTAGGACCTTTCGCGTCTCCGCGATGCCATCGCCGTTGTCGTCCCGCAGATGCCAAAGGTTGGGAATGTTGGCGAACCAGACGTCGTTTCCGCGCGCGATGACGCCGCTCGCGATGCCGTCCAGAGCGCCGGAGAATCCTTCCGCAAAGACGGTCGACCGCGTGGCTTTCCCCGACCCATTGGCATCCCAGAGCAGCCGGATGCGGTCTGAGTACTGCTCGTAATCGGAAAACTTTCCGCCCAAATGGCGCTTCATCTCCGCCAACCGATCATCCACGGTGCGGCAAGCCAAGTCTTCGTCCAGCCAGTCCATGATGCCACGGATATCGGGAACGCCCTTGTGAAGGCGGAACGTTTCGGCGACAAAGATACGTCCCTGATGATCCGGATAAAGACAGACCCCTTGGGCGACATCCGGTTCGGTGGCCCAGAGTTCCAGCTTGAATCCGCTTGGAATCTGGAACCGTTTGATGGCGCGTTCTCCTTCATCCGAGGCAGCGAGAATTTTTGGCGCGACGGTCGATTGCCCACTCAGCTTGTGCTGAGCGCATAACGGCGTGGATGTGAGTGCTAGCGCGGCGGCGGCGAGCATGGCTGACCGGCGACTGAAGAAAACGGAGGGTTGGGCCATAGAGCGCAGCAAAATAAGGATGCTGGCGCCGCATGCAAGATTCAGAACACCTAGGAAACAAGATTCAGTGTTCGGATCTTGTGGATGAAGAAGGTTTATCCAGGGGGAGAATCAACTGGGTCGCCTGAGCCTCGACCAGTCCACTGACGCCCAATCCCAATAAACGCAACGGTCTGGACACCAACCGATCCCGCCCCAGCAACCAACATCCCAATCGATAAAGATCACGTCCGGATCGTATAGGCTCTTCCACGGAGAACTGTCGGGTCAATGTCGTGAAGTCGGTATACCGAACCTTTACTTGCACAGTCTTCGCTGCCAACTGGCTCTTCTCTAGGCGTCCCGCGATGTCCTGAGCTTGCTCCCGCAGAATCTGTCGCAGCGTCGGCCTGTGGTCGGTGTCCTGGTCGAAGGTGTTCTCGCTACTGATACTTTTTACTTCATCCCCAAAGTCCAGCGGACGATCGTCTTCGCCTACCGCGAATCGTTTGAGTTGTGGCCCCCAGGATCCCAAGAGTGCCCTTAAATCTCCTGGGTGTGCTTGGATGTCTCCAATGGTCCGAAGGCCTGCGCGTGTCAGGATTTGTTCGGTCACTCGGCCCACGCCGTGAAGCGCCCTGACTGGAAGCGGTTTCAAGAAGGCGACCTTTTCGGATTCTCGGATCAACGTCAGGCCATCGGGTTTCTCGAAGTCGCTGCCAAGCTTGGCCAAGAGCTTGTTGGGCGCGATCCCGATACTTGCCGTTAGCCCGCGCTCCCGATGAATGGTTGCTTTAAGCTGGCGCGCAAACGGCAGCGCGAGTTCCAAAGCGTCATCAGGCGTCGCAGTCGGTTGGAGCGAACTCGCGTCGAGATAAGCCTCATCGACCGACACCTGTTCAACCAACACTCCCGTCTTGGCAACCAACCGAAAGATTTCCCGAGATTCCGCCCGATACGTCTCCATGCGCGGTTGGATGAAGATTCCCTGGGGGCACAATCGCCCCGCTGTTCGGCTCGGCATGGCAGAACGAACCCCAAATCTTCGAGCTTCATAGCTTGCCGCACATACGACCCCGCGATGGTCTGGGGATGAACCAACCACCACAGGCAAACCTTTCAGCGAGGGGTCATCGCGCTGGTCGACCGAGGCATAGAACGCATCCAACTCGAGATGCAGAATGACGCGTGGCATGCGGAAACCCCGAGGCTTATGGAAACTGGGTTTTGGGTAGGACTCGTTCCAGCACCTTGGCACTGCAGAGCACCCCGGGAACACCGGCACCTGGATGGGTGCCGGCGCCGACAAAGTACAGGCCGTGTATGTCTTCGCTGACATTGTGCGGCCGGAACCAGGCACTTTGTGTGAGGATCGGTTCGAATTGAAACGCACTCCCAACATAGGCGTCGTAGTCGCGCTCGAAGTCGAGCGGCGTCAGGATTCGTCGCGTCACGATGTGGCGACGAAGGTCCGGGCAGAGCGATGGAATCTCCAACGACGCCAGAATCGCGTCAGCATAGCGTTCCTTCTCGAGTTCCCAAGAGACCGATCCTCGCAGATTCGGAACCGGCGAAAGCACGTAGAAGCATTCCCCACCTGGAGGTGCCAGCGATGGGTCCGTTCGCGTAGGCGCATGCAGGTAGAGGGAGAAGTCATCCGCCAAAACCTTGCGGTCAAAAATGTCCGCCAACAACTCGCGATAACGCGGCCCCAGCACAATGGTATGGTGGGCCAGGTTTGGATACGTACGATTCGTCCCAAAATAGAGCACGAACAAGCCCATGGAGTATCGCTGGCGCTCGAGCTTTCGATCGGTCCACGTCGACCGATATCGGGCCTGGACCAACTTGCGATAAGTGTTGGCCACGTCGCCGTTCGAGACCACAATTTGGGCTTCGAGTTGAGTTCCATCCTTCAAGCGAACGCCTCGGACCACCGGTTTCCGCGAGAGATTGTTTGGGGCTATCAACGCGCCCGATGGGATGTCCTCGGGTTGTTCACACAGGATTTCCGTGACACGCGAGTTGTATCGCACGGTTCCGCCCATCTCCCGCAACAAGCGAACCAAGGCATCCACCAGGGCCCCCGTGCCGCCCATCGCAAAATGGACACCCCAGCGCTTCTCCAGTGCGTGTATCATCGAGTAGATGCTGGAAGTGGAAAATGGGTTCCCTCCGACCAGGAGCGGATGGAAACTGAACACCTGCCGTAGTTGTTCGTTCTGGATGTAGCTGCCGACCGCCTTGGCCACACTTTGATCCGCTCGCAGGCGCATCAAGTCCGGCGCCACTCGGATCATATCGGTGAACTTCGAGAATGGCTGATCGGCCAGTTCGACAAATGCGCGCTGCAACGTGGCTTCCGACCGCGCCGCAAAACGCCGATAGGCTTCCAGTTCAGTGGCGTCAAATCGCTCGACCTCAGCTTCGATGGCAGTGGCAGTTGCCTCGTAATTAAACACCCGTCCATCCTGGAATTGAATCCGGTAGGCCGGCTTGGTCTCGACAATCCGGACATAATCCTGCGTGCGCCGTCCCGACAGCTCAAAGAGCTCATCGATTAGGAACGGTGCCGTCAAGATGGTGGGCCCGGCATCGAAGGTGAATCCGTCCTGCTTGAAAACACGCCCGCGCCCCCCGGGCCGGTCCAATGCTTCCACCAAGGTGACTTCATAGCCGCGAGCTCTCAAACGAATAGCGGCTGCGAGCCCGCCGAAACCGGCGCCGAGAACGACTGCCTTGAATGGTCGAGTTAAATTCGCCTGCACGCGTGTTCGGTAGCATGTCCCCGTCAAAAGCCAAGTGATAGAACACCGCAGGGAGGGCGCGTCTCCGAGTTACCGGCGCCTTTTGAGCGCGGTGGCCCTCCACCGCTATTGGGGAATTTCCGTGACGACCCATCTCCAAATGTCGTCAACGTGTAGATGCGCCCGCGCAGGATTGAGAACGTGCGCCAACGAACTTTTTGGAGTACGCGCAGTCCCCTGCCGCTTTGCGTTGACCCGGATGAGTCGACGCCTACTCCCGAAGCGGAATAGATCGGGCGAGGACGGATTTTGAGAATGGGGAGGGGTGTGAACGCCCGATTTATTCCGTGATTGGACGGAGCCGCGGTGAGGTCCGAGGAGTTATAGGTAAACTACCCGACTTT
>SXGS01252008.1_pt1 | contig 15882 bp, 12 predicted proteins | sample 3174681 | NCBI WGS metagenome assembly SXGS01 (sample SAMN11356861, study PRJNA531348) | freshwater metagenome | isolation source: freshwater sample F1-80 | place: China: Fuxian Lake, Yuxi | collected 2017-12-25 | reverse complement strand
GGCCGCACAAACTACCTCGGCCAGGCTGCCACGGTGAGTTGCGCCACATGCCACACGACAACCAAGCCGACTCTCGACACGCATAGCTCTGCCGAGTTGGAAGAGTTTCATCAGGGGCTGAAGTTCAATCACGGCAATCTCGCCTGCCTGAGCTGCCACAACGCGCAGAACTACGACACCTTGCGACTCGCAACGGGCAAGCCAGTCGAGTTCGCCAACGTGATGACCCTGTGCGCGCAATGCCACGGCACGGCAATGCGTGACTACGAGCGCGGCTCGCACGGCGGCATGAACGGTTACTGGGATCTCACCAAAGGCCCGCGCACGCGGAACAACTGCGTGAACTGCCACGACCCGCATTCACCTAAGTATCCGCAAGCAATGCCCGTCTTCGCACCGCGCGACCGCCTCGCCATTCCCCCGAAAGGATCTCACTGATGGACGCCACGCAGCAAAACACTGCCGTCACTCGACGCGACGCGCTCAAGGGAATCGGCGCCACTCTCGGTCTCGCCGCCTACGCGAAAGCGCTGGCACCGCTGACCGAATGGAAACCGGCGGAGTCGGTCGATGAGTTCCTACAAAAGCACTACAAGGAACTTTCGCCGGTGGACTTGAACATCGTCCTTCGCCGCATCGAGCAGGACACGAAGAAGAATTACGGCGCGGACGTGACCGTCACCGACCCGAAGCCGCAGCCCGGCGTGAAGTTTGGCTACGCGTTGAATCTCTCCATCTGTATCGGCTGCCGTAAATGCGCCGAGGCATGTCACAACGAGAACAACCACGATCGCCCGTCGAGCCAGAGCTACATCCGCGTGCTGGAGATGTCCAAAGGCTCGTTCGACATGGAGAAAGGCAACGCGCACTACAACCATCCCGTGCCGCAGCCGGACAAGTTCTACATGCCCGTGCAATGCCAGCAGTGCGACAACCCGCCGTGCGTCAGTGTCTGCCCGGTGGAGGCGACTTGGAAGGAGCCGGACGGAATCGTGGTCGTGGATTACAACTGGTGCATCGGCTGCCGTTATTGCGAAGCGGCCTGTCCGTATCATGCGCGGCGCTTCAACTGGACCAAGCCGCAGATTCCCGCAGCCGAGATCAATCCGAACCAGGGCTACCTCAGCAATCGCATCCGGCCGCAGGGCGTGATGGAGAAATGCACTTTCTGCCTGCATCGCACGCGCGAAGGCCGGCTACCCGCGTGTCTCGAAGCGTGTCCGACCGGCGCGCGCGTCTTCGGCAACCTGCTCGATCCGAAGTCCGAGATTCGCTGGGTGCTGGACAACAAACGCGTCTTCGTGCTCAAGGAAGAGCTGGGGACGAAGCCGCAGTTCTTTTATTTCTTCGATGAATAGCCCCGCCTCAACCGCGCCCACCGCGCCGAACCAGACCGGGCTTTCCAGCCATACGCAGGCCTACCCGCGTTTCCTCGCACGCGTGCTGTGGGAGGCGTTCGATGGAAGCTGGCGGTTCTATGTCTGGATGATTTTTCTGACCGCCGTGTTCCTCGTCGGCGCGAACGCGTGGGCCGTCCAAGTCCGCGACGGCATGGGGCTCACGGCGCTGAACGATCACGTTTCGTGGGGACTCTACATCGCGAACTTCACCTTCCTCGTCGGTCTCGCCGCCGGCGGCGTGATGATGGTCATCCCCGCCTACCTCTATCACGACGAGGAGATGCACGATATCGTCATCATCGGCGAACTGCTCGCCATCGCGGCGCTGTTCATGGCCCTGTTTTTCGTCGTGGTAGACCTCGGCCGGCCGGACCGGTTCTGGCATCTGCTGCCGGGCTTGGGCCGGTTCAACTTCCCACTCTCGATGCTCACCTGGGACGTTATCGTGCTGAACGGCTACCTGCTCATCAACCTGCACATCTGCGGCTACCTCCTCTACATGCGGTTCCTCGGGAGAAAGCCGAACCCGAAGTTCTACGTGCCGCTCGTGTTCCTCTCAATCTTGTGGGCCGTATCGATTCACACCGTCACTGCGTTCCTCTACTGCGGCCTCGGCGGACGGCCCTTCTGGAACACCGCCCTGCTCGCGCCACGCTTTCTCGCGAGCGCGTTTGTGAGCGGACCAGCGTTCATCATCCTCGCTCTGCAACTTATTAGAAAGATTGGCGGCATTCAGTTCGGCGACGGCCCGATCAAGACGCTGCTGAACATCATGCGCGTGACCATCCTCATCAACCTGCTGATGGTCGGCTCGGAAGTATTCGTTGAGTTCTACACTGGCGGCAGCCACACCGGCGCGGCGCGCTACCTCTACTTCGGACTGCACGGTCACAACGCGCTCGTTCCGTGGATCTGGAGCTCCGTCGCGATGACCATCATCGCCGCGCTACTGATGATGTGCCCGAAGGTTCTCGAACAACGCTGGATGCTGAACAGTGCGTGCGTGCTCGCGTTCATCGGCATCTGGATCGAGAAAGGCATGGGTCTAATCATCCCCGGATTCGTTCCCTCAACGCTGCACGAGATCGTCGAGTATTTGCCCAATCTCCTCGAATGGAAAATCATGGCTGGCATCTGGGCGTTCGGCCTGATCATCTACACCGTCGCGCTCAAGGCGACTATTTGTGTGTTCCAGAAGGCGCGATAGCCCTACGAGCACATCCACTACTTCGGTTTCCCCTGTCACCCTCAGATAGCACCGCGCGAGACCTACATTGTCCAAGCGCGACGTTGACATCGGCGGGGGTTTCGATACCGTTCCGGCCTTTGATTCAAGAAACCTAGCAAGATATCTATGCCGAACACCAAGTCCGCCGAACGCCGCATGCGCAACAGCGCGCGCAAAAAACTTCAAAACCGCAGCGTGAAATCGCGCCTCAAAACCATGGAGCGCGCCTACGCTGAGGCGCTCAAGTCCGGCAAGAAGGACTCGGCTAACGAGGCTTTCCGCAAGCTCAGTTCCGCTTTCGACAAGGCGGCAAAGACCGGTGTGATTCACGTCGCGAAGGCGCGCCGCAAGAAGTCGCGGCTGTCCGTCAAGCTGACGGCCACCAAGTAAACTGGCGATTCCTCGCCTGAGATTCTCAGGGCACCCGAATGGGTGCCCTTTTTCTTTTTTGCCCGTCGATTGCGCCCGACATGCGCACAGGGCCAAGTTCGCGGTTGACGGTTTGCGGCGGGTTGAGTTGCACTCTGCGCCATGATTCCACGCCTACTTTCCGGAACGGTATTGTTCAGCCTCGCTCTTGTGGGCGCAGTGTCTGTGGCTCGCGCGGATGTTTCGCTGCATACATTGTTCACCGACCACATGGTTCTCCAGCGCGACATCGCCGTGCCGGTGTGGGGCTGGGCGGATGACGGCGAGAAGGTCACGGTCGAGTTTCGCGGGAAGAAGGTCTCCACAGTGGCGAAGGACGGCCGCTGGATGGTCAAACTCGGCAAGCTCAAGGCCGGCGGGCCGGATGTGTTGACGGTCTCGGGCAGGAACATGATCTCCGTTAACGACGTGCTGGTGGGCGAGGTGTGGATCGCCAGCGGACAGTCGAACATGGAATGGCCGATGCGCGCCTCGACCGACCCGGAGCCTATGATCGAGCGCGACCGCGACATGGTCGGCGGCAAAAGAACCCGCTGGCCTTCCGGGTGGCGCAAGCCCGGCATGACCGTCGGCCCGTTCGACAGCCAGCCGGATCTCGCGCCCGACAACAGCGCCTTCGTTCGTCTCTACACCGTCCCCAAGCTCAAGGCCAACGAACCGACGAACAACGTCCCTTCTTCCTGGCAGACACCGTCGCCCTCTGTTGTCTCGAACTTCTCCGCTGTCGCGTATCACTTCGGCGTCAAGCTCCAGCGCGATCTCGGCGTGCCCGTCGGGATGATTCACACCTCGTGGGGCGGGTCGCCGGCGGAAGTCTGGATGCGCGACGGCGTCCTGCGGGAAAACCCGGACTACAAGCGCGACATCCTCGACGCTTTTGCCGGCCAGCATCAGCGCTATCTGGAGGCCGTGGCTGCTTGGGAGAAGCAGCGCGATCAGGCGAAAGCCGACGGCAAGACGTTCACGACGCGACGCCCGGGCGGCGGCTGGAAGCCGAGCGAACTTTACAACGGCATGATCGCGCCGCTGCTGCCCTACGCCATCAAGGGTGCCATTTGGTACCAAGGCGAATCCAATGCCGGCCGCGCGCACCAGTATCGTTCTCTCATCGTGGACATGATCCGGAACTGGCGGAATGACTGGGGCCAGGGCGACTTCGCTTTCCTCCAGGTGCAACTCGCGCCCTTCAAGGCCATCAAGGACGAGCCCGCTGACAGCGACTGGGCGGAACTGCGCGAAGCACAAGTGCTCGCCACCAAGGTGCTGCCGAAAGTCGGCGCGGTTTCCATCACCGACTACGGCGATCCGAAGGACATCCATCCGGTCTGGAAACGCCCCGTCGGCGAGCGTCTGGCGCGGGCGGCGCGCGGCATCGCCTACGGCCAGAAGCTCACCTGGAGCGGCCCGGTCTATCGCTCGATGAAAATCAAGGGCGACAAGATCGTCCTCAGCTTCGACCACATCGGGCGCGGGCTGCTTGGTCGTTCGCTAACGGGAAAAGTTCCAGGGCAGCCGGCGAATTCACCGCTGACCTACAGCGTCGACAACGCTTGGTTCAGCGCGCCGCTCGCCGGGTTCAGCATCGCCGGCGAGGATCGCAAGTTCGTCTGGGCGAAGGCCGTGATCGAAGGCGACAAAATCATCGTCAGCAGCCCGGATGTCCCCAAGCCCGTCGCCGTCCGCTACGGCTGGTCGGATTGCCCCGTCGTGAACCTCTACAACTCCCCGGACCTCTTCGAACCGGCCCTCGCCGCCACGCCGTTCCGCACGGACGACTGGCCGATGATCACCGCGCCGAAGAAGTGATCTGCCCCCGATACTGAAACCGCCGACTCCGATTCAAAAATGAAACCATCGCTCTCCATTGTCCGCGCTGCGGTACAATCCACCGCTGCCGCGTTACTGGTCGTGTTGCTCGCGGGCTGCTCGTGTCCCTTCGCCAAACGCGGAGATGCCGCAGCTCCCGCCGCCACGTCGGGTGCCACAGCTCAGTTTATATACGAGAATGCGCCGTTCCCGTCATGCCACGCCTCGACGATCACCGACACTCCCAGCGGCCCGGTGGCCGCGTGGTTTGGCGGCACGCACGAGAAACATCCCGATGTCGGCATCTGGGTCGCGCGCTTCGATGGCGCGAAATGGTCCGCTCCTGTTGAGGTCGCCACGGGCGTGCAGGCGGACGGCAAGCGGCACCCGACTTGGAACCCCGTTCTCTTCCAGCCGAAGGACGGCCCGCTCCTGCTCTTCTACAAGGTCGGCCCGTCACCGTCGCGCTGGTGGGGCATGTTGATGAAGTCCACTGACGGCGGCAAATCGTGGTCCACACCGCAGCGTCTGCCTGACGATATCCTTGGGCCGATCCGCTCCAAGCCCGTGCTGCTCGCGGACGGGACATTGCTCTGCCCGTCGAGTTCCGAGCACGACGGCTGGCGCGTCCACATGGAGATGACCCGCGACTGGGGCGCGACCTGGACGCGTACTCCGGCATTGAACGATGGGAAGGAATTCGGCGCGATCCAGCCCAGCGTGCTGCTTCACTCCGGCAACCGTTTGCAGGCGCTCTCCCGCAGCCGTCAGGGGCGCATCACTGAAATCTGGTCCGAGGACGGCGGCAAGACTTGGGGGCCGATGAAGGCAACGAGCCTTCTCAACCCCAGCGCCGGCGTGGACGGAGTCACGCTCAAGGACGGCCGGCATTTGCTCGTCTATAATCCCGTCTCGCGCGGCCGCAGCCCGATCGTCCTCGGACTCTCGCGCGACGGTAAAGAGTGGCAGACCGTGCTCACTCTGGAAGACCAGCCAGGCGAGTATTCCTATCCCGCAATCGTTCAGGCGAATGACGGACGCGTTCACATCACCTACACTTGGAAGCGCGAGAAGCTGCGCCACTGGATCGTGGACCCGACGAGGCTCTGACCTTCGGGAATCTACCTCCCAAGCAAACTCATCGCGCTGCATGAACAAGCTCATGGGCCTTCTGCCCGAGGCGGTCATCGACCGAGTGCGGGTGGTTGGGCAGACATGCGTCCCTTCGTTGCGTCAGTCGGTTCTCACGAGTACCGTTGGTTTTACCATCGCGAGTCTGGCGGTATACGGGTCTTGGGCGCTGCATGAGCGCGCGCTCTACGGTCGCATCGGCGAAGGCGGCGCGTATGCGGTGTGGGCTGTGATGTTCATTGCGCTCGCGGGCGGATTATTGAACCCCGTGATCATCGGCCCGCGAACACTCGGGCGATTCTACGCGCTGTTCGCGATGGCCTTCACCGCCTACGCCGTCCTCTGGTCGGCTAGTTGGTTTCTCCTGCGCGGGAAGACGGGTGAATGGGTGGGAGCGGCGACTGGTTGTGCAGCGATGGCGCTGGTGCTGGCGCGCGGCTTCGGTCTGCAACGAGGTCTGTGGAAGGTGATTGTTGTCCTATTCGCGTTGCACACGGCCGGGTATTTCGCCGGCGGCTGGCTTTACGGATACATCAGTGGAGCGGATGAAACGCACTGGCTGAATCAGTTCACCGATCGTCCGACGCGGCGCTGGATGTCGAAGCTCGCGTGGGGATTTGCCCACGGCATCGGGCTCGGCGCCGGGTTGGGCCTCACTCTCCACGCGGCGCAGGCCGGCATCCGCGAACGCATTGCGGGGTTGCGTGAGCAGCGCCCGGATGATGCGCGGTGAACGTTTCGTGTGACGGAAAGTGACCGCCTCGGTCGAATTCTGGTCGCGTTCAGGTAAAAAACCGACAGCACGAATTCACATGACCTCATCTCGACTCAACACCAGCGCTGAAACTCCCTGGCGGACCTACCTCAAAGCAGTGGCGTTTCTCACTCCTGCGATTGTCCTCTGGATGCTCACTAGCGCATTTTTCGTCCCAAAAGCCATAGAGCTTTGGGGGAAGGGAAGTATTCCGGAGCCAGAAGCCCAATGGATGGTGAACGCTGTCACCTTTCTTGCAAACTACGGAAGCCACATCCTCGCCGCGACGGTGCTGGCGGTGGCGACAGCAGAGTTTCTTTCGGCCGCGTGGAGACGACGACGCTCGTCCGGGCTCGTGGCGGTAGTCTTCGCACTGAACCTTGTGGTCCTTGCTGGCATCTGGGCCACCTGTCTCGTCGGGCTGTTGATCGCGCAATCCCTCGATCGGGCGTAGTGATGGACGGCTGGGAACGCCGCCGCAGACTGCTTCACTACGGAATCTTCAGCAGCTCCGGCATGGTCCAAGCGTCTTCGCGTTTCGAAGTTTCGTCCCGGACACGTTTCACGGCGGCGGGAGTGACAGGCTCGAAGCCGTGACCCCACTCGCGGCGGATGTAGGTCAACACCGACGCGATCTGCTCGTCGTCCAAAACGCCGAGCGCCGGCATGTCCATCTCGAACTTCTCGCCCTTCACCGTGATCGGTCCGCGCAATCCGTGGATGACCATCCGGATCAGCCGGTTCTCGGAGAAGCCGATCCACTCGGATCCCACGAGCGGCGGCGCCAGCCCCGGCTGGCCCATGCCGTGAATCTGATGGCACGCGAGGCACGTCGCCTCGTACATCATCTTGCCGGCCTCGAACTGCTTCTGTTCGGCGGCCGTCAACGCGCGCGCCTTCGCGACGGGCTTCGTGTCCGGCTTCGGCGGATCGAGAACGGTGACGGTGTACGCCGCGATGTCCTTCGCGATTGCGCCGGTTGAAATCTTGGCGAGCGACGCGGCGGCCGCTTTTGTTTTCTCGGAAGGCGCGAGCAGACTTAGGCTCAGGGCCAGTTGCATCTGAACCTCGGAGCTCGTGTCCGAGGACATCGCGAGCAGCTTCTCCGCGAGTCCGGCGGCGCTGGCAGGCGCGGACTTGGCGAGGCTCTCCGTCAGGCGCATTCCGACGGCGCGAACTTTTGGATGCGTGTCCGCCATCGCGGCCAGAACGGTGGCTTCATCAAGGGCGTTCAATCCTTCCAGCGTCCACAAGGCCTGGAGCCGCGTGACGGCATTGGCCGGCGCGGCGGCCTTGCTCGTGGCGAGCGCCTGGAGCGCGGGAACGACCGAAGGGTCTCGGCGCTCGACGAGCAACCGTTGCGCGGTGTCGCGACGCCAGCCGTTGGGGTGCGCGAGTTCACCGACGAGCGCGGCGGAATTCATTGTCGCAAGATTCGGCACGCGGGCTGGGGCTTTGCCGGCGGGCGTGATTCGCCAGACGCGGCCGTGGTCGGTGACCTTGTGGATGCCGCGATCCTGCGCCTGCTGGCGGAGGTAGGAGGTGAGGAAGAACCGGTGCTGGATGATGCCGTGATACATGTCCGCCACGTAGAGCGCACCGTCCGGGCCGGTGGCGAGGTTCACAGGACGAAAGAGCTCGTCCGTCGAGGTGAGGAACTCCGCTTCGTCATACGCATTGCGTGCGCTGACTGCTCCATCGATCTCGGAGAGCACATTGCGCCGGATGAAATTTCCGGACGGCTCGCACACGAAGGCGTTTCCACGCGCATCGTCCGGGAACAGTTCGCCGCGATAAATGGTCGAACCGCAGGCGGCGGTGAACTTCGCGAGTCGGCCGTCCTCGCGCAACGTGCCGGTCTGGTAGCCGCGGTTCACTCCGGGATTGATGCGCCCGGGCCAGACGGTTTGATCCTTCGCGACGGCGTAACCGATGCCCGGGAGCTTCGCCTTCACCTTCGCGCCGAAGTAATGCGGCGGCACCATGTCGCCGCGAAGCTGGTCGCTGTTCGAGGTGTAGTAGAGGCGGCCGAAGTCGTCCTGCGAAAGCCCCCACTGCGCGCGTTGCGGCACGGGCTCGCGCAGCCACTTGCCGTCGGTGAAGCGGTAGCGCCACGGGTGGTAGAGGCTGTAGATCCAGTTGTCCATCGCCAGCAGGAGCGAGTTGCCGGAATGCTCCGGGTTCATGCGCACGCCGAGCGTCGGGTCGGCGTCCTTCGCAAAATCCGCCGCCACGAGCACGCGCTCGCCCGGCCTGTCGTTCGCGATGGGATAGAACCACAGCTTCGGCGGTTCGCAGACGAGCGCACCACCGTTCACGAGCAGGAACGCGCGCGGCATCACGAGGCCGTCGAGGAACACTTTGTGCCGGTCGGCGCGGCCGTCGTCGTCCGTGTCTTCGAGTATGGAAATGCGCCCGACCGGGTTCGTCTCGCCGACACCCTCGGGCGTCGCCATGAAGTTCCGCATCTCCGCCACCCACAGGCGCCCGGCGGGATCGAACTGGAGGATCGTTGGCACCTGAATCATCGGCTCGCTGGCGACCAATTCGATCCGGTAGCCGGGCTGGAGACTGAAACGCTTCAGTGCATCGCCCGGTGCGAGCGGCGGCGATGGAGGAATCTTTTCCTTCGGGATGCGGGATTGCTGGACCTCGCCCTTCTTGTCGCCCTGCTGGGCGGAGGCGATCAATGGCAGCAGTGCGAGCGCGAGGGCGATGGCGAATCGATGGGCGATCATATCAAGCATGTAAGCCGCTGTTCGACGGCGGTGCGGCCCCGGATATTCTTCCGGGACCATTTGCAAATGAAGCGCCGACGTTAGCGACGCCCTGCCGTCCCGCCAAACATTTCCTTGCCCGCCCGAGACGCACGCGTGCGCCTGCCAGTTGCTCCGGGCAGAACTTCTTCTCGCCGGGCTCGTGCTGGTTTCGTAACGTTTTCATCGATGACTCCGAGCGCCGAATACTTCAGCCGCAGCCGTGAACTGCTCACCGCCGTCGAGGCTCAGCAGTCCGCCATTCAGCAGGCGGCGGATCTCTTTGCCACGACCATTCTCGCCGGGCGCATGGTTCACCTCTTCGGTTCCGGCCACAGCCGCATCCTCGTCGAGGAGATGTGGCCGCGTTACGGCTCGTTCCCTGGGTTCAATCCCATCGTCGAGCTGTCACTGAGCTTTCACAATCTCGTCGTCGGCGCGAACGGCCAGCGGCAGGCGATGTTCCTGGAGAACGTGTCCGGCCTCGCGGAACGCATCCTGCGCAACTTCGATCTCTCGCCACAGGACTCCGCGCTCGTCGTCTCCTCGAGCGGCTGCAATCTCGTCCCGATCGAAATGGCTGCCGAGTTCCAGCGCCGCGGCGTGAAGGTCGTTTCCATCATCAGCCGTAAACATTCCGACGCCAGCCGCAGCCAGCATCCGTCCGGGAAGAAGCTCCAGGACTTCGCGGACCTTGTTCTCGACACCGGCGCGCCCGTCGGTGATGCGATGGTGAAGATTGACGGGCTCGAAACGCCCGTCGCGCCGGGCTCCACCGTCGGCGGATGTCTGCTCGTCAACAGCATCAAGGCCGAAGTCGCCGCGCGCCTGACCCGGGCCGGCCAGCCGCCCAAAGTGCTCACCGCCGGAGCCGTCGTCGGGAAGGAAAAGGCTACCGCGCTCTTTGAAGCCGCCTACGACGAGCACGCCCGCCGGCTTGCGAAGCTCTACGCGAATCTCGGTACCGCCACGGACTGATCCATGAGCGCCCAGGCTTCCACCTCGTCCGCGCCCCGGCACGTCCTGCTGGTCGAATGTTCCGACCGGCGCGGGCTGGTTCACGACATCACGGGCGTCCTCCTGCGGCATGACTGCAACGTCATGAGCAACCACGAGTTCGTGGAGGCGCAGCCCGGCCGGTTCTTCATGCGCACGGAGTTCACCGGCGAAGTCGATGCCGCCGCCGTCGTGCGCGAGACACGCGCGCTGTTGCCCGCCGGCGGTGATGCGCGGCTGGCGGCGCAGGGCCGGCGACGCGTGGTGGTGATGGCATCGAAGGAGCACCATTGCCTGGCGGACCTGCTCGTCCGCCACGCGTTCGGCGAACTGAACGCCGAGTTGCTCGCGGTGGTCAGCAACCACGACACGCTGCGGCCGCTGGTCGAGAAATTCGGCCTGCCCTTTCATCACGTCAGCCACGAAGGCTGCTCGCGCGAGGCGCACGAGGCGGCGTTGCTCAAGATCATCGAGCCGCTGCAACCGGAATGGCTGGTGCTCGCGAAGTACATGCGGGTGATCAACCCGGAATTCGTCGCGCGCTTTCCCCAGCGGATGGTGAACATCCACCACTCGTTCCTCCCTGCGTTCGTCGGCGCGAAGCCGTATCAACAGGCGTTCGAGCGCGGCGTGAAGGTCATCGGCGCGACCGCCCACTTCGTCACCGAGCAGCTCGACGAGGGGCCGATCATTCTCCAGCAAGTCATGCCCGTGGATCACACCCGCTCCGCAGCGGACATGGCGCAGGCCGGGCGCGACGTCGAGCAGCTCGTGCTTTCCCGCGCGCTGAAACTGGTGTTCGAGGATCGCGTCTTCCTCAGCGGCAACCGGACGATTATTTTCGACTGACATGAAATCCCAACCCCTCCGCACCACCGTCATCGGCAGCTATCCGTTCCCAAGCTGGCTCGAGCTCGCCACGCAACACCTCGGCCAGTTCGGCGAGACGGATCGTGCCGAGCTTGTGGATGACGCCGTCTCCATCGCGCTCAAGGATCAGCTCGACGCCGGGCTGGATGTCATCACCGATGGCGAGCAGACGCGCCTCGACTTCAACCTGTCCTTCTACGGCTTTATCGAAGGCATCGAGCTGGAGTCCGCGCCGCCGCGCCGGTTTGGCCCGCCTGCGCACGACCAACGCGGCAAGCACAAGGTCACCAGCGAGCTCTGCGCCCCGCGCGGCCTCGGCACGGTCGAGGATTTTCTCCGCCTGCAACGCCTCGCTGCATCTCAAATCTCGAATCTCAAATCTCAGATCACCCTGAAGGCGAGCGTGCCCGGCCCCTACACCTTGAGCGGTCGCCTCCTGCCGAACGCGCAATACAACGATCGCTGGGCGCTCACCGAGGCTCTGCTGCCGTTGGTGCGCACTGAACTGGCTGCGCTCGTGGCGGCTGGCTGCCGGGAGATCACCGTCGATGAACCGTCGATGAGTTGCTACGCGCACAAGGAGGATCCGAAACGCTTCGTGGATATCTTCAACCGCACGGTCGAGAGCGTCGCCGGCAAGTGCCATCTCTCCACCCACCTGTGCTTCGGCAACTACAAGGCCCGCGCCGTCGGGCCGCGTCGTTACGCGCCGATGTTCCCGGCGTTCCTCGATATGAAGGTCGATGAGATTCACGTTGAGATGGCGAGCCGCGAATTCGCTGAACTGGACATCCTCCAGGCCATCACCGCGCGCAAGGATGCGGCCGTCGGCATCATCGACGTGAAGAGCTACTACATCGAGACGCCCGAGGACGTTGCGGACCGTGTGCGTGCGTGCCTCAAGTTCGCGCCCGCCGACCGGCTGTCCTTCGCGCCCGACTGCGGCCTGAGCCAGACCGCGCGTTGGGCCGCGAAACAGAAGCTCCGCAACATGGTCGCCGGCACCCGGCTCGTCCGCAAAGAGCTCGGCCTCTGAGGAGGAAGTGCGTTCCGAGCGGCGTCATGAGTCGCGCTAAGCGGCGAAGTTTGCGAAGCGGGAAACGATCATGCAGGCGAGCCCATATCAAAACTGCCCGGTAGCCGCCGACGTGAGGAGACCTCCACGGCAGAACGCCGAGCCACGCGGCCGTGAACTGGAGCGCCGAGCATTGCTCGGCACGAGCGAACGGGATTGCACCGAGCCAAGCAATGCTCGGCGCTCCGAATCGAGGTTCATGGATAGGTGGACAGTCGGGCATCTCAAAGCATCCGTTTCCTCACGTCTGCGGCTACGCCGGGTCTTTTGTCCGCTTTGGATGCTTACTCTGTCCGCGTCGCTGGCGTTCACCGTCGTCGGATCGGCTGCCCCAAAGTTCGAGGACTTCATCGGCGCGGAAGCCTGCGCGAAATGTCATCAACCGCAGTTCGATCAATGGAAGTCTTCCCCGCACGGGCGGGCGGGCGGGACACCTGGAACGGTTCCGCTCATAGCGCGGTTCGACGGCCGGCCGCTTCAGTTCAAGGACGCGGTTGTGATCCCGACGAATGCGCCGGGGCGCGGGCCGATTTTTCGCGTAACGCCGGACGGTGCGCCGCCGTTTGAGATTCCGGTCGATGCGGTGGTGGGTGGCGGGCACATGGCAGGTGGCGGCACGCAGTCGTTCTTCAACCGGCACCCGGACGGCACGATGCGCTTTCTTCCGTTCGATTTCATCCGTAAGGAGAACATCTGGTTCGTGCAACTGCGGTCGAACCTGAACTGGGTGCCCATCAGCCGCGACATCGCGCTGCGCACGGACCTCGCGAACTGGCCGCCGCATCGCGTTCTCGGGACGGTCAGTGATCGTTCCAACTGCCAGAACTGCCACGGCAGCCAGATCGCTGCCGGCTGGAATGACACTGCCAGGCGCTTTGAGACGCGGTTCCACAGCCTGTCGATCGACTGCGAGTCCTGCCACGGTCCGGGCCGGCGTCATGTTGAACTCGCGGGGCAGCCGGACTTCAATCAGCGCGCGGACATTGGGCTGCCGGCGCTTGCGACATTGACCAAGGAGGCTTCCGTGCAGCTCTGTCTCCAATGCCACGCGAGCAAGGAGGCGCTGCGCGACGATCCGTTTCTGCCGGGCGCGGCGTTCGACGAGTACTTTTCTGTGAAGCTGCCGTTGCTCGGCGACAACCCATACCACGTCGATGGCCGCGTCCGGTCGTTCAGCTACCAGGGCAATCATCTCTTCAGCGACTGCTACCGCAACGGCTCGATGACGTGCGTTGATTGCCACGACCCGCACGCGCCGACGTATCGTGATGCTTTCGCGCGTCCGCTCGTCGGGCGCTTCGACAACGGCCAATGTACGAGTTGCCACGCGAGCAAGGCACTGGTGCCGGGCGGGCACTCGCATCATGCGCCGGGCTCGGCGGGCGATTCGTGCGTCGCGTGTCACATGCCGTATCTCCAGCATCACGGCGTCGGGAAGGCGTTGCAGTTCGCGCGCTCCGATCATTCGATTCCCGTTCCCCGGCCGGCGTTTGACCAGAAGCTTGGCATCGAGAACGCCTGCCAGAAGTGCCACTCGGATCGCGACCTCGCGTGGCAGGAGAATCACGTCCGCCGCTGGTGGGGCGAGACGAAGCCGCATCCGGTGGCGATCCGGAACCAACTGCTCGCGAGCGGCGAGACGAACTCGGTGACCGCTGCGGGGTTGCTGCTGCGTCCCGGCACCGGTCACGCCGTCGCTGAAACTGCCGCGCTGGGGGCGTGGCTTCGCGATTTCCTCCGGCCTGGGATGAGCAACGACGCTCGTTTCGTGCGCCCGCTCCAGAGCTTCGCCCAGAGCGCGGATCTCGACCAACGTGCGCTGGGGCTGATGGCGTTGCACACGGGCTATGGACAGCACGATGACGTGCTCAACTTTCTCGGTGCGCAGGAGGGTGCCGGCTTCGGTGACGCGGTGCGGATGCGTTGGTCGGTCGCAGCGGACTCGATGGCATCAATGCACGCGGCGCGCGGCGATGCTCCGGCAGCGATTCATTTCCTTGAACGCGCGGTCGAGGCGAATCCGGCCAGCCATGTGTCGCTCTCGCATCTTGCGCAGGCGCAGATGCGTGCCGGGGAACCCGAGAAAGCCGTCGAGTCGTTGCGTCGCGCGCTGGCGATTCGGCCGACGCAGGCGGCGCTGTGGTTTCAACTCGGGCAAGTGTTCGCGCAGAGCGGTCGTGTGCCCGACGCGATCGCCGTAGTTGAGGCCGGCTTGAAGGTGAACCCGGAAGACGCCAACGGGCGTCGACTGCTCGACAGCCTGCGGACGGCGAAGTGATTGCCGCCTTGCTTGTAGCTGCGCGATAAATCCGCTACTGGTGCTGCTACTCGGCCAACTTCCTCGACTCAAGGTTCGCGTTTGACTCCCGTGGTTGCCTTACTACCGTTCGCCGCATGAATACACGTCGTCGTTTGTTGCTCGCTTCGCTTGCACTTTCACTCGTTGCGTCCGTCCCGCTCTCCGACGCGTCGGACTGGTATCGTTGGCGCGGGCCCGACCTCGACGGCATCTCACGCGAGAAAGGTTGGTCCTCTCAATGGCCTGCCGAAGGGCCGAAGCAGGCATGGAAGGCCCAGATCGGGATTGGCTTCTCATCTGTCAGCGTGGCCAAGGGCCGCGCCTACACGATGGGGAACGTTGGCGGCAAGGAGACGGTCTATTGCTTCGACGCCGCGTCCGGCGCAGTCGTGTGGAAACACACTTATGATTGCGAACTCGACCCGCGTTACTACGACGGCGGGCCGAGCACGACGCCGACGGTGGATGGCGACAAGGTCTATGTCCTGAGCCGCAAGGGCCACTTGTTCGCGTTCGATGCTGCCACGGGCAAGGTCGCCTGGCAGAAGAACGTGAATGACGAACTGGCGCTGACGACCTTCAAGGAGAACACGCCGGAGTGGGGTTACTCCGGTTCGCCGCTGGTGCTCGACGGGAAATTGATTCTCAACGTCGGCACGGCCGGCGCGGCGTTCGACAAGGCGACGGGCAAGCTCCTGTGGTCCACCGGCAAGGTGCTCGCGGGCTACTCGACGCATGTTCCCTTCAAGGTTGGCGGCGAGACGTATCTCGCGGTGATGGGAGCCAAGGGCGCGCACGCTGTCGCGCTCAAGGACGGCAAGGAGCTTTGGAAGTATGGCTTCGAGACGAGCTACGACGTGAACGCCGCCGATCCGATCGTGGTCGGGAACGAAGTCTTCATCTCGGCCGGATACAACCATGGCTCGGCGCTGTTCCAGTTCGACGCCGGTAAGACGACGAAAGTCTGGGAGAACAAGAACATGCGGAACCATTTCAATTCCTGCGTGTTCATTGACGGCCACCTCTTCGGCATGGACGGCGATCACGGCCGGAAAGATTCCACACTGACGTGCATCGATTGGAAGACGGGCTCGGTGAAGTGGCGCGAGAAGTCCATTCGTCCCGGCGGGTTGATCGC
>SXGS01414458.1_pt1 | contig 15885 bp, 10 predicted proteins | sample 3174681 | NCBI WGS metagenome assembly SXGS01 (sample SAMN11356861, study PRJNA531348) | freshwater metagenome | isolation source: freshwater sample F1-80 | place: China: Fuxian Lake, Yuxi | collected 2017-12-25 | reverse complement strand
GGCGTGCAGGCCAACTCGTCAAGAGTTGCCTGCTTTATTTTATCCACGCTGCCAAATGCTTTCAGTAGCGCGGCACGGCGCTGCTTGCCGATGCCGGGGATTTCGTCCAGCGAGCTACGCAACTGGCTCTTGCCGCGCAGGCTGCGATGGAAGGTCAGCCCGAAGCGGTGTGCCTCATCACGAATTCTCTGGAGCAAAAACAGCGCCTGGCTGCTCCGCGGAAGCAACACTGACTCCCGGCGCCCAGGAAGAAACACTTCCTCGAGCTGTTTCGCGAGCCCGGCCATCGGAATCTCGATCTGCATTTCGCGCGCGACCTCCAGCGCACTGCTGAGCTGACCTTTTCCGCCGTCAATCAGCATCAGGTCAGGAACCTCTCCGAAACGCGCGTCCCGCTCCACGGCGTGCTTGAGGCGCCGGCGCAGCATTTCCTGGATGGACGCAAAGTCGTCCACACCTTCGACCGAACGGATCTTGAATTTGCGGTAATCGCTCTTCTTCGGCTGCGCTCCCTCAAACACCACCATCGCCCCCACCGTGTCGGAGCCCTGGAAGTGGCTGATGTCGTAGCATTCGATCCGAAAGGGCACCGACGGAAGATCCAGCGCCTCCTGGAGTGCCAGCATCGCCGCATCGGCACGCTCCTGATCTGCCTCAATTCTGGACTTTCGTTCGACGAGATGCTGGCGTGCGTTGGTCTCAGCCATTTCTACCAGGCGGCGTTTCTCACCGCGTTGGGGCACCACTACGACCACCCGTGAGCCGCGCCGTTGGCGCAGCCACGCTTCCAGTACTTCTCGCTGCTCCACCTCGTGCCCCAACAGCACTTCGCGCGGCAGATGGGTGGCACGATCGTAGTACTGTGAGAGGAACTGGCGGGTAGCGGCGCCCAGTTCCTCTGGGTGTGTTCCCTCCAAGAAGTAGTGCTCCTCGCCAACCAGGCGCCCGGCCCGCACCTGCAGCACCGTGGCGCAGGCCTGATAGCTGGTGCTGACTAGTCCCACCACATCCTGATCCTCTGAGTCGGTCGAGAGCACCTTCTGCCGTTCGATCACCTGCTCAATCGCACGGATCTGGTCTCGTGCCCGCGCCGCCGTCTCGAAATTCAACGCCTCGGCCGCGTCCTCCATTTCGGCCCGGAGTTGCCTCACCGCGCGATCCGCCTTCCCCTGGAGAAACTGGGTCACTTCTTCGACAGCGTTCAGATAGTCCGCACGGCTGACGAGGCTGGCGCAGGGGCCGGAGCAGAGCCCGAGATGATAGTCCAGGCAGAGGCGCTGTTGATCGCCTTCGTCAATCTTGCGCGCACAGCCCCGCAGCCGAAAGACGGCTTTGATGACGCGCAGTGCCTGCCGCATTGAGGCCGAACTCGTGTATGGACCGAAATAGCGATTCCCGTCTCGCTTCACTCGACGCACGATGATCGGGCGCGGAAACGGCTCGTGCATCGTCAGGCAGATGTATGGGTAGTGCTTGTCATCCCGCAGCCGCACGTTGAATTGGGGCCGATGCTTCTTGATCAGGTTGCATTCCAGCAGCAGCGCCTCGACCTCGCTGTCGGTGACGATGATCTCCAGATCGGTAACACGAGAGACCATCAAACGTACACGGGCAGAGTGTGCGGCGCTGTCCTGGAAATAAGAGCGGACCCGGCTCCGCAGCGACTCCGCTTTGCCGACGTACAGCGTGGTTCCGGCGGAATCCTGGAACAGGTAGCACCCCGGACGGTCCGGAAGCAGGGCGAGTTTGTTGATGAGTTCAGCAGCCATTCGGTACTCGACACAGCGGGACCCCGCAGCCATTGCTTGTAAGCAGCGTGATACAGTACGAAATCCGCGCCCCGTTTCGAGTGCCCGGTGTGCGATTGCCCGGCGTGAGCAGTACTCGCGAATCCCGGCTTCGGAATCCGACGCGTGGCGACTCGATCCTCGAGCTCTGGAACTCGAAATCCTCCATGTCCCACGAATCTTCGCATGCTGCGCCGCCTCACGACAACTCGCTGCGTGGCTGGTGGCATCGAACGCCGCTGTATCTGCGCATCCTCGGAGCATTGATTCTCGGGGTCGGGGTCGGCATGCTGCTGGGCATGAACGCAAAGCCGTTGGAAATCCCGAGCCGGCTGATCCTGCGTCTTCTGGGTGCGCTCGCGCCGCCCCTGATTCTGGTGGCGGTGATCCGCGCGCTGATGACGGTGGAACTGCGGGGCGGTCAGACGGCGCGACTGGTGGGACTTCTTGTCCTGAACACATTCGTTGCCATCCTGATCGGCCTCTTTGTGGCAAACGTGGTGCGGCCGGGCAAGATCGCGAACCTGAAGCCGGAAGCTGCAAAGAAGGTGGCCGAGGAGGCCGCGGACACCCAGCAGCAGCCGATCCTGGACGTGCTCGAGACCCACGGATACAAGCCCACGCTCGACCGCGCCGACAAGGCCGAACTCGGGAAACGGCTCAAATCCGCCCGCGAAACCCGCAGCGTGGACCTGCAGGCAGCCGCTGATGCGATTCAGGTCCCTCCCGCTACGCTCGAAGCGATCGAAAGCGGGAAGGAGGCGATCGGAGAACTCCAGCTTTCGGCGCTCGCGCGGCTGTACAAGATCCCGGTGTCACAGTTCATCACCGCTCCGAAGGACATCCTGGCGCAGTTTCTGGACAACATTCCGGACAGTCTCTTGCGGCCGCTGGTGGATAACACCAAAGTTCTGGGAGTGATTTTCATCGCTGTGGCGTTCGGCCTGGCCCTGCGGCGCCACCGGCACACACCCATCGGCACACCGGAGGATGCGTTGAACATCGCATTTCAGGCGCTGCTGACGGTGCTGCACTGGATCATTGACCTCGTGCCGTTCGGTGTGTTCGGCATCGTCGCCAGCATCGTGGGGGAGAAGGGCTTCGGACCGTTCCAGGGCCTCGCCGCTTTTGTCGGGGCGGTGCTGCTCGCACTGGTTCTGCAGGCCACCTACTACCTGGTGCGCATCCAGTTTGCATCGTGGGTCTCACCGTTGCAACTGCTCCAGGGTGGGCGGGACGCCCTGGTGATGGCCTTCTCGACGGCGAGTTCCACCGCCACCATGCCGCTCACGTTCGAGTGCCTGCGGGACCGCGTGCGGCTCCGTGAGCGCAGCGCGAGCCTGGGAGCGCTGGTGGGCGCCAATTTCAACAACGACGGCACCGCGCTCTACGAGGCGATGTCGGCGCTCTTCGTCGCACAGATGCTCGGCATCGAACTGAATCCGATCCAACAGGTGCTGGTGGTCCTCACCTCCATTGTGGCGTCGGTGGGGGCGGCCGGCATCCCGGAGGCGGGTCTGGTGACGATGACCCTGGTATTCACCGCCGTGGGGTTGCCGCCGACGTACATCGCGCTCCTCCTCACCGTGGACTGGTTCCTGGATCGCTGCCGCACGGCGATCAATGTAATGGGAGACATGAATGTCAGTTGTCTGCTGGACGGCATGACCCCGCGCGGTCCGGAGGAGGATCCCGAACCTCTTGTTGAGGACGAGGAACTCGAGACGGTTACGGAAGGGACCACCGCGGCGTAAGGATCCCCTCCTTCTGCAGAATGTCCGCGGCGATGGCGTAAGTGGTCCCATGCATGCTCACCACCACATTGTTGATCCCCTGCGCCAGATAACCGCCGGGGTACATTCCCGGGATGTCTACCGACTCGTAGCTGTGGGCGTGGGTGACTACCTGATGGCACTGGAACCGGTAGCGGTCGTACTTCTCGACCAGCGTCAGCGGGGGGAAACCGTGGAACAAGTCGTAGTCCACGGTGCCCCCGATCTCCAGGACGACCCGATCTGCCCATTCGGTCCATCGCCTGCCCGACTGTTCCAGGTGTACCGTTCCATCCGGTTCGATGCGCCGGACGTGGGCGCCGTACGCAGCACGCAGCTTCGCGGGGGGCTGCAAGAGTTCGCCGAGCCGGGCGTAATAGGGCAGGTGCAGGCTCTCGCGAATGAGGCGCCAGTGACTGCCTTCCTGCTGCCGCATCACGTAGAGCACATCACGGCCCGCATCGTGCAGTTCCGTCGCGGCCCAGTCGGCACTCCGTCCGCCTCCGACCACCAGCACCCGATCCCCGGGCAGTGCCTCCGGAGTATCGTAGTGCCTCTCGACAACCGGAAGGTCCTCTCCCGGAATGCCGAGACGGCGGAGGGTGCAGCGCTGCCCCACCGCATAGACAACATAGCGGGACGCATACTGAACGACCGTGCCGTCCGCACGACGCGCGCTCACCAGGAAACCGAGCGGACCCGGCTCGATCCGAAACACGTCTACCGGCTGCTGAATTGCGCTCGTGACCCCAAAGCGAGCGGGCACCGAGTGATAGTAGTCCACCAGGTCGCGCTTTCCGATCAGCGCATCCGGGTCGAGCGACCGTCCACACTCGGCCGCCCACTGCGCGATGGGATAGAACGCAAACTCCATCCAGTGCGCCGGAGAAAGTGTGAGCAGATTGCTGGGCACAAAGTTCCAGAGCCCCCCCACCGGTTCGCGGCTCAGCAGGAGGCAATCCAGCGCTGTGCCCGGCCGGAATTCCAGCCCCGTCTCGTGCAGCGGCAGCGCCTTGCCACCCGGGTGATGCAGTGCGTTGAACAGATCCACGGGGCGAACTCGAGCGGCAACCCGGCGAAAGTCCAACGCGAGTAGCGTCTCGGTCCCGCCGGCGAGGGCGGCCGCCAGCGGGCCGTAGAAATGCTCCACAGCGGCAGACCGGCGATACCAGGGCCAGAGCCCCCCCGCCAGAACAGCAGCCAACGGCAGGCCCGCCGGCCCCCCGCCCACCACCAGAACCGTATGGAACTCCGGCTCCCCGGCGGGCCTGGTGTCTCGGGCGTCGAGTGTCGAATGCATCGTATTTCGTCCTACCACTCTGTCTCTCTCGCCGAAACCGTGTTCCTGCTGGGCGACTCAAAGTTGGGTGCAAGGTGACCGTCTCCGTGTTTCCTCGGTCAACCTTTAGCAACCCCCTCAGGTATATCGGACATGTCGAACGTACCGGACCCTTTCGCCACTCGCCCGAGCACTACCACTGGACCCGTACGCAGCGGTCACGCAGCGGCTGCCCCGAATCGCGGCGAGATAGCTACGGGAACCACGATTCCAGCCCGGAAAATCGCCATGTGGTCCGGACCGCGCAACGTTTCCACCGCGATGATGCGTGCCTGGGAGAATCGGACCGACACGTTCGTGACCGACGAACCCTTCTATGCCCACTACCTCCACGAAACCGGTATCGTGCACCCCGGTCGGGACGAGGTGATCCAATCCCAGAGCACCGACTGGCAACAGGTCGCGGCGTGGATCACCGGTTCCGTCCCGAATGCACGCGGGATATGGTATCAAAAGCATATGGCTCATCATCTGCTACCTCATATGGGACGCGAATGGTTGGGCAATCTGTCGCACGGGTTTCTCATTCGAGAGCCTCGCGAGATGCTGACATCACTGGTACACAATCTGCCTGAACCCACCGTAGCCGACACCGGTCTTCCGCAGCAGGTGGAGCTCCTCGAACTCTTGATCGCGGCTACGGGGCAGATCCCCCCGGTCGTGGACGCCCGCGATGTGCTGGAAAACCCGGCAGGAATGCTGCAGGCACTCTGTGCCGCCTTCGGAGTCCCCTTCGAGGAGCGCATGCTGGCCTGGCCGCCGGGACGCCGGGAAACGGACGGCGTCTGGGCGCCGCACTGGTATGCGGCCGTCGAGCTCTCGACCGGGTTCCACTCCTATCGCCCCAAGCCCGACCCCGTACCGCCCGCACTGGGACCCGTGCTCGCCGAGTGCGAAGTCCTCTACGCGCGGCTCTCCGCCTACCGGCTGGCTCCCGCCGGCTGACCCTCGCCATGCAGCAGCAATACAATCCCCTGAATCGTGACCTGATCGTCAACATCAACGGCAGGCTGCTTCACCGTAACGAAGCAGGGATCAGCCCGTTCGACTCCGCGGTCCAGGGCGGCGATGCCGTCTGGGAGGGCCTGCGCGTCTATCACGGCCGTATCTTCCGGCTGAAGGAGCATCTGGACCGGCTCCGCAGTTCTGCACTGGCGCTCGCATTCAGCGAAATCCCCGATCATGCCGCGATCACCAGCGAAATCCGGCGCACATTGGCCGCCAATCAGATGCGCGATGGCGTGCACATTCGGCTCACCCTCACGCGCGGGGTCAAGATCACGTCAGGAATGGACCCGCGGCTGAACCGCGCCGGCCCTACTTTGATCGTCCTCGCGGAACACAAGGCGCCCGTGTACGACACGGGAGGAATTACCCTCATCACCAGCAGTGTGCGGCGGCCCCCGCCGGATGTGATGGATCCGAAAGTACATCACTGCAATCTGATCCCCTCGATTCTCGCCAAGATCGAAGCCAACGCCGCGGGTGCTGATGACGCCCTGATGCTCGACCTGCGCGGTTTCGTGGCCGAAACGAACGCCACGCACGTGTTTCTGGTGCAGAACGGACAGGTGCTCACGCCTCACGCCGTCGCCTGTCCGGAGGGGATCACACGGGCGTGCGTCCTGGGACTCTGCGGCGAAGCGGGAATCCCGCACCGGGAGAAGGATCTGTCTCTCACCGAAGTGTACCGGGCGGATGAGGTCTTCTGCACGGGCACGATGGGCGAACTCGCGCCGGTGGTGCGGGTGGACGGGCGTCCGATTGGCGGGGGAACCGCAGGCCCCATCACGCGCCGGCTGACAACACTGTTCCGCGCGCGCACCGAAGTGGAAGGCGAACGGGTGGTAGACTGATGCGACAGGATCCGAAACAACCGCGCGGGCCGGAATATGCCTGGGGAGAGACTCCGGCCGGCATCCCGCCGGTCCGTTGGGAACGCACCGCGATCCCTCTCTGGGCACAATGTGCCCCCGGCGGTGGAGCCGTTCTGCTCTTCGCCCGGGCGACCATTGAGTGCCTGGACATCCGGTCCGGCGAATCGCGCTGGGCACAGTCATTGCCCGGCGAGCCCGCCGATCTGGCGTGCGACGCCGCGGGCGTGGTCCTGGCATTCGGGAGTGAGGTGCGGGAACTGGATCTGCGTACGGGCGCAACCCGCTGGTCCCAGCGGGCCCGTGGCGTCTCTTCGCTGGCACTCGGCTCGGGGGCCCTCTGCTACAGTGAGGGCGAACGTGTCACCTGCGTGGCCCGCAAGGACGGGCACAGGCGCTGGCAGACGCGAGTAGGCGAGCAGGTGAGCCTCGAACTTCACGCCGCGCCGCGCGTGCTAATCGCCACGAGCGACGAGCAGGAGAATGTGCGGGCGCTCAGCCTCGAGAGCGGGCAGACGCAATGGGTGCGCGCGGGGGACGACGGCGCGCTGGTTGCAGGGCCGGTGGCCGGCGGCGTCCTACTGGTGTCGGCGCACCAGGGCGGGCTGCTCGGCCTGCGTCTGGCCGACGGTGAGGAACTCTGGTGCTTCGACACCCACCGCTCCTTTGAGCGACCGGCCGTGCTGCTGGGTAACCGAGCCTTCGTTACGGACGGCGCCGTCTATTGCCTCGACCCGGCGACGGGGACTCCGGCGTGGGAGTGTCGCCTGGAGGATGACGAGGAAGCGTTCTTCGGACTCACCGCTGCCGGCGATCTCCTGCTTGCCGAGACGTGGAGCGGACGCCTGCTGGCACTCCACCCCGCGGACGGCGCCATCCGCTGGGAGCAACGTCCCGGTCAGGCGCTCGGGCTGGCGGTATCGGAGCGACGTGTGTATGTCCGCACCGAGCCCGGCGCTGCGGGGACACCGGCCCGTCTGGTGGCCTTCGATCGCGTGTCGGGGCAACCGGCGTGGGAACTGACGAGCACTCGCCTCGTGCAGGACGTGACGCGGGTGGGGGACACCCTGGTGGTGGAGTGGAAGAACCGGGTGCTGGCGCTGGAGGAAAGCGAAGCAGCGGCGGGTGAAACACCCGCCGCTGCCCGGTAGCCGGGGCGGGCCGCGCCTGCCCGCCGTTCGCTTCAGACCGGACCTTTCCGATCAGGGAGTGATCGTGAGGGAGAGCGCCGGAGCCGTCTGCACGTTGTTGCTCAGGTTTCCGGCGATGATCACGTTTTGGGTGCCTTCCGGAGCATTCGCCGCCACGTTGATCTTCAGTACGATCTCATTCTGATTCGCCGGGATGTTCACGTTGGGCGCAGTCACGTTGCCCGGAAGGTTGGCCGCCGACACCACGATCTGGGCGGTCTGACCCATCAACCGTGTGGCCTTCACCTTCACCTCGACGTTCTGAGTGCCCTTCTTGATCGTCAAGGCCTTGGGCTCGATCTGCAGCGCGTACGCCTGCTGCGGCATGACACCCGCGGGCAGGAGGAGGGAATGCCGATCCAGGGTCTGGTTGGGCTGGGCGAGGGGCGGCGCGTACTTTTCGATGGGCTGCGCGACTCGCTCCACGTCCTGACCGCCGATGCTCGCCTTTCCGACCACCCGGACGAGTGAGAACGCTCCCGGCGTGACATTCTCGCCCCCCGTCAGGGTGAACACCGCGTTTGCTCCGCCCGCGTTGATGCGCGCCGCACTCAGACTGATTCCCGCCGGCAGCCCATCCACGCGCAGATCAACCGGACCACCAAACCCGTTCTGGCGCTGGATCACGACGGTTACCTGTGTGGAACCGAGTTTGGCGATGTTCAACTCGTCGGGTTCGACCGTGAGTTGGAAGTCCTGACCGGCCGGCGGGGCGATCTCGATCCGGTAGAAGTAATCATCGCCGCCCCGACCATCCTTGGACCGGACCTCGATGAAGTAGTCTACGTTGGCCTGTGCGTTCAGTATCAGGCGGCTGTCTCGGCCGAGCGCATCGTCGTTCGATTGCAGCTCCTTGCCGGCAGCATCGTAGATACGCAGTTCCGAGTCGAGCCGGGATCCGAACCGCCGCGCCTGTACTTCCACCGCGAGGTTCGCCGCCGCATCGTTGCGGAACCGGAAGAAGTCCATATCGCCCGCCCTGTCAATTCGCCCGCTGAGGGCTACGGGAGCGCTGGAGGAGACGGAGGCTCGTTCCCGGGTGTTGTTCGGCTCGAACTCGGTGACGTCATCCGCGCTGCTCGCCAGGAGCGAGACGGAATTCATGGTGGGACCCATCGCCGTCCTGGGGTACACCGACGCGACGGCGCCTTCCATCGGGACGCTGACGTCTACGGTTTTCATTTCGCCCAGGTTCAACCCCTGGAGTTGCACCTGCACGGTCTCACCCCGCCGCCCCCCGCGCGGAAGATACCCCGTGATCACCGGAAGGCGACCAACGGTGAGGCGGTACATGAAGGTAGCTCCGCCCCGGAACATGCTGTCCCGGATCTGTACGGTGTAAGTCCCGGCCTGCTTTGTCGTGAAGACGAGGCGCGGGTCCCGATCGAACCCCTCCATGGTCCAGGCGAGTACTCGCCCCTTCGCGTCATAGAGCGCGATGTAAGGATCGAGTCCGGAGGCCATCTGGAACGCCACGACATCAAAGACGAGGGTCTCGTTCGCGCCGGCCTGGAACTGGAAACTATCCACATCCTCGCCGCCGCCGATGGCGCCATCCACCGTCTGGGGCAGAGACTCCAGTTTCTGGGAAGCGGCGAGTGTGTTGTTCGGTTCCTTCTCTTCGCCGTCCGGATAGCCGCCTACCCAGATGCGCCCCGCGTTGGATGTACCCTGGGGAGTCACCACCCGCAGTTCCCGGATCCCCGGCGCCGCATCCGCGGCGACGGATACCTGCACAGGGAGGGAGCCCCCCTCTTTGTTCGACGTGATCTCCGCTTTGACGCCCGTACCGGAGACGACAATCTGATTGGCGCCCTGAAGATTAGCGCCGTTGATCTTGACCGCGCGGCTCGTACCCTGCTGCGCACCCCCAGGGAAAACCGTGGTCACGCCAGGCGCTTGGGCGACGACGGGTCCGGCAAGGCCCAGGGTGGCCGCGAGCGCGCAAAGCGCAGGGATGGGTCGGAACCTCAGCATCCAGCAAACTCCCGTGAGGAGCCACACGTTTCGGCTCCACTCCATTCTTTCCAGACGCATGTACTCCCGTGTCGTGTTGCGTCGAGAAATCTTCCCGAACGTCCCGACACGGACTCATGGGTTGGCGCAAGCGCGTCGTTGAGCTCGCGCCATAGGCACGCCGCCCGGTAGGGGCAGGCACTCCCGCAGACTGCGACCCGTAACGGGGCAGGGAGTTTCGGGTTTCACTCCGCAGCTTTTTGGTTTGCGGCCCCACGTCCGCCTGCTCGGGCGGGGTCAGTCCGTGCCCTTGAGGCTGGCGAGTGGGGTCAACTCGAAGTCAACACGGGCCAATCCGGCGGCCACGACCGACCCGATGACCAGTTCCGGGTCCTTGTAGCAGCCGGGGGACTCGTCTATCGGCACATCCCCCCCGGCGTTGACTACGACGTTGAGTCGGCGCATCTGGTCATTCACGCCTCGCTGCGTGAACTGATCCCGGGCAGCCCGGCGAGACAGGCGCCGTCCGCAGCCGTGATTGACGCTGAAGAGGCTCTTCTCGGCGCCAGGCAGCGCGCTCAGGATGTAGGAGGTGGCGCCCATCGAACCGGGGATGAGGATCGGGTGCCCGGTTTCCTCCCAACGGGTGCCTTGCAGCAGGGAATGCCCGGCGGGAAGGGCCCGTGTGGCGCCCTTGCGGTGAATCCAGCGTTCGGTCCCATCCGGCTGCGGTTCGAGCTGCGCGAGATTGTGCGAGATCTCATAGTAGAGTTCGGGCTCCTGGCCAAAGACCCGCCGGAAAGCGCGTGACACCTCCTGCATGATGAGCAGCCGGTTGACGATCGCGAAGTTGGCGCCCGCGGCGACGGCGTTTCGATATCCGCTCCAGTGCCGGTCATCGGGCTCGAAGTAGACCGCCTCGGCGGAAATACCGCGTGCGGGCTTCGCCCCCTTCTCCTTCTTGAGCCGCCGCCGGCCGAGGTCAATGAAATGAGTGGCCAGGGCGTGCCCGAAACCACGGCTCCCGGTATGAATCATCACCGCCAGCTTCCCGTGCTGGGTATGCTGCAGCTCGATGAAGTGATTGCCGCCCCCCAGGCTGCCCAGTTGCCCGATGCCCCGCCGCAGCGCGTCTCCCGGGATGTCCCAGTCATCGTCCACCGGCAGGAAGTCGCGCTCGCTGCTGTCGCGGGAATACCCCAGGGCGTGGGCGCCCGTGCGGACGATTTCCTGGAAGCGCCCCACATCCACATTTTGCCCGCTGCCCTTGCCGAGGCCCATGCCGACACGCAGCATCACCTCCTGTGAGAACTTGAGGCGGAGCCGCTCATCCAGCCCCTTCTCCAGCGGCGCCTCCGACAACAGCGCCGCCATCCCACACCCGATGTCATACCCGACCGGCGCCTGGCAGAGGGTGCCGTCGGTCGCCAGTACACAGCCCACGGGGACAACGAATCCGGTGTGCGCATCGGGCGTCAACACGACATCGGTAACTCCCGGAAACTGCGTTGCGACGAGTGCCTGCCGGAGCACCTCCTCCTCACATTCATCGAAGAGCTCCGGACTCATGAAGATCCGCACCGGCACGCGCGCGCCCTGCGTGAGCACGTAGCACCCCTCGTCTCGTTGCCGCCGGCATTCCGACTTCAGTCCCATTCCGCTTTGCCCCTGTCCCGCTCCCCGGCCAGATCCCCGATCCACCCTGCATTTACCAGATACCAGAACGCGCGAACACCCTGTTTTGCTGAAACGGCATGACGTCCGCCTCCGCAGCAAGCCGGGTACGTGCGCGTCCTCCTGCGGGACCCCGCGGTCCACCCATTCCGCGGCTGCGTCTACGGGTTCGCTCTCGGTCCGGGGGTGCGACCCGAATTCCCGGGTTCACCGTGGATCGAGACGGCGTCATCAGGACCCGGCCGTGTTCGCCGATCTGACATCCGGCGCGCTGCTGCTGCGGACCCCGTCTGGTGTTGATCCGGCCGCCGGCCGCCGACAAACAGCAGGAGCGTGCGGGACCCACCATCCCGTACTACCGTCCCGTTCTCGTAGCGCCCGAATCTGTTTCCGATCGGGTTGGCGGTCGCAGCCAGCTCCGGGGGATCTGGCACATACCTACCTGGAGTGCCTGCTGGAACTGGAAGAGTTCACACTGCGGTTGTCGGGCGCCGTTCACGGTGCGGGACCCGAACTCCCGGTGGAAGGTGCTGTTCCGTACCGACCTGCTGGCGATGGCACTGGGTCGAGACCCGGCACTCCAGCCTCCCGACGAGGAAAGGCGATGGCCCTTCCGGTTTCGGGTGGCGCTCGATCAGCAGGTAGGGCCCGACGGGGAGGGAGAGATGCCCCACGGACCGGCGTCACGTGGCGCCGGTCCGTGGGGCGTTACCCGAAGAGTCTGACGGGCATCCTCCTCACGGCGCTTCTTTTCGGAAGAGGAACTTCCGGATGATGAGTTCCGGGGCGCCGCCTTCCGGGGGCGGGGTCCCCTGAAACAACCAGAGGTTGACGCGGACTTGCTCCCGGCCGGGCCGCGGCCGCTCCGGCCCGGTGAAAGTCCAGCCCGGCCGGAGCAGAGAGTCTTCCGGGTGCTCCGTGTAGCCGCGCGCGCTGCAGAACCGGATCCCGTCCGGCTGCCACCGGAAACTGTGGGTCAGGGGCTCGTCCAGCGGCACCGCGTACCTTACCATGCGGCCCGGCCGGGTGTAGGGCTGCACCACCGCCTGGAAGTTCGGCGCCTGCGGCTTCGACCAGAGGCCGTACTCGAAGTCGAGCTCCCGGTGGGCGTAGGCCGGATCGGTGTTGTCCCAGGTGAACAGGCCCCCCACAACCGTCGGCCCGAGGTTCCGGACCGCCTCCACCTGGAAGAGGTACGTCCCCCAGCCGAAACTGCGCCGGCTGACCACCTCCGCGCACTGCCAATTCCCGCTGTGGCGGGTGATCCGCAGGTGCAGCGCCCCGGTGGCATCCACCCAGACATTTTCTTCCCGATCCGAGAAGAAGTTCGGCCCCGGCCCCACCCGCCGGCCGCCGCCGGTCTTGACCGTCCACTCGAGATTGGAGAACGTCAGAGTGCGTTCCTGCACCGGGGTGGGCACGGCCGCGATGGGGAGAAGCGACACTGCCGCGCCGATCCCAAGCAGGAGCGCCGGCAGCAGAGACACCCGTCGAATATGCATCAGACCTACCTTTGTTAGCAAGTGTCCGCGGAGACAGCCTGGGACGGCGAACCCGGTGGTTCACCGCCCCAGGTAGTGAGCCTACCTGCCGGGAGTGGCGCGGGCCATCGCCAGGACTTCGCCCCCCACCCGAGGCAGGGAGTCGATGGTTGCGGGCAGACGATAGGCGGCGGAGACCAGATAGACCACAAACTCGTAGCCGCCATGGGTCTCGGTGCTCCACCTTCCGCGCTGATGTGATACCCACGGGCGATTCTCCCAGGGCTGGATGTACCAGCGATCCCCGAGCGCAAACACCAGGATCCGGCTGCCGGCCGGAGCGCGGCTGACCATCCCCTGAAGCGGCTTTTCCGCCAGGGCCTCCCCCGGAGCCGCCGACGGCACCTGGGTGATGAAGATTCTCGGGGGACGGGGCCGGGACGAAGCGGCGTCTGCCGGATGGTGCTGCGCCGGCAGCACGGCCATGACGAGGGCAGCAAGCACAGCGCCGAATAGCGCGACCCCGAGCTTCCGATCGGTCATGGGGTGGTTCATCGCGGTGATGTCTCCTGTGAAGGGCAGGGTTAGGGGTTCAAGCCGGACCCCGCAGCAAGACCGGCTCGCGCCGGCATACTCTAGTCGCTCTGGGGTCACGTGTTCTGACACGCTCACGCGTCGGCGCCGGACCAGACCACCCTGCAGCACGGCATCCGCTTCGCGCATCTGCGGTGCGGCCCGGAGCGGGACGCGGAACTGAACCGGATGTACGGCACCCGCTGGCAGCGAGTGGAAACACCGGCGGAGCTCCCGGATGCGGTGGCGGACGTGGTGGCGCGCTGGCTGCACACAGACGCCGGCCCGGGGCGGTGAACCATGCAGGGACCCGGGCCGACCGGAGCGGGGTCCGCCGGTTGCCCGCCCCGGCGAGAGCGCTTCTGCGCCCGGTTCGCTGCGCCGGCGGATCGAACTCCGTACTGGTCACCTCATGGATCAGCGCGGCGCCGGCATCCGCGGCGTCCGGGCAGCGGACGATCCCGCGGGCCGCCGCCCGGAGTTCGGGTCCACCCCCACGCATTTGCATCTCCGGGCCGCGGAACCCGTGTGGGCCACCGCCTGATCGGTACTCGACACGCTGTTCGGGGAGCTCGCCGCGGCGGGGGTGCAGACGATGATCTGGACCGGAGGCGAACCCATGACCCACCCCGATCTGGAAACCCTCCTCGCGGCCGCAAGGGCCGCTGGGCTGCGCGTCGGGATCCTGAGCAACGGCATCGGCATCAGCGAGCACCGCGCCGGCGCCATCATCGAGCATGCCGACTTCATTCGCATCTCGCAGGACGACGCCCCCGACGCGGAGCAGCCGGTGCGGCACACCTTCAAGATGTACGACCATCTCCAGGACGAGGTGTCGCGTTCCCTCGAAAATCTGGCGCGGGCCCGCAAGGCACGCCCGCAGAGTACCTGCGCGGTGGGCTTCAGCTACACCATCCAGAAGAACAATCTGCGCAGCATCCCGCGGATGGTCGAGTACGTCTCGCATTCCGCAACCGTCCGCGAGTTGGAGATGATCGTGACGTTCAAGATCGCCCACGGCGCCGGGGAGTACCTCTGCACCGAGGAGGACCTGCGCTGGCTCCGAGACGAGGTGCTCACGAACACCGCGTTCATGGATCACCCGTGCGTCAACCTGCGGTTCTTCCGGGACTACTTCTTTCCACGTCTCGATCTCGTGGACATCGCGCGAGGAGAGCCCACGCGCTCGTATTACCGGCGCGGCCGCATCTCGTGCTTCACCCCCTCGCTCTTCTCCTTCATAGACGCCTTCGGCGGCGTGTATGTCTGCTGTCATCTGTACGATGACAATGGGGACTTCGACTCGGAGCGGCGCCGGAACTACGTGATCGGAGACATCACCGAGCGCTCGTTCCTGGAAGTGTGGGGCTCCCCCGAGTACCAGCAGCTCCGGGCCAGGCTGATGCCCATCAATGTTGATGCCATGCCCGCCTGTGGCGAATGCACACGTCACTGGGTGCCGAACACGCTGGTGAGCCGCCTGTTCGAGGAGGTCTTCCAGCCGCTGGTCGAGGAATTGGGCGCACCGCGAGCGATTGCGGCCTACGAGGCCCTGGCCAGCGCTTTCCCGCAGCACGCTGTCTGGTTCTGACCCCGCCGGAGCCGGCCGGAGAGCGCACGCCGGTCACGGGCGCTTCTTCCGCGTGGTTCGGTACGCCACGAGCCCGGCTTCACTGCGGATGATCCCGACCCCGGACCGGGATCAGCAGGGCCCTTCCTCCCCGAGCCGTACCGGGTGGAGGAACCGGCGCAACACCGCCGACTCCACCCGGAATGGACCCAATGCTGCCGGCACCCGAAAACCGGGCAGTCACCACCGCCCCTCCAGCCGCAGCCGGTACACGGCGGGCCGGCCCGTGGCCCGTCCCCGGTCCGCCGCCCGCAGCTCGCTCCCGTCCGGCAGCCAGCAGAGCGCCGCCAGCTCCGTGTTCGCGCCGAACCGCGCGACCTCAGCCCAAGAGCCAGCATCATAGACGTGCAGGGAGTCCTCGGCCGCCACTGCGAGCCACCGGCCGTCCGACGCCCACCCAAGGAATTGCACCCCGCCCTCGTGCCCCGCGAGCACCACCGGGTCCTGCTTCCCCGCCGGGTCCCACACCCGCACCGGGCCGTCCCAGCTCCCGCTCGCCAGCCGCCCCCCGTCCGGCGCCCACGCCACGGAAGTCACCCCGCCCTTGTGCCCCGCGAGCACCACCGGGGCCTGCTTCCCCGCCGGGTCCCACACCCGCACCGTGCCGTC
>SXGS01216057.1_pt1 | contig 15885 bp, 15 predicted proteins | sample 3174681 | NCBI WGS metagenome assembly SXGS01 (sample SAMN11356861, study PRJNA531348) | freshwater metagenome | isolation source: freshwater sample F1-80 | place: China: Fuxian Lake, Yuxi | collected 2017-12-25 | reverse complement strand
TGGTCATGCGCTTTGCCAACAGCATTTTTGAGCCGATCTGGAATCGCCGCTATATCGATCACGTCCAGATCACGGCGGCCGAAACAGTAGGAGTGGAGCGGCGCGGTGCCTATTACGAGACGGCCGGGGCGCTCCGTGACATGGTTCCCAATCACCTGTTCCAGTTGCTATCGCTCACCACCATGGAGCCGCCCGTCTCGTTCGCGGCCGATGCCGTCCGTGACGAGCAGACCAAAGTGCTGCGCGCCGTGCAGATTCCGACGCCCGAGGATGTCCTCAGCAAGATGGCCCGTGGTCAGTACGACGAAGGCACCATTGCCGGGGAGTCCGTTCCTGGATATCGGCAGGAGCCAAATGTTGCGCATGATTCGCGAACCGAGAGCTTCATCGCCATGAAGCTGATGATTGATAACTGGCGCTGGGCCGATGTGCCTTTCTACTTAAGAACCGGCAAACGGATGGCCACCCGTTCGACAGAGATCGTCATCCAGTTTCGGCGTGCTCCCCTGGTGCTGTTTCGTAACACCGCGATCGATCAGCTTCGTACCAATCGACTCGTCATTCATCTGCAACCTAACGAGGGTATCTCTCTACAGTTTGGTGCCAAGGTGCCAGGGCCGGTGATGAAGCTGGGTTCCGTCAAGATGGACTTCGATTATGTGGACTATTTTGGTTCCACGCCGGATACCGGGTACGAGCGTTTGTTGCTCGACTGCATGATGGGCGATGCCACGCTGTTCATGCGTGCCGATATGGTGGAGGCGGGCTGGAGTCTGATCCAGCCCGTACTGGATGTCTGGAAAGCGCTGCCCCCGCGTTCCTTCCCGAATTACGAGGCCGGATCCTGGGGGCCCAAAGAGGCTGATGAGCTACTGGAGCGAGATGGTCGTCACTGGATCAATTTCTCCTGATACTGTTCGCATATCCTGAAGTGCGTTGCCGACTTATCCAGATAGCCTCCGGGCAGCGGCAGTGACGGTCACGCTGACACCTTTCTGGCGGCACAAAAAGCTGGCTGAGCTCACCGAGGCTGAATGGGAGTCGCTCTGCGATGGTTGCGGTCGCTGCTGCCTCAACAAGCTTGAAGACGAGGATACGGGTGAAATCTTCTTCACCCGAGCCGCCTGCCATCTGCTGGATATCGAACGGTGTCGTTGCACCCGCTACCCTCAGCGACAGGTCGAGGTTCCCACCTGTCTTAGCCTGCGGCAGGGCTTCGACCAATTTCACTGGTTACCCAGAACGTGTGCCTATCGCCTGATGCATGAGGGCAAGCCCCTGCCTTATTGGCACCCGCTCATTTCCGGCCGGCCCGAATCAGTGCATGAGGCCGGTATTTCCGTGCGGGAGATTGCCCTCAGTGAAACCCAGGTCTTCGAGTTGGAAGACCATATCATCGAGGATTTTGAGGGGTGAGGCGTCAAGGCCGGATCGCCTGATTTTTGTTATTCTCTCCCGAAGCGATGCAACCCTTCCCGTCGGACGGATTCCCATGCAATCCGGATCAATCCCATGAGTGACGATGAGCTAGACCTCTTCAAGAAGGAAATGGCTGATGTGCGGCCATTGTCTGCCCGGGAAGAGCGTGTTCTGCGCCGCGAAGACAAGATGCCCAGCCCGGGGCTGCTTTATCGGCGTGAATCCGCACAGCGGGCGCAGACGGTGGACGAAAGCCACCTGCCCACGGCATTTGTGGAGCCTGTGCGCCCGGAGGCCATCATCAGTTACAGACGGGACGGCATCCAGCATGGCGTATTCCGGCGGCTACAGAAGGGTGCCTACGAAATCGAGGCTACGCTGGATCTGCACGGGTTGACTGTGGAGCAGGCCCGACATGAAGTTTATCTTTTCATCCATGACTGCCTGCGTTACGACGTGCGTTCGGCATTGATCGCGCACGGCAAGGGCCAGCGTAATAAAGACCAGATCCCTTTGCTCAAGAGTTTTCTCGCCCGGTGGTTGCCGCTTTTTCCTGAAGTAATGGCTTTTCATAGTGCCCAAAAATGGCATGGCGGTGCCGGTGCCGTTTACATGCTGCTCCGAAAAAGCGAGAAAGCCAAGGCCAAAACGCGCGAGCGGCTGGGTCTTTCCTCTGGCAAGCCCGAGTTTTGAGTAAAAACGACGTGTCTCGGCGCGAGGCGGCCATGTGGGCCGCCCGGCAATTTCTTCCGGTTTCCGGCAAGCCTGAATTGGCGCCGCTGGGCTGCGGACTGATCAATGACACCTACCGCGTCACCACAGCGGCGTCGAGCTGGGTCTTGCAGCGCATTAATCGTCAGGTTTTCTCCGATCCTGTAGCGGTCATGGCGAACCTGCGGCGGGTTACCGATCATGCCCGTCGAGTGCGGAAAGGCTGCCCCGAATCAGGCTGGCGCTTGCCGGAAGTCATTCCCACCCGTGCCGGGCAGGATATTTATCGGGATGACCAAGGCGAATACTGGCGTGCAATTACCTATATTGAGGCGACCCACAGTCTCTCGGCCATTACCCAGCCCGAGCAGGCAGAGCAGGTCGGTCGGGCGCTGGGCTGGTTCCATGGTTTGGTCGGCGAACTGGCGGCGGAGTCCCTGCATGACACGTTGCCCGGATTTCATGTGACTCCGGGGTATCTGGCCGGTTTTGATACGGTGGTCGCCAAGGGGGGGCATGGCTTGGATGCCCCGGGGCTGGCAGACGCGATGCATTTCGTCGAGTCGCACCGGTCCAGGGCGGCGGTGCTGGAGGAGGCCCGGGCTAAAGGCCATCTCAAGCCGCGTGTAATCCATGGCGACCCCAAGCTGGACAATGTTCTGTTTGATAGCGCCAGTGGTCAGGCGGTGAGTCTGATTGACCTGGATACGGTCAAGCCCGGACTGCTCCATTACGATCTGGGTGACTGCTTCCGATCCTGCTGCAACCGGGTGAGCGAAACCGCAGAACCGGGAGAGGCCATATTTGATGTCGATACCTTTCGCGCCGTATGGCGGGGGTATCTGCGGGAAGCCGCGCCTATTCTGACTCAGGACGATTTGGATTACCTCTATGACGCGATCCGGCTATTACCCTTCGAGCTGGGGCTGCGCTTTCTTGCTGACCACCTGGCGGGGAATACCTACTTCAAGATTCAGGCGCCCGGGCAAAATCTTGTGCGGGCGCTCGGGCAGTTCCGGCTCTCCGCAAGTGTCGAGGCGCATGAGCGCACGATCAGACGGGTAATTGCTGACCTCAGCTGATGCGAGGAGCGTCGAGTGTAGCGTGTGCTGCGAGTCGAGTCGGGGTCTCGTCCCCTTTTCTCCGTTATACTGTCGCGCTTTGCTGCTGCCCTCTAATCGATCTTTGTGATCAAGAACCTCGTAAAAACCCGCCTTCCGACTGGCTTTGGGGATTTCTCCCTCTATTTGTATGCTGAGCACGGCAAGGAACACCTCGCATTGGTCAAGGGCGAGATCCGGGACAAATCCGAAATTCCCGTGCGAGTGCATTCCGAGTGCCTGACGGGAGACGTGTTCGGTTCCAGACGCTGTGATTGCGGGGACCAGCTCAGGCATACGCTGCAATATCTGGGGCGAATCGAGGCGGGTATCCTGATCTATCTGCGCCAGGAAGGGCGAGGCATTGGGTTGTTCAAGAAGATGGAGGCCTACAACCTACAGGATCAGGGTATGGACACGGTGGAGGCGAATATCCATCTGGGGCATCAGGCGGATGAGCGCGATTACGGCATTGCGGCAAGGATGCTCCGCGATCTCGGTGTCCAATCCATCCGGCTGATTACCAATAACCCCCACAAGGTCGAGGCGCTCCAGGCATATGGCATCCATGTCGCCACGCGCATCCCGATTGAGGTGGGCCATCATCAGGAGAATCTCGGCTACTTGCGTTCGAAAGCTGAACGCATGGCGCATCTGTTGAGCTTCCGCCTGCGGATGCCGGAGGATCATCCGCTGGCATTTGTCGAGCCGCTGATCGATCAGCTGATGTTGGCCCGGACGGCCGAACATGAATTTCCCTTTGTCACGCTCACCTACACCCAGAGCATGGACGGCAGCATTGCCGCCGGCAGCGAAACCCCCTTGGTTTCCGGCTCACAGCAATCGCTTACCCTCACGGACTATTTGCGGTCGCATCATGATGGCCTTCTGGTGAGTGTCGATAGCCTGCTGGCCGGCGATCCGGCGCTGACCGGGCGTCAATGCGAGGGCGACGATGCCCGGTACGTGATTCTCGATAGCCATTTGCGCATACCTACAGACGCCAGGCTGCTACAGCAGGTGAAAAGTGCGCCGATCATTTTGACTACGTCCGGTGCCGATCCTGCCCGCCGCGCCCTGCTGGCCGGGCAGGGGGCCGAAATCGTGCCGGTCATTGCCGATGCCGAGGGTTGTGTCGATCTTCGGCAAGCCCTCGCCGCCCTCCCTGCCATGGGCATTCGCACCCTCATGGTCGAAGGCGGCGGCAAAATTATTTCCACCTTTTTGAAAGAACATCTTGTGAATTACTGCGTAATTACGATAACCCCCCGGATTATCGGCGGGGTCAAGGCCATTGACGGCATTTCTGCTCCTGGAGAAACGCCGCTGACTGTCTCCGGCTGTCAGTATCAACCGCTGGGTTCGGACCTCATCGCCTACGGGCCCGTCCAGTACGGTTAAGCTTATGAGCACTCAAGCAATTTTTCATGTCTCGCCCCATACCGTTGCCATACGTGACGCCGAGGTCGGCAAACCGGCACCCGGAGAATTACTGATTCGTGCCCGTTGCTCCGCCATCAGCCCCGGCAGTGAGTCGCTGATATTTCGGGGCGGGGTTCCCGAAAACTGGAAGACGGACGATCTCTTCGAAACGGTCAGTGGTGATTTCCGGTATCCGTTCAAATACGGCTATGCGCTGGTCGGCGAAGTCATTGACACCGGCAGCCGGGAAGACCGTCGCTGGCTGGGACGTCAGGTGTTTGCCTTTCATCCGCATCAGGCGGAGGCCGTCATCGACAAAAGCCTCTGCCGCCTGCTCCCTGAGGGCATGCCGGCGGATCGTGCGCTGTTCCTGGCCAATATGGAAACCGCCCTTAACCTGGTCATGGATGCCGCACCGCTCGCGGGCGAGCGCGGTATGGTCCTGGGGCAGGGCGTCGTCGGCCTGCTGACACTCGCCGTGCTGGCCCAGTTTCCGCTGGAAGAGCTGATTGCCGCCGACCCCGTCGCGCCGCGCCGTGAGCTGTCACGAAAACTGGGTGCCAGTCTGACCGTCGACCCTTCGCGGGGCAGAGAGCTGGCGGTTCTGGAGGCGTGTCTTTTCGATGATGACCAGCATGGTCTCGATTTCGCTATCGAGGTATCCGGTCAGATTGAAGCGCTGAATCAGGCGATCCAGCTGTGCGGTTTTGACAGCCGCATCGTGGTCGGTTCCTGGTACGGGCGGAACACCGGGCTGGTCGATCTCGGGGGGCATTTCCACCGGCGTCGCGTCAAGCTGATTTCCAGTCAGGTGAGCACCGTCAGTCCGGCGCTCAGTGGCCGCTGGAGCAAGGAGCGCCGGCTGGCATTGGCGCTGGACTGGCTGGATCGGGTGGCACCGGAACGGTTCATCACCCATCGTTATGCCATCAGTGACTGCCAGACGGCGTTTGAACTAGCGGCGGACAAACATTCAGGCTCGCTCCAGGTCATCTTCGAGTATTAAGCCGGGTTTCACCGCGACGTAATCGTCCTTCACGCGGCGGACCCCATACGTATCCAGGTACGTCGATAAATTAACCCGGCTGATGAGCCTCGGAGCAGTGTGTGCTTGCCCTCATTATTGCCGCCAAGACGGCCAGTGCAAGAACCGGCTTGATGGGCGTTTACGATTGATCTGAATGAAACCTTATCGCCGTCTGCCTATCGTTGAATGTGGCGAGCCGCTGGTGCCCATTCCCGCTGAGGATTTTCTGCTCACATCCCCGCCGCCGTATGCCGCGTTTGGTGCGGATTACGGAAACAGCAGCCCGTGGTTGTTGCGGGCGGGTGTACTGGAACGGTTGCATCAAGCGCAGAAACTATTGGCCGCACGGCATCCCGGCTGGTGCCTCAAGCTGTTCGATGCTTACCGGCCCAATGCCGTTCAGGCGTTCATGGTTGGGCACGAATTCCTCCATCTCTCCGGCGGACGTTTGCCAGCGGCAGTGCAAGAGCCGGAGCGCGCCGAATTGTGGGAACGCACTTACCGCATCTGGGCAGAGCCTAGCGAGGATCCTGCGACACCGCCCCCGCACAGCACCGGCGCGGCGCTCGATTTGACACTGGCGGACTCGCACGGCGAGGAAATTCCGATGGGGTCGCCCATCGACGAGAATTCCGACCGGTCAAACCCCGATTATTTTGCCGGCCGCGATACCCGCTTCCACGCCAACCGCCAGGAGTTGCTGGAAGTGATGACGGCGGCCGGATTTCGCCGTCACCCGTTCGAGTGGTGGCATTTCAGCGTGGGCGATCAGATGTGGGTATGGCAGACCCGTCAGGAAACACCCACTGGCCAGGAAGTGGCCCGCTATGGCCGGGCGGATTTGCTTTCATCCTAAGCGGGCCAGTGCGGGGCTACGCTCACTCGACCTTCACGCCAAACAGGCTGCCAATGCCGTAGGTGGTGAACCCGGCGGTCGCGCCAATCAGCAACATTCTGAATCCCCCATACAGGGCGCTGCCTCCAGTAAACAGGCTTAGCGCGGCACCGGTGATGAAGAGGCTACCGCCCGCCAGCCCGGCAGAAGCGGGTAACCCGGCCTCCATGTGCAGCATGGGAATGAAGGGAGCGAGCGGAATCAGGGCGCCGACGGTGAAGGCGGTGAATGAGAAAAACGCCGCCGCCCAGGGAGAGCCCAGGTCGTCGGGGTTCAAGCCCAGTTCTTCCCGGGACAGCAGATGCAGCGCCTTCTCCGGCTGCTTGACGAGTTTTTGGGTAAAGCGCCTCGCCTCATGCAGGCTCATGCCGCGTGCGGCGTAGATCAGCGCCAGTTCTTCCGCTTCCTCTTCCGGGTACAAGGCCAGTTCGGCGCGCTCCAGATCGATCTGGTGCTCGAACAGTTCACGTTGCGAGCGCATGGAAATGTATTCGCCCGAAGCCATGGATAGCGCCCCGGCCAGCATGCCGGCAACTCCCGTCAGCAGAACCAGTGACGAATCCGGCTGCGCACCCGCCATGCCCATGATCAGGCTGGTGTTGGACACCAGACCATCGTTGATGCCGAAAACGGCGGCCCGCAAAGTCCCGCCCGCGATGCCGCCATGACGTCGGCCAACCTCGTCGCTGTTGGCCGGCGTGGGATGCTGCGAAGTGAGATGATCACCGGAGTAGGCCGAAAGCCCACGGATCTTCAGGCTGGCCAGCAGGGGACGCAGGGTTTTCGGTGCCAGCCAGCGGCTCAGGTGACCGACGAACCGCGCTCGTCGGCTGGGCCGGAACGGCTTGGCCCGGAGGCCTGATTGCTTGAGTTGCGACTCCCAAACCCCGGCCTGCTGATCGGCCCGCTCCGCGAGTTTCAGGAACAGCTGCCGCATCGTCCGGTTCTTCTCGCGCGTGGCGATCTGCCGGTACAGCCAGGCGGCCTGCAACTCCTCGAATCGGCTTTGCTCTTGCTTCACGGCGAGGCGGCTTGCGCTCAGCACTTCGCCCGGTCAGCGGGCAGATGCAAAAAAGCCGGCCAGCTGATGACATGCGGCAGTGGCATTTTATTTTCCATTAAGGTCAGTACCGCCGCGACCCGTTCCGGGGTGTCGTAAAACTCGACCACTTCCGGCAAGTCCAGCGACAGGGCCAGCAGCGAGGTGGTGTGGGTTTTGCCATCGGTGCCGAAACCGGAGGTACCCCGAAAAATCGTGGCACCCGCGACCTTTGCCTCCTTCTGCAGAAACGTCATCAGCTTGCCGGCGGCGTGTTCCCCCTCGCGCACATAAATCCGAACTACCGTGACAGATTGAGTTGCCATAACCAGTTTCCCAGGTGATTGCCCAGCCAGAGCACTGCACCGCCGCAGAGTCCGTTGAGGATGAAAAGGGTGAAGAGACCCGCCAGATCCAGGCGGGCATCCGTCAGTCTGAATGCCATCCACAGGGTGGATGCCATGGTGGCCGCCCCCAGCAGGACAATCAGCAAAATCGCCCGCTGCTCGTCGGGCATCGCGAACCACCGAAACGCCAGCGCTGCCAGCAATACGCTACCGAATGCGATTCCCCAGCCCAGTACCAGGCCGAGGTAAGCCCAGCCCTGGCCGGTCCAGGGCAAAGCCGCACCGGTAAACAGCGTCCGGCCCCAGAGCAGGCCAACCCACACCGCGATCAGGCAGAGCAGGACGCTGAGCAGAATGTTGAGGAAGCCCTTGAGGAAGCCGCTTTGATCGAACAGGATCAGCGTCTCCAGCGCGAAGGTGGAAAACGTCGTATAGGCGCCGAGAAAACCGATCAGCACCGCCGCACGATATTCCGCTGCGACCGCAAACCGTTGCAGCATCAACTCCGTCAGCAGGCCCATCAGGAAAGAGCCAGACACATTGATAAACAAGGTGCCATACGGAAATTCCCGGCCCAGCCAGCCATGAATGCCATTGGCGACCAGAAAACGCACCACGGCCCCGGCGGATCCGCCCAAAGCGATGGCGAGAAGTTGATACATGAGGTGCTCCCAGGTTGGCGCGAAGAAAGCAGATGCCCCGGACTTCATCCTCTGTGCCCGGCTGATTCATCCGAACCGGCATTCTAAGCGATTGACGTTTTTGCTGGCGGGTTCGGCCAGTTAGCGCCATTTGGCCAGCCGGCAGACTTCGTCCAGCTTGTGTTCAGGAGAAGAGCCTGGGGCAATGACCAGATACTTGGGTTTGGCGCGTATCCGGCGCTCCAGTTCATTCAGTGAGTCGGCGTCTTTGTAGAAGGTGGTCTCAAGTACGGCGGCCGATTTGTGGGCGCAGTCGTAGGCTATGTGATATTTGGACGACTCTACCCGGCCGACCGGCGGCAGATGATGCGGGTAGGAAAAGACCAGCCGCTCCCAAACCCGGACGATGCGGCCTTTTCGTACCATGGAGTCGGTATCCACGTAATAGGAAGAAATGCCCTCGAATCCCGGCACCGGGAGCGGCACCCAGTTTTCTCCGAGGCAGGCCGTGGGTAAATCGCTGGCCATGAGGAAAGCGGCGAAGAGAACAGGACGGTTCATGGGTGATTTTTGCCGTGGGGTATCGCGGAGGTAATTATTCCAGCACCGCCATCTTGTTCAGCGCAATGAGCTGCTTGAACGTGTCGTTGTCGAGCTGGGTAAGCCAGGATTCGTCATTGCCGACGATCAGCGAAGCGACCTGTTTCTTTTCTTCGATCAGCTTGTCGATGCGTTCTTCCAGTGTGCCGAGGGTGATGAACTTGTGAACGAACACGTTCTTGCGCTGACCGATGCGAAAGGCGCGGTCGGTGGCCTGATCTTCCACGGCCGGATTCCACCAGCGGTCGAAGTGGAAAACGTGGTTGGCCTTGGTCAGCGTGATGCCGACACCGCCCGCCCGCAGGGACAGGATGAACACGCCGGGGCCGGTTTCGGCATCCTGGAACTCCGAGATCATCCGTTCGCGTTTGGCGGCGGGCACGGCACCGTGGAGATAGAAAACCGGGCAATCCAGCTGCTCGCGCAGATGCTTTTCGAGCTGACCGCCGACTTCGGCAAACTGGGTAAACACCAGCGCGCTCTCGCCCTCACCGATGACGTCGCCCAGCATGTCGCAAAGCCGCTCCAGCTTCGGTGAGCGGTCGCTGGCAAAGAGGCTGCCATCGTGCAGAAACTGGGCGGGATGGTTGCAGATCTGTTTCAGGCGGGTGAGCGTCGACAGGATCAGTCCCTGACGATTGATGCCATCCGCCGTTCCCAGACGCTGTTCGACTTCCCGCACCACGGCTTCGTAAAGCGAGGCCTGTTCCTTGCTGAGGTTGCAGTATTGCCGGTTTTCCAGCTTGTCTGGCAGGTCGCGGATGATGTCGGGGTCGGTTTTGACCCGGCGCAGGACGAAGGGCTCGATCAGCCGTTTGAGCATGTCGGCACGGCGCGGGTCGTTGTCGCGCTGGATGGGGAGCTCGTAACGCTGGCGGAATTGCGACTGTTTGCCCAGATAGCCGGGATTGAGGAAATTGAAGATGGACCAGAGATCGAGCAGCCGGTTTTCGACCGGCGTTCCGGTCAGGGCCAGACGATGGTCAGCGGTCAGCTTGAGCACGGCTTTGCTCTGTGCCGAGGCCGGGTTCTTGATGTTTTGTGCCTCGTCCAGCACGATGCGCCGCCAGCGGATAGTCGACAGGATTTTTTCATCCCGCCGAGCCAGCGCGTAGGAGGTGATGACCACATCGCAGGCCAGGCAGGCCTGCTCGAACGCCCCGGCGTCGCGCACCCGCACCGTGCCGTGATGGATGAATGCCTTGAGCCCGGGGGCAAAACGCTCGATTTCTTTCTTCCAGTTGCCGATGACCGACGTCGGCGCGACCAGCAGGGTGGGTGGCTGTGTTTCGGTTCCGATGCGTTCCTGGATCAGCCGGGCCAATACCTGAATGGTTTTGCCGAGCCCCATGTCATCGGCCAGACAGCCATTCAGCCCCAGGCTTTCCAGGAAAGACACCCAGGCCAGCCCGCGCTTCTGGTAGTCGCGCAGCTGCGCCTCCAGCCCCGGCGGATTCTCGGCGGGTTCCAGCTGGCTGTGATCGCGTAATTTGCCGAGCATCTCGGCCAGCGCCTGACGTGGCTCGATCTCGAAGAAATCGGCATCCTCGGCCGATTTGCGCATGAGTTCAGGCAGACTCATGCCGGATTCATCGTCGCGGTGGCGACGCCAGAAATCCAGCATCTCGCGCATCTTCTCCCGATCCAGCGCCAGCCAGCGGCCACGAAATTGCACGAGCGGCGACTTGCTCTCGACCAGACTGGCCCATTCGGACTCGTCCAGTGATTCATCACCCAGCGCCAGGTCATAGCGGTAGGCGATCAGATTCTGCAAATCCATGGCATTCCGCCGATTGGCGCCGGAGGGGGAAGTGCCGCTGGCCTGCAAGCGGATTTTGGCTCGACGGCGTCCCTGCGGCGTCCACCAGGACGGCACCAGAACGGTAAAGCCGGCATCCTCCAGAACCCAGGCATCTTCTTGCAGAAAGGCAAAGGCGTCTTCCAGCGCGAGGTCGATCCCCGAGGGCTCTGCTTCATCCAGCCCGACCCAGAGGGGGCCATAAATACGGGCCGCCTGACCGAGGGCCAGCAGCAAGTTCTGGGTGAAGCTGCTGCCGCAAAGGGCGGCGAAGGCTAGCCGCGCTGGCTCAGCGTGTGACCAATACTGGGACAGGGGGATTTGCAGGGAGGGATCCCGGCGCGGCGCGACCAGCATTTCCAGCCGCCAGGGCTGATGTTCGGTTTCCGCTTCCCGCAACTGAAACAGCAGGCTGAACCCGGCTTCCGTGCGGTGCCCCGTGAGTTTGCGGCGCCAGCTTTGCCAATCCTGATAGATGGCCAGACCCGCGTCGGTTTTCCACGGATGGCGGGACTGGAGTTCCTGCCGTGCGGCTTCGACCAGCGTGTCGCGGATGCGTCGCTCGATCTTCACCGAAGCCGCGCCATGGGTGACCACGCGCTGTATCAGTACTTCGGCGCAATGCTTTAGCAGACTGGTTTTTTCATAGCGGTGTCCCCCGATGATGGCGCAGGTATCGGGCATGTGCAGGGCGGCTTCCCGGATCAGCTGCTCGTATTCGTCCGAGACGATTTCCCAGCCGGCATGCAACTCATAACTCGAGGCGCTGGTTTCCCGGTAGATCAGTGCGGGGATATAGCGGTCGCGCAGGATGACCGATTTGATGGACTGGGTGAAGTAATGCCAGAACAGCAGATCGCTGCCTGGCCGGGTGTCCGGGCCATGGCAGAAGGCCAGGAATCGCAGTTCCCCCAGCTGGGGAATCGGACGAACCTGCCGATAGGCGTCGACCTCCCAGGTGTGGAGCGGGGTGGGCGGCAAGGCTTCATCGACGCCATGCTCGAACTCCGGTACCGGCAGGGGGAGGCCGTCGAGCGTGGGCAGGGTGACGGTTTGAAGAGCGAAATTGAAGCGTCGCTCATAAGCGGAAATCGTTAGGCCCAGCGAGCCTTCAAGAAAGGCAACCAGTTCGGTTTTCGGCAGATGGCGCGGGTGCCGGTTTTTTCCGGGTTGGTCCCGTATCGCCCCATCTTCTACCCATAACCACAGATCGCCTGGCTGAATGAAGGCATCGGTGGGCTCGGGGATCCATGAGCAATGCAGGACTTTCATGTCGCGAGTTTCAAGCGGCTCAAAATCCGGCTATTGTAGCCGCTACCGCGTGACAGAACGCGGCAATGCGCGATCAAATGGCAAGGTCCGTTTTTTATTTTTCGTCATCCAGAGGGATAGTCCCATGTGTCTGGCCGTACCGGGGAAAATTGTCAGTCTGTCTGAATCCGCGTCCGCCGGGCGGCTGGGGCGGGTCAGCTTTGGGGGCGCAATCAAGGAGGTCAGCCTGGCTTTCACGCCCGGCGCCGGGGTCGGTGCTTACGTGATCGTCCATGCGGGTTGCGCGATCTCTGAACTGGATGAGGAGGAGGCGCGGGCCGCGCTGGCGGAATTTGCCGCACTGAGCGAACTGGGGCCGGATTGAGCCGCGCCATGAGGTATCAGAGTGAATACCGCGCGCCGGATCGGGTCGCTGCACTGGCCGAGGCCATTGCGAAGCGGTGTACCCGGCCCTGGACGATCATGGAAGTCTGCGGCGGCCAGACCCATGCCATTCTTAAACAGGGCATAGACCGAATGCTGCCCGAGGGCGTCGAGCTGATTCATGGGCCCGGCTGCCCGGTCTGTGTCACGCCGCTGGAATACATCGACAAGGCTATTGAGATCGCCCATCGCCCCGGCGCCATCCTCTGTTCGTTCGGCGACATGCTGCGCGTGCCAGGTTCACGCGGCGATTTGCTGTTGGCCCGGGCTGAGGGCGGCGATGTGCGGGCGCTTTATTCACCGCTCGATGCGCTTAAAGTGGCGCAGGACCATCCGGATCGCGAGGTCGTATTTTTTGCCGTGGGGTTTGAAACGACCGCACCGGCCACGGCGATGACGCTATGGCAGGCCCGGCAGCTGGGGCTGCGGAACTTTTCACTGCTGGTTAGTCATGTGCGGGTGCCACCGGCCATGGAGGCGTTGCTCGATGCGCCCGGATGCCGGATTCAGGGGTTTCTTGCGGCGGGTCACGTGTGCACCGTCATGGGCGTGACCGAGTATGAACCGATCGCGCAGGCCCGCCGCATCCCGATCGTGGTGACCGGTTTCGAGCCCGTCGATTTGCTGGGCGGGATTTATCGCTGCATCGAATGGCTGGAAAACGGGCAGTTTGGCGTGGAGAATGAATACCGCCGAATGGTGCGGCGCGAGGGCAATCCGGCGGCCCGTGCCCTGATGAACCGGGTGTTCCGTGTGATCGACCGCGCCTGGCGCGGTCTCGGGGTGATTCCTGGCAGTGGCCTCGGGCTCGCCGGAGAGTATGCCGATTTCGATGCCGAACGGCGGTTCCCGCTGAGCACCGCTGCAGTGCCCGAACCAGCGGAATGCCAGAGTGGCCGGGTGTTGCAGGGGCTGATCAGGCCGGATCAATGTCCGGTCTTCGGCACCCGCTGTACGCCCGAGCACCCTCTCGGGGCAACCATGGTGTCTACCGAAGGGGCGTGTGCGGCCTACTACCGATACCGCCCGCCGGGCCAGCACTAAACCGGCCTCGGGTCTTGTTTGATACATTGTGAGAACTTCAGTCATGACACCAAAAACGTCTGCCGCCGAGAGCGTGGGTCTTCGTCGCCTTGGCCGATCCCGGTCAGCCTGCCTGATGCTTGGCCTCCTGCTGCTGCAAACCGGGTGCGCCGCCAACACCCCGCAGGAGGCCATGAAGGAAAAGACCGGGCCGTACTATCAGGATGCGCAGCTTTGCCGGGCCAAAAGCCCGGCAAAAACATTGCCGGCGGGTGCCGACCCCGCCGCCCATCTTGATGCAGACGGCTATCTGCGGTGCCTGACCCAGCGCGGTTATCAGCAGGACGCCACAACCGATCCCCTGCTGGTGGCGCTAAAAAAATGTCAGGACCAGGGAGGAACCAGAACCGTCTCGGCCAGCGGCGCGACCTCCGTCAAGCCCGCCAGGCCCGAAGAAGTTCGTCAGTGCCTGAAGCTGCGCGGCTTCCCCAGTACCGGGTTCCCGCCTCCTCCGGTCGCGGCGATTCCACCCAGATCCACGCTCAAGAATGTGCCTGAAGCCGCTCCCGCAAACGATGACCGGGAGCGTGTCCAGACCATCTACATCCCGCGCAAGGCCAAGGCGTCGCCGTGAGCGAGCCCCCTGAGCTGAACTGCCCCCTGCCGCTCGGCCAGTACGAGCGGATCGTCATGGCCCATGGGGGCGGTGGGCAGTTGATGCAGCAGTTGCTTGATCGGCTGGTGCAGCCGGCCTTCGACAATCCCTACCTCGCTGATCGGCATGACAGCGCCGTGTTTGAATCGGGCGGGCTGCGCTACGCCTTCACCACCGATTCCTATGTGGTAAAGCCGCTGTTCTTCCCGGGCGGGGACATTGGCAGGCTGGCGGTGTGCGGCACTCTCAACGATCTGGCCATGGCCGGTGCCCGGCCCCTGTTTCTCAGCGCCGCGCTGATTATCGAAGAGGGCCTGCCGGTAGAGTCGCTACAGCGGGTGCTGGAGTCGATGGCCGCGACGGCGCGGGCGGCCGGTGTGGCGGTTGTGACCGGCGACACTAAGGTGGTCGAACGAGGCCGTGGCGATGGCCTGTACATCAACACGGCGGGCATCGGGCTGATTGCGGACGGCACACCGGCCATCCATCCTGCCGCCGTGGTGCCCGGCGACGTCATTCTGGTTAACGGCGATCTTGGCCGCCACGGCATTGCCATCATGGCCCAGCGCGAAGGGCTAGCACTGGAAACCACCATCGAGAGTGACTGTGCGGATTTGTCCGGTCTGGTCCGGTGTCTGCTCGACGCCGGCATCCAGCTTCACTGTCTGCGTGACCTGACCCGGGGCGGGCTGGCCAGTGCGCTGATCGAGATTGCTGAAGCGGCGGGGGTGGGTATTCAGCTGGAAGAGTCCGCCATCCCGGTTCATGCCGCCGTGAATGGCGTCTGTGAAATGCTCGGGTTCGATCCGCTGTATGTGGCGAATGAGGGCCGCTTCGCGGTTTTCCTGCCTGAAGCTCAGGCCGGGTCCGCATTGGCACGGTTGCGGGAGCATCCTCTGGGTGGTTCGGCAGCGATCATTGGTCGCGTTACTGCCGGCTCCACTCCCTTGGCGCCGGTCCAGCTACGCACCGCCTACGGCACCGAGCGCCTGCTCATGCGGCTCAGTGGCGAGCAGTTGCCGCGAATTTGCTGAAAGCGGAGATAATCCCACGGCTATCGAAGCCGGGGCTGAGGTGTGCCACCTATGTCATTTCGCAGGATGCGTCAGCATGGAAGCCTTGACAAAAAGGGGTAGACGCTATTTTCTGTGTGCCGGGCCGAGTATGAGGCTGATGTAGCCGGAGTGTGCTAGGTCGGGTTTTGTTTTTGACGGTATCAATATTCACGGAGTATTTTGTCATGAAAAAACTGATTGGCTCAATCTCAGCCTCAGATTCAGGAAATTCGCGTCGTACCTTCTTGAAAAATACTGTGGGCATCCTAGGTGCCACAGCCATGCCCAACCTGCTAGGTGCTGCCGAAGCTCGCCTCCCATCCATCAGCGGATCGAGCAACGCACGTTTTACTCGCCATAATGTCACCAGTCCTCAAGGGAAAAGGCGCTTGTGAGCTATGCCAAGGGCATCAAGGTCATGCTTGGATTGCCACCCGACCACCCACAGAACTGGTTTC